>Ga0209514_10001547_pt1 | contig 39131 bp, 33 predicted proteins | sample Subgrocontami58m_FD_187452 | JGI IMG/M metagenome (GOLD analysis project Ga0209514, IMG submission 187452) | Subsurface groundwater microbial communities from S. Glens Falls, New York, USA - GMW37 contaminated, 5.8 m (SPAdes) (version 3) | ecosystem: Environmental > Aquatic > Deep subsurface >...
ACAGCAAAGACCCGGTTTTCTATACATCGCGTAATCATGGCCTGCGGACAATACGGAAGCACAAGGTTTGACGGATGGCAGATAATATCCGCCCCCTTTAACGCCAGATGCCTGGCAACTTCCGGGAAAAACCAATCAAAACAAACCATGATGCCAATCCTTGCCGGTCCGATGTCGTAAACCGTCAGCCCGGCATTTCCCGGTTCGAACCACTGTTTCTCATGGTAAAACAAATGCAATTTCCTGTAGCAGCCGATAAATCCGCCCGGGCCCACCAGCACCGCAGAGTTATAGCAGCATTCATCTTCTCGTTCTGCAATACCGGCCACAAGATAAACACACCGTTCCCTTGCCAGGGCAATTAGTGCCTGGGTCGTCTGCCCGTCGGGAACTTTTTCGGCAAGATACAAGACCTCTTCTTTTGAGGTGAACTGATAACCGGTATTAAACAGTTCCGGCAGCACCACAAGGTCGGCATTCAACCTGCGTATGGTTGAAGTAACCCTTTCTACATTTTCTCCCCTCTTACCAAAGGCAGGAAAAGTCTGTAAAAATCCAACCTTCATCTCATCTCCCCCAAATGAAACACAAACCTTCGTTCCTTATTTGAAGGGCTGATAACAACAAGGACGACTTCCGCGTCTGATTCCACGTAGTAATTCGGGAAATCATATTTGCACAGGGAGCGATAGGAAGAGGATATCCTGACTCCCAAATTTACCAGCTTCGCAGAGGAGTCATTTTGTTCACAGAACGGTTGAATTGGTTTGTTTTTGTACAATAATACCGCACGATAATCCTTTGCGAAATCAGCAGAATTTCCATACAAAATAACAAAAAACGACAAAATATCATCTGCTTCCAGTTGCAGTTGGATGATCTCTGTTTGTGTCAATATTCTGGACGCCAGCGCCGCCTGTTTCGCTTCGTAGGCCAATATACTGAACTTTGTATTTAACGCCGCCCACTCATAGCCATCGCCCGCGACAGTCATCCACTCATCCAGGAAGGTAAAATAGTCAGCTTCTTTACTATCTTCTCCGTACTCAATGGCCTGTTTGACTTGTTCGTCTGACAGGTTGTAATATACGGCGCCTGCTTCTTTCAAAAACACAAAAAAGAGGACTAAAATCCACAAAAACAGAAAATTCCTTCTCACTTTTATTCACGCCGTCTCAAAAGAATCCTTGAAATCATTATAAAACCACCCCTATAATAGTAACAAAATTTGGTTATCATAGTATAGTGGAAAACCCTGAGCAAATCCCCTGTAAAAATCAGGGGTTTAAGGGAACGGTAAAAACTTCCCCAAACTTGTTCTCGCAAAGCCAAGTGGGAAATAATGAAAAGATAGCTTCGCACAGCAACACACTCATAACGTAATAAAGGAGTTTATGAAGATAACATTTCTAGGAACAGGAACTTCCCATGGCGTCCCAATGATCGCCTGTAATTGCAGGGTCTGCACATCTGACAATCCGAAAAACAAACGGATGCGCACGTCCGTCCTTATCAGCAATAACGGATGTAACATCCTGATTGACGCAACGCCGGAATTAAGGCTCCAATGTATTAAAAACAACGTTACAAGACTGGACGCCGTACTCATTACCCACGCCCATGCAGACCATATATTCGGACTTGACGACCTTCGCCGTTTCAATATGGTACAACGCATGGAGATACCCATCTACGGCGCATCCGAGGCTCTCGACACCATACGCAACGTCTTTTCGTATGTATTTAACAATGCACCCAACGCCGGCGGCTATAAACCCAGATTTTCTCTCAATACCATTAATGGAAGCTTAAAAATAGGGAATCTTGACATCGAATCAATAGGGGCGATTCATGGGGATGGAGAGGTAACAGGGTACAGACTTGGAAGATTTGCTTATATTACCGACGTCAGTAAAATCCCGGAAAAATCGCTGGAAAGGCTGGGGGGGTTGGACGTGCTTGTGCTTGGGGCGCTCCGTTACACTCCCCATGTAAAGCATTTCACTATTGAGCAGGCATTACACATCGTGAAACAACTACGGCCTCAAAAGGCTTACTTTACCCACATGTGTCACGATATCGAGCATGAGGAGGACGGCCTCAAGCTTCCGGCAGGCGTGGAATTTGCCTACGATGGGCTTGAGATTGCTGTCTCTTCCTGAAATCTAAATGCCAAAATCAAAAATTACAAACAAGGTAACAATTTAGCTTTTTGGAAAACCCGTACATTTATATGAGATCCACACGAAACGGAATACGTAGCGCGGGTGGTTTATCCCCCGCAAAAGCCGACCACAAGGGATCGGCGCTACCTTTTTCAAAAAACTAAATTGTTACCAAACAAGGATACCGCGGGTATCCGTGAACTCATTAGAAGGCGGCCCCTATCGTAAAAGCGACTACGTTCTTTTTTCTTCCCAGATTGTCAGACGATGAAGTACGGTCGTCATACCAGCAGCTCAGATTCGCAGATAACCATTTTTGAATTCTGTAATCCACAGAAAACCTGGCGCCTATTGTATAATATTTTATGTCAGATTCCCCCTCACGTGCGGCGGGAAAATCTAAAAGCTGACAATAGCCCGAGATATTAGAGTCAATCTTTCTCGTTAATTTTCTGCCGAGTGTTACAGAGAGAGAATTCAACTCATAATAATTTTTACCCGCCGTAAAGAGGGCTTCTTCCTGACTTCTCCTTAATAAAACCGAGATATTTGTCAGCGCCGTCAATTGTGTTCTGGACTCCAGGGAAAGCTGAACGCCCTGAAACTGGTCATAATCCTTGTTTTCATAGTCACGTACCCGATAACCAATTTTAAAGATACCTGTCGTTTTTGCCGTCTCTTTAAATTGTATACCAGCCAAAGACTCATAGAATACGGAATCTAACACGCCTGTTTCATAGCTTGTTCTCCCTGTATTAAATTCGACTAAGGTATATAATTTTGTAAAAAGTTTGTACCTTAGCAGAGCGCCTATTTCATGTTCCGTATAGTCCGCGCCTTCATATCCTTCATAGGTATTATCAGAATTGGCGTAGTGCAGGTCAGTATCAAAGCGTGCAAAATATTGTGGCAGGTTAACCGTTGTTGAAAAGTTGTTAGACTTCCTTCTGGTTCTCTGAATTAATTCCCCGTAAATGGCGTCAAACGTTGGAGGCTGTTCTGTGTCTTCAAACCTATTATTTAGTGAAATGCCCAATCCGCGTGGAAACGCCGTTTTAAAAGAGGCGGCGATATATTGATTTAAGGTGCTTTGGTCTGGGTTTTCCCGATAATCATTGAAATTGGAAAGATAACCGACGTTTAATTCGCTTCTCATGCCCCGAATAGGCAAGGAAAGGTTTAACCCCGGTGAATAGATGGTAATAAGGTCAGACACTTCACTATCTGGCACATCAAAAATATTACTATCGTAAGATTCGCTCATTGAAAACAAGGGATGAATCTGTAGTGCGCCAAGATGTATATTACCCTGTGCGCCAGGCTTGTCTTGCGCATGAACACCACAGCACATTATCCATTGGAAAATAATTCCCAGTGACAGGATACCAGCCTTAATAAAATAATCAGCTCTGATATTTGTGACACCATAAACCCGTAATTTTAAAGCGGCAATGAGGCGAATGGCATGCTCGTTTCTCTATTTAACTCGATACTGGTAAAGTTGTAGTTGTTGTAGATGTCGTTGCTGGTGGAGGAGGCGCTGTTGTCGTTGTCGTTGTTGTTGTTGTTGTTGTCGTTGTCGTTGTAGATGTCGTTGTAGATGTCGTTGTAGATGTCGTTGTAGATGTCGTTGTCGTTGTCGTTGTCGTTGGTATCGTCACAGTCGTCGTTGTTGAAGTTGTCGTCGTTGACGTTGTAGTAACAGTCACCCTCGGCAAGGTAGTGGTTACCGTTGTTGAAGTTGTCGTTACCCGAATCGTTGTGGTGATTGTTGGCAGGGTGGTGGTCGTTGTTGTAACCGTCGTCGTTGTCGTTGGTATTGTCGTTGTAATCCTGGGCAAAGTAGTAGAAGTGGTCGTTACCGTTGTTGTGGTTGTTGGAATAGTGGTGGTTATCGTGGGTAACGTCGAGGTGGAAGAAGTTGTTGTTGATGTGGTTGAGGTTGTAGTGGTTTGAACCGGTAATGTTGTAGTTGTTTCCCGAACAGTTGTCGTTGTCGTGGTAGTTTCTTTGGGCAACGTCGTGGTCGTCGTGGTCATTGTTGTAGAGGTTGTCGTTGTCTCACGAGGTAATGTTGACGTCGTTGAAGAAGTAGTTGTCGTCGTTGTAGTGGCTTGAGGCAATGTTGTCGTGGTTGTTTCGGGTATAGAGGTCGTTGTCGCGCCTGGAATTGTGGTTGTGGTAGTGGTTGTCGTGGTAGTCGTTGTAACATCAGGCAAGGTCGTCGTCGTTGAACTCGTTGATGTTGTCGTTGATCTTGGTATAGTCGTAGTCGTTGACGTTGTCGTTGATCTGAGTGTTGTTGTCGTGGTTGTTTCAGCGGCAGGCGTTATCGGCAGATCAAGAGTAATCGCTTTCACGGCTTGCCTAATCCCATCAGTCTGCACGAGCACCGCTTCTTCTTTTACAAGGGCAATTTCAACACCACGTTCTCTGTTAAGCTGAATTTCAGCCTCTCCACCACGTGCAATCTCAAGCACAGAGCCATCATTGGAAGTAACCGCAAAAGGCAACCTATCCATCACTACCAGGGAAAATTTATCTTGTGTTTTCGAAATCTTAACAGCATGGCCTTCCAAAATATTGAATGAGTGTCCTGTCTTACTGAATAATAGTTTTGGAGCGCCATAGATCGTCGTTATAACTATTTCATTATTGCTAGACTGAACACTTACCCGGGAAGGGTTGTCAACGATGACCCTCTGTTCCCTCACCTGAATCTCTGTTGACATAACATTTGCCTTATCAAGGTTAGCCAGGATTTGTCCTTCCTGAAATTTTAATATTCGAATTGCATCCTTATCTCCTGTCTTATGGATATGAAATTCTACCGTCGTTTGTTCACCCACGTTCAAAGTGGTTTTGTCTTCCAGGAGTATCACTGCGTGGGCATCCCTTCCCGTAATGATACTATCGCTGTCACATACTGGTTGGAAACCTGGTTTCTGTATTAAATTTATTTGCCCAGCCGTATTAATATCCCGTAGTCTACCGTCACGACCAATCCAAACATTTCCGGAAAATGACTGGACACTTCCCATTTCTTTGGAAACAGTTTCGGCCGAGACAGCGGTAGAAACCATCGTCGTCAACAGAGCAACAACGGGTAGAATAATCTTAAGTATTTTGCCAAAAAAATACCTGCGCTTTATAATGCCAGCCATATTCTACCCTTTTCCAATATCCACGCTTCTCATTTTTTCACACTCACTTTAAATGAAACAGATACTTCTCCATCTTCAGTGCTCAATGTGACTCGTACCTGTTTTTTACCACCCGTAGCTGCCTTCCCATAAATGGTAAATAATGCTTCACCATTGTCATCTGTGGTTGCATCTTGCGGGTCTATACTTATGGCCGCACGCTTTCCGCTTATTTTTGATACTTTAACCTTTACTCCTGATAAAGGATTGTTATTAGCGTCAACAACCGTTGCGGTTATTGTCGCAGTCCCTTTCCTTTTTACAACTACCTCTTCTTTACTGAGTAAAATTTTAAACGGTGTCCCTGTTTGCGTTGGTATTGGTGTCGGTGACGGTGTCGACGTTGGCGTTGGTGTTAGCGTCGGTGTGGGCGTTAAAGTTGGTGTTGCCGGTAATTCATTGTTATATAAAATCGTCCCACCCGCTCCTACAACCCATACATCACCCGTAGAACCTGATCCAGAAACAGCGTACAAATTATTTGTTGTGCTGGATTCTTCCTTTGTAAAACGCGCACCATTGTACCGTAAGATTGTGCCCGCATTCCCAACGCACAGCACATTGTTGTCGCTCAAGATTGTCACCTCATTAATATCCTCGAAGGTTTTTTTTCGCTGAGTGTTAAACGCGCTACCATCGTAGTGTATAACGGTGCCAGAGTCACCCACCATCCATACGTTATCAGCACCCGAAGCAGCGACACCATAGAAATTATTGGTGACGCCGACGCTTACCTCGTACCAGTCAAACCCGTCATATCGTATCACCAGACCGCTATCTCCAACAGCCCAAACATCTTTTGAATTAATGGCATATACATCGTTGAGATTGCTGGTGGTGGCGCTAAACTGCCTTTCCCAGCCGCTGCCGTCGTAATACAATACTAACCCGTTATTGCCAACCGCCCACGTCTCTGAGGAGCTCAAACCAAAAAGACAGCTTATTTTTTCCTCGGTACCTGAAGCCTGAGCAGACCACGTTGTACCGTTATAAAATTCAATCATGCCACTATCACCTGCAGCCCATACTGCGGAAGAAGATAACGCACATACTGCATTAAGGTTATTGTTCACGGTATCCGCTAATTCTTCCCAACCGCTTCCGTCATAATGAACAATTATTCCACTTTCACTGTTACCAACTGCCCAAATATCACTTGTTGACAAGGCAGATATATCATTTAATTGTATAATGGTGCCGGTGCTGGTTCTGTTCCAGGCAGTTCCATCGTAAGAATAAATACCACCAGACTCTCCTACCGCCATTACCTTCCCGGAACTTAATGCACCAATGCCTAAAATAGAACTGGAGGTATCGGTATCAATGACAGACCAATCAGCGCCATCGTATCTAATGACGGCTCCATTTATACCGCCTGCGTAAACTGCAGTATCGTTTGCAGCATAAACACACCATAAGTCATTGCTCGTTACATTAGTCTCAGCCGACCATGCAGTTCCGTTGTAATGAAACACATACCCGGATTGGCCGGAGGCCCACACTGAGTTTGTGCCGGTTGCATGGACGTCCAACAAATAGCCAACCTGTGCCTGGGCTTGAGATGTCCATGCAGTACCATTATAAAATATTATAATGCCGTTTAAACCTACGGCCCACACTGCCGAATCACTTGCGCCTGAAACTCCTAATAACGTATTTGTCGTAGGACTTTCCTGCTCGCTCCAGGCGCTTCCGTTGTAAAATAGTATAATACCACCCTCGCCTACGACCCAAACCGCCGTGGAACTAGCGGCGTATACATCCTGCAAATCTTTTAACGTATTACTGGATTGCTTAGACCATGTATCGCCATCGTAATATAATATTACCCCTTCTTCCCCCACTGCCCAGACATGCGTGGTATCAACTGCAGATACTCCCTTTAGTATTGTATCCAGCCCGCTGTCCTGAGCAAGCCACTCGCTTCCGTCATAATATAATATGGTCCCTCCCTGTCCCACCGCCCAGATATTTGTGTCGTTAACAACATTGACATCGTTCAGCAAATTGCCTTGTGGCAAAGGATTTTGCCACTGCCACGATGCCTTTGCATATCTTCCGCAATAGATATCTATTAGTAAGGCGCAAAAAAAGACAAAAATGGTCATTGCAAAAGGACGTCTGTATACAACCATATTACTACCTCCGTTCCAGAAATTATCGTATTATCAAGGTAGATACGAGTACCCTATGTTGATAACAATCCATGATTATGAGTTTACTATTGCCTGCTTCGGCGGTATTTAAGTGGCTAATTATATACTGATGAAATGGAAAACTAATTTTCACTTATAATTCAGTTCCAGAGAAGTTTGTCAGAGAAAGCGTATCTAATCTACAATTTAGGCTAAAATTGGTTAAACGCGCTTTGCTTTCAAAGACATTGTTTGCTATATAGACGTCGTTTAGATATACACGACATTCTTTACCATCTTTAAGGATCGTTACCTTGTTATATTGGTCGGAATTGCAGCTTGCCTTTACTTCGGTCTTATTTGGAAAGGCAACGTAAAGATGATTGTCTTTGATCCGGAAATTCATTTTCAAACAATCTCCCTGAGAATTGTAAAGAGAAAGTGCGCCCCACGTCCAACTGGCGCCTTTGATATCGAAACTAAAGCTGAAATCATCCGGGAAATGTATCTGCTGCGTAACACTATTTTCGCCGCTAATTTTTGAGGTAATGCCTTTCTTGCCAAGAGATTCGACAACAATAATGCCTTCGCCCCAGTTTGTAAGCAGTTCACCAACGGGATACTTGCTAAAGCTTTCTCCAAAAAAGACACGCTTTGATTTCTTCAGCCTGCTGACATTCGCTTTGGACCTAATGACGTTTCCCTTTCGTAATGATTCTCTTTCGCCTGAAGAGGTTGCCAATGATGGAGTATATGTGCCGGTAATACGCTTCTCCGGCGCTTCGAGTAGCGTCTTAACAGTCGCATCGCTCGTGATTTCCGCCCTTGCTACAGAAAAAGGGACTCCTGTTTCGGGTGCGATTAATCGAATGTTGACGCTGATATATGACCCAAGATTGCTAATAGTGCCATAAGCGATAGCGTCAGCGCCCAGTAGCTTCCCAATCTCTTTTGAAAGATCCAGGGTGACATTTACCGCGCTTCCCTCTGATTCAGAGAATAGATTATCGTAAAGCTTCTTTTCAATAACATCAAAATACTTGTACATCATCAGGTGAGAAATGAGTTCTTCATATAAAAATTTGCCGAAGATGGTTATTTCTCCTGATAAATTAGGCAGCTCCATGATAACCAATTTTTTCTTTTTGTAATCAACCATGCTTTGTGTGATTTGTTGTGCAAGGTCTTCTATTTTATTGTTTAAATTAATTTCCCGCGGTTCGAGGGTTTGCTGCTCTATGAGGTTCCGGAGGTTATCATCTGTCTGTAACTCCATATACGCCGCGCCAAAAATACTTCCCGATGACGAATTGCAAATGCTTGCGTTAATTTTCATTCTTGTCCCCAAATCAACGATAGTGCCTGTGACAATCGAATCAATTCCTAAGGTGTTTTGAAGTGTCTGGGCTGTGGTAGGGTCTAGCGCCTTGGATAAGGGCAATCTGTGATCTTTCAGCACTTTACTGAAGTATTTTCTGTCTATGACCTCTAGTTTTGCGGATAAAACTAAGCGGGTAATGACTTCATCTGCGATAAACTTTCCAATATCTGTTATATTTCCACTGAGGTCGGTAAATTCACTAACGGCCACATTCTTTTTATTATTCAGTGTGAGTTGCTGCAAGATTTGCGAAGTAAAACTATCAATGTCCGCATCGAGATTTTTCACGGATCTCGCAGGGATATGAACCGTCTTCCCAGCTTTCTCCAGCTTTTCCCCATATTCAATGCCTTCTGCCTTCAACAAACATATATTGCTAAACGCAAATATGATAAACAAGACAACAATTTTCGAAATATTTGTCATCGGAGACTGCCTTTCCTTAATAACTTTATTTGCAGTAAATATACTTTGTTTTGCGATTGATCGTACACGAATTTCCTCTCGCTATAGCAAATTACCGCTTACCACCATAGATACTTTTTCTTCCCGATTATATCCTGCATAATGCTTCACGTATTTCTTAAGCAATTCTCTTATCTTTCCGTAATCTTCCATTTGCATTCCTTTTAATAATCTTCTAAACTCGCTTAATATTTGCTCTACCTCGTACCTGGAATATCCCTCACCATTCTTAGCAATAAAAATCTTTTCGTGTTTACTTGCATTCGTACCTTCTTCCGCCGTGAGTAATTCCTCAAAAAGTTTTTCCCCTGGTCGTAAACCAACAAATTCTATATCCACATCTTGATACGGTTGCATCCCATGAATCCTTATAAGTTCCTCAGCCAGATTAACAATTTTTAATGGTTCCCCCATATCCAGCACAAGCACTTCGTTGCGATTCCCAATAACAGATGCCTGCAATACAAGAGACACAGCCTCTGGTATGGTCATAAAGTATCTTTTCATATCCTTGTGTGTTACGGTAAGCGGCCCACCATGTTTTAATTGATCCAGAAACGTTGGTAAGACACTACCCCGGCTCCCAAGTACATTGCCAAATCGTACCGACATAAAACTGGTAATACCATTATCAAATGCCATCCCTATATATTCAGCCATCCTCTTCGTCGCACCCATGATACTGGTAGGTTTAACGGCCTTATCAGAGGATATCAAAATAAATTTGTCCGCGTTGTACTGCACCGACGCCTTCGCGACATTATATGTACCAAACATATTAACCTTCACCGCCTCTTTGGGATTATTTTCCATCATCGGCACATGTTTATAAGCAGCGGCATGAAAAACAATGTGCGGGTTAAACTTCCTAAAAACCTCATAGACCGCATCCTCATCCCTTATATCTCCCGTTATAAAAATCGCTTTATCCTGCGTTAACGAGTCCCTCCACCGCACCCACCTTCCCTCTACTTGCTTCTCATTTCCAGATTCTTGTTTTCCGCTTCCTGCCCATTGACTATAGAATAAATCTGGAAACATCTTTTCTAGCCTAAGCTTCATAGAGTGAAGTTCTGTCTCATCAATGTCAAAAAGAATTACTTTTTCCGGTTGAAACGAACACACCTGTGACACTATTTCAGAACCAATGGATCCCCCTGCGCCAGTCACTAAAACAACCTTGTTCTTTAAAAATATTTCTAACGCTTTGTAATCAACGCTTATCGCTTGTCGTCCCAATAGATCTTCAATGCTAATATCTTCAAGGCATTTTATATTGATATCTGGTTTGTGAAAATCATAAATACGGGGAACTATCTTTATTGTGCCCACCTTTAATTCCTTCACCAGACTATATATTTCCCTAAGAATCCTGTGATTTAAGGATGGGATTGCAATGATTACCGCTTCAATTTTATATTTTATGATAACTGCACATAATTCACCTACGGTTCCATACACTTTAAGCCCGCGCATATACATCCCAATCTTGGTTCTATCATCATCCAGAAACCCCACAGGATAATAGTCACAGGAAGGATGTCTCGACATATCCCTTACAATCATTTCTCCCGTATTTCCCGCACCTATAATAATTGTCCTCTTACCCCTGGTTGTGGTATTTTTTCTCTGTACAATCTCGAAAAATATCCTCTTTGAAATTCTCAGTCCACAAAACAAAAAAAACGAAATCAAACCATCCAATAAAAATATACTTCTTGGAAAACCGCTAACGTAAAAATCAAATGGCAAAAAAGTCAAAATGTAAGAAGCATGGAGAAATGGAAGGGAAACCAAAATTAAAACCATTAATATCAATTCTGACACTATCAACGCCCTTATAATATTCAGCATGTCGTGAAGCCCGACGTAACGCCACGTAACTTTGTAAATCCTGAAATAAGCAAACACCATCAATTTAACAACAACAAAAGCGCCCACTGATTTCAAGAAAATCAATTTGTATTCGATAGGTATATCAAACTCAAATCGAATAAAAAACGAAAAATACAACGAAAACACAATGATGCCAAAGTCAAATAGAAAGAAAAACAGGAACCGCTTAGAATGGGTGGGGGCAAAAAGACGCTTTGTAACCATGTTTTTATTAATCAAATTAATGCCATTTTGGTGATAGCGCTTCAGGAATTGACGACAGTGGTAAAACGAAGGTCCGTAGGCAGCACAAAACTCTTTTTTAAATCATAAACATAAAAAACGAAGCGCAACGGGGAGGGGAGGGACGGAACAGCAAACGCTGTTATTAATACACTACATCCTGATGAGTTTCCAAAGTGTAAAGAATATTAATTTCATATCGGTGAAAAAGCCTTTATCTCGGAGATATTTTCTACACAGTTCAATTTTGGCGGGTATAACTTCTCTTGTGTATCCAGCTTCCGGGTCATTATATTTGTTTAATATATTTTCTTCATCTCTGAATTCAATTGTTGCGTAATCTGTTAACCCCGGCTTCACCTGGAGTATCTTTTGATACTCATCGGGAAACATCTCTACATATTTGTATACTTCCGGCCTTGGGCCTACAATACTCATGTCGCCCTTAAGGACATTAAAAAGCTGAGGTATCTCGTCTAACTTTGTCTTTCTCAAAAATCTTCCGAACTTAGTTATTCTTGAATCATTGCCGGCAGTAATTGCTGGTCCAATTTGGGATGCATCAACTACCATAGTTCTAAATTTATGGACTTTAAACGGCGTAAAATTTTTACCAACCCGCGTGTGTGAGAAAAATATCGGACCACGATCACTTATTTTAATGAAAATTGCAATTAAGAAAATAAATGGGGAAATACCTGTTAGAACCGTAGCTGAGGAGACGATATCGAAAACACGCTTTATCATGCTGTTTTTAAAACGAGGTGACAGGGCATCACCCTTAACTCTTCTTGCATACTTCATGCAAGAATCTTTTTTACTGTATCAATCACACGTTTTTGGTCTTTTTCAGTCATCTTCGTATATAGTGGCAAGCTCACTGCCCTTTCATACACACGCAATGAATTGGGGAAATCCTGTGGTTTGAGGTTGTATGTATCACGCCAATAGGGATGCAGATGCAGCGGTATAAAATGAACACTGCAACCAATACCATTTTCCGTCATCAACTCGATAAACCTGTCCCGCGACACTGGGGCATCATCCCTCAAACGCAGAACATACAAATGCCATGCATGCATATCACCATCTGTCGCCTTGGGCGGCAGTATCACCGGTAAATCACCCAGCGCAGCATCATAATAGGCTGCCATTTCAGCGCGTCGTGCTTGAAATGCTTTAACCTTTTTCAGTTGCTGAATCCCCAGACTTGCGGCAATGTCCGTCATATTATATTTAAAGCCAGGGGCAACCACCTCATAATGCCAGGAGGGTTTCGCCGACGTGTACCGGTTAAACACATCGCGGTTAATCCCGTGCAGCCGCATCACCCGACAACGTTTAGCAACCTCAACATGCCGTGACACAATCATCCCACCTTCACCGGTTGCTATGGCCTTTGTAACATAGAAACTATATACCGTGGCATCGCTTTCAAACGTGCCGACCAGTTTTCCACGATACGTAGTTGGCAATGCATGCGATGCATCCTCTACCACCTTCAGCCCATATTTCTCTGCAATTTCCATAACTGCGTCCATATCACAAGACAATCCGGCAAAGTGCACGGGGACAATTGCCCTCGTACGCAATGTAATCGCTTTTTCTATTTTTGTTGGATCAATATTAAAGGTATTTGGGTCTATATCAACAAAAACCGGATGTGCGCCTAAATACCGGATCACCTCAGCCGTCGCCGTAAAGGTATATGGGGTTGTTATGACCTCGTCTCCAGCAGTAACCCCTACAGCCTCCAGCGCCAAGTGCAATCCGGCAGTAGCTGAATTCACAGAAATCGCCTCAACGCCGTCGCCAATAAATAAAGCGAATTCCTCTTCAAAACGTTTCGTTTTTGGCCCTGTGGTAAGCCAGCCAGACCGCAACGAATCCACTACCTCATCAATTTCTTCTTCTCCGATATCTGGCAGGGCAAAAGGTAAAAAGTCATTCATATATCATCATTATTATAGGAGAGGGGTAGGTGAGAAGTAGTGAAGTTTCCTTTGGGATTTTTTACGCCACCAGTATGCGATACCACAGAGGAAGCCCAGACCATAAGATAGATGCAGAATAAGGAATACCACGGGCAATACAGGTACGACTCTCAAATTTCCCCGCCCTACCCACAGACACATGATAAGATTAGCGCTTGTATAAGGCCCGGCTATAACAAATCCCCATAAAGGGTTTAAGGTTAACAACGCTACGAAAATGGTCAAAAGCAAGCCCACTACAAATACTGCAGGTACCAGGTGCCTCCAGGAGGGTACGGCTCCGCGCTTTTGAATGACACGCACCTTATAAAATCCGTACTGGAAATACTGTTTCCAAAGACCACGCAGGCTGGACCGACTGTTATATACAGACCGAATAGAGGGATCCATCCAGATTTTGCCACCAGACTGTGTGAGACGAAAATTGAACTCATCATCCTGGTTGCGCACCAATTCCTCATCAAAACCACCGATACGATTAAACACGTTGCGACGGTATGCGCCAAAGGCTACCGTATCCACATAACATCCCTGTCTGCGCCCTGTGCGGAAGGCAACCCCCCCCACACCGAAAAACGAACTTTGTGCCAGTGAAATGGCACAAGCCAGCCAGGTTTCACCTACGGTAGCCATAGGTCCACCTACACACTCCGCACCGGTATCCTTAAGCACCTTTACACATTGTTGCACATAATCTGTTTCTATTATTGCATGCCCATCGACCCGTATAATGATATCGCCTCTGGCATATCGGATGGCAGAATTTAAGCCCGTGGGTACAATCAGACTTGGGTTGTCAAGCAAGGTAATTGGCGAATGAATGGGAGAAGGTACATTGTTGTCCTTTGTTTGTGTATGATTGTTGATGATACTTTGCACAATTTCCCTTGTCCCGTCATCAGACATACCATCAACGATAATTACTTCTATCAGATTATGTGAATAGTCTTGTGCCAATACCGACCCCAAGCTTCGATTAATGAATGAGGCTTCGTTTCGGATTGGCATTATTACAGTAACAGGTATGTTATCAGACATACTCATTAAAGATATGAGCCTTTCTGCTAATTATTTATAAAATTAAGGAATTGTACACTTCCATTAACTTACGAGCAATTGGTTGCCATGAATACTTTTCTTCAGCAATTTTGAGACAGTATTTGCTCATTTCTGATTGCTCATTTTCGCTGAGCTTAAAATACTTCAAGATAAAATCAGATAATGCTTTTTCATTTTTCGGGGGCACAAGAAACCCACTCTTGCCATACTCTATTGTTTCAGCCAATTCACCACATGAGGTGGCAATTACTGGTTTACCAAAAGAATATGCCATATAGTGAATCCCGCTATGTGTACATATAATATATGGCATTACAATCACATCTGCACTAACGAAATACTTTTCCACATCTCTGAAGGGGATAAATCTTGATTCATGCATTACATACGATTCTAATTTATCTCTCGTAATGAGTTCCTCTATATCTGAACCACTATTAAACTTACCTACAATCAACAAATAAATCTGGCTTTCTTTCTCTTTGACAATATTTAAGGCATTTATCAAATATATTAACCCTTTATAAGTTTCAACTCGACCAAAAAAGAGTAATACCTTTTTTTCGACCGCCAGCCCAATGCTTCTCCTGGCTGTCTTCTTGTCTAAATGGTGAGTAATTCTAAAAATATCGTAGTTACCATGTGGAACAACCTTAACTTTATCTTGACAGAGACTAACGTGACTTAATAACTCATCTTTTGTTTTTTGAGTAAACACAATAACCCTGTCTGAATAATATAATATCTTTCTTACATATTTATTTTCTGCATTCTCACCATTGTCATTATCTTTTTTGTAAATATTATTGACCGTATATACAATCTTTATTCCTCTTCTTGCAAGTAGTCTAATAAACCACCAAGTAAACATTGGGACGGCAGTCCAGTGTATATGAACAATCTTATAATCGGCATTTCTTAAATAAAAATACAACCTTGTCAAATCCACGATAAATTCCATACCCCGTAAAAATCTAAAAGGTCTATATTCCCTTAAACTTGGATACTTCTTGGAAATCTTTGTAGATACCCTGAAAAAAAAATAATGTAGATATCTCAATTTGTCAAATTTTAATTGCTCATTTACTGTAAATCTTGAAGTGAAAAAAGATATGACACATCCATTATCCTCTAATGCTGTTAAAAGGCTAAAATTATAAAATGGAGAATTATTTGCCGGATCTATAAAGGCTATTTTCATTATTTCAAATAAACCCTCTCATAAACCTTCCGTGTTTCTTTTGCAACCTTTTCCCACGAAAAGAATTTTATCCTTTCAAATCCTTTAGAACTCATTTTTGCACTTATTTCTTTATCCGTAAGTAATTCATAAATCTTATGAGCAAACTCTTTAGGATCATCATGTCCTACAAGAATACCTGCATCACCTAACACTTCAGGAATCGAAGGTACGTTACTCGCAATGACTGGTACACCGCAAGACATCGCCTCCAAAAGAGGTAATCCAAATCCTTCATATTTAGATGGATAAACAAATATCTTTGCAAGATTATAAATCCCAGGCAAATCTTCGGCAGGAATATACCCAGTAAAAATCACATTATTTTCAAGTCCCAGTCGTTGAAGAGTGTCATAGAAGCCAGCATAAAGCCAGCCTTTTTTTCCAACAATAACTAATTTAATATTAAGGTTGTATTTATTTAAAATGTCCATTACTTCGAGAACTACATTTAAATTTTTTCTCGGTTCAATCGTACCAACATAAAGAATATATCTCGCAGGAAGACCGTACTTTTGCGAAATCCTTTTTAATGCTGATTCATCCTCAATCCGTTTAAAACTATTATTACAGGCTTCGTGAATTACAGTTATTTTATGCTCTGAGATGTTATACAATCGAACAATATCCTTCTTCGTACTTTCAGAAACAGAAATGATATGGTCGGCCTTAATGGCGCTTCGTTTGACAAAAAGAGGCCAATAATTAAGCGGACGGGACTGAATTATTTCAGGAAAAAGGAGAAAGGCTAAGTCATGGATGGTTACCACCGACTTAATCTTACAAAGTAAAGGTAAAACATTTCTCGGACCATGTAAAATATCAATCTTTTTCTTCTTGAGTACGAACGGTAGATAAATCTGTTCCCACATGTAGTACTTATGGAAAGGTGCGTGCGCTAACACATTTTCAAAGTTATCCTGCTCGACTTTGAAACCATGGTAATTCTCAGGATTTAAAAATAGCACATATCGGTTCGTCCGATCTATTTGTGACAAGGCTTTAATTAAATTTATGGTATAAACACCTATTCCAGCATATTGATTTCTTATCGATAAAGCATTGATACCAATATTCATTTTAACAGAGTGTTAATTAAATTACGCATTTGCATTAACTTATTACAAGCCACACTTTCGATAGAAGCTTGCGTTAACACACCTACTACACGATAAAATTCGGAATGTTATTAGTGATAATATAACCTTTGGTACAATTTCGGCAGAAATATTCATTTTGTCTGTGCAACAGGTCAGATTTACAAATCGGACATACGAGCAATTTATCTATATCTATAGTATTTACGTTTTTTTTCTTCTTATAAATTAATATTTCCTTTGCCATATTAATCATAAACTCAGGAAAGTACCTTGTTATCTGATGCCGCATCCTTTGGCCAAAAGTACTAAATATTTCGTTATGCAAAAACTGACCTATCACATTGTCATCAGAAAAATCAATTAAAACCGGTTGTTTTTCAATACTATAGTTTATTCTATCTTTCCAATAGTATTCGACGTCCATCACATGTCTGGGCATACTCTTCATGAATCGTTTAAACTTAGGATTATTTTTGAATAAATAATGAAATAAAACACCAAATAATGGTTTTTCGTTGGTTTTTTTGCAACAGTAAAGCGTATTATTTTTCATAGTGATAAACCAGTTATGATAGGGCCACCAGAATAAATATTCGCGTAGTGTTGAAGGAGAAGCTAAATATCCTGCACGAGAAACTCTCATAAGCTCACAAAAAAAAATTTCAATGTTATCCATGTGCTCCATGACTTGCTTGCCTATGGAATATTCAAAAGCCCCATCTCTAAAAGGTAAGTGTTCACCATCGGCAACAATGGTCGGTCGATCAACTCTAATTACCCCGCCCCGCTGGGTGTTATCGTATAGGTATTTATCAACGACGACATCTGATCGGAAATCGGGATTATGACCGCCACCAATTTCCAGGATTAAACCCTTATTCATTGCCTATCTCATGGTAAATAGAAAAAAGCATTTCAGAGATTCTCTTATTAGTAAAATATTCCAATACTCTTTTCCTTCCAGCTTCGCCCAGTTTTTGTCTTAGCTCACTATTATCCATTAAAATTGAAATTTTATCGGCAAGTTCTTTTTCATTTCCTTCTTCGAAAATCAAGCCCGCATCACCAATTACATTGGGGATCTCTCCTGACGAAGAACCAATAACGGGTACTTCACATGCCATAGCCTCAATTAATACCCTGCCAAACTGCTCCTTCCATTCAGTTGTTGTTTCAGAGGGAAGAACCATTACGTCCATACAATTCAAGTACTCAACAACATCAGATGCCTTCACAGAGCTAACCATTCTTATTTTATGATCAATTCCTAATGATTTGGCCAATTCCAAATACTCATTCCTGTCTGGGCCGGAACCTAATAAAAGCAACGTAAATTTTTTATCTATTTGAGAAATTGCTTTCAATAAGGTTCCTATTCCCTTTGGTTTCCAAAGGCGTCCCACATATCCAACGACAAAACCCGATAATTCAAGCACTTTTTTTAATGATTCAGCATTTTCTAGCATTCTGAATTTATTCGTATCCACTCCATATTGAGGTATTATTTTTATAGGCCATCTGTACCCCTTCTTCTTGAAAATATTTGTTCCATCCCGATTCCCCGTGATAAGATAATCTATATTTTTTAAAGTATAGTTTTCAACCATAGGATAAACATATCTTTGTGTGCTCAATAAGCTCCACTCCTTGTGAGTTTTCTCAAGGTTTCTCCAGGTAAATAATACAATCTTTGGAATTGGTCTCAAAAATTTTGATAAATATATTGTTTCAAAAGACACCAGACTTTCTGGTTCTTCTTCTAAATGGATAATATCTGGTTTAATCCGTCTCAAAGTAAAAAATAGAGAAGGATAAAAATGCAAGTGTTGCCTTCCTGATTTTCCAAAAATTGCGTATAATTTCTCAACCTTATAACCTTCTCCACCTATACCACCACAAACCAATTTTGCCCCTTCCAGATAGATGCTAGGAATCAAAAGGGTAATTTGTAAACTATTATATTTTGCTAACTCTCGTAGCTTATCCTGATAAATATCAACAACTGAGGAATGGGATATTATTAATATCCTTTTCTTGCAATAGCCTGTTTGCATATAGGGGCAACGTATTATTTACTCAAATATTTATTTGTTAAGTTTTCTGATCTCTTAAAACGATTGCAAAGCACAACGATTCCCAAAACAAACCCAAGCCACACATTGATTTTGATTTCTGCCATTGAGGGGGAGATAAAGCCAGCGATAATAAAATTCATGAGGCTCAAGAAAATTCCTAACAACACACTTCTATAATATGTATCTTCTAATTCCACATATAATTGATAAGTATTTTTCATAGAAAGATATATAAGTAACAAAAATGGTATAAACACAACCAATCCCATCTTTGACCAAATCCACAAATAGTTGTTATGAAAGATCATGCTTGCAAAGGCATTTCTCTTAACATACTTGAAATCAACTATCGGTTCTAACACAGTTCCCAGTCCATTTCCAAATAAAGGATTCAACTTAATATATTCCCAGGCATTCTTCCATTCCCATTGTCTAAGCTTAAAGGTATGTGCCTCTAAAGGGTTTTTCATTGAGTTAATTTCATCTGATAACGAAAATTCGCCATTCGATGCAGTGGGAGAACTGTCACTCAAAGATACCAGAGTTACAAATATTACCCCAGCGGGTATCAGTAACCCAACAAGCTTTATCTTACCAGTCTTCTTCAAGAACAAGAAGTAAAGACAGATAGTAATGAGAAAAGAGCCCCACAAGGTACGGCGGGTAGCAAAAAGAATACACAAACACATCGGAACTAAAAAAATACGCATTGTTTTAACAAGAGAATCACCTGGGCAATTATCTCTAAAACTAAGATAAAAAAAGATCACCGTTAAAAAAAACGTTGATTCCGCCCATCCTGAATAAAGCAAAACAAAACTGCGGGAAATAAAAATGGTGATTAATCCAGTAATGCTTTTTATACCAATACAAACTATAAATAGTTTAATAATAAATTTTAATTGTTCTTCATTTTTAATAAGATTAATCATGAGTACAAAAACGAGTGGCATGCTCATGAATCTTCTTAACTCATATAAACCCTTAAAACTATGTAGACTGATTGCATTAAACAACCAACTTATTACTATGGACAGTGGAAAAATATAAATACTATGACTGAGTCTCGTCTCTTCAAAAAGGCTGAGGTCTTTTTTTAAACAAATTAAAGCATACAATATTGCCATTATCCCTAGAGATAGAAGTTCGAATAGATTAAAGTTAAAGGGAAGTGGTAAATCAGAAAAGAATTCGATAGCATGCTCGCCGCTTCCAATGCTGACGAGCCCGCCAGACAGGCACATAGCCCCGACAATTATATATAATCCATATATGTTTTTATCAATAAGTATATATCCTAAAAACAAGAGAATAAAAAAGACAGGAAGGATGAACGGCGTCCTGTAAAGAAAAATGTCTCCACAAAGATACCAAAAGATAAGTGGCAAAAGAACAACGATTAGATACTGATAATTAAAGATTCTATTTTTGAATAACATTATTTATTTCTGCAATTATCTTTTGGACTATCTGAGAAGCGTAATATTTTTTCCCTTTATCCAGAGCGTTTTTGGAGAACTGATCATAATTATCCATAATCTTAACGGCATATTCTGCACCTTTTCCCTCATCGTCATAATCAAGTACAAAACCGTCTTTGCCATTTGTAATAATCTGTCTATTGTCGGCTACATCTGAAGCAATCACTGGTCTACCACATGCCAAACTTTCCAGTATTGTTTTGGCCGTTCCCTCCCAATAGGACAGTGTAAATGATAAGACAGAGGCATTATAAAAGACCCTCACTTCCTGATGGGAAACGTTTCCATAATAATGGATATTGTTTTCTATTTTCAGTTCCTTGGTCAGACGAGCCAGTTTCTCCCTGTCTGGCCCGTCTCCGACAATACATAAGAAACAATCATTTCGCTTCATGAGAATCTGTTTAAAGATACGAAGTATCAACGCAACCTTTTTCTGAGTTGATAACCTACCCACATAACAAAGGACTGTTTTACCCTTCAATCCCAATACTTTTTTCGATTCCTCCATATCCTCTGAATAGAAGTTAGAGCTATCTACAAAGGTAGGGAAAAACCGCATTTTATTCAGATATTTAGGATATTTATTTTGATAATAATTAAGTCCCTCCTTGCTAACTAATATAACTCTGTCTGCTTTTTTAATTGCAAAGCCATCAGAGCATGAAACAAAGAAAGCCTTTCTTCTACCAACTGCCATCCTAGTTATTGGCATGTTAGTGCCATGAATGATCAATATGGCTGGTGTGATTTTCTTCCTAAATAAATAGGGCCAAAAATAGGTGGTTGAATGAAAAATTATAGCATCCTTTTGATAGGATATCTCTTTTAGTTTTAACCAAATATAATAAATAGTTCTTATTGTTTCTGGTATCCAATGGTATTTTTTATTACTTGGTATCAGGACATTAGACTGTATAACATTTTCTCCTATTATAACTGCCTTGTTTTCCTCTCCTAGTGACCAGCAAGTGAAAACGATTCCTTGCGCATATTTAATAAAAGTCCGAATATAAATAGCAATTCCAATCGCTTTATCATCAGTGCAATCCTCATAAAATACATCCGATATTTTAACCAAAGCACCTCTCACGTTAAAAATTTTTTCCCGGAAACAGATACCAGATGTTTTCCAACTTTGATATCACAAAAGCCTTTGTTCTTGTACCAGGCAATAATTTCATCAACTGTGTAAGTACGAGCATACTTTGGAGTAAGGCAATCAAAAGTATCCAGACAAGCCCATTCAATAAGCATTTCGTCCGAGAGAGGGAACCTCCCTTTGTAATCAATAACGGGAAACAATTGCCGAGTAATACGGCCAATCAGTGGCTGGCGATTTAACTTAATCGCCCACGGCACATAGGATAATACTATCTCTAATTGTGTTTTCCTGAAATGAGTCCACTCCGTACTGAATGAATCTGCATATTGGGCTTTCGCTGTGAATTTAAGAACACCATTGATCTTTTCAAATTGCAATTTGCAGTTCGTACATTCCAAGGCTGGCCTTTTTGATTGACAATCAATTTCTTTTTTACACTCCGGGCACAAGAAATTTATCATGAAAACGCCTTTCCCGCAGTTTTTTCCGTAGCAGAGTCTATTCTTAGTACCTTATCTACAAATATCAGATTCCATACTTCAAGACACAATAAACTCCATATGGCATTTGTATGATTTCTTATTCCGTTGAAATGCTCTTCTAACATGCTTTCCACCCATTGATAATTAAAATAACCTCTCTGTTTAAAACGCGAACTCAGTAAAATATCTTTTACAAATGATTTTAAATTGGTTCTTAACATCTTCTCAAGATTGAAACCAAATCCCATTTTACGTCGGTAAATGATTTCATTAGGCAAATATCTTGCAGCAACCTTTTTTAAGAGATGTTTTTGTATGCCATACTTTACCTTTTTGTTTGATGGTATGCTCGCTGAGTATTCCATCATTTTATAATCCAGGAAAGGCGACCTTACTTCCAGAGAATTCATCATCGACGCTATATCGACCTTTACCAGATAGCCGTCAGGCAGTTGAGTCATTATATCCAGATAGAGGATCTTATCAATATCATCAATGGTATTTGCTGAGGATAAATAGTCTGAATATATATGATATGGATTATGATCTGCTATTTGCTCTTTAAACCATGGCGCATAAAGTTTAGCGTAGTCACTTAGGTTAAAAGTAGAACTTAATGTTAAGCTATCTATAAAAGATTGCCTTCCATACTCGGTTAAAGTGTGAAATTTATATACGACTGCTTTATTAAGAAAACGATTCATAAGCCATTTACAAAACAAGGGAAACATTTTATTTCGAAGGGTTATGGGTAATATATTTCGATAAACAGATGCCGCCTTCACAATCTTTACATTATCATAACCACCAAAACATTCGTCTCCCCCATCGCCGCTTAAGGCCACAGTAACGTGCTCACGAACCTTCTTTGATAAATAATAGGTAGGTATCTGGGATGCGTCGGCAAAGGGTTCACCAAAGGCACAGACAATCTTCGGTAAGATTTCAGAGATTGCCATATTTGCCGGCAACTCATTATGCTCTGTGTGAAAAATCTTCGAAACCCTTGATGCATAATGAGCCTCATTAAAAGATTCGTCATCAAAAGCGACTGAAAAGGTTTTAACAGGGATGGAACTGTTTTTTGATAAAAAGGCAACCACCAGACTAGAATCTATTCCACCGCTTAAAAACGCACCTAAGGGAACATCACTCAACATTCTTTTTTTTACAGCATGATCAAGCAACTCAATTGTTTGATCAATATAATCTGACTCATTTTTATAATGAAGTTTACGATTAAAATCTAAACGCCAATATTGATAACTTTTTACCGATGATTTATCAAATACTATGTAATGCGCTGGCAGTACTTTTTTTACCTGATCATAAATTGTTAAATCCTGTGGTATCCATTTGAATCTTAAATAAGAATCGATTGCCTTATGGTTAATCGTAAGTTCCTGGCTTAATACTTCTTTTATCGATTTTATATCGGATGCAAAATACACTTTCCCATTTACTGTAGAATAGAAAAGCGGTTTAACCCCTATGCGATCCCTAACTAATACAAGCTCTTCCTTGTTAGAATTCCATACAGCAAAGGCAAACATACCATCTAACCTGGTTAACACATCCATACCCCACTGCTCATATCCATGGATAATTACTTCAGTATCGCTTTTGGATTTGAAAATATGACCCGAGGAAACTAATTCATCGTGAAGCTCCCTGTAATTATATATTTCTCCATTAAATACCGTCAAAATTGATCCGTCTTCATTACTCATAGGCTGACGGGCATTGGATGAAAGGTCGATGATCTTCAAACGGCGATGCCCCAATCCAATATGATTCGAGACATATATACCAGCATCATCAGGACCACGAGAAAACATAATATCTCTCATCCTTGTAATTATTTTCTCATCCACAACCCTGTTTTTTGTGTCAAAAATACCACAAATTCCACACATAAGTGTTATATCTCTCTTATAGATAATGCTCTAAAGATACAAAAGGGACTTCCCTATAAATCCAACAACCCCAAAAGAACGAATATGCATTGGAAACCATGTATCTTCAATTCGCCAACTCTTTCCTATCAAACATTTCGCACATATTAATTGCTTTTTAAATCATTAATTTATATTAGAATCATATCTTCTTTCGTTTTTACTTTGAGACGCTGTATTTTTAATTAAATTTCGTAAAATAATCTTTAGTGTCTTCATTGACTTATAAAGAATTATCCATAATTTAAAAGGTATTATTTGATGAACAAAATTAACGATCCTCCATCTATAAGGAATTATGCTGTTATATTTACTCGATATATGACGTAAAAAATACCGATTGCCTGTCTTAATTCCATCAATATATAGTCCGCGTAAATTCAAGCGAAACAATGGGGAATAACGGTCTACAACTTTTAGGCTAAATCCAGTAACTATGCACATATTTCTTTCAAGAAGGGTTAAGTTTTCCCACAAATCAATAGAGTACTTCGTAGTAAGAGAACCATGCCGACGCCAATAAATCGCTCCTGTTTGCAGAGAATAACCAATTTCAGGATAGCGCAAAGCTATCCTTAACCACATATCTAAGTCCTCACCCGTTTGCAGATCACAATTAAACATGCCAACTTCAGCAAAAACGCTCTTGCGTATTACAAATGTACCAGTCCAAAAAACCTTCCCTATAGCATTTGCTTGAAAATAATCATCAAAATACCCTTTTGCCCCAAGCAAGCCACGTATCTTCTGTCTGATATCTTTCTTAAGGACTTCTATTTCATACGAACGCTCTTCAGGAAAAGAACCATACCACTTTAAAAATGGATATCGGTTGAAAACTTCCATTGCCCCTTCTATGTGATGAGGTAACCATTCGTCGTCACCATCAAGAAATGCAATGAACTCACCAAGGGCTTCTTTAATCCCGTGGTTCCTGGCAGCGCTAGCACCCGCATTCTTTTGATAAATATAATGAACTTTGTCACCAAATTCCCGAGCCACTTTGGCTGTGTTGTCGGTGGAACCATCGTCTATAATCAAAAGTTTTAAGCGTTGAAAGGTTTGGTTCAATACGCTATTAACTGCGCGCCGCAAAAATGCCTCCACATTAAAGGCAGGCATTACAACGCTGACAAGACCTTCAGTTAATTCATGGGTTGTTTCTGATGGCAAAGGTTTCATTCTTGTTTTCTTATAGTCTTCTGTTTCAATAAGCGAAACCATTTTATCAATGGCTTGAGCACAACTCGTACAATAGCGATTAGATATTTAAGTTTTGGATAGAGAATGGGAACAGAATCAAAATGACGACTGAGATAATTGTAAGAAAGAGCTCGGTATATGCCTTTTTTTGACATGACCCATGTTGAATCTCTTATTGAAAAACCACGATATTGACCTCCACCACATAAATCAATATTAGTTTTGGCTTCTATCCCCTCCCGTGTTCCTTGATAGCCATCGGGATGATGCCGATATTCGTGATTCTGATGCGCGGCAATAATAACCTGGGAGGCATCTATGACGGGAACATGTTGACTGCGAGCCTTATATATAAGCCAATTATCATAACCTACGCGACCGATAGCAAATTCGGGTATGACGTGAAAGAGATCGCGAGTAAAGATAAAATAATCAATAGCACAATCTGGTTGTATTTCACCAACCTGTGCAACTAAATGAATAAGTTTTGTGCTCCAATTTTTTTCATCAAATTTCCATGGTTCTTTTATGTTTATGTTATAACGCCGACCAACCATTAAGTATGTTTTGAAGCGGATACGACTGATAAGCTCCACCAGATTTGCTAGAAGCATTATATCAAAGTTGATAAAGCATAAAATCCGTGAATGACTCGCACGTCTTGCTTCATCGAATATCGAGTTCAGTAGAGGTGTGCCGCTCTCGTTTCTTGCAATATGCGGAATATGTTCCACCCCAAATTCAGTAGCAGTCTCAGCGGTACCGCTCTCATCTCCCATAAGAATAACACGGCAATGAGTACCTTGTGCTTTCCAACTGCCAAGGGCATTGCGCTGAATAACCCCGATATGTCCAACGAACGGTTTTGGGACAGCAAAAATCGTTACTTTATTTTCAGTATTCATCGACTATACTTCATGTTTTCTTGGAATTTCAATTGAGTCATTGGTACTACCAACGTCTATAATAATATCTTCAAGTTTGGATAACTTTACAAAAGCACGGAGCGTAGATTGTAAGATGGAGTAACAATGCTGATTTTAGGCCATGGCATGCCATTAGGCATTACCTGCGGCAAATTTTCTGATTCTTCTGTCCATAGCCAACCGGTTTTACTGAGAGGAGGAGATGGAAGTTTATTCAGCATTGAGTTTGTACCTCTTTTTTATATTCTATATCTCTTTTTATAATATAATATCTTCAAGATTTGGATACTGCTGATCAAGGATAGACAGTGTTGTTTCTTCTAAAAATTGAGACTGATTGTATGATGGTGTAACTGTAGAAATTTTTGGCAATCGAGATACATTCATTCATTAAGCTTTTACTAAACCGAATCCAACCGATTACTACCTTTTATCCTTTGTTTAATGATACTTTCTTCCTGAGCAATCTGCCTGAAATAGCAGCTTTAACCTGTTCGACTGTTACCTTGCAAATGCAATGCGGTTGATCGGCAGTACATGCATCCGAACAGGGATAAACCGACGAGTCCGGTTGGAGTATAGAGTGGGGTACTCTCCACGGCCCAAAACGAGCCGGAGAGTTCGAGTGCGGCATTGAACCAAGCATTTGATGGCAAGATATTTCAACCACTGGCAAACCTACCGCAACCGCCATATGCAAGGGGCCAGAATCATTACCTACAAAAAGTCTGCAATGTTTCAATAGTGCAATTGTTTGTCGGAGTGTAGTTTTCTCTACCGAATTAATAACATTATTGAACTGTAAAGAATTCTTTAATATTTCTCCTAGTCGACCCTCACCTGAACCTCCTACGACAAGTATCGAAGCATCATAAGTGTTTTGAAGCCATAAGCAGATCCCAATATAATTTTCAATTGGCCATTGTCGTTTTAATTCGCGCGCTCCAGGGCTTATTGCAACCAACAAATTATGCGGTTCGACATTATGGTTAGATAAAAATTTCATAGCAAATTCTTCATCTTCTTTACTTATCGACAATTCTAATTGGTCATCTGCAACTGCTCTTCCCAAAAATCTTAGTACATCCAAGTTCCGTTCCACTTCATGTTTCAAAGTATTGTTGGTCATTACATGAGTAAAAAGATTGTCATAGCCACAATTTTTTTTCTTTTTATACTCGATGACTTTTTCAGAATACCCCACTCGCCACGATGCACCACTGAAATAAGCAACAAATGATGCATGGTAATAGTCGGCATCCCAACGTGGAACGATAGCCAAGTCGAAGCGACGACACCACAAATGCCGCATCGCCAGGTACAATGCCCGCAAACGCCGGCGTTCGATTGCAAAACGACCCTGTATATTACCGTCATAGGTTAGTACCTCATTCACATAAGGACATAATTCAACCAGGTTGTGGACAACTGGATTTACTACCAATGTAATCCAGGCATCAGGGATATTCCGTCTTAATTCCCGCAAGAATGACGTGGTCATCACTACATCGCCAATCTCGTCAAGACGCACCACCAGCACCCGCTGAACCCGAGACAGGTCAATTTCTCGCTGCCTCTGACGCAGACCCAGAAGCCAGAATAAGGGCTCGCCAAAGAGACAGGTTGCCTGCGGCGATGTAAGCAATGATAAGATGCGCCGAGCAGCGAATTTGCTACGAGTTGCAAATTTACCCAGTATGCTCACGGGTTGCCTCCACCTCGCTTCCGCCCGCAGACGTAGAAGCTCTGCATCGCATCGGGGCCGTCGTTGAACCGCATGATTTCACACCCAAGTTCTCGCAGGGTCTGCTTTATAACCTCCGGCATTGGGATCCATTTGTGACCATTGCCTACCATGGGCGAGCCAGGATGCCAGATAGCGCAGTCGGGGTGAGGTAAGTACAAGAACAGGACTCCCCCCAGGCGCAGCTTGCTGACCCATTCGGATAAGGCTTCTTGCCAATTCTCAATATGCTCCAGACAGTGCGCGCTGAACGCGTAATCCAAATGCCCGTCTTCAACATCTGAAACAGTCCTGCCTGCGCCTGGCCCGCATCATACATCGACCGGGATAGCACCGGGTAATGGCCACAAACCGGCGCCAACATCAATACCCTTCCCCTGACAAAACTTGAGGGCTTCTCGGAAAATGGCGTGACTCGCCCCCCCCACTGTGAGATAATCGGGATATAATTTGCCCTTGTAGACCCAGCCGCCGGGCTTGCGCTCCAGATCAGGGTGTTGATGGAGATAACGATAGACATGGAACAGCTCAGGCGCATTTGGCAGCGATTCAAGAGAGGGAATCTCAAACGCTGCCAAATTTCCCTCAGCATTCTCAATGGCTTCTTAACAGGTGCTGGAATGAACCTTATAACCTGCCTCATGCAATCGCCTCATTGAGCGAACGCTCAATCTTATCCATCATGCTTTCAAACCTAAACTTTTCCTCAACCATGCGCCGACCGTGTTTTCTAATCCTCTCAAATAGTTCCGAGTCTTCCATAAGTCGTAATACCTGCATCGCACACGCCCCTGTATCCTCTTTGGGAAAGACCAAAGCGTTGACCTCGTCCTCCAAGATATCACGACTCCCACCGTTATCTGTGCCAACTACTGCTAACCCAGACGACATCGCCTCGAGGAGTGTAATGCCAAAAGGCTCATCCCAGACCGACGGGAAAATCAGAATGTCGTGCTCTTGATAAATGGGAGGTAGAGATTCCCGACGAATTAAACCGGTGAAAAGAACCCTGCTCTCTAAGCCAAGGGAATAAACTAAACCGCGAACATAGGCTTCATAATCTGGAACAATCGTTCCACCAACGATAGTGAGCGTGGCTGATTCATACCCAGGTTGCTGTACTATCACTTTCAATGCCTGAATGGCTGTATGCACACCTTTGTGTCGGACTATCTGCCCAACATAAAGTAGTTGCTTGGGATTATGAGGAACACTTTTGTCATAAGAATACTGATTGGCATCAACACCCCAATGGATCACCTTCGCCTCTCCCACTGGCTTGCCGGCCTGTAAAGCGAACTGCTTAAGATATAGGCTGGCGAATTGCACATGGCGCAGGTCCAAGGAGTTTGAAGGCACTACCAAGCCTGCGACACTCAGAATAGGACGAAGCGATTGCTTGCCCAATCTACTTGTGACACGACGCGGTTGGCGATTCCACAGCGAATACCACGGATCACTATCCCAGCGTGATAACCAATTGTCAAAGACAAAGTAGTGAACCGAGAACCCCGCCTGCTGAGCCATCAAGGCAAGAGATAGCGAGACATGTGTAAGATTCCACATATAAACCACGTTTGGCTTAAAAACACTGCAAAGACGTTTAAACGCTCTCTGGTTGATGATTTCCTTTTTAAGCAGTTTGAAACAATATTCGTGAAACTTAAGGGGCCTCACCCACTCAAGGTCAGCTTCTAACCAGCGATAAACTGCCCCGTCTTGCTGTGCTGTGCCAACCTTGTATGTGCTCGTCAGTACCTTAACGTCGTGTCCTCGGGCTTTGAGTCCCTCCACTACATCTCGACAGCCCAGTTCATAGCCGCCGACATAATATGGAGGATAGAGATTGGAAATCACAAGGATTCGCATCGCTATGTCACCGCACCAGATTCCTCATCCTGTGCAGTATCGGCAATGCAGGTTTAAGGCACACCCTTGCTACCTGCCGCCACTTCCCTTTGGCTTCATGGAACGCAAGGCGAACAGACTGCTCATCAACTACTAACGCACCGCCTGACGCCAGGCGGATGTCCCCAGTGACCAAGCCGATGATCTTTGCTGCTACTTTCTCCGGCGGCATAGCTACCTTGGCTATCTCTTCCCCAACAATCCCGCGGTGTAGGTCTGTATATGTAGACCCAGGACAGACGGCATAGACTCGTATCCCTCGTGGTTTAAGCTCTTCCGCCAGTGCTTGGGTAAGTCCAATCACGCCGAACTTGGATGCGCAGTAAGCGCCCATATTGGCGATGCCGGTTTTGCCAAGTATGGATGAGATGTTTACAATCACCCCGTTGCCGGCTTCCATCATGCTCGACAGCACCGCCTTGCAACACAGGAAAACACCTTTCAAATTAGTATCCAACATTTCGTCCCATTCTTCCATTGTCGTGTCCATAATTGGCTTTGCAATAGAGATGGCGGCGTTGTTGACCAGAACGTCAACCTTGCCGAATCGCTCCAATACCGCGTTGACCATCTCCCTCAGTTGCGCCCATTCTCTCACATCGGTTGGCACGGCTAAAGCGTCGCCTGCCCTCTGCTCGATTAGCCGCACTGTCTCGGCGAGCGGCCCAGGTCTTCTACCGCACACAATCACCCTCGCGCCACGTTCGGCAAGGAGCAGTGCGGTGGCTCTTCCAATCCCTGTGCCGCCGCCTGTTATGATGACAACCGCACCTTTTAACTCCATCTATTTCCGACCATCACTCCCAGATTGCATTAATACCCTCTCAGTCTTGCTCGCTGAAAACGGAGCCAGCGCTTGATTTCCGATGCCGCTCGGCGAACATTCCCCAAGACCCGCTTTGCCACTTTGTACCATCGCATTTCCAGCGCCTCATGAACGAACCATTGGAGCCATCGGATTTCGTCAACTGTCATGTGCTCGTTGCGGATAGCAACATTGTATCCGGTGATTGCGCTCAGGGAGTCATTTTCGATGAATCCCTTGCTCTCTGCCCACACCCCAAGTTCTGTTCCGGGATAAGGACTTGCCACAGTGAACTGCACGAAGCTGGGATTGAGCTTCAATGCATAATGAATTGACCTGAGCGCAGATTCTTTGGTCTCGCCCGGCAGACCAAGGATGAAAAAGCAAAAAGCCTCAATCTCGTTCTTCTTGCAAGCCTTCACCACCTTCATCGCTTGCCCGAAAGGCACCGCCTTGCGCTTCACATTCCGCAGAACTTGTTCATCAGCACTCTCCACACCCATGTTGATACCGATGCAGCCAGCCTTCGCCATCAGAGCAATCAGTTCCTCATCCATATCTTCCATTCTGGTTTCGCATCGCCACGCCAAGCGCACCCCTCGTTTAAGGATCCCTTCGCAAATACCAACCACCCTATCCCGATGAAGTGCAAACTCCGGATCACGGAAGAGAACGGCCTTCACCCCTAACCCGTTTGCTAACCACTCTAATTCATCCACCACATTTTCTGGTGAACGAACACGCAACTTCCGGCCTTGCACCACTGGATACGGGCAATACGCGCAGCCGTGTGGGCATCCTCTGCTGGTGAGGGCAGTAACAAACGGCTTCAAGTTGCGCATCAATTCAATCCCGTCATACGCATGATAAGGCATCAAGTCCCAAGCGGGGAAGGGGAGTTGGTCCAAATCTTCAATCGGATTTCTTGCTTCATTCTTTACAACAACATCATCATCTTCTTTTTTGTACCAGACTCCCTTACATCCGCTGAATCCACCTCGTTCGGCGATGTCCAAGAAGGTTAGCTCTGGCTCGCCCAGAACGATGGCATCTACAAACGGCTGCTGAAGTACTGGCTCTGGGAAGAGCGTCACATGCGGTCCGAACACGACAATCTTTGAGTTGAGCGCCATCTTGATTATCTGAGCCACCCGCATGTCCCAGTCAAAACTAGGCGTAGACGTGCGCATGGCGACCAGTTCCGATTTCTGGTCTCGCAGGCAAAGTATCAATTCGCTCAGTTCCCAATCACAACCTAGGCAGTCAATCACCTGAACTGGAATGCCCTTGCTTCTCAGCACCGCCGCCGTATATGGAACATCCAGGGGCGGCAAACTATGCTTCGCACCTGACGGGTAGAGTTGTCCCAAGCCGCCCATGGTGTCCTTGTTCGAGACAGCGTTGGGTGGGTTAGGTGGATTAACTATTGTTATCATGGCTACCTCACCGTATTGCTTTCCTTGCCAGCCGGATCACTTGAGCAAACACATTCCGAAACTTTCCAACTAGCCGCCGAAACATGTATCCTGGCAGTTGCCCTCGGTCATAGTTCCACAGCAAGCGAAACAACCGACGATAATACTGCCATCTAGGAAGATTCGGAGGAATGAGCATATCGAATCGTTTAAGCCGAGTATGGACCATCTCGTAAGCTTGCTTGCGCTCAGAAGCGAGAAAGTCGTCTGTCTCAATGACAATTCTTATTGCATCAGGGCTAGTTCGAAAGTGAATGCCGTCCTCGGGGTCTGCGAGGAAGCGGGCGTTTGCTTTCGCCCAGTGCCAAAGCTCCGTCCCTGGGTACGGCACCAATATATTGAAGTGGGCACCGATACCAGTTCTCTTGGCAAACTCCACGGAGCGTTGCTGAGCCCTAAGGGAATCCCCAGGCAGGCCAATAACGAAGTAACCCGCCACTATGATGCCTGCTTCTTTGAAGATGCGAATGCCTTTTTCGATGTCCCCTATGGTCTCGCCTTTCTTCACAGCCGCAAGAATTTCCGGGTCTGCGCTTTCCACTCCAACATTAACACTGCGGCAACCTGACTGAAACATAAGCTGGGCTAGCTCGGGATCAACGCGATCCGCTCTAAGTCCGTTAGGACAAGACCACATCATTCCTAAATCTGCTTGAATAAGAGCTCTGCATATCTCTTTGCACCGCTTGATGTCAAGGTTGAATACATCATCAACTATCCAGAAGCGTGTTGCTACATATTTCTCTTGAGCCCATCTCAGTTCGTCAATCACGCTCTTCGGGGATCGCTTTCGGAACCCCTTGCCACTTATCTCAGGCACACTGCAAAAGATGCAATCGTAGACGCATCCACGGCTTGTTACCAAAGGATAATTCGTCCTTATATATTCCTTTACGTTTTGGGGGAAAAGCCCATACTCCGAAAAGGGCAGAGCATTTAGATCAGCAGCAACCAACAGTGGAGAGTTCAAGCGAAAATCATCGTTGGCATTATGCCTCGTTACTACCCCAGGAAGATCTTCGACGGATTCACCCCCAACAAGGCGGTGGCAAATAATAGGGAATACCAGTTCACCTTCACCGACGAAAACGATATCAAACCAGGGCTCCCCCGCAAGCTCGCACCATGCAAGCTTGGTGTGGGGACCACCAAGAATCACGGGCACCGTAGGAAGAAAGTTCTTGACCTGTTGAGCCAATATCCGAGCACTTTTCATCGTGGCGGTTTTTACTGAGAAACCAACAATATCCGCATGGTATTCCTCAATTGCTGCGAGAACCTGTTGGTCAGTCATGACTTCGTTATTTAAGTCAATGACCAACACCTCATGCCCATACCTCTGAAGCATGGGGACAAGGTAAGCTATTCCAACGTTTGGGGCAGGACCGTACCCACTGACAGCGCCCTGCCAACCGCGTGGATCAATAAGTATGACTTTGGCCATTTGTACTTTTGTACTCTACCTTCTATTCGAGCTTAGACACTCGCCATTCTAGAAAAGGACAAATGACACCAGCTGGCTTTGCATAGCTATGAGCTGGAACTTGTGTTTGCTCGACATGAAACCTGAGTGTATTCTCCTCGGCAAAAAGTAACTCAACATTTCGCATATCAGATGCAACAGTCAGCGCATAGACTCCGGAATTAAGCAGCAGTCCCGGCACCTTACATATGCTCTTGTAATGTCCTGGATCGCGAAGCCTACCCAGCCACTTACGATCCTCATTGTCACCCGCAACAAATACAACTATGCCATCTGATGTCAGCAACCAAAAACCCACTTGGACTCCCAAGAGTGGCTGAAGAACTTCATATTCAATCTCCACATAAAATGGGAATCTAACATCTACTATAGAAGTGACTTCTTTCTCCGAGTTGATAACTGCAACAGCCCGCAGGCGAATCTTCTCATTACCAGGTGCCGCTTCTAGCTTTTCCCATCGGCGTTCACCTTCCGATTCGCTTCCTGTTGACAGGTAAAACGCAACCACGCTCTCAGCAGTTCCCGCCATTTGGAGTCGTCCTTCATCCAAGCATATTCCCCGGTGGCACAACCGATTGACCGCTGCCATATTATGGCTCACAAACAACACCGTCCGCCCTTCCTTGGCAACGTCTCCCATCTTGCCCAGGCACTTCTTTTGGAATTCCGCGTCCCCCACCGCCAGCACCTCGTCCACCAGCAGGATCTCCGGCTCTAAGTGGGCTGCAACAGCAAAGGCCAGGCGCACGTACATACCGCTGGAGTAACGCTTCACAGGCGTATCTAAAAACTTCTCTATTTCTGCAAAAGCAACGATCTCCTCAAACTTCTTTTTTATTTCTGCCCTTGTCATGCCGAGAATGGCGCCATTGAGATAGATGTTTTCCCTGCCGGTAAGTTCCGGATGAAAACCCGTTCCCACCTCAAGCAAACTTGCTACCCTGCCCTTAATTTTGACACTGCCCGTAGTCGGTTCGGTAATTCTGCTCAGTATTTTTAATAATGTGGATTTGCCGGCGCCGTTACGGCCGATGATGCCAACAACATCGCCTTGCTTGACCTCGAAGGAGACGTCTTTGAGCGCCCAGAAGTCCTCACGCGACGGGCTAGGGCTAAGGGCAGAGGGTTGATCGCATGGCGCAGAGCGCAAAGGGCGCAGGGCAGAGCGAACTCTATTACCCACCATTCTTGCCTTGTTGGTAAGAACGTCACGCAGGGCGGTGTAGGACTCACGCTGCTGGTGGCGGATGGTGTATTTTTTTGAAAGATTTTCGACTTTGATGACGGTGTCAGTCATGGTACAATTTCAGATAGCGTGGCGCATGGCGCAGAGAGCATGGCGCAAAGGGCAGAGTGCCTGGCGCATAGGGCAAAGCGAAAATATACAAAACAACATTACTTCAATGTTTTCTGAAAGTTGGTAATTTTTCTGCATAAATGATCTAATTTTTCCAACAAAGTTTCAAGTATAGCCGCAACTATTATGTTTCTCCTTTGTAAGACAATCAATATATTCGCATTTTCAAAAGTGGAGCGGCGAGCAATATTAAGGAACTGACAAAATTCTTTATCTGAATTTGAACCGCTACCTTCAGCAATATTGTTAGACATGCTCATTCCAGCACCTCGAAGCTGCTCCGCAAATCGAAACAATTTCTTTTCTTCAAGCGCATCCGCAATATCAAAAAGAGATTTTCCTATCTCTATCGACTCCTTCCAAATCTCTAAATCCTGAAACCTAAATTTTACCATCGCCCTCCCTCGTATGGCAAAGCGCAGAGAGCGGAGAGCATAGCCCATTATGCTCTGCTCTATGCGCCATGCGCTTTGCTATATCACATCCGCAAATGTCCTCTCCGTCTTCCTGAAATACCAGAAACCGGATATCACTATCACTGCCGTCAATACAAGCGACAAAGCAAAGCCAGGCCAATACAACTTTACACCTCCCCCTAAAATAGCCCATCTGAATCCATCTATCACGCCGACCATCGGATTGATGGCATAAAACAGCTTCCACTTTTCAGGAATGACGTTGCTACTAAAGCCAACGGGAGAGATATACAACCCGAACTGCACTAAAAAAGGGATAACATACCGGAAATCTCTGTATTTGACATTCAAGGCAGATATCCAGAGTCCGCAACCAAAGGCAACAAGTAATGCAAAGCATAAAAACAGCGGAACTGTAACGATCCTCCAATCGGGGGTAAATTGATACCACATCATGAGCACAAACAGGATCGAAAATGAGATGAAGAAATCCACGAGGCTCACAATAACGGCGCTTGCCGGTATAATGATCCTGGGAAAATAAACCTTGGAGATTAAATTCGCATTGCCAATCAGAGAACTACTGCTCTCAGATAAGGAACTTGCAAAAAACTGCCATGGCAACATTGCCGCATACACCAAAATGGCATACGGAACGCCTTCTGACGGAAATCTGGCCAATTTTCCAAATACAACGGTAAATACGATCATAGTCAGGAAAGGCCGGATAATGCTCCATGCAATGCCAATAACTGTCTGCTTGTATCTCACCAGCACATCACGCCATGCAAGGAAGGCAAAGAGTTCCCTATATTTCCAGATATCCAGCCAGTAATGCCTTACCCCACGTCCCGGCTCAATCACAAGGTCATATTCGCTGTCTATAGCCACAGGCATCCTATTAAGGGAAATTTGTGTATTTTTGTCACTCACCTTTGTACTTTTTTCAAAGAATCCTCATCTATTATCGTTTATTGAGTATCTCGAACAAATATTTCAAACCGACCATACAAATTAAATATTCTATTCACAATGCCCACCATAAGTAACCGGTGCTATATGCTTCAAAGAATTAAACTATTACGTATGAAAATACTATTTCGCTAGTTTAATAAATGTAATAAAAGTCTTACCATCGGCCTAAGAGGTGAAGCAAACATGTTAATCACGCTATTGCAGTAATGAGGCAACCTTATGAAAAACACTATTAACAACAAAAAAACCCATTCAAAATAGTGCAAACGAGAATTTACATCAGACGCAAAAGAATTTACCGATAGTTGAGATTTTGTGAAAAACGAGTTTCCTACCCTTTTTTTAATAGAAAAACAGAACTCCATGTAATTAACTTCTCTGGACAAACTAATCATTGCGTAGTTAATACAGCTTACCGCAAACCAGCGCCCAAAATCCCAACCCATAATGTACAAAGGTATAGAGATCACTATAGGTATTAGGTAATATTTGTAGCACATAATATTAGAATAATGTTTTGTAAAAGTTGTTTTGGTTTTACCGATTGTACCTATTGAATTATTGGCAAAGGAGCGTGATACGCTTTTACTGAAGTAAGCTGTGGTAAAACCCAATACTGCAAAAACAAGAAACCACACAACAAATTGCACAGCACTTAAAGATAAGGTTAATGAACAAGCTTGAGATAAAGTCCAAGATAGAGCGGTTAAACTGCCAGGTAGCGCCCACATACGACCATTACCGATTAAATCATATTCACCAACCTCCAGTGCGTTAGCAAGTTCCCACTTCTTACAAATAGCTTGTGCGACATCAAAACTCGGTCGCCCAAAGGTAAAAACTATTAAAAAAGCTATTATGACTGGCATATATGTAAGTACCAGGTAAAACAGTATTTGCCTGAAATTTATTGATGGATTGAGTCGTAGGACAGAGTAAGTAATTATAATGTGGACGGGGGCAAAAAGGAAAATGGAAGATTCGTGAACAAATACATGAACTGGCAAAAGGATCCCCGTAATAAGAAGAAGTCTTTTTGCATAGGCCCTAAAAAAATTTTCCTCAGAGATATTAACCACCTCTTTGTTGCAGTGGCATTCGAGTAACCACAAGTGCCACAAGAGGATTAAGAATCCAAAGGTTTCTTTTCGGCCAAATGCACCATGGTCATAAAAATAAAATGGAAGTAAAGATGGCAAAAATAACATTGCTAACAGTAAAATGGGGCTCAACGTGTTAATGGATCGTATGCACAATCTTATGTACCCAAATACAGCAGCACTAAAAATGAACCATGATAAAAAACCGATGATAGCCCTCGGATGAGTAAATGTTGATAATAAACTTATGAGTTCTCCGGATAATCCCCTTCGCGTAAAACCAGATGAATAATCTATTAGCCAATCCGTATAAGCCCACATAGACATCCCACTGCTTAAAATATCTTTGGGCAGCCAAATACCTAGTATCGAAATGAAAAAAATTACAAACATGGTGAGTATTAGTTTATTTGCACTAATCACGTGATTACTTTTGGTTCTCATTACTTTGTTTATAACATATTCATGCAACCCAATAAGTAGCATTACGTGTCTGGACTTCGTCCCTCTCAGTTACACCAATTTATTTGTGTAACCTACTGTATAATTTTGAGTTGCAACTATATTACAGCAAATACAAAACGAGCACTGTAAAAACGAAAAAAGCCTTATTACGCAAATACCATTAATCCAAACTGGGATTTACGCAATAAGGCTTTATTTTTATATTTAAATGTATGTATATCCATTTTTCGGCAGCAAGGCTGTCTTTAATATAAAGACCCTTTACTTTGCGCCCCCTGATCACTCAGGGTTTACCCTTATCGAAATGTTTACACCCGATGTCTTTTAAATTTTATAAGTTTTTGACCATTAAGTCATGTCCTAAAATAGCAAAAACATTGCCTATTTAAATTCTAAAAAGGATTTGATTATAATAACCGGTTTGAAAATAGACACATATACCAAGAAAAATTAAAATACACTTCCCCATCAAGTATGGCAAAATGTGTGACATGGCACACTTCTGTGTCAGCCCATGTGTGTAATATGGCACACTTTAGTTACCACTTTTTACGCTAAAACATCACCGATGGTGTTGGATAGTCTTTTTATAAGATGCTTTTGACGGGTTACGTTACGATGTGACTTATTCGTCAGAAATATCGTAAGTCTCGAAAATAAACTGGCGGAGAGGCCGGGATTCGAACCCGGAAATAGATTCACTAAACATTTATAAATAAAACACTTAAAATTTCCGTTTCGCTTCCAGGGACAGCTTGGGGACGGTCTTGTCCTTCATCAACGATAAATTTGCAACATCAATTTTTAATTTCTCCAGGTCGCTGTGCGCGTACCTCTCTGTCATTTTTGTACTGCTATGACCTAACAGCCTGGAAACACTCAATAACGAAACACCGCTGTTTATCAGTTGAGATGCAAAAGAGTGCCGGGTAGCATCATACAATCTTACATCGTTATTTAGCCCAACTTTTTTCCTTATCAATACCCATAATTTCTCGAGGCTACACTTGGAATAATACCTCAGCGTCCTTGGGTTAAGGTGGACTGGTTTGTCAAGACCAATTACTATTAATATTTAGATGCATTAATTCATCAATCTACAGTGTGCAGAAGGGTAACGGAAGGAGCCCGTAGGGCGACTGGAGTTACCCTTCTGCACACTCCGCAATTTTCCTTCGCCCACCGACTTCTTTTCCTCATTTGCTCACTGAAGAAACTCCAAAATGAACTTCATACGGTGTTTTATATTCCAGTGATTGGTGATACCTCCTCGTGTTATAAAATGTAAAATACTTCTCCAAACCCTCACGTGCTTC
>Ga0209514_10001548_pt1 | contig 39091 bp, 50 predicted proteins | sample Subgrocontami58m_FD_187452 | JGI IMG/M metagenome (GOLD analysis project Ga0209514, IMG submission 187452) | Subsurface groundwater microbial communities from S. Glens Falls, New York, USA - GMW37 contaminated, 5.8 m (SPAdes) (version 3) | ecosystem: Environmental > Aquatic > Deep subsurface >...
GCGGCGCACGCCGGACGGGCGCTGGGCCGCGGTCGAGGAGACGACGAGCCGCGACCACCTGGTCCGCCGGTACCTCCGAACGCACGGCCCGGTGACGAAGGCGGAGCTCGAGGAGCGGTTCGGCGTCGCGCTCGACGACGTCCTCGACCAGCTCGAGCGCGAGGGCGTCGCGACCGCCGGCGAGTTCCGGCCCGGCGGCGAGGGAACCGAGTGGGTGAACGTCCGCGTCCTGGAGGAGATTCACCGTGCCTCGCTCGCGCTCCTCCGCCGGGAGATCGAGCCGCGTGACCCCGCCACGTACGCGCGCTTCCTCCTCCGCTGGCACGGGCTCGCGTCCCGTGACCGCGAGGTCGCCGAGGTTCTCGACCAGCTCCAAGGGGTGTGGCTGCCGGTCGAGGTCTGGGAGCGCGACGTGCTCCCGGCGCGGGTCGCGGGCTACCAGACGGCCCAGCTCGACGCTGCCTGCGGCTCCGGCGAGTTCGTGTGGCTCGCGCGGCGGGCCGGGGACCAGGCGAAGCCGCGCGTGGCGTTCTTCCGCCGCGAGGATCTGGCGCTCCTCGCCGCGCCACCCGACGCCGGCGTCTCCGATCCGGCGGCGGCGGTGCTCGGGCGGCTCGCGGCGCGCGGCGCCTCGTTCCTCCGCGATCTCGCCCTCGCGCTCGAGCGGCCGACCGGCGAGGTGCTCGAGGCGCTGTGGGAGTGCGTCTGGGCGGGCCTCGTGACGAACGACGCGTTCGACCCGCTCCGGGCCGCGCCGCGGCCGAACGACCTCGCGGGCGGCGAAGCCGGCGGACCGGAGCACACGGCGCGCGACGCATCGCGGGCGGCGAGGCACCGCGCGGCCCGCACGCTGAAGGCGGGAGCCGGCCGCTGGTCGCTCGTCTGGGAACGGCGCGGCGCGGGGGCGCCGGGCGGGCTCGCACCGGCGACGGGCGCGGATCCTGCCCACCCGTCCACCGACGCGCGGGAGCGGGCGCGCGCCGAGGCCTGGGCGCGCGTGCTGCTCGACCGGCACGGCGTCGTCGCGTACGAGCACTTCGCCGGCGAGGAGACCGGCCTCCCCTGGTCGGCCGTCGCCGACGTGCTGCGGCGGCTGGAGCTGGTCGGCGACGTGCGTCGCGGACACTTCGTCGAAGGCTTCTCAGCCACCCAGTTCGCGCACCGGACCGCGGTCGAGCGGCTGCGGAATCCCGGCGACCTGGCCGACGTCCGCCTGGTCGCGGCGATGGACCCAGCGAACCCGTACGGCGCGGCGCTCGCCTTCCCTCTCGAGGGCGTCGCGCGGATCCCGGGCGCGTACCTCGTCCTCGCCGGCGGCGCTCCGGCCCTCCGGGCCGAGGGCGGCGGGAAGCGCCTCGTGCCGGTCGGCGATCTCGACGGCGCGGGCCTGGTCGCCGCCGTTGGCGCGCTCCCGGCGATGCTGCGGGTGCCCGCCCCCTACCGCGGCCGCCGCCTCTCGGTCGATCGCTACGGCGACGCGCCCGCCTCGCGGTCGGCCGCCGCGCCGGCGCTCGCCGCGGCCGGGTTCGAAGAGTCGGGCGACGCGATGATCCTCTGGCCGAGCCGGGCGCGCGGGTAACCTCTCGGTCGTGACACCCGCGAAGCGCGTCCCGGCGAAGCCCGCTCCGGCCAAGGGCGCGGCGGCGAAGCTCGCTCCCGCGAAGCGCGCGGTCCCGCGCCCGGTCGCGGCGAAGCCCGCGTTCACGCCGGGCGCCCTCATCGGCGCGCTCGCGAAGGCCTACCCGGACTGGGGCCCGACGCTCGAGTTCTCGACCCCCTTCGAGCTCCTCGTCGCGACCATCCTCGCCGCGCAGGCTCGGGACGATCGCATCAACCAGGTCACCCGGCGCCTCTTCAAGAAGTACAAGGGGCCCGCCGCGTTCGCGCGGGCTCCCCAGACCGAGCTGGAGGCCGACCTCCGTGAGACCGGCTTCTTCCGGCAGAAGGCGGCCGCGGTGAAGGCGACCTCCCAGGGGCTCCTCGAGGAGTTCGGCGGCGAGGTCCCGGCCGAGATGGACTCGCTCGTCAGGCTCAAGGGAGTTGGGCGGAAGACCGCCTCGATCGTCCTCGGGAACGCCTTTGGGATCCCCGCGATCGCGGTGGACCGGCATGTCCAGCGAGTCGCGCAGCGGCTCGGCCTCACGACGGAGAGCGATCCCGACAAGATCGAGGCCGACCTTCGCGCGTTCTTCCCGAAGAAGGAGTGGGTGAAGGCGACCTGGTGCCTCGTGCTCCACGGACGCCGTACGTGCACGCCTACGCCGACGTGTCCCGAGTGTCCGGTGCGCACGATGTGTCCCTATCCGAAGAAGACCGCGTAGGGGCCGCCCTCATCGGCCGTCGCAAGCGTCGGCCTTGGCCGGCCGTCGCAAGCGCCGGCCTTGGCCGGCCGTCGCGAGTGACGGCTCTACGCGCGGACGGCGAGCCAGCCACCGGCGGTCGCGGCCGCGACGAGCAGGACGTCGACGAGGATGATCGCGACCGTTTCCTCCAGCGTGGCCAGGCCGGCCCCCGCGACCGTCGGCACGACGCCGAACGCCTCGAGCGCGATCCACCCGGCTCCCGTGAAGGCGCCGTGGTACAGACCCGCGGTTTTCGCCAGCTTTCCGGCCAGAAAGCCCCCGCAGCCGCATCCAATGATGGGTGCGACGAGACCGAGGACGGGTGCGCCGAGGGCCGCTCCGAGCGTGAAGATGGAGAGGCCGACGAAGACCGCGAGGAAGACGCCGCCGGCGAGGGCGGTCAGCTGGAGCCGCGGAGCCGGGCGCTCGTCGCGCGGTCGTGACATCGGCGACGAGCGTACCGCGTGCGGTGGAGGCGCGAGCGCGACCTCCGGAATAAAAACCGATCCGCGAGGCCTACGCGGATCGGCGGGTTCGCGAAAGGTGCCGCTGGGTGTTGCGCTGTGACCCTCACGGTCACATGGGTACTAGAACTACTTCTTCTTGGCGGCCTTCTTGGCGGTCTTCTTGGCGGCCTTCTTCTTAGCGGGCATTGGAGATCACCTCCTCCTGGCCACGACTTGTGGGTAAGTGAGCCACAAGTGGCGCACGAATGTCAACACCTCGGACGCGCGAGGGTGTCAGGCGGGCGGTGGACCCGACGCGCGGAGGCGCAGGATGATGCGCTCACGGAGCTCCACCGGAGCGCCCTCCTCGGTGCAGCAGTCGCGCACCTGCGTGAGGAAGTGCTCCTCGAAGACGAAGGAATCGGCGCAGCCGCCGCAGTCGTCGAGGTGTCCCTTCACCTGGACGACCTCGGCCGCGGTGAGCTCCTGATCGAGGAAGGCGTAGAGCCGCTCGAGGCAGTCGCCGCAGTCCATCCTCAGCCTCCCGCGCCGGCCGGACGCGTGCGCACGGCGGCGATGCCGCGCTCCCGGGCCAGGTCGTAGAGCCGTACCTGGAGGAACTTCCGTCCCCGGTGGAGACGGGACATGACCGTGCCGATCGGGATGCCGAGCAGCTCGGCGATCTCCTTGTAGGAGAAGCCCTCGACGTCGAGGAGCACGGTGCTCCGGAACTTCTCCGGCAGCTCCTCGAGCGCCGCGGTGACCTCGCTCGAGACCATCTTGTCGAGCACCTCGCGCTCCGGCTCCGGCGAGCTCGAGGGCGCGGCGCGGCCGGCCATCTTCCGGTAGAGGGTGTTCTCCTCGACGTCGTCGAGCGCTGCGAGATCGGGCTTCCCGGACCGCTTCCGGTACTCGTTGATGAAGGTGTTCGTGAGGATGCGGAAGAGCCAGGCCTTGAGGTTGGTGCCCGGCTGGAACTGGTCGCGGAAGCGGAAGGCCCGGATGTACGTCTCCTGGACGAGGTCCTCCGCGTCCGGCGCGGAGCGGCTCATCCGGAGCGCCGTCCGGTACAGGGCGTCGAGGTGGGAGAGCGCGTCGTGCTCGAACGCGTCGTTCCGCGCGAGCGGCGCCGACTGGGCCATGCGGTCACTCTACGGGAACGTGCCCCGGCCTCCCGGTCATTCCGCCGGCCGCCGCCGTCGGCTCTCGCGACGCCACACCAGGCCACTGGCGTCGGCCTCCGAGGTGTCGCGGGCCGCCCGTCACCGGCATCGGTTCCCGGGGTGTCGCAGACTGCCCGTCATGACGCGCTCGCCCGGTGCGGTCCCGCCTGCCGTCCCGGGCGCGCGCTTGCGTGCCGTCGGCCGGCGCCTCGCCGCCGCCCACGGCGCGCCGCCCGCGCCGCGGCGCCTGCCGCCGCTCGACGAGCTCGTGCTCACCGTCCTCTCGCAGCACACCAGCGACGTGAACCGCGACCGCGCCTTCGACGACTTGCGGCGCGCCCTGGCCACCTGGTCCGACGTCGCCGACGCGCCCGTGCCGGCGATCGCCCGCGCGATCCGCCGCGGCGGCCTCGCGCCGACGAAGGCCGTCCGGATCAAGGCGCTCCTCGGCGAGCTGCGCGCCCAGGGACGCACGCTCGACGAGCGGGCCTTCAGGGGGATGCGCGCGCCCGCGCTCTACGACCTTCTCGTCGCGCTTCCCGGGGTGGGGCCTAAGACCGCCGCGTGCGTGCTCCTGTTCTCGCTCGGGAAGCCGTACTTCCCGGTGGACACCCACGTGCACCGCATCGCGCTCCGGCTCGGGCTCGTGCCGCCCGGGACCGACGCGGTGAAGACGCAGCTCGCGCTGCAGGCCGCGATCCCGCCGGCGGACATGTACGCGGTCCACATGGACCTCATCCGCCACGGCCGCACGGTCTGCGACGCGCGGCGGCCGAAGTGCGAGGAGTGCGTGCTCGCTCGTCTCTGTCCGAGGGTGGGGGTGGTCCGGCGCTGAAAGGTGAGCGAAGATCGCGCCTCGCACGCGCCGTAGAATGGCTCGTGCGGCGTGATCGCCGACGTAGCTCAGTTGGTAGAGCAGCGGTTTCGTAAACCGCAGGTCGGCAGTTCGAGTCTGCCCGTCGGCTCCGGGACTGCGTCCGGAGTCAACCCAGTGACGATCTCCAAGGCATCAGCCGAGGAGGTCGTTTCGTGGAGCCGCATGCCCTCAGTGAGGTCGTCGCCAGCTACCTGCTCGCCCAGCGCGCGCGGAACCGCACCGAGCAGACGATCCGGTTTCTCCGCCAACGCCTGGTCCGCCTCACGCAGCTCGTTCACGACGCCCCACCGGCTGCCATACAGGCCGAGACGGTACGAGCGGCGCTCCTCGGAGTCAAGTGCACCCGCCGGGACCGCCTGGCCCGCCCGATCTCGAGCCGCTACGTCCATCAGCACCACGCGGTCTGGCGGGGCTTTTTCAACTGGTGCGTGCGCGAGGGGATCCTCGAGGCGAGCCCGATGCTCCGGGTCGCGGCACCGACCGTCGACGAGGACGAGATCGCGATCTTCACCGCGGCCGACGTCCGCGCGCTCATCGCGACCCAAGATCACCGGACCTTCGAGGGCGCGCGGAACCGCGCCGTGATGGCCCTGCTCTACGACACCGGGATGCGCGTCGGCGAGCTCGTGCAACTCGATCGCGCAGACGTCGACCTCGCGGCCGCGGTGATCCACGTTCGGAAGGGGAAGAGCCGACGCGCGCGGCGCGCGCCCCTCTCGCCGAAGATGCGGCTGCTCCTTCGCCGCTACCTCGATCACTGGCACCGGCCCGCGCTCTTCCCTGAGCTCGATCCGCCGCGGCTCTTCACCGATCGACGCGGCCGCGCGCTCGCGACCAACGCGGTGCGGCAATGGATGCGTCGCGCGGGGCGCGCCGCGGGCATCAGCACGGTTCGCGTCTCACCGCACACGTGGCGGCACACCTTCGCCACTGAGTACCTCCGCAACGGCGGCACCGAGAGCGGGCTGCAGATCATCCTCGGCATCCGCCACCGGAGCGTCCTCGATCGCTACGTCCACCTCGTGCAGACGGAGTTCGCCGCGCGACAGCACCGCAAGGCGTCGCCGCTCGCCCGGCTCGGCCGGGTCTAGACTCTCGAACGGGATGGACGATCACAAGAAGCGCGAGCCGAGCGGAGCCTACAAAGTCGTCCGGCTCATCGCCGCGGTCATCCTCGCGCTGTTCATCGTGCAGGCCGGAAGCCAGTGGTACACCTGCCAGCGGCTCTCGCCGGTCGAGAGGGCGTTCACCCGCGGCTGCTAGGAGTCGAGCACCTTCACCATGCCGACCAAGAGCAGCGCGATGACCACGATGATCACGATCAGCGCCTCGCTCGCCTGGCCACCAGGGTCCGGCCCGGAGATGGCGGCGGCGATCCCGCCAGCGAAGCCTCCGACCACGGGTATCTTCGAAGGGTCAGGCAGATCAGTCGCGGCGCCGTAGAGGTTCGCGCGCAAACACTCATCGCTCATCCCGGCGCCGACCGCGAGCTCGTGCGGTGACTTCCCAAGCTTGGAGGCCGCGGCGATCGCAAGGAGCTCAATCCCGCTCAGCTTCCGGCACGCTGCGGTTCCCGGCGTTACGCCAGGCGAGGCTGGCCCCGTGTTCCCCGGCACGCCGACGATGCCGGCGATCGGCGTCGGCTTCGGCGTGGAGCTCGTCGCCGGCACGGGCGATGCGGTCGATCCGCCGAGCGACGCGATGAGCGCGTCGACGCTGGCCGCGAACGCGGTCGGGTTCGCGGGCCGCTGCGCCGCCGCGGCGATCTCACCCGGCGTCTGACCGACGAAGGCCACCGCGGCCGCGCTCTGGTACCGCGAGACGAAACGGTCCGTCGCGCCGATCGGATCGAAGAGCCCCGCGATCGAGCCGCCCGCGTCGAGGAAGGTCTGCCCCGCCCCGCCGGCGATGTTCTCCTGGAATGCGCCGAGCGAGGCCCAGCGCTTCCCCGTCGCCGGGTCGACGTAGCCGCGGGGATCGGCCGTGAGGTCGCCGAGCGCCTGCGGGTTCCCGCCCGACTCCTGGATCGCGACCGCCTTCGCGACGATCGGGTCGAGGCCGTCCGCGGCGGCACGCGCGGCAATCAGGCCGAGCGGATCGATCACCGGGCTAGCCCGGCGCGTACAGGCCGAGCTCGAATGCGAGGCCGCGGGCCTCGGCCTGCTCCGCGGCAGTCAGCTTGGCCCAGCCGACGGCGCGCAGGGCAGTGAACCGCGCCAACCGAACAGCGCGCGCCTGCTCCGCCTCGCGCGCCGCCTTCGTGGCCTCCGCGTAGGAGGGATCGCGCAGATCAGGCATCAGACGATCGCCGCGGTCAGCGAGACGCCGATCACCGGGATGATGACGCTGGCCGAAGCGCCGGGCGTCGCGTTCGCCGGGAGCGGGTGGACGTTCTCGTAGAAGTAGCCCCAGAGCCCTTGACCGGTCTGGCCCGCGAGCGCGCGGACGGTCATGCCGCCGTTGTTGCCCGACATCGCCATGTAGTAGCGGCCGGGGTTGAGCACGGTCGGCGCGATCGCCACGACGTTGAATCCCGGCGCAGGACAGGCGATCGCGCCGGTGGTGACCAGGAGGGCGAGTGCCGCGTTGTAGATGCCCATGCTGATGTTGCCCAGCTGCGTGCCGACCTCGAGGACCATCATCGCCACCGTGATCTTTTCCTCAACCCGGAAGGGGATATACCCCGCGCGTCCGCCGCCCATCCACGCCGCGAGCGTGGGGGCGGTCGCGTTGCCGTTTGCGGCGATGTTGGGGCCGAGCGCGTACTCGCCGATCGAGCTGATGACGAGCGGCATGGTCGGGATGCGCGTGGAGAGCACGTCGAGCAGTACCGCGCGCGCGGCCGTGAGCTCGCCCGCACCGCCCGCCGCGATGAGCGCCATTCGATCGAGGAACGCGGCGCGCGCGCCGGTCCAGGTGGCCGTCGAGAGCGCCGAGCCCGCGGGTGCGGTCGTCGAGATCGCTGCGTCGAGCCGGTCGAGGAGCACCGCGCGCGCAGCAGTGAGCTCGCCCGCGCCGCCGGCGCCGAGTAGCGAGAGCTTCGAGAGCAGCGCGGCATTCGCACCAGTGAGCTGGCCCGCGCCGCCGGCGAGCAGGAGCGAGAGCCGGTCAAGGAGCGCGGCGCGCGCGCCGGTGTAGTCGGAGGCGAGCGCGGCGCCGATCGGCGGGATCGTGAACGACATCTCTAGGTCACCGCGGGCGCGCGCGAGTCGTGGACCCTCATGCTCTTCGTCGCGGGTGCCGCGCCACCGTGGCGCGCGTAGAAGGCGAAGGGGTCGGGGTTCGTCTCCTGCGAGTACGCACCGCCGACGGTGAGGCCACCCGGGATCTTCGAGATCTTCAGCCCGGTGCCCCACTCGAAGCTGGGATCGGTGCTGATCTCCATGTCCTGGTCGTCCATGTCCTGGAACTCGAGGCGGCCGTTCAGCCGCCCGTCGCGGCCGGGCTCAACGGAGTCCGTGACGATCGACGGCTTCGCCGCATCGGAGGCGGCGATCTGGACGACGTAGGTCGTGCGCTTCGGCATCAGGCGGCCACCGGGAAGGGGATCGCGCCGGGGTTCGGGGCCGCTCCGGCGTTCAGCACCGCGGTGTCGAAGAGGCCGAAGCGCGGGTCGTACGTGATGCCCGTCCGCGCGTCGGTCACCTGCGTCGCCGTCGCCCGCAGGTCCGGCTTGACGAGGACCGCGGCGGCAGGGATGTCGCCACGCTCGATCGCGTCAATGAGCGGCTGCACGTTCTGCTGTGGCCGTCCGAGCTGCTGCGCGACCGGAGGCGGCGCGGCGGCGGCGACCGGCGCGGGAGTCGCGGGAGGAGCTTCTCGCGCCGGCGCCGGCCCGAGCACCATCATCGGCGCGGGGGGCGCCGGAGGCGGCGTGAACACCACGGCGCGCGGGGGAGCGGGCGGCGCGGGGGGCGGGGGGGGCGGGGGAGGCGTGTACGGCTTCGTGATGTCGTAGAAGATGGTCGTCTGCGGCGCGGGTGCGGTGATGCGGTCGATCGCCGCGATGGTCGCCTGCGCGTTCGCCGCGACGGCGGTGCGGCTCACGTCGGCGAGCGCGGCCGACTGCGTCTGCACCGCGGCCGCGAGCGAGGTCGTCGCGGTCTCGCCGAGCCGCGCGCCGGCCTCGAGGCCCGCTTGCGCGAGCTGCGTCGCGGGGCCGAGGGTCGCGATCGCGACATCAGAGCCGACCTGCGCGCCCGAGCGGAGCGCGCTGATGACGTCGGTCGTCGTCGGTCCGGCCGCGGCTGCGGGCGCCTTCGGAGAGCCGGGGAGGAGCTTGGTCGCGATGAAGATGCCGCCACCGATGACGCCGGCGATGGCGAACGCGGCCTCGCCGCCCTTCAGGCCCGCGATCGAGAGCTTGTCAAAGATTCCAGCCATGAGGCGGGGAGGCCTCCCTACAGCTGGCTTTGAGCCGGTCGGCCGAGGAGCGTGCCGAGCGTCGCGTTCCATCCGCCGAAGAGCGCCTTGGCGATCTCAGCGACGCCGCCGGCGTTCTGCAGCATGACGACGACGACGACGATCGTGAGCGTCGTCGCGGCGAGCGCGAAGATGTTCTTCTGCAGATCCTTGAACATCAGCTCGCCCTCGGACGAACCGCCTGCTGGAAGGCGCTGACGCCCTGGCCCCAGAGACGCGTCACCGTCGCGCCGCCGTCCTGGACGACGGTCACAACGACGGCCGCGGTGAGCAGGAGCGCCATTGCTTCAGGGAGGAGCTGCGCGAGCAGGATGACAACGATCGTGGCGCCCGCAATCGCGGCGAAGCCCTGCGGATCGGGGAACGAGCCGCGGCGGACGAGCGCGACCGCAACGAGGACAGCGAAGAGCGCGACCGACGCAGTCACGCGGCCCTTGTTGCTGCTCTTCGCCTGGCGCGCGACGGAGCGCGCCTTCCCGAAGAGGCTCACTTGGGCGCCGCCATCTTCTGGAACCACGCGATGAACTTGTCGAGCGAGCCGCGCTGCCAGAAGTACGCGAGCGCGATCGCCGCGAGGATCAGGAGCAGGCCGTTCACGGCGTCACCGTCCGCTTCTTGGAGAGCGCGGCAGTGAGATAGATGACGACGACGGCGACGAGGCCCTGCGCGGTCGCGTGACCGGCGAGGATCTCGCCGACGTGGTCGTTGATGACGCCGAGCAGGTCGAGCGCGACGAGGGGCGCGGCCTGCAGCGCGAGCTTCACGAGGAAGTCGCGGTCGTGGAGGAGATCGAGCCCGAACATCAGGCGATCACCTTGTGGTCGATGACGACGATCGAGGCGATGAGCAGGATGAGGCCGACCGCGGCCTCGGCGAGCGTGAACTGGCCGACCTGCATGCCGCCGACCTTCGGCGTCACCGGGACGGGCGGCTGCGCCTCGCGCAGGACGTCGTCCTGGTAGACGATCCCGATCGGGTGCGCGTCGGTGAGGGCCGAGGGGCCCGCACCCGCACCGTAGATGTCACCGCGCCGAAGGACGGCCACCGAGCTAGCCGACCTGGACGAGCTTGCGCGTCGTCACGTAGAAGCGCGGGGTCGCGCCGAGCACGGTGCCGGAGGGGATATCGAAGCCGACGATGATCTCCTTGCCGACCGCGCTCGCCGTGTTGAGCATCCGGCCGAGCGACGGCTGCACCTTCGAGGAGGCGAAGGCGGGGTCCGCCGGCGGGAAGGACTTCCAGAGCGGCCCGTCGGTGTCCGCCATCGCATCGAAGTCGAAGTAGAAGATGCCGTCGATGCAGGGCGTGCCGTAGGTCCGCTTGTTCCAGAAGTAGAAGGCGAGCGGGTCGGTCTGCGGCTCCCAGATGTACGCCTTGTCCACGCGGAGGTCGAGCGAGTCGATGATGCCGCTCGTCGCCTGCGTGGCATTGAGCGCGCAGGTGACGCCGACGCCGAGGATGAGCGAGCCGTCGGGGAGGAGCGGGATCTCGTTCCGGCCGACCTGCGCGACGACCTCCTTCTCCTCGATGAGCACGCACCAGTTGCGATCGACCGCCGCGATGTTCACGCCCTGGGGCGCGTCGTCGTAGGTCACTTGCCAGACCGTGACCTGCAGGAGGTCGGGATCGACGAAGTTGGCCGCGGTCGTGACCAGATTCGCCTTCGTGTTCGGCGTGAGCACGAGGCGGAGCTCCTGATCGTTCGAGAGCGGAATGCGGCCGCGCGAGTCGGTCGCGCTGCGCCGCGCGGACACGTAGAACCAGAGGTCCGCGACGTTCTCGGCGCCGACCGCCTTAGGGAAGGCCTCGATGAGCGCATTCACGCCGGCGGAGGCCTGCAGGCCGGAGGGCCGCAGGTCGCGCGCGCCGTACACGAACGGCGAGAGGCCCTTGGTGTGCCAGTCGTGCACGGCGAGCGAGTACGAGCTCACCGAGTCGATGAACTGGAGGCGCCCCTGCGGCTTGAACTTCACGCGGCTGAAGATCGACCAGGGGGCGCGCGGCAGGAAGACGAGGTCCGCGTTCGCCACGTCGTAGTTCACGAGCGCGTGCACCATGAAGCCGTCGAGGTCGCCGCCCTTCTTGGTGCGGAACTCGATGTCGGCGCCGCCGAAGACGAAGTCCTGCGCGCCGCCCTCGAGCTTCTGGATGCGCGGCTTGCCCTGGTAGAGGTCGGAGGGGTAGAGCAGCTTGTCGAGCGTCATGGGTTGTACACCGTCCACCAGGCCGCTTTGATGTCGCGGAGGAGCTGGCCGAGCACGGGGACCTTCGCCGCGGCGGGCACGAGCATTTCGAGCGCCCGACCGATCACGATGACGCCGACCACGGCGGTGATCGTGAGAATCGCCCCGTCTTCAACCAGACCCTTGAGGCGGCCTATCTTCACGAGCGGCGCACCTTACAGCATGCGGGACGACACCTGTCAAGCCCCCTGCTCGAAAACGACCTCGGCCCTCCCGGGGAGCGCAGGGAGGGCCGAGACGGTCCGTGGGGAGCGGCCGAGGTCAGCGGCGCTTCTTGAACTGGCCCTTCTTGGGCCCGCTCTTGTGACGGGGCGGGAGGCGGTGGTGCGTTGCCTTCCTACGACGAGTCATCAGATCACCTCCTCTCGGACGCGGAGGTCATCGCCAGAGAGCCGCGGCGGTCGCGAAGCGCTGCAGGTCGATCTGGACGCCGTAGACCTCGAGCCCGTTCTTGACCTGCCACGAGTCGGCGTAGGCGAGCGGCGTCGCGTTGCGGCCCTGCGACCACGCCGGCGCGTACGCCTGCATGAGCCCGGCGACGCCGGGCCACTCGAGGGCGGCGGTCGCGATCACGTCGTGCGGCCCGTAGAGCCAGAGAGCGTTTCTGCCGCCGACCGCGTCGATGAGCGTGTTCACGTAGGGCAGGATCACCAGCTCGACCGCATCCACGGGGCAGTCGAAGTCCACGGTCTCCATGAACGGGAAGAGCCGCGGCATCCCGACCCGATCGGCCCAGTCGCGGAACTCGGCGCCTTGCCGGCGCGCGGTGTCGAGATCGCGGAAGTACTCGAGCGATGTGGGCTGGCCCTTCTCGATGATCGGCAGGACCGCCAGGTCCACCGACTTCGCCGCGCCGACGGCGTCCTGCGTCCAGACCCGGGTGTATCCCATCGCGACCTCGAAGCCGAGCGAGCGGAGCAGCGCGTACTGCGCGAGGCTGGGCACCTGGAGCGCGTCGAATCCGATCACGACTCGGTGGGCTCCGGCGCGGGCGCGGTTTCGTGCGAGCCGACGAAAAGGGCGACGCGGAAGTTGTGGTCGTCGCGCTCGTCGTGCTCGATCGCGACCATGAAGGCGGACATGACGATGAGGCCGAGCAGGAAGCCAACATAGAGCGAGCCGGCACGATCGCGGAACATCGCGTCGACGACGCGCGAAAGAGCGCGATCGATCCTCTCGATCACGAAGGCTGGGCCGCGGCGATCCCGCCGGTGTGGTAGTTGCCGATCCAGTGGAGCCCGGTGCTCACGAGGTTGTTGCCGCTGTTGATCGCGGTGGGGAAGCGGCAGCCGGTCACGATGCCGGTGTTCGCGACGTCGTCGTCGAGCGAGAGCCACTTCGTCGGCGCAGTGCCATCCTCCATGGTCTCGAAGACGCAGTCGACGAGCTCGAGGTTTCGGTAGAGCTGCGCCGCGGCGCCGCCGGCGCCGATGCCCTCCTCGAACGAGGCGGCCGCGAGGTTGTGGAACCGGCAGCGGCGGAAGACGGGCTGGGTGACCGCGCCGTAGTCGGTGCCGAGGAACTTCACGCCGATGTCGCCCCAGGCGAACTCGCAGTCGTCGAAGAGCAGGTCCGCGCCGCCGCCGATGAGGCGCGGCACCGCGGCCTTCTGCGCGACGGTGTACAGCGTGAGCAGGGCGAGGATCGCGCCCGGGTCGCCGCCCTCGAGCTTCGAGCCGTACATGCGCAGGCGCGCGCCGTCGTTCGCGAGCGCCTTGCCGGTGCCGTTCGTCGCGAGGCCGAGATTCACGATCGTGACGTCGGCCGCGTGATTGGTGAGCGCGACCGCATTCACTGCGGAGGGTGCGAGGCCGACCGCGCCGCGGCCGCCGAGGCCGATGATGACCAGGCCAGCCTGCTTCGCGGGGATCACGACCGCCTCGTCATACGTTCCGGGCGCGACCAGGATGCGGACGCTGTCGCCCGCCGGTGCCGCGGCGATCGCCGCGCCGAGCGTCGCGAACGGCGAGGTCCGGTAGTGGCCGGTGTTCCGGTCGTCGCCGTTGGGCGCGACGTAGAGCACGCGGTCGCGCATGTCGGGCTGCAGGGGGATCGGAAGATCGAGCACGGCTAGCCTCCTACGCCTTTCGCGTCGAGCTCGGCGAGGACGCGCTCGGCCTGTCGACGGCTATCGGGCCGCGTGTCCGGACGACTCAGCATGTCGACGAGGATCGACCTCGTGAGCCGGTCGATCGCTATCTCGACGCGCAACATTCGGGACTCGAGCCGCAGCAGCACGAAGCCGAGGATGAGACCGATCGGCCCGGTCGCGGCGAAGGCCGTCAGGAGATCCATGACGGACGGCGCACCTTACACCACCGGGGCCGGTCGTGGCAAGACGAGCGGCGGCAGGTGCAGCACACGGTCGGGGTCGTCGCGGCGCCAGACGAGGAACGAATGGTCGAACGGGACCGGCTCGCGCAGCCGCGCGGGGCCGAGGTGGCGCGCGAGCAGCGCGCGGTGATCGTCGGACTGCAGGTAGAAGACGACCACGATCGACGCTTGCGTGAACCACTTCCGCCAGAGGCCAATCGGGTCCTGGAACGCGTAAATCATCGGGATGCCCATGCCGGCGCCCTGGTACACCGCGCGGGCGAGGTTCTCCTCGGGTGGTCCGTCGTCATTGCTTCCTAGGTCGAAGCCTTCGTGCACGACGATCGCGTGGCCGCGGAGCTCGAGGACGCGGCCGACCGGCGCATCGAAGTCCCGCTTAATGTCGCGGATCGACCAAGGCGTGTACTGGACGCAGCCCGGGAGCGCGGCCGCGGCCGCGGCGCCGTCGCGCGCGAGGACCGTGTTCGGGAGACGGTCGCTCGGGTTGCCCTTCGGCTCGTAGACGAGGCGCCGGTCCCAGCGCGACGCGATCGCATTGATGAGCGCGGACTTCCCGGAGTAGGTCGCGCCGAAGACGGCAACGCGGTCGGTCGGTCGAATCCTCAGCGGCGCGTGCGGATCAGCGTGCGGAGCTTCGTGAAGGCCGCTTGCTCCCCCGGCAGGACGTACGCCGGCAGCGGGCTCGAGCCGCGGACCGCCGCCGCTTCGCGCGCGACGAAGCCGAGGATCGCGGACCACTCTTCGTCGCTCAGCTCGTCGGTCTCAGATGCCAGGCCCGAAAGAGACTGAGCGAGGTCGATCCTGAGGCCCACCATCCCCGCGATCTTCTGCACCGCTCCCGTCACCCGCGGGTCGAGCAGGTCCAGCACCGCCCGCGCTATCAGGGTCGCGTCCGAGCGCAGCCGCGCGCGGTCGATCAGCTGATCCATGCTGCCGTCTCCTCTCCGCGATGAGCTCGCGGCGCTTGCCGAGGACGTCGCCGAAGATGCCGACCACCGCGGCCCACGTGAGCGTGCGCGCGATCTTCTCGACGCCCGGCGAGTAGTCGATCGCGTCGACCAGGCTCTCGGTCATTCGGTCGGCCTCGTCGTCCCCGAGGCGGAAGCGATCGCCGAAGACGACCGAGCCGACCGCGAACGGTGCCTTGACCGATGCGCGGAGGCGGCGGCGAGCACGGTCCGGCCATTCGACCGGCACCGCCTCTTTCGCCGCCTCCGGCGCCGCGGTCGCCCCGCCCTCGGGGCCACTTCCATGGGTATCTTGGGAAGTTACCGGCTCGGGCAGCGGGTCGACGTGAATGAGCGTGGCGCCCGCGGGGATCGCCCCGGGGTCTACCGCCACCGTCGCAGACCCCGCCGCGCTTTTGGGCCGGTAGCGCCCGATGGGGGAGCGGCCGACGTCGGGGCGATCGCAGCCGACGCACCGCCGGTGCCGCGCTTGCGCGCGAGCTGCGCCGCCCGCGCGTCGGCTGCGCCCTTCGTCCTGCGCTGCCGGTACGTGAGCCCGTCCGGGCCCACGGTCGGGTCGGCCCACATCGCTGTGAGGTCGGCCGATCGCTTCGCGCTCTTCACGCGCGTGACGGGCGGCGCGGTCGGCTCGGTCATCGTGCCGCGGCCGCGCGGTTGCGGGCGACGAGGAGCAGCAGCTCGACGATGCAGCGGGGATGGAGCTCGAGGCCGCGCCAGCGGATCGCGAGACCGGCCCAGATCGTCCCGTCGCAGGCGGCGCACCGTGCCCTCACGGGCGGCGCACCTTACACCATCGGGCATCACCCCGTCTACATTCCGGCCCGTGGGGAAGCGCGAGGGCCGGGCGCGACGCGCGCGGCGAGAAGAACGTCATCCTGCGCCGTGGATCGACCGCGAAATGGTCGCCGGCGGGCACGGTTTCTGCGACCAGGGCCTCGTGCACTTCGCCGCTGAGGTGAATGGCTGGCACGTCTGGTTCTGCGGACACGCCGACGTCACGAAGACGACGGTCGGTCCTCCGCCCTGGGCGACGCCCGACGAGATCGACGAGGCGGGCGAGGTCCCGGAGCTGCGAAGCATGGCGCGCGCCGTAGGCGCCGAAGCACTGAGACGAGCCAGGCTCGATCCACAGGACCGACCTCGGCCGGAGCATTTTCCATCGTCAGAGTGAGCAAGTCCCGGAGCTCACGATTCATGGCGAGCCTCCCGGCGGTCGGTCGCGAAGGGTCGCGCACTCGACGCCGGAGACGAGCGAGACCGCCAGGCGCGACACGCGGGTCGCGTCGCCGTCCCAGTCGGCATCGTGCGCGCCCCACGGGCAGCGCTTGGGGAAGCGCTCTTTGCGCGTGTCGCTCACCCAGACGGCGACCGTCTCCTCATCGGCGGCGGCCTGCTCGTCCTTCGGCACCTGAAACTTCGTGCCGTAGAAGCGGCCCGCGGTGCGGAGCAGGCGCGCGCGCCGGCGCACGAGGAGGAACTCGACGAGCGCCTTCGGGCCGCCGTGCTCGACGACCTCCGCGGCCTTCGTCACGTACTTGAGGTACTCGCGGATCGACCGCTTCTTGGGGTCGTAGCCCTTGAGGTCGACGTCCCACGCGCCGCCCGAGCAGATCGGCCGGCCGGGGCAGCGTCGGCGGCGGTGGTGCGGGCACGTCGCGCGCGCCCAGTACCAGGAGACCTCCTCAAACGGCGCGAGCCAGCCAACGTGATTGGCCGTCGGGCAGTTGGGCGGGCAGCCCTTCGGGTGATCGTCGCAGCGGGTCCGTAGCGCCAGGATCGCGTTCGTGTGCACGTTCCAGGTGCCGGCGGTCCGCGTCGAGATCGGGATCTCGTCGCTGAAGAGTGCAGCCGCGACGCCGCGGTGGCGGTACGTCGGGCAATTCGGGCGGCAGCTTGGATGCGGGCAGGGCCGGCACGAGCGCCGGCGGCGCTTGGAGTGCTTCTTGCAGCAGCACGGCCGGACAAGGCACTCCCAGCGATGCGCGGCGTGGGCGCAGGGGTGGAACGGTCCGTCCTCGAGCGTGCGAGCCTCGCAGGGCCGCGAGCCAGTGAAGAGCGGCGTCCGCGCCAGCTTGGCGATCGCGCGGTGCTGGTCGCGGAGACCGCGCCGGAGCTCGGTGACGGGCACGTTCAGGCCGGTGAAGACGGCGAGGACGACGTCCTTGGGGTGCTCCTGGTCGATCGCCGCGCCGTAGCGGAGCGCGACCTTGGCTTGGCGCTGGGGCTCGCACCAGGCGCATCCGGGCGTGTGGCAGCTCGTCGTCTTCACGAAGGCCCGCCGGACGCCGTCGAGGCGCTCGCAGTTGCGCTCCTCGTGGGCGCGGACGTGGTCGCAGGCGAGGAAGCGGCCCGTCGAGCCACAGCACTCCGGCGAGCCCGGGCAGGTGTGGTCGCACTGGGCGCCGTGGGGGTAGTCCTCGAGGCGGGCGCCGCACTCGGGTTCGCCCGGGCAGAGCTCGTCCGAGACGCCGCGGTGCACCCGGCAGGGCTTCACGAAGAGGCCCATGAGGTAGTCGCGCTCCGGCGCCGCGAGCGCCCAGGGGGCGTCCTCGACGCCTTGGAGGACGGCGATCACCGCGTCCTGGGTCTGGCCGTTGGTATACGCCCGGAGCTCGCGCTCCCGTCGGTCCTCGCGGGGCTCGGCGGTGCTCCGGTGGAGGCGGCGGGCCGGCAGGGCGATGGTGCCTGGTCCCAGGGGCCGAAGCACATTCGACTTAATGACAGGTGTCGAGAGAAACGTGGGCCGCGGAGGCGTCGCAGGAGTCGGGAAGAGCGCGAGCGTCATCGGGCGCGCTCGGCGAGCCGGTGGAGCGCGACCGCGAGGTCGTCCTTGCCGAGCGACGCGGCGAGCTTGGATGCTGAGACGATGTACGCGCGGAGCTGCGCCCGGCGGCGGTGAAGCCTCAGGCAGAACGGGCAGCGGTCCGGGTAGGGACCGTACGCGAAGCGGTCTCCCGGGTTCCGCGGCGACGGGCGACCTGCGCGGGCCACGGCGACACCGCAGTCGGCGCACACATGGCCATCTGCGCCCTGTTGAACAGGGTTAGAAGGCCCGGCGTGCATCGGGGAGGTGGATTCGGTCACGACACTGCCCCCCCCGCCGGATCGGACTCGCGGAGGCGAGCGATCCGCCGCTTCAGGCCCGGCTTGATCGAGCCACCGCTGCCGTCGTCGACCAGCTCCCGGAAGTTGATCGGCAAGGTCACGAGACCGCCGAGCCCACGCGCGTGAGGCGCCGGCGGTGCGGCCGCGTGAGGTCGCTACCGCTCGCGCCGAAGACGCCGCCGTGCTCGTCGAGCTCGTGCGCGTCGCGCGCGCGCTGCGCGGCTGATCCGGCCACGACCACGTCGCCGGGGACATTCCACGCGAGGCCGCACGAGAACCGGCAGAGCAGCCCGGAGCGGCGGCGCCCGGTGACCATGTCGCGCACGTTGAAGGCGGCATGCGGCAAGACGCCGATGCGGCCTTGCGCGGCCTCTCGTATGGCCTGAAAGGACCGAGGGTCGATCGTCGTGTTCGTCATCCGCTCCCCGCCGACGACGAAGGCCGAGCCGCGTGAGGGTGGGGAGGGGGATTAGCTCAGGGGACCGTCCAAGAGCGCGCGCAGCGCCCGCCGCGAGTGCTCGGCCTCAGCCGCGGCGATCGCCGCGAGCTGCGCGTCGCCGCGCTCGATCGCGCGAGCGACGACGCGATCCCAGAGGCTCGCGACCGATGCGGCCGCCACCGCATCTTTCACGACCGGGACCAATGAGCCGAGCCGCGAGAGTGAAACGTCGAGCGGGTCGGGACGAGGGCCTACCGCCATGAGCGCGCCACCACGAGCCGCGGGTCGCGGAGCGAGCGGTACGCGCGGCGGCAGCGCGAGCAGCGGAGCCGGTGCAGCCACGCGAACAGATGCGCGATCACAAGGTCACGCCTTCCGCGCCGTCAGCCACGTCGACACGGAGAAGAAGGCATCGGTGGCAGAGCCGGTAGAGGCGCCAGTGTCCGTCCTTGCCCTTCGCGACAGCCCGACCGTCCGGAGAGTGGCCGAAGAGAATCCCGCAGAGCCACTTGGGGGGTCGCACGGCTACACCGCCCCGGCCGGGGCGAGATCGCGCTCAGGCTTCCAGCCGACCGATGCCGATGGGGTGGGCTCGGTCGTGTCTAGCCGGCTCTTCGATCCCGCCTCCGCCGCGCCGGTGAAGCGCGCGCAGCGGTCCGCATGGAACGCGCGAGGAGAGAGCGTGCAGGTGCCTGCGAGGCATCGCGCGATCGCGCGCTCGGCACCATCGACGAAGACGAGCGCCGCCGCGACGTCAGGGTCGCCGGCGAGGACGCGAGCGGCGAGCGCATTGATGTGCGCCGCGGCCTTCTGCATGCCGCGCGCGCGGGCGAGCGCGGCGGCCGGGTGGTCCCCCGCGAGGAGAGGGGCGGCGATCGCGCCTTCGCGGACGCGCTCGAATGGCTGATCCTGGTCGCGCCCGGTATCTGGCGGCTCACCCTCATCGGCGCTATCTTCCGTGTCCGAGCCTTGGGGAGAGTCCGTGGTTGGCTTCTGGGAGCGTGAGCAGCGGTTTCGTAAACCGCAGGTCGGCAGTTCGAGTCTGCCCGTCGGCTCAGTCAGATTCCTCAGCGAATACGAGAAAGGACCCGCGCCCGCGCTGGCCCGCGGCGGGGTCAGACCGATGTCTCGTGCGATTCCGTGGCCGTCAAACGGCTGCGCCATTACGGACGCCTAGACCGTGGGGCCCACGGTCTAGCGGCCCTGTGGGTCCCGGCCCCCTTGGGTAGCCGCGCGCTGCCGAGTCCCATACCGTTGCCTCGGCAACCGTCGGCGGGGCTGCCCGAGCGCCGCGAGCACCTGTGGCGGGCCAGCGTGTGGCTCGCGCACGGTGATCGCGCGGCGACCCATCCCATACGGTCGCCGCCACGGTTGCCGCGATTCCGTCACGCAGGAGCACTGGCGGACAGCTGGGGCGCTCCCGACCCGATCGACGCTCCGCACCCGACGGTTGCCCTTGGGTCGCCGACGGTCATCCTCCGCGGCGGGGCCTCGGCACGGTCGCCTCGCCCGTCACCGTCGCGTCCGTCGCTTCGCGGAGGGAAGGATTGTCGGCCGCGGTACTCGCCGAGGTCGTCGTCCGCTACAGGCTGTCGATGTACGCCTACTGGACTCCAGGAGGCGCCTGTACTCGCGGACCCACGCTTCTCTGCGCGCCCTCAGCGGCTCCTCCGTCACCGAACGCGAGGGGAAATGGCCAGCCCCTTGCGGTGACGGAGCAGGACCGGCGCCCTGAGCCGCCAGACCACGCCCAGGCCGGCGCTGGGACCACAGTTCGCCGGGGATCGGGCCTACCGACGCCCGTTGGCGCCGGTACGGGCACTGGCGGACCGTGCGAACGGCCCAGAGTCGCTGCGCGACGCCATCCCACGGACGCGGGCGTTGAGCGGCGCCCGGGATCGCCGTGGTACTGACTTCGCGAGGCCACTCGTACACAAGACGTCCGTTTCGTGGTTGACGACTGCTGTGTCTGGCGCCTAGAGGCGCACGCGACCGTCTCGAACGAAGGCCTATGGACGCCCTCTTCTTGGTCGTTAAACGATCCCCACGTACTCGTCGACGTCGAGACAGTACTCGATAAGTGTGGCGCGTCCCGTGGCGGCTGCCTCATGCGCTACGTCACCGGCCTCTCTCGCATCCGTGGTAGTCACTGCGTCAAAGCCGCACGCGCGCGCGATGGCCGCGTTGTCGACGGGGCCGAAGTCGACCCCATGGCGCGGCAGTTGTCGCGCCTGCTGTCCCAATCTGATCAGCGAGTAGGACCTATCGGCCAGTACGAGCACGATCAAGCTCAATCCGAGTCTCGTGGCCGTTTCGAGTTCCCCGCAGTTCATTGAGAAGCCACCATCGCCGAGGACACTTAGTACAATGCGCTCCGGGCGCGCCAACTTCGCCGCGATCGCCGCCGGCAGTCCGTACCCCATCCCCGAGAGCCCATTCGACATCAACATCGTTTGTGGAGTACTGCACGGCCAGAATTGGCCGAAAACGAATTTGTGTGCCCCGACGTCAGTTGTAACGATCGTGTCCGCGGGGAGCCTCGCAGCGACGTTCCGCACGAGAGCCAACGGCGATCGCTGAGCCGCGTCGTCGCGCTCATAGATGTCACGGCGTTGGCGACGGACGGGCTCGCACCAGTCGACCCATTCTCGAGGTGGAGCCATGTCAACGAGCGAATGCAGAAGCTGAATCTGATCAACTCGCGTCCATGGCGTACTGGGTACGGCACCCGTCGCCCAAGGTGCCTCCAGCATCCAGATAATCGGTGCCGTCACATGCCACGGACGGTTGATCTCGACTGGGTCCAAGCCGAGGCCGACGATCACGTCGGCCTGTTCGACGGCGCTCATCATCAGACTGTCGATTGCCATGCCGCCAATAACGCCGACGAAAGCCGAATCAGTCTCGTCGAAGATCCCCTTTGCCTTCGGTGTCGTGACGGTCGGCAGACGCCACTTTCGTGTCCACTCTCGAATCAACGGCGTTGCCTCGACGTTGGTCCCTAGACCAACAGCAACGAGCGGTCGTTCGGCTCCAGCGAGACGCTCCCTCAGCTCTTCCGCCGCTGCTAGCGGACTACTGAAGGCGCGGCGCGATGCGACCGAAGGTGCCGCGACCGAGTGCGAAACTTCTTCTGCAGGAGATCGGGCATCTTCAGCGCTCAGCGTAAAGAAGCATGCTCCTCGAGGCTGCTCCATGCACTCGCTCCCCGCTGTTCTCAGCAGACTGCGACAGTTGAACGGACGGAGCGTCTCCGCGCGCTTAGTCACTGGGCCGTAGACATCCTTAAGAGGCAGCCGCTGGTGGATATGGGAACCCGGCCAGCTCTGAGGCAGTTGCGCAGAGATTGCGATCAACGGCTCTCGTTCGAGTCGACTGCTGGCCAGCGGAAGCAGTAGGTTCGCGGCACCGGGACCAAGCGTGGTGAACACCACGCCGGGGACGTTGCGAAGATTGCCGTACACCCCGGCCATGACACCGGCGTTAGCTTCGTGGCGACAGAGGACAAACTCGATGCCGCGCGTGCGTGTCGCCTCTACCAGGTCGAGGATCTCTCCGCCCGGAAGGCCGAAGACGCGGTCGACCCGAAGCGCAAGGAGCTCATCTGCGACGGCTTCGGCAACGGTTGGCCGTGCCATCTTCACTTCCTCTCTAGCCCACGTTGTACGCGATCGTAGGTTGACGGACGCGATGGACATCTTCCCTCGTAGTCACGTCGTTGTTGCTGCGCTTACCGCGTACGTACTCGAATGGCACGTCCAGACGCACGAAGTTGTCCAATCAGGTCGCGCAAGTCTTTCGACGAAGCGCTCTCGTTCGTCGAAGGACGTTCTGGCTTCATGGTGCAAAGAACTGCGCGAGGTGAAGGAGTTCTGCGAGATCGCCTTTGCTAGACGCAAGAGGACGTATGACGGGATGCACGCCCGTGTAAGTGCTCATCTGTGCCGTCACTTCTTCTGGTCGTTCAGCGATGATTCCGCCGGGCTCAGACGGAGGCGCGCCCGCCAGTGTCCCCAATGCGTGGGGGAACGATTGATACACCTTCCACTCCGAGTGAATTCGCTCCCTTCCGTCCGGCCCTACGGCGGCTCTCACATACGCGACGAGCCGTGGCGTACTGATCCTTCCCGCCTGGCCCGCCCCTTTCGCAACGAGGTCGAGGCTCCACGCGAGTCGCTCCGGTGTGAGCCAATTCAGGCACACCACGTCTGCCAAGCTTCCCCCGAGTTGAAGCATCTTTGGCCCGTAGCCGCCGAGCGCAACACGGACGCCCGGACATGCTTCGCGAAACGCAGCGACGGCATGCGTCATGAAGTCGGGCACGCCGCGCCGCAAGCGGCCCGATCCTAGCCCGACAACAGTGCGTCGGCTTCCTGGCAACGCGTTGACGGACGTCGCGAACCGCGTGAGGTCATAGGCGTCGAGAGGTACGACACCTATGCCAACATCCACGGACGAGGTCTCACGGAGAGCGGCCGCAAGTATGGTCGTCGGCTCGCTCTGCCCGGCCACGACGTTCATCCAGAAGCTCTGGTAACCGAGACGCTCGACCTCTCTGGCTATCGCCGCGATCCCGCTCGGGTGCAGCGATCCGTCCACGCCGAGACCTCGACCTGATGGCGCCAAGTTATCGGTTACAGAAATCACGCGCCTTTCCAGTTGCCCACCCGGCACATTGCGGTCTGAATCCATTCGAGGTGGCTCGCCGTACAGAGGCCGTAGTTGTAGAAGCGCAGCCCCGAGGCGCCGGCGCGTGCCAGTTGCCAGCAGCGTTCGGCAAGGTCCGCTGCGTCCGAGACGTCTGGAGGGAAAGCACGGACGCCCGCGATCACTCGCGCCGACGCCTTCGCGGAGGTACGGAATCGGCGTACCGTTCCGACGGCTGTCTCTAGAGATGGCGTCCAGACCGACACGAGGAGGCCATCCACCAAGCGCGATAGCATCTCGGGCTCAACATAGATCCCCGCTCCGTTTCGATAGGGCGACGCCGCAGTGTTGACGATTACAGAGGATGGCCGGAAGGGATCGGCAGCAGCCAGCACGCCCTGCACGAACTTCTCGTTCGTCTTGCTTCTAAAGAACTGCAGTCGCTCGAGGTCGTCGCCGACCAGTTGCTGCAGGACCTCCGTCGCGTCATCAATTTCATCGATCGGAGCCGACGCGGTCGCCATCCGACTCTTGAGCGCGGACGCGAATCGGCGGCGAAGTTCTGTCGCCACAAGACCGTAGTCTGACATCGACTTCTCGCAGGCGGGACAAAAGCAGATCGAGAGCAGATAATCCGTCACCTGATCGCAGACCACAGCACTCTTCTCATGGTGCGTGAGGTGCTCGAAGCCCATGAATCCACACGCCTCCAACTCGATGCCATCAAGCCGATAATGCGAGCAGAGGTCGGCAACAAGCGTCTCCGCATAGCGCCTCACATCGGGCTGGGACGGGCACAAAGCGTGTGTGTATCGGTCTCCCACGCAGTTCTGGATGACGAGGTCCACATTCGCTCTTCCGAGCCTGCTGTTGTGTAGCATCACGACCCATGCATTCACACGAAGGCCCTTGGCGTGTAGTGCTGTTGCGGCGGTGCCAAAAGCGTCAGGCTCGAGCCAGGCCGGCTCATTCGGCTGCAACCGTAACTCCGTGTAGCGCGAAGCATCTGGGTGGAAGTACGTCGCGGCGTCCTCTACGGTAACCACCGTGTGGCGCGGGTTGTGTGGCAAGAGCAGACGCGTCGCGTGGTAGACGGCTGCAAGGCTGACGACCGTCGGTCGCAAGTCAGCGATTTCGTCTGCCGCTCGGGGATCGTCGTTAACATCCCACGGATAAGCCCATATGCCGAGCTCCATGACGCTAGCCGACGACCAGCAAATCGCTACCGAAGCGATTGGTCATGTTCTCTATCCCGTCGGCCGTCACGATGATGTTGTCCTCGAGATGGAAGGCGACGTTGTCCGTCTTGTAGTTAGGCTCGAGTGCAAACACCATTCCCGCCTCGAGGGGAGTATCGCTGTGCGCGGACATGAAGGGCTCCTCATGCAAGCTGAGTCCGAGGCCGTGCCCCAAGAATCGAATCTTCGGGACCATGCTGTACTTGGCAAACGTTTGCTGGAACGTGTTCCACAGCTCGCGCGTGCTGATGCCCGGCCGGATCAGACCCTCTATCTTGAGCAGGGTCTCCTGCATGCGTGACCATACGTCACGCTGCATCTGGCTCGCGGATGCGAGGACAATGGTTCGCCCCGTGTCCGAGAGATATCCGTCAACCGTCACGAACATGTCGATTTTTACTTGGTCCCCCCGTTGCAGCATCCGATCACTTGGAACAGGGTTCGAGAACGAACTGCGTTCGCCTGCGGCGACCTGGATCATGAGGATCTTGTCGGCCCCATGCTTCAGCGCCCCAGCGGACAGGATTCGATAGAGGTCACGTTCCGTCATTCCGACCGTGACTTGTGCGTGCGCCTCGGCTTGTGCCGCTTCCGCCGCCCCAGCGGCGCGACGCAGCCGCTGAAGCTCGTCGCCGCTCTTCACCATTCGTGCATGCGCGAACGTTCCCGCTGCTGGAGCCCACCTCGCTGCCTTGAACTGTGATTGGAGACGGGAATAGCGCTCCGCCGGGATTGCATCCAACTCGATGCCGATCTTTCCATTGGCCACACCTAGGTCACGCAGTGCTCCCGCGAGCACCTCCATTGGGTCATCAGTGAACTCGTCATATGGACGGAAATCATTGAGGTGACTGCGTGCCTGCGCCTCTTGGAGCTCGTTGCTGGTCAAGAGCATCGCGGCCCGTCCATCGCGGTTGATGGCGACCGCGAATTGGCGATTTCGGATCCCCAGCGTATGCGAGGGAACGATATACCCCGCGCTGTACGCGACGTTGTCTGGTGAATACGCGACTATCGCATCAAGACCGCTTCGTTCCATCGCTCCCATGAGGCGCTTGAGTATGAATTCGTTCACTTCGAACATCTCCCGATCCCAGTAATCAGTAATATGTCGTCTGTATGGCGACTTCGAGACCGTCTCAAAGCAAGGTCGCGTATCAGCTGATCAAGAAGCGCATTCAAGGGAAGCAGATACGACCCGGCGACGTGATAAGTGAGAACTCGCTTGCACGAGAATTCGGGATGAGTCGAACGCCAGTGCGCGAGGCGGTTCAGCGCTTCGTGCATGAGGGTGTTCTTAACAGCGTCGCGAATCGGGGCACCATGATGACCGTCATCACGCTCCGAGATGTGCAAGAGACATATCAGATTCGTGAGTCCCTTGAGTGTTTGGCCGTGCGCTTGGCCGCTGCGCGCAACGATGTGCGGGCGGCGCGCCGACTGCTCGCGATCCTCGAACGCGCGGCTGGCTTGGTAGAAGCTGACGGCGCTCAACTCACCACACTCGATCGACAATTCCATGCTGAGATTGGACGCCAGGCCGGAAACTCACGGCTTGAAAGGCTCCTGAATGCGACGCCCGACGTCGACATGCTGGGGGCGGAACATCCGCACCGCTCTGCGACGCCAAGGTCGTGGGAGGAGCATCGTGCTATCGCCACGGCAATCGGAACGCACGACGCAGAGGCTGCGGTGCGCACGATGCAAGAACACATCCGCTCCTCCGCGCGATTCATCGCGACGACCATTTTTGGGACGGAATTCTAGCCACGTACTGCTTGTATACAGCCGGTAGACGGGCTGTTGACAGATAGCGCGGCACGTTGTTTATAATACCGCCGAATCTCTTGGCATGCCTCCTTTGGAAACGAGCGTGAGCGACGAGACGGTCTCTCGAAGACCGTCCGCGACGCTGCTCATTGAGCGCGTGGAAGTTCTTGTGGTTTCGCTGCCCCAGCGTAGGCCTCACCCTACCGCCACGAGAGCGCGACGCTTGGGCGAGTACGTGATCGTGAAGGTCTTTGCGGGGGGCCTCGTAGGTCTTGGTGAGGCGACGGTGTTGAAGGAATGGGGTGGAGACTTCGGCCGGTACTACGGGGAACATCCCGCGACCACCGCGAAACTCATCACGGAGGTGTTCGCGCCTGCGCTCCTGGGAAAGGATGCGATGCAGTTCGAGCGATTGCTCGACGAGATGAACCTTGCCGCGAAGGGGTATCCGTACGCCAAGGCGAGCTTGGATATCGCCGTCCACGACGTTGTCGGCAAGGCGCTGGGCGTGCCGGTTTACCAGTTACTGGGGGGTCGATATCGGCAAGAAGTTCCCATCGCACACAGTCTCGGCATCCTCAGCACCGACGCTCTACTAGAGGAGGTCGCCATAGCCGTCAGCGAAGGTGTCCGTACCATCAAGCTGAAGGTGGGGCTGGATTCCGACCGAGACGTAGAGGTCGTGCGGCGCGTACGGGAATTGGTCGGGGACGGAATCACGATAAGTGTTGACGCGAACCGCGCATGGGGCACACCGAAGAACGCGATCAGGACGATTCGTCGAATGGAGCCTTACGGTCTCGCCTTTGCGGAGCAGCCGGTAGAGGGCCTGCATGATATGGCGGTCGTCACGCGATCTGTCGACACCGACATTATGGCAGATGAGACCGCGTGGTCCCCTGAGGACGTCCTCGACATCGCGCGTGCCGACGCAGCGAATCTCATCTCGATCTACACGACGAAGCCAGGTGGACTCCATCGCGCACTAAAAGTAGCTGCGGTCGCGGACGCTGCCGGCTTCCTCTACAACGTGAACGGGTCGCACGAGACCGGTGTCGGGAACGCGGCGAACCTGCACCTCGCCTGCGCCCTCCGCAACTGCAAGTTAGCCTGCGTGCTTCCCGTGAGCGCGCCCGAAGACCATCGACAGACCGCGATTGCCGGTCGCTCGTACCTAGACGACATCATCACGGAGCCGTTCGAGTACCGCAGTGGATCGTTGTTCGTTTCCGACCGGCCGGGACTTGGTGTCGAGTTAGACGAAGAGAAGGTGCGGAAGTACCTGCAGGGATCGGTCGCGGTAGTTGCCTGACCTGTCGCTGGATTCGTTCATGAACCCTCTTGGTTGCACGCTCGGGCGGTGATCAAGGCTGTCGCGATACTCGGTGCGGGCAATGGCGGCACCGCCGCCGCGGGCGACTTGGCACTCCGAGGCTACGAGGTCAGGCTCTACAGCCGATCATCGGCGAGGCTGAATCCGATTCGCGACCAGGGTGGAATCAGGATGCTTGGCGCTGCCGGCGAAGGTCTCGCCAAGATCGCCGTTGTCACTGAGAACCTACGTGAGGCCATCGATGGCGCTGATCTCGTCTGCCTCGTTGTGCCGACGACCGCTGATGGCGAGTTCGCCCGACAACTCGCGCCGATCCTCGGAGATGGTCAGCCCGTATTCATCAACCCGGGCCACACCTGTGGCGGACTGCACTTTGTTCAGGAGCTTCGTCGCAGTGGCTACAAGGGAGAAGTGCGCTGTTGCGAAGTCGCGACGCTCACCTACGGCTGCCGCCTCACAGGACCCGGAGAGGTCGATGTTCATGGCGTGGTGACCAATCTCCCCTTCGCCGCCTTTCCCGGCAAACACGCTCCAGACCTGTTTCACCTGGTTTCTCACGTGTATCCAGCGATTCGATTGCAACAGAACGTTTTGGAGACGGCGTTCGCCAATCTGAACGCAGTAGAGCACCCGCCCCAGGCGCTATTGAATGTCGGTTGGCTCGAGCACACGCGAGGCGATTACCTCTTCTATTTCGATGGCACGACGCCGTCGGTAGGGAGAGTGATCGATGCGGTCGACGAGGAGAAGATGGCGGTTGCCGAGGGTTTAGGAGTCGAAGCAAAGCGTTTCATCGAACGGTTCTACGAAACGGGTTATACGAGCCGGCATGCGCTTGAGGTGGGCACCGCCTACCAGGCGTTGCAGGAAAGTCCGAACAACCGATGGGTAAAGGGGCCGAAGTCGCTGGACCACAGATACATACACGAGGACGTTGGATTCGGCCTAGTGCCTTGGAGCGCGCTCGGAGCGTGGGCGGGAGTCGCGACACCGACTATGAACGCTCTGATTCGAATTGCGTCGATCGTCAATGCACGCGATTACGCTCGCGAGGGCTTGACGCTAGAGAGGATCGGTTTGGACACCGTACCTCGAGACAGACTAAGCGAGTTCCTCTACGAGGGAGGACTCCCCACGTCGAAACGCAGCTGAACTTCGACATTGGATTCGTCCCTTTCGGACCGCCTGCGGAGACCCTGGCAGTCGTTGACGCGGGCGAGTCGCTTGGCTTCAGGTGCTGTTGGCTCGCGGACCAAGGCTTCTCTCATGATCCATTCGCCATCCTAGGGGCGGCCGCCAGCCAGACGACGCGCATTCAGCTCGGACTTGGCATAACAAGTCCATACACACGGCTGCCCGTCCAGATAGCACGCGCAGCGTCGACCATCGCTGACATGTCGGCTGGGCGATTTCGGCTTGGACTCGGAACGGCAAACGTGGCCAACGTCTTGACGCCACTCGGTATCCCTCCACGCAATCGAGTCGACCGGATCCAAGATGCCGTTGTGATCATCCGCGACCTCCTTGAAGGTAAGGAGGTGTCATTCGAAGGTACCTACGACCAACTTTCTCACGTCCGGTTGCACAGCGCCACTTCCTTCCACGTCCCCGTGTACCTCGGCACTCGTGGCGCACGCATGCTCGCTGTCGCTGGAGAACTGGCGCAGGGCGTTCTCGTCGAGTCCATCTTTTGGCGCGATGGAATGGAGCATGTCCGAAGTCGGTTGCGTATCGGTGCTGCGCGTTCCGGCCGCCCGCTCGCGGATTTTGACTTGGTGAGTTGGCAGGTCGTGCTTGTCACTGACGACCCGCGAGCCACCGTCGAGCAACTCCGCCCCTGGGTACTGCGCACGTTCGAAAACGGACCACCCGAAGCGATTGAGCTAGTTGGGATTGAATCCGACACCATCACTCGCGTTCGGGCGCTCTCAGCGGCGGGCGATCGAGATAGCGCCCTGCGCGCCATCCCTGACAGCGCGGTCCACAGTCTCATGGTTATCGGTCGTCCGCGCGAGGTCATCGAACGCCTGAAGATCCTAGCTAATGGTGGCGCTCGAACCGTCTCGATCTTGAGCATCGGTGGCGTCGACGAAACGGTCCGGAACCTTCGCCGAATCGCAGTCGAGGTAATGCCAGAAGTCAATCGATGAGGTCTGCTGTATACAGGCTGCGTGCCGGCTGTTGACATGTGAGCGGATACTCGCTATGGAGCCGACGTCGCGACGACGCAAATCGAAGGGAGTGAGCTGCCGCGATTCGGTGAACTCTGCATCGAGGCGTGAAAGTAGGAGGTAAGGCAATGAGCCTGAGTACTCGCGGTCCGCGGCATCGACTATCTGTATTCGCAGGCCTTCTGGTCGTCGTTGCTCTTGTCGCCGGTGCATGCGCGGGATCATCGGCGCCATCAAGTTCGACAACTGGCAGTAGCGGGCCATCGAGCACGAACTCGGCGTCCGCGAGCAGCGCGAAGCCCATTACGGCCGCGATTCTCTACCAGAGCTCCGCGACGGTAGGCAGCTACAACACAACGCATAACGCCGCCTACACAGCGATGTGCAACAAATACAATTTCCAGTGCCGGACCATCGACAATCTCCCCCCCGCACAAGCCGTTGACGCGATGCGGAACCTTGGATCCCAGGGCGTGAACCTGATCATCGCCTCCAGCAATGGCTACTCCGACCAACTGATTCAGGCGGCCCGGGAGTTTCCGAATACCTGGTTCGTCATGACGTCCGATCTCCCCTCGACGCAGGGTTTGCCGAACGTCGTTGCGTTCGTGTGGAACTGGTACCAGTTCGGCTGGCTTGGCGGAGTCGCCGCGGGGTACCTCACAAAGACTGGCAAGACCGGGTACGTCCTCGGTGCACCGTTACTTGCGGCGCAACAGGCGATGGAGGGCTTCCGTCAGGGCGCGCAAATCGGGCATCCGGGCACTCAGGTCACGTTCCGTCTTATTAATAGCTTCAATGACGCAGTAGCCGCGCGAGAGGCATCACAAGCGATGATTTCTGCTGGTGTGGACGTGCTCACGGGAATCGCCGGAGGAGCCAATCCAGGCATCATTCAGGCTTCCCAGAGCAGCCGCGTGAGCTACATCGGCTACCTCGCTGACGAATACAGCACGGCGCCCGGCTCCATTCCCACGAGCATGGTCGGGAACGTCGCGAAGGAGTACGACGACCTAGGCCGTCTCTACAGCTCCCACCAACTGCAAGCGAAGCTGTATGTGGGCACCGTGCAGGACGGCACCATCAGTCTTGCTCAGTTGCGGGACATTCCCGCCGATACAGCGTCCAAGATCCAGCAGCAGGTGGCCAACTTGAAGGACGGCAAGATCACGATTGACGAGACGAAGCTGTTCCCGCTGCAGTGAGCGGCACGGCTGCAGCCCTAGCGGTTGAGCACATATCGAAGTCCTTCGGCCCACTCGTGGCGAACGACGACATCTCGCTTTCGGTGGACCGAGGCGAGATGTTGGCTCTCCTCGGCGAGAACGGAGCCGGCAAGTCGACGCTAGTCAAGATCATCGCCGGAATCTATCGGCCGGACACCGGGGCGCTGTCCGTCGACGGCGCCTCGGTTCGGATCGAGTCGGCGCGCGATGCAATACGCCACGGGATTGGCGTCGTCCATCAGCACTTCATGCTCGTGAGCTCTCTTACGGTCCTGGAGAACATGCAGCTTGGCATCGTTGCGCGCGCGCCGATTGCTCCTGACCGCAGTCGGTACGCAGCCAGCGCTGTTCGCAGTTTCCTCATAGCGCACGAGTTCGACGTCCCCGTCGAGAGAATCGTCGGCGATCTCCCGGTCGGTCTGCAGCAACGTCTCGAGGTGCTCAAGACCCTCTACTGGGGTGGGCAGATTCTCGTTCTTGACGAGCCCACAGCGACATTGACGCCGGACCAGGCGGATGACCTCTTCGCGCGCCTACGGTCACTCGCCAAGCGCGGTCACGCGATCGTTGTTGTCACGCACAAACTGTCGGAGGCGCTTGTTCACTGTGACCGAGTGATTGTTCTGCGTCATGGTCGCATCGCTCTAACTGGCAACGCACAGGATTTGACCGCGGAGCGGCTTGCGGAGGCGATAGTCGGAGCGGGTGCCCTCGCGGCCCTTGGGCGCACCGAGGGTCCGGCCGGAAGCGTGGCGCTGAAGGTCTCTGGGCTGTGCGTGAAGGACGACTACGGCCATCAAGCCATACGCGATGTCGACATTGCGTTGCGACGTGGTGAGGTCCTGGGCCTAGCGGGAGTCGATGGAAACGGCCAGACCGAGCTCGCCGAGGCTCTCTATGGTGCCCGGCGTCCAACCGCGGGAGCCATTCAGCTCCAGGATGTCGACGTAACGACATCGCCCATTCACGTTCGTCAGTCGCTTGGCATGCGTGACATCCCTCCCGATCGCACCTCCTCGGGGTTGATTTCACGATTCTCCGTGTGGGAGAACTTGATGCTCGAGGATCATGCCCTCACTCGTCGCTGGGAGCGTCTCGATTTGGCAAAGGCTAAGCGGGGGGCCGCAGCCGCGATTACGGAGTTCGACATCCGGACTCCGAACGCTGACACGACGTGCGGTCGCCTCTCGGGTGGCAACCAGCAGAAGGTCGTCTTGGCTCGCGTGCTGAACGCGAAACCCACGGTCCTGATCGCGGAGCAGCCGACACGTGGGTTAGATGTCCGTGCGACCGCCTACGTCCACCGTTCGCTGCTCGAGGCTAGGGCAAGGGGAGCGGCGATCCTGTTGATCTCATCTGATCTCGACGAGGTGGCGGCTCTCGCCGATCGGATTGCCGTGATGTTCCGCGGATCAATCGTCGACACCATGGTAAACAGGAACGTCGACCGCAACCGCCTCGGCCGTCTGATGACCGGCGCGGAGGCGTAGTCATGTTGTCGCGCTTGACAAAGTCGACGCGACTGTCCGCCGTTCCGCTGCGGACGATCCTCTGGTACTTCTCCGCTCCAGTCGCCGCGACCACGATTGCGCTGGTGCTCGGCGCAATCATCATTGCCGCACTCGGGGCGAACCCTCTTGCGGCCTATGAGGCTCTGCTCGTTGGAGCGCTGGGGACGAAGTACGGATTGGCCCTCACAATCGTGAGGACTGCTCCTCTCGTATTCGCGGGCTTGGCCGTAGCGGTGCCTCGGCGCTCCGGGCTTTTCAACATTGGAGCCGAAGGCCAGTTGCAGCTCGGCGGGCTCGTCGCAGCGGCTGCGGCTCTAACGCACCAGAATTTCGCGGTAGGTCTTCTCGGCGCGATCGTCGCGGGCGCGCTCTGGGCGGGACTCGCGGGGTACCTTCGCGCGTGGCACGGGGTCAACGAGGTAATCAGCACAATCATGCTCAACTCCGTAGCTATCGGAATCGTCTTGTTGGCCGTTCAGGGCCCGCTCGGGAAGCAAGGAGCTACGTACCCTACTACTGGCGCACTTCCAGCGGACTCGCTCCTACCCTTTGTCATTCCCGACATGCGCATCCACGCGGGCGTGGCCTTGGCCGGTCTCGCGCTGCTCATCTCTTGGTGGCTGCTGTTTCGAACGACCATTGGCTACCGCATGCGTGCGGTGGGACTCAACCCAGTTGCGGCGCATCATGCGGGGATTTCAGTACCGAGTGTGATGTTTATGTCCATGCTTGTGGGTGGAGCGTGGGCTGGTCTCGCTGGCGCGTGTGAAGTCCTCGGTGTCCAGAACCAACTCGCACAGGATTGGTCCTCAGGGTGGGGGTACACGGGAATCGTTGTTGCCTTCCTAGGCGGGTCTCATCCCGGGGGTATCGCTCTCGTCGCGCTTTTCTACGGAGTTATCAATGCCGGTGCGAGCAACATGCAGTTCACAACCGGGGTACCCGGGGCGATCGTGCCCGTGATTCAGGGCTTGCCAGTGCTGTTCCTCGTGTTGTTCGTTTCTTGGCGAAGCCTGCCGTCGACCCGGCGGCGGAGACTGGCGGTATAGGTAGATGGACGGTCAGGGGTTCGGTGTCCTCGATGCGAGCTTTCTTCAGCTCGCGATCGGAGCCGCGACGCCCATCCTCTTCGTTGCCCTAGGGGAGGTCATCGCCGAGCGCTCCGGCGTGATGAACATTAGCACCGAGGGCATCATGCTGAACGGCGCCCTGGCGGGGATGGCAGTCGGCGTCTTTACGGGGAACCCGTGGATGGGGATCCTGGCCGCGGTTCTGACTGGCTGTGCGACGTCACTTGTCCTCGCGATCTGGGCCATTTCGTTCGGCGCGAACCAGGTCGTCGTCGGAATCGTGATCAACCTCATCGCATCGGGGGCGACTACGCTCGTCTACCAAGTCGTCTTCCCCCAAGCCGGTGGTCACCTGATCAGGACACCTCCGTTCGCGCCCGTCGAGGTGCCAGCGGCCCTCGGCACGACTCTCCAAGCTGTCCTAACCCAAAACGTCCTCGTCTACGCGGCGTTCGTCGCTGCGCTCATCCTGACGTACCTCCTATTTCGGACACCGTTGGGCCTGCTGCTTCGGGCCGTTGGCGAGAGTGCCGCTGCCGCGGACACGGCCGGCATCGACGTCGTCCGCGTCCGCTATCTCGCAACGATGTTCGGCGGCGCTATGGCCGGTTTGGGTGGAGCATACTTATCGCTAGTCGACGTCCACGCCTTTCAGCCCAACATGACGGCGGGACGCGGCTTTATCGGACTTGCGGTAGTCATAGTCGGGAAGTGGCATCCGATCGGCGCGCTTGGGCTCTGTTTACTGTTCGGCGCCGCCGAGTCAGTTGCTTACCGTGCACAGGGCTTAGGTCTTCCCGTCCCTCCGCTTGTGCTCACTCTTCTCCCCTATATCCTGACGCTCATCGTCCTCGCGGGCACCGTCGGACGCGTCGTTGAGCCGCGCGAATTAACGAAGCCGTATATCCGCGAGCAGCAGATCTAACCTGATTCCCGTGACGAACGGTCGTCTCCGGCCATTCCGGATGCGCTCTACGTCTTAATCGTCGACATGGAGGCTGTGATACGGCGCGCTGCCAACACATGCGTCGGTTCCGACGCTGCCGGTGACGCCGATGTTCTTTCCGGTGCTGCTTGATGATGGCGATTCGCAACCGACCTCCTTGACTGTCATCGGGACGACGAGCTTCGGCTGCTCGCGCTCGTGGCCGCGAGTTAGAGTGCGCGATCAGAGGTTGGCGCGGTGGTTCTCATACACCATCCGCGTGGACGTGGCCCCACGACGCAAAAGGGTCGCACCGAGGTCCCGAAACCAAAGCCGTAGCCTGCGCGTCCGCACCACACGTAAGCCAGTCATCCGCAGTCGTTACCCATCGCGACTTCCGTGGCGTGTGCGCGAAGGCATCCCGAGCGTGTCCGACCCGCAGTCGCTCCGTCCGCGCCGACCTGGCTGCTCACGCGACAGCTCAGGGCCGCACATCCACCTCCGCCGTGCGGGAGGCCCGTGCCGCCCCGTCCCTCACCGAGGTCGCCGGCGCACCGGACGCGCGGCAGACCCTCGCTTCCCCGGCGGAGCGTATCGCGCGAGGATCCGGTTCACGCCCGCGAGGTCGAACCGCTCAGGATCGAAGTCATCGCCGGCCCACTCGAGGTAGCCGTCGTGCTCCGGGTGCTTCGGGTCCCCGATGGCTTCGAGGAACTCGGCATAGCCGCCGGGACCGCCGCAGTCCTCGGGCGGACAGGCCCGCTCGCCTCCGAGGCAGCGCGGCAATGAGCCGGTCACGGTCGTGGCCGGCAGCTCGTCCTCCACTTCAATCAGGTGGTCCCAGCTGTCCCCGAAGTCGTACTCGTAGATACACGTCGAACCCCGGCGCGGTGCGATCTGGTTCAGCGTGACGCGCCGGTAGTCGATCGGCGCCGGTTCGGACTCCTCGTGCGGTTCGGCGAAGCAGACATCGCCGATCTTGAACTGATGCAGATGGGAGTCGGTCCAACCCATCACCACCTGCAGGATGGTGTGGAGCCGCGGCAGCGTCACGTCCTGCGGCACCAGCAGCCGGCGCCAGATCGGCGGCTCGATATCGATCAGGCTGACCCGCAGCTGAAAGATGTCGTCGGGCAGACTGAACCTGAGCCGGCGGGCGCCGCGCGAGGGCTGGGCGGTTTCGGTCACCGGGTCCGATTCTGCGCCTCACGCCGGGCCTCGGTAAACGGCCCATGCCGGTTGCGGGGCGAGCTCCAGCCGCATGTGCCGCCGAGGTCAGGAGCCTCGCGGCGGACCGCTGACGAGGTAGTCGGACCACGCGAGCGCCTCGAGGCCGAGACGCCGGACGGCGCTCAGCTCCGACGGGTCGCAGAGGACGAGCGGCCGGTAGCCGTGGTGGCGGCGGACGAATTCACCGAGGCCTCTGAGATCCGGCGCCGACACGGCCCCCGTCTTCACCTCGATCGCCCACGATCCCCAGCTCCCATCCAGCACGCCGTCCACTTCGTGGGGCTCCTCGCGCCAGTAGCGGACGCGCTGCCCCGCGTTCCAGGCGTGCGCGAGGCACGCGTTCTCGACCCACGCCCCGAAGCGCGCGGGGTCCGTCGCCGGATCGGGGATGCCGCGGGGATCGATCGCCGCGAGCAACGCGTTGCTCAGCGCGACGAGCTTCGGAGGCGCGGAGCGGCGTCGCGCCGGCGACGGCGAGTGCTTCGGGAGAGACGCGATGAGGAACGCCTCCTCGAGCAGCGCGAGGTAGTGGGCGATCGTCTCCAGCGCGCCGGCGTCCTGCAGCTGCGCCTGGATCTTCTGGAGCGAGACGATCTGGGCCGGCGATGAAGCGCAGACGGCGAACACCTGTCTGAGGAGTGCGGGCCTCCGCACGGCCGCGAGCGCGAGGATGTCACGGCCGATCGCGGGTTCCACGATCGACTCGCGAAGGTACGCCAGCCAACGTGTCCGATCGTCCCGTAGGGCGAACGCACCTGGATAGCTGCCCGAGCGGACGACGATGTCGACGGCCTCCCGCGCCGAAATGCCGAACACCTCGGCGAGCGACGAGGCCGACCAGTGCGTAAGCGTGACGAGCTCGAACCGGCCGGCGAGGCTCTCGCGTGAGCCTGCGACGAGCCCCAGCGCCGACGAGCCGGTCGCGACGATGTTGACGCGGAGCTTCCGGCGACGAAAGCGGTCCCATTCGCCCTTCAGCCGCGACGCCCAGTTCGGAAGGAGATGCGCCTCGTCCAGCAGCACGACAGCCCGGCCGCCGCCGGCGGTGTCCTCGGCACGGCTCCAGAGGCGCTCCCAGAAGCCCGGGAGGGCGGCCTCGGGGCCGTCCGCCGCCGCGTAGATCGCGCTCCTTCCGATGCGATCCGCGAGCTCGAGGAGCAGCGTCGTCTTGCCGACCTGGCGCGGCCCCGAGAGCAGCTGGATCCGCGCCGGGGCCGGCTCGGTCAAGCGCTCGGCGAGGAGGTCCCTGCATTCACTGTAGCTGAGTCGGTACGTAGTGCAGAACATAGTCGAATAATTATCCCATCATGGCCGAGAGTCAACCCTCTTGGCCGCGCAAGAACCCGTGGTCGAGGAAGGTCCGTCGGGATAGGGCCGTGCGCTACGCGTAGCGCTAGGCTGTCCGCGGTCGGTGCCGTGAAGCGTCGGCCGGGAGGCACACTGTGGACACACGATTGGACGCGCTCCTGAACCCGCCATTCGCAAAGGATCCGCCGGTGAAGCTGAACGTTCCTGCGAAGACGCTCGGGGGCATCTACGCGATCCTCGGCGCCATCGCCGCTCTGTTCGGTCTGTTCGGGGTGTTCGCTCTACTCGGACTGAGCGGATACGTCGCGGTGGCCGGCGTCGGCAGCCTGATCTTCCTCATCCTGATCGGCAGCTTGATCGCCGAGGCCGGCACGGTCATGGCCGCCTGGGGTGGCTATCGGATGTACCAGGCGGATCGCGGCGGGAAGAAGCTTGTCATTTACGGGCTCGCATTGAACGCGCTCGGTGGCCTCGTGACGGCGCTGGGGAGCTTCGGCGGCGGATTGTCGGGTTGGATCGTCGGCCTCGCCTTCACATTCGTCCTCTACTACCTGGTGATCATCAGCCGCTTCGAGGACGAGACCAAGCTCGCGTAGGCCCGGGGAGGCGCGGGTGGTGGCTCTTCCCGAGGTTACCGTCCGCCGCGAGCGTCGGAAGGCGGCCGTCTGAAAGGGCTTCATGGAAACACGGCGCCCTGCGTCGCGCCATGACCGGTCACGGTGTCGTACCGCGCGTCGGCCTCATTGCCCACTTTCAGAGCGGCCTGGAGGACCTGCGACGCCGCCGCGTTGAACTCGGCGCAGCTCGCGATGCGGAGCGCTCTCACTCTGCCGACCGCGTCACTTGTCGCATCGATGCCGTTCTGCTGATGACCACTTTCGTGCAGCTGCAAGGCATCGACATAGGTGCCCCACTGTTGGATGGTCCCGGGCGTTGGGTTCAAGGGTGAGACCCACCGGGGGAACGTGAACGTGATCTCGAGGGTCGGAGCCACGGAGGTCGCGATGCAGGTCCCACTCGCGTTGCCGTAGCTCCACTCCAGCCGGCTTTCCCATCTCGTGAAGGCGTCCACCTTCTCTCCCTGGTCCACCGGCCGGGCCGGGTTCGCATTCATGGCGGCGCGTATCTCTTGCGCCGTTCCGCCGGTCACGTCGTAGCAGCCGTAGCTCGCGGTCATGGGTACTCCGCCATTGGTGGTCGCCACGGTCGTCGTCGATCGCACGCCGCACGGCACGTTCCGGACGACAGCGGTCGAGGGAGCGACGGCGGTCGCGCTCGGCGACAGGGTGGGCCGCGCTGAAGCCGCACCAACCGTCGCGCTGGGCGAGGGCGGCGTGGTCGGGACCGCGTACGACGGAGCGGGCGTCGCGGACGGCGGCGCGGTGGCGGCCGGCGCGGACGCGAGCGGGGTGCCAGCGGCCGACGCGGCGCTCGGGGCCGATGGCGCAGTAGGAGGCGCGGTGGCGGCGGGCGCGGATGCGAGCGGGGTGACGGCGGTCGATGCACCGCTCGGGGTCGGCGTCGCGGCCGCGACAGCTCTCGCGGGCGGTGGCGAGAGGGACGTGTCGGTGGCAGGGCCACCGTCGGCACCCGCGCAGGCGGCCAAGAGGAGTCCGAGCAAGTCGGCGCAAGCGGCCTTGCCCACCCGCGCGGGAGTGTAGGTCGGCTTGGGCCGTCAGATCCCGCATCGGTCCCACCATCATCGTGAGCTGCGCGACGGGCCCGCCGATGCTCACGAAGGCGAGCCGGAAGAAGCCGCGCAGCGCGCTCCCGAGCCGCGCGGCACGCCGCCAAGGTCAGGAACCTCGCGGCGGCCAAGGTCTGGCCGTCAGGTACTGCCCCGCAGTGCCGAATGACTGCCCTACAGGTGACATAAGTTAGACGCAAGTCCACTGCTAGGCCTCATGCTGTTCGTGAGGCCGGGCCCTGGAGCACCGGGGACGCACCGGCTGGGGGGAACAGAGATGAAGGGTCTACTTTCGCTGGCGATTGGGTCGCTCGTGCTGCTCGCGGCGTGCGGAGCGCCGGTCGCGGGCGCGGCGACCGGCGGCGCGGTCCGGGCGACGCTCACGGATACCGCGATCGCGCTCGACCACCCGAGCGTTTCGGCGGGACAGGTGGTCTTCAACGTGAAGAACGCCGGCACGGTGGTGCACGAGCTCGTCGTGATCAAGACGACGCTCGCGGCCGACCAGATCCCCGCCGACATCGATGAGCCGGGCAAGGTGCACGAGGAAGGCAGCAAGGGGGAGTCGGGCGACGTCGAGGCCGGCAAGACCGCCTCGTTCACCCTGAACCTCGACCCCGGCACCTACGTGCTCAT
>Ga0209514_10001552_pt1 | contig 39043 bp, 38 predicted proteins | sample Subgrocontami58m_FD_187452 | JGI IMG/M metagenome (GOLD analysis project Ga0209514, IMG submission 187452) | Subsurface groundwater microbial communities from S. Glens Falls, New York, USA - GMW37 contaminated, 5.8 m (SPAdes) (version 3) | ecosystem: Environmental > Aquatic > Deep subsurface >...
TCCCCGGCGTCAAACGAGCCGGTCACCGCTGGACATACACGGTCGGCGACGAACCCATCCTGCTCGGCAAATCGCCTATCCAGCGGCTCGTCCGCTTGCAGCGGGCCGACGGTAGCACGAGGCTACCCAAGGTCACCGTGGAAGCGACCTGCCCGACCGAATACCTCCAGCCGGTCAGCCGGGACAAAACCCTGAAGCCGGACGCCATGGCCGTCATCAGCCGCTTCCTGGCGAAATGTTTGACCAAGGAGAACGCGGCGGTTGACCTGGGGTCGGCAACCATGCGCTGGGCGGAGCCCGAACCATGAATTTGACGGCAAAGGAAAGGCGTCAACTCAAGGACCTGCTGGATCATCGCAACATCGGCTTCGCGGCGTTGGCGAACCGGGCTGGCCTGGACAAAGGTCACGACTTCATCCGGGCCGACCTGCGGGGCGTCAGGTTCGGTGCGTCCGATCTGTCCGGCTTCAACTTCGCCGAGGCTGACCTGCGCGGGGCCGATATGACCGAAGCGCGCGGCAAGGATAGGCTGGTCCTGGTGGGCGCCAGGACAGACGGCGCCAAAGGCCTGCCCCGAAGAAGCCGCGTGCGGCGCGACGGCGACGACCTGCCGGAGATGGTGGAAATTCCCGCAGGCCGCTTCATGATGGGTATCCCCCCGGCAGAGTCGAAGCGCGAGGGTGCGACGGACATCGACAACTCCGCCCGCCCCCGCCACGAGGTCACCATCGCTCGTCCGTTCTGGTTCGGTCGCCATCCGGTGACGCGGGGGGAATACGCGGCCTTCGTTGCTGCAACTGATCGTCCAACCCCGGACAAGGCCTTGACCTACGAACCCGACGACAAGGGCGAATGGAGCACTGCGGAACGGGACGGCCGGAACTGGCGGAACCCGGGCTTCGAGCAGACCGACCGCGATCCGGTTGTCTGCGTCAGTCACGAAGACGCCATGGACTATATCGTCTGGATCAACACCAGACGGAATCCTTATACCGAACCCTATCGACTGCCGAGCGAGGCGGAACGGGAATATGCGGCGCGCGCGGGGACGGAGACGGCGCGGTTCTGGGGAGACGGGCGGGACCGGACCTGCCGCTTTGCAAATGTCGCGGACCGGAGCCTGATGACCGTGCTGAACGAGCCGTTCGACAAGGAGCGGTTTTTCGACGGCGATGACTTCTATGCGTTCACGGCGCCGGTGGGTTCGTTCCTGCCGAACCCGTTTGGTCTATCCGACATGCTCGGCAATGTATGGGAATGGACGGCCGACCCTTGGCATGAGGACTACAAGGGCGCCCCCTCGAACGGTTCGGTGTGGACGACCGGAGCGACTGCCGCTTCGCGGGTCCTGCGCGGCGGGTCGTGGTTCAACGACCCAAGGATCGTCCGAGCTGGCTTCCGCTTCCAGGGGGATGCAGGTATTCGGAACTACTGCGTCGGCTTCCGTCTTGCCAGAACCTCTTTTTGATCCTGCGTATTTACCTCCTGGGGGGCTGCCCAGGGCGGGCTAGACCCCTCTCAGCCCCCTTTGCTTGGCGTTTGGGGTTAGGGTGCCGACCGACATCGTCGGGGGGACGCCTCGCCCTGCCTCGGTCAAGTCCAACGTGATCCGGCCATCTGTCGCTACCACGATTGATGCCGTTCCGAAGGACTTTGCCGATTTCACGTCACAAGAGGCCGAACCCCGCAACCAATCTCGCCACCCCATCCGGCGTTCCAGCCACGGCATCGGCCCCGGCGGCGGACAGTTCCTCGGCCCCGCCATAGCCCCACAGCACACCTATCGAGCGCAGCCCATTCGCCTTCGCCGCGTGGATATCGTGGAGCCGGTCGCCCACCATCACCGGCCCCCCGGCGGGAAGGTTCTCGGCAGCGAGAATATGGGCCAGCAGATCATGCTTTTCGTCCAAACCGCCGCCCGGCAGCGCGCCATACACACTCTGAACGAACCCGCGCAGCTTCAGATGATCGATCACCCGGTCGGCGAAATCCCGCCGCTTCGACGTGGCAACGAACATCGTGGTGCCCGTCGCGCGCAACCCGGCCAGCATCTCCAACACCCCAGGAAACACCGAACAATCATAGAGCCCCACGGCCGAATATCGCGCGCGGTAGATCTCGACCGCGCGCTCCACTCGCTTGTCGCCATACAGCGATAGCAACCTTTGTATGGACACGGCGATGGGCGGCCCGACCGCCCATGTCAGGTCTCCGGCGACCTCTGGGTCATGCCCCATCTCCCCCAGGGTAAAGCGGAAGCTCGCGGCAATTCCCGGGCGGGAATCCGACAACGTGCCGTCCAGGTCCAGTAGGACCGTCGGAACCCCCACCATGCCGATTCAGGCCGCCTTGCCAAACAAACCACCGAGGCGAGCCAGGCTGGCCAGATGGGCATCGGCATCGCCGTAGAGTTGGTCGATCACGGTCATGCGCTTGAAGGAATGGCCGACGGAATACTCCATCGTCATGCCGATCCCGCCATGGATCTGCACCGCCTCCTGTCCGATATGCCGCCCCGACTTGCCGATCTGGACCTTCGCCGCGGCGATGGCGCGCCGGCGCTCGACCGGATTGTCATCGGCTGCCATGACGGCGGCGAACATCGCCATGCTGCGCGCCTGTTCCAGAGCCACCAACATATCCACCGACCGATGTTGCAGGACCTGGAAGGAGCCGATCGTGCGGCCGAACTGTTTCCGGGTTTTCATGTAGTCGAGTGTCGTATCGTGCATCACCTGCATGGTGCCGACCGCTTCGGCGCAGAGCGCGGCGATTGCCTCATCGACCACATGCTCGATCGCCGGCAATGCGTTCTCGCTGAGCACGGAGTCACCGTTGACCCGCACACCGGACAGGGTGATTTCTGCCGCGCGCAACCCGTCCTGCGTGGGGTAGCCGCGCCGGCTGAAACCGGGCGAGGCCGCATCCACCAGGAACAACCCGATCCCGTCGCGATCCCGCTGTGCTCCCGCGATCCGTGCCGTCACCAGCACTTGATCGGCGCAGTCGCCATGCAGCACGACGCTTTTCGCCCCATCCAGCACAAAGGACGAGCCGTCCTTGCGCGCCGTGGTGGCAACATCGCCGAGATCGTATCGTGAGTGGCGCTCCACATGGGCAAAGGCCAGTTTCAGCTTGCCTGAGGTGATCCGTGGCACGAGTGCCCCGCGCAACGCATCGCTGCCGGCGCGCCGCAGAAGCCCGCCGGTCAGGACGACGGTGGCGAAATAGGGTTCCAGGATCAGGCCGCGACCGAAGGCTTCCATCACGATCATCGTCTCAACCGGTCCGCCGCCGAAACCGCCCAGGGTTTCCTCGAACGGCAGGCCCAGCAGGCCCATCTCGGCGTATTCGCCCCAGAGCTTGCCGCTCCAGCCACCAGTTTCGGTCTGGTATTGTTTGCGTTGCGCGAACTGATACTTGTCGGCGATCAGGCGATCGACGCTGTCCTTCAGCAGGCGTTGTTCCTCAGTCAGATCGAAGTCCATGCGGAAAACCCTTTCAGCCGGTCAGAGACCCAGAATCGCCTTGGCGATGATGTTGCGCTGGATCTCGTTGGAGCCGCCGTAGATCGACACCTTGCGGTAGTTGAAATACATTGGCGCCGCTTCTGTTGCGTACTCGGGTCCGATCGGCGGTTCGTTCCGTCCGTCGAAATCGCGCTGGTACGGCATGGCGTAGGGCCCGACAACCTCCATCAGCAGTTCGGTCAGTTGCTGTTGGATGACCGAACCTTTCAGCTTCAGGATCGACGATGCGGGATTCTGCTTGCCCTTCTCCATCTTGCGCTCATCGGCGACGACGCGGAGCTGGGTCATTTCCAGCGCCTTCAGCTCCACCTCGATCGAGGCGAGTTTTTCCTGGAACCGAGGATCGGCGATCAGCGGCCGCCCACCGGACAGCTCCAGGGCCGCCAGTTCCTTGATGCGGGCGACCTTGGCCTTGGACATGCCGACACGAGCGATGCCGGTGCGTTCGTTGCCGAGCAGGAATTTGGCGTAGTCCCAGCCCTTGTTCTCCTGGCCTACCAGGTTTTCGGCCGGCACTACGACATTGTCGAAGAAGACCTCGTTCACTTCCCGCCCGCCATCGATGGTGACGATGGGGCGGACCGTGATGCCCGGAGTTTTCATGTCGATCAGCAGGAAGGAAATCCCCTCCTGCTGCTTGGCCGTCGTGTCGGTGCGCACCAAGCAAAAGATCCAGTCGCCATATTGCGCCAAAGTGGTCCAGATCTTCTGGCCATTCACCACATATGTATCACCCTTCCGCTCGGCTCGAGTCCGTAACGATGCCAGATCGGAGCCCGACCCGGGTTCGGAGAAGCCCTGGCACCAGAAGATCTCGGCGCTGGCGGTGGCGGGCAGGAAACGCTGCTTCTGTTCCTCGTTGCCGAATTGCGCGATGACTGGCCCGACCATGGACACGTTGAAGGCGATGGGAGTTGGCGCATGCGCCAACTGCATCTCATCCTGATACAGATAGACCTGAACCGGCGACCATGCCTTGCCGCCCCATGCCGCGGGCCAGTTCACCGTGGCCCAGCCATGCTGGTTCATGATGCGCTGGCTGGTGACCATGTCGTCCTTGGTCAGGCCCTCACCCTCGGCCACCTTGGCGCGGATCGATTCGGGTATCTGGGTGCGGAAGAACCGGCGGGCTTCGTCGCGGAAGGCCAATTCCTCGTCGGTGAAACTCAGGTCCATGTGGTGTCCTCCGGGGACCGAATGCAGGCGTCTTACGTGCGCGTCGTCCGATCGGATCAGGCGCGTTTCAGTCGGTCGGCGAATTGCTTGCGGAATTTCACCACTTTCGGCGCCACCACCACCTGGCAGTAGCCGGTCCAGGGGTTCAGGGCGAAATAGTCGTGATGCTCTGGTTCGGCTTCGTAGAACACGGTCACGGGTTGCACCTCGGTCACCAACTTGCCAGACCAGATTTTCGCGTCGGTGATCTCCTGCATCACCGCCTTGGCGGTCGCTGCCTGCGCGTCGGAATGTGTCAGGATGATCGAGCGATACTGGGTCCCGACATCGTTGCCCTGACGATTGAGCGTGGTAGGGTCGTGGATCGAAAAGAACACCCGCAGCAGGTCTGCATAGGACAGTTCGGCGTTATCGAACTTGACCTGCACCACCTCCGCATGGCCTGTGGTGCCGTTGCAAACGGCCTTGTAGGTCGGGTTCGCGACATGTCCGGCAGCATAGCCCGACATCACCCAATTGACGCCGCGCAGGTCCTTGAACACCGCTTCCAGGCACCAGAAGCAGCCGCCGCCGAGTGTCGCGGTTTCCTCGCTCATGTCCCAATCTCCATAGCGTTTGGGGCATCCTATAGCGGATTTTGCGGGCCGCGACACCTGCCGGTGCGGTTTGTTTCCCCCATCCCGCTCCTCAGGCTAATTTGCCCGGCAGGGAGGACCGAACCATGACCGTGCAGGGCGTCTACGAGAATTTTCGCATCGACCGCGTGATCTACGGCAAGCCGGCCGCTGCCAGCCTGGCGATCGAGGCGAAGCGTCTGGATGCCACGCGGGTGTTCCTGCTGGTCAGCCGCACGCTCGACCGAGAAACGACCTGGGTGAACGATATGCGCTCTGCTCTCGGCGCCCGCTACGCCGGATCCTATGACGGTATGCCGTCCCACACCCCGCGGGAGGCGGTGTTGCGGGCGACCGAGGTAGCCCGGGCGGCCAATGCCGATCTGATCGTGACGTTCGGCGGTGGTTCAGGCACCGACGCCGGCAAGATGGTGCGCCTAGCGATGAAGCACGATGTGCGCGGCACCCAGGATTTCGACCGTTTCGTCGCGCGCGTCGGGCACGACGGGCGACGGGTGATGCCGGTATTCGATGGGCCGGACGTCCCGCAGATCGCGATCCCGACAACCCTGTCCGGCGGCGATTTCAACCCATCTGCCGGGGCCACCGATACAAGGACTATGCTGAAGGAGATCTTCCGCCATCCTTCGCTGGTGCCGAGCGTGATCATCCTGGACCCGGCGGTGACGGTGAAAACGCCGCAATGGCTGTGGTTGTCCTCTGGCGTCCGCGCCCTCGACCACGCTGTCGAAACCGTCTGCTCGACGATGGCCGATGCGCGTTCGTATCTGGAGGCTGTGCCGGCGATCAAACTGCTTGCCCGGGCACTGCCGGCGACGTTGGCCGACCCCGAGGATCTGGGCGCCAGACTGGATGCCCAGTTGGCGGTGTGGCTGTCGATGGAGCACAACCGGTTCGCTGTCCCGATGGGCGCCAGCCACGGCATCGGCCATGTGTTGGGTGGCACCTGCAACGTCCCGCATGGCTATACGTCGTGCGTGATGCTGCCGACCGTCCTGAAGTGGAATGAACCTGGGAATGCCGACCGCCAGGCTCTTGTGTCGGAGGCGTTCGGCCAGGCGGGCAGGCCAGCCTGGGAAGTCGTGCACGAATTCGTCAGTGGACTGGGTCTGCCGCGCAGCCTGTCCGCGGTCGGTGTGGCACCGGACCAGTTTGAGACCGTGGCGAAGGCGGCACTGCTGGATCATTATCTGCACACCAATCCAAGGCCGGTGCATGGGGTGGAGGATATCATGGAGATCCTGCGGATGGCGGCCTGACCGGGTGCGCGCCGACCGCGGCGTTTGTTCAGGCCGCTCGAAGGCGGTCTGATGCCGTTGGAACGCTCACGAAGATGAAGCCGCTCGGCACCGTTCTGTGTACTAGTTGCATATTATGTGGCTGTAGACTACGTATCCAAATATTTCTCGGATGACTAATGAATTCAAGAAGGCGCTGTCAAATTGGCCAGTCGTTCGCTTCGTTTATCATATGATATAATGGAGAAGGACGAGCTGATGGCAAAGATCACATGGGTTGCCCCCAATGCGGGAACCTGGACCACGCCCGGCAATTGGTCTCCATCGCAGATACCCGGAGCCGCTGATGACGTGCTGTTCAATGGCAGCGGGGCCGATTTGTCATTCGTTACAACCTCGTCGGTCGCGAATCTGACGTTGAACGACCCGACGACACTGCTCACGGTGACGGGAGTGCTGACGGTTGCGAATAACCTGGCAATTTCCAGCGGCACGCTTGCCGTTTCGGGCAATGCCAGCGCAGTCCTGAACAATTTCACCAATCAGGGTTCGATCACGATCGCCGCGACCGGCTCGGTCGTCGCGTCGGGCTCCTACAATGCGGACAGCGTGGAGCGGATTGGTGGGAGCGGGGGAGTACTGCGCCTGCTGGGCACGTTGGATAATGTGGGTGGTACGTTTACCTTGCCGGCAAGCCAAGCGGTCAAATTGGACCGGCTCGGCACGATACAAGGTGGTACGATCGTCGGTGACTATCAAATTACCTACTCGAACCAGTTCGCCACGACGTTGGACAATGATGTTACGTGGCGGGGCGGACTGCACGTCAGGTCAGGCGGGAGTTCCGCTAATGATCCAGATAGAGTGAACATCAACAACGGATTTGTGATCACGGCGGCAGACGGAGTAAGTCCCGGTACGCTGACATTGGACGCTGGCATCGTCAGTTTCCACGGCAATCAGACACTCGACAACGCCGTTGTGCGCGTTGTGGCGCAGAGCATGGCGCACAACATATTCCGATCAGAGAACAGTCTGACCCTGGGAGCAGGAAACTAGAATCCTGCTGGACGACAATGCGGGTGGCATATACGAGCAGCATATCAAATTGAACGGCGTCGACGCAAACAGCGGGGTGATTTCGTCAACCAATTCGTTAGGTGTGAACAGCTACATATGGATCGAATCGGCCATTTTCAAGAATACGCCCGGCGGCACCATTTCGGCGACTCTAGGCACCGGGAGTAAGATGGAGGTCCTTGTCTCCCAAGCCACGGATTTCATCAACGATGGCACCATCTCCATGAATGGTGGGTCCATCGATATTGATCCGTTGCTTCAGGGCTCAGGTATTGTGACGGTGCAGGGCAAGGGCACCGTTGACCTCTATCTTGGTGCCCCCCAGGGCCAGACCATCGCATTCATCGACAGTGGCGTCCTGGAACTGGGTACGCCTGCTCTATTCGCCGGCACGATCACTGGGGTCACGACGATTACGCGGATCGATCTTGCTGTGTCGGCAACGGCAATTGCCTATACCAACAATCATCTGACGATGCAGTTGGGCGGCGGCCAGACCTTTGACCTGAACATCGTCGGTAATAACCTCTCATTGAGCAATTTCATCGTCAACACAGGGGCCAATACGACCTCGATTTCCACCGATATCCCAGCCCCTTGTTTCGCTGCTGGAACCCGGATCACGACGGACACCGGGGAGATCGCGGTAGAGGATCTGAATGTCGGTGACCATGTTCTGACGGCGCCGGGGGCCGAACCGCAATCCATCGTCTGGATCGGTAATCGCCACGTCGATTGCCGCTACCACACCGACCTGCGCAAGGTCTGGCCGGTCCGTATCGCCGGCGGAGCGTTTGCGCCGAACCAGCCAGCGCGCGATCTGTTCGTCTCCCCGGATCATGCCGTCTTCGTGGACGATGTGCTGATCCCGGTGAAGTATTTGACCAACGGGAGCAGTATCGTCCAGATCGGAGTGGACGAGGTTGAATACTACCACGTCGAACTCGCCCATCATGACATTATCCTGGCGGAAGGCCTGCCCATGGAATCCTATCTGAACATCGGCGACCGTGCCAGTTTCGCCAACGGCGGCGCCATCGTCGATTTGTTTCCGGTCTTTGGCGTCGGTGGCAAAACGGAGATCCTGCGGGAGGCATGCGGCCGAGCGCCGCTTGTGATTGTGGGGAGGGTGGTTGAGGAAGTTCGGGGGCGGTTGGCTCGGGCAAGATCATCGGTTCGCGAGTTCCTGGCCGCGGGATAATCCGCGCAGCCTGCAGCATGCTACCCCACCGTCACCCTTGCGGTTGCGCTTGCCGTCCCGCCGCGCTCATCCTGCCAGATGAATTCGAAATCGCTGGTCCGCGTGATCCGGGCGAAGAACACATGATACGGGTTGGCGGAGGTCCCGTTGCGCAGATCGGCAACGAACAGCGTCTCTCCGTTCATCCGCACCAGAAGCCGGTGCAGCAGATCGCGGGGCCGGATCGATCCGCCCTCGTGACGCAGGCCGGTTTCCATCGGATGCTCGATCAGGGTGCGAATTTCGATCACCTCTCCGGCGCGTGCCGAACGGGGGATGCGGATACGCGGCTGCACGGCCAGACGGCTCATGACAGGCATCCGCCCTGGACAACACGAGCCTCGGCCCCGGCGCGCCAGACGGTGCCGTTGGACAGCACGGCCAGCACCACGATCGCCTGGTCCTCGGCCAGACGGATGCGTGTTTGCACCTCGGCTTTTCCCATGGCGGGCGTCAGACGGAACGATGCGATGCCTGGCGTTGGATTGCGCGTCGCGAAGACATGGATCGCCACCACGTGGTCGGCCGGGGTCATCGGGCTGTCGACGGCGACGGTCAACGGCACTTGACCGCCATTCTCGGCGATGGCGGGCAGTCGCGCGGTGATCGGGCCATCCACCGGCAGGGCGTCGCCGATCTCCGCCCGGATCGCCGCGATCAAGCCCATATCGTCGGCGGCTGCCGGCCCGGCCAGGGGGGGCGGCCAGGCGAGCAATACGAGTCCGCCCAGGGTCGTCCGTCTTGTTGGTTTCAGGAGAACATGTCCTTGGTGATACTGCCGTACCAGGCATCGGCATACAGCGCCTCCAGCCGGCGCTGTTCCGGCAGATTGCCGCGCGGGGACACGCCCCCCGAATTCGGCACCTCGACAATCCCTTTGTCCGTGGCGCGATAAACGCCGACAACCGAGATGCCATACTCGTCGCCCACATGGCTGTAGCACGTATTGAAATACACCCCCTCGGGCGGGGCTTCGTTGCGCAGGCTGGCGACCGCGCAGGCGACGGCGTGCTTGGAGGTGTTGGAGGCAATATAGCCGGACTTCGGCATCGGTGCGCCGTTGTTGGCGTCACCCACGACGTAGATACCGGGCGCGGCTTTCGCCTCGAACGTCGCGGGATTGACGGGGACCCAGCCGGATTGGTCGGTCAGCCAGAAGTCGAACGCGATGCGGGCGGCTGACTGCGGCGGCACGACATTGGCGACATCGACCTTGTGGCGGGTGCCGAACTCCGTGACGAACGTCTTCTCCGCGGCATCGACCCGCACGACCTTGCCGTCCTTGTTGGATGGCACCCATTCGACCATGTCGCCATAGAGGGCTTTCCACCCGTCCAGGAACAATCCCTGTTTGCTGAACGCTTCCTTGGCGTCGAGCGCCAGGATCTTCGACCTCGGCTTGTGCTTCTTCAGGTAGGACGCGACCATGCTGATCCGCTCATATGGCCCGGGCGGACAGCGAAACGGATTGGCCGGCAGCGCGAAGCCCACCGTGCCGCCATCGGGCATCGCCTCCAACTGCCGGCGCAACAGCGCCAGTTGGGACCCGTCTCCCGGGATCCAGGCGTGCGGCACAAGCTGCGAGGCGGCCTCGTCGTAACCTTCCAGCGCACCCCATTTGATGGCGATGCCGGGCGAAACGATCAGCCTGTCATAGGCGACGGTCTGGCCGCCGGCCAGGCGCACGGTCTTTGCCACCGGGTCGATCCCCGCGGCCATGTCGTGGACAATACTCACCCCGCGCGTCCGCAGCCCGTCATATCCGTGCGTGATCTGGTCAGGCACACGCATCCCACTCAAAACCAGGTTGCCGTATGGGCAGGTGATGAAGCGTGTGCGCGGCTCAATCAAGGTTACGGCCAGCGCAGGATGGTTTATGCGGGCATAGCGCGCGGCGGTGGCACCGCCGAAGCCGCCGCCGATGATGACCAGGCGAGCAGCGTTTTGGGCACGGACGATTCCCGGGGTTGCCAGGGGAACCGCGAGGGCGACGGTGGCGAAACCGGCCATCCGCAGCGCGGACCGGCGGGACAATTGTCGTGAGTTGGCATGGCGCATATCGGCCCCCTCAGCGGGACGTGGCGTAGTGGGCGGCGATGGCGGCGATCTCTGCCTCCGAATAGCCGCGCGCGATACGGCCCATGATGGTGCCGGCACGCTCATTGGCGCGGAAGGCATTCATGGTGGCGGCGATCTCCATGGCGGGACGGCCGGCAATACCGGGGATGGCGCCGGATCCGGTGCCTCGGACACCATGACAGCCGACACAGCCCTGCGCGGCGAGCGGCACGGGTTCGGCGGCACGCGCACCGGTGGCGAACGCCGCAAGCGACATAATGGCGGCTCCGGCAAGGATGAGGCGGCGCATCAATGACTTTCCCCCGGTTCTGACGTCGACGGATCTGTTGGTCAGGCTCGATTATATGGACGCCCAGGGGGTGGAGCAAATGATTGTCATGTCGATCAGACCACCTGGCATTGAAAAGAAAATAGACCTCCCAAATCGCGGAAATCGGATGTTCATTTCCTAAACGAGCCCCCCGACAGAGATGGCGATCCGTCGCGGAATGCTCATGCCGCCAGGCGGAACCAGGGCCGCAAGCGGATTCCCACGATGTTGCCGGCCAGCGCTGGCACGATCCAGATCCAGCCATGCAGACTACCCGAGCCGATGCCGCCGAAAAAAGCGCTGATATTGCAGCCCGTGGCCAGGACCGCGCCATAGCCCAGCAACATTCCGCCCACCAGAGCGGCCAAAGCCGGCCGCCGCCGCGGCGGCGGCCAGACCGGACGAGTCCGTCCCGCCAGCATCGCGGCCAGGCTGGCTCCCGCGATCAGCCCCAGGTCCATGATCGTTGTGCGGTCTGCCAACAGGGGACGCAGCAGGGCCTCGGTGCGGGTTGGATCGTCCCAGAACGCCCAGAATGCCGGGTCGTCGAGGCCGGCCACGTCGATGATCTTGGACCCCCATAGAGGGAAAGCCGCGGTGATCGCCCATGGTCGCCCGGCCACGACCAAGGTCAGGAAATTCAGCCCCGCCAACATGATCGCCCCCGCCACCAGCGGCCAGGGGGCGGTCAGCCCCCCGAAACCGACTTCCGGTCGCGCCGACACCGGTTGCGCATTGCCGTGGCGGGCCTGTTCCACCCGTCTTGCCGCGGTATAGACCGCTGCCAGCAGCGCCAAGTTTCCGATGAGGTTCGGCCAGAAACCGAGCCAGTCGGGAAGGGAGACCGGGGCCATCGCCGGCCAAGCCAGCCATTGCTCGCCGTCCCAGGCAGCGAGGGTTGCGCCGGCGATGAATGCAATCAGGGTCAGCCAGGACCGGGTGGCGCCTCCGCCAGCGGCATACAGCGTGCCCGAGCCGCAACCGCCGCCCAACTGCATGCCGATGCCGAACAGGAACGCGCCGACCAGCAAGGCGAGACCGATCGGGAAGACGAAGCCGCGTACCGGTTGGCCGAACACCTGGCCCGCGTGGAGCGCCGGCAGGAACAGGCACACCGTAATCGCGATCATCAACAATTGGGCCCGGACACCAGCGGTTCGCCGCTCGGTCAGGGCCCGCCGGTAGGCGCCGGCGAAACTGAACGAGGACTGCCACAAGGTCCCGCCCAACGCGGCGGCGATCAGCCACAAAGCCCCCTGCCGCCAGTCTTGCTCGGCTACCAGGAAGGCTCCGACCGCGCCGATCACGCCAACCAGGGACAGGGCAACAAACGGACGAGCAACCGGGAGACGAGCGGTGAGGGTGGGACGGGCCATCCGCGGGTTGATGGCGTGGATTGCGTCCGGCTGGCAAGCCGGAGGCAATCCACCGGTCTCAATCAGGCGAAGCGCACGAACCCCAGATTGATTGAGTCCATCCGCCGCCCGGTCCGGGTGAACACGCCAATCCCTTCCCTTGAGCCGCCGTCATTGGTGTTGCCCTCGATTGTCACCAGGCGGCCCTGCACGATGTCGGATACGAATCCGGTGTGCCCGGTGCGCCCGCCGGTGTCGAGGAAGAACACCATGCCGGGCGTGACCTTGGACGAATCGCGGGCGGCGTCGGCCGCGGCGACGACTTCCACCCCGGGCATGGTCTGAGCCGTCTCCCACCCAGTCCAGACGCTGGCGGTCTTAGGGGCGGGATTGGCCACACCGTGTCGAGCGGCTGCCTGCTGGAAGCACCAGTGGACGAAGGCCATGCACCAGGGTTGGCCCAGCAGACCAGCATCGACACTTCGAAGATATTCGTCGACCATGGGACCGCGATTGGAGCTCAGGGGGACCTCGCGTTCGCCGATCTGCTCCGCCGCGACATCCAGCGCCGTCCGCAGCAGCGACCCGGCCGGCATGCTGGCGGTCGGGGACACGACCGTTGGCGTATGGACCCCGAACAGCGCCCGCCAGGATTTCGAACCGACCACACCATCGGCGACCAGCGGTTCTCCCGCGTCATCCTCGGAGCGCGCCTGGAACAGCTTGACGGCGCGTTCGGTGTCGTCCCCGAACTCACCGTCGGCGGTGCCGACCTCCCTTATGCCGAGATCCAACAGACGTTGCTGTAGCAGCGTGACCTCGGGACCGACGGATTTGTTGTGCAGCGTGTGTCCAGGGTAGGGGGGCGGGTTGGTGAGAGCCGCGGCGACACCCTCGGTCACATGGGGGGTGACAGCGGCCTCGCCGTCATCTTGCAGGACGGCGCGGACGTTCAAGGTGACGCGGCCGGAGTCGACCAGGTGCTTCAGGATCGCCATCCCGCCACACTGCTTGCTGACGGCGGTGTCGGACCATTTCCCGTCGGCCACGTATTTGCCGGCGGTGTAGATGGCCGTGTAGCTCCAGAGATACGGGCTTTTCACGTGCGCATGGAACTTGCGGTAGCCGAACCCGTTGTAGCTTTCCAGGACGAAGCCGATGCCGGCAACGCTCCAATCCGTCCATTGTTCCAGGTGCTTCAGGGTCAGCGCGTCAATTGCACTGGCCTCTCACGTGAACGGTGGACTCCCGGTTCGCGGGTGTCCGGCCGGCACTTGCACGGTCCGGGCGGTCAGTGGATCGCCATTGTGCACGTGGCCATTGAACCGCCCGCTGGCCTCCATGTTGTGGATGATGCCGACCACATGGGCGGGCACGTTCGTGGCGGCTTCGATCGCCTGCTAGCTCGCCAGGTTGGCCGGAGTGAACATGCGATTCGTGATGGAAGCAACTTCCTGGACACGGTCCGGTCGGATACGAGCCGCGGCGAACAGGTCTTCGTATTCGTCCCGCAGGGCATTCGTGAGGTCGGCTGGATCTGGTATGACTGATCCCCCCGTTACTCCGTGACGGTAAGACGAACCTCAGATCCTTGCATGTGACTCTCTTCACTGTATCGGCGGCCGATCAGGCCCTAGATCCGGCTCCAGATCAGGTGACGGAGGCGTCGATCCGGGCGATCAGGTCGGTCGGCAGCGGTCCGGCGTCGGCGGCTGCGACGCATTCGGCCAGTTCCTGGCGGTTTTTCACGCCGAGAACCAGGGTGTCGATCGGCAGCGACAGCGCGTATCGGTGAGCGATGATCGCCGGATTTTCCCCAATCCCCGCACAGATGGCCCGGAACCCGGCGGCGCGGGCGTAATCCAACACCTCCGGATGGTCATCGGGCAACGCGCGGTCGATCGCGGCGGTCAAGGCACCTGCCTGCACGGCGCGGATGCCCATCACGCCAACCCCGTTTGCCCGTGCCGCCGCCATCACGTCGCGCGGTTTCGCCGGACCGTCGAAGAATTTTAGTCCCCCGGGGCTGTCCAGCAGGTTGGCAATGCATTGCACCGCGGCCGGTTTCGGGGTCTGGCCGAGGAGGTCGATGATCGCGTCGGGGTGGCCGATGCCGGTGAGGCCCCAGGCGCCGATGACACCTTCCTTGACCAGTTTCTCGAACACCGGACGCACATGGCCGGTGAACAGCGACTGCGACGTGAAACGCTCGGTATCCGGGCGGTTCCACATCGGATGGCCGTCCGGCACGATGTTGGAGTGCAGGAAAAAGACGTCGATCCGGTCGCGTTGCAGCAGTCTGAGGCTGGCCTCGATCGACTGGCGCAGGACCCGTTCAACGCGGTCGGGTGGCTGGGTGCCGAGATTGCACTTGGTGGTGACGCGCACCCCATCCGGCAGGCGCCCGCCAAAGGCTTCGCCCACCACGCGTTCGGCCTTGCCGTTGCCGTATCGTGGCGCAAGATCCAGCAGGGTGATCCCGGCCTCCACCGCGGCGCGGACGGTGGCGACGCATTCCTCGAAGGTGGTTTCGCCCCACAGCATCCCAAGCCCGCCACCGCCGAGGGTGAGGGTGGAGACCGGGGCGAGGGGACCGAAGGCGTGCTGGCGCATGAGCGGGAACCTTTTGGCGTTTGGCTTTGATATGCCTCAGGTCGGAGTTGGGCGACAGGGGGAGCGCCGGGTTCGGCCGTGGAGCGTTGGGCATGGTGATGGTACGGTCAGAGTGCTTGACCCCGCGCCGTTGGGGCGTGGTGCGGATGTTTGCAACGGGTACTTGTGTGGGTGAGGGGTCATGACCAAGCCCGAACGTTCATTGTATGTTCTGGTGTGCATCGGCGTCCGATGGCAAGGAAATTTCTGTCCAGGTGAAATCATCGGTTGAAGAAGGATCGTTGGAACGTTGATATAGCATGGTTTGTTGAAAAATTGGGCGATCGGTTAACGGGTGTGTCTCTATTTTTGAGATTGGCTTGGCAGATCCTGGCAGCCCTCTGCGGTGCGGTTGAGATCTGGCATCAAGACCGGTTGCCATGCACCTGAACGGGGACGGAGATTCGGGTTGTCTTGAGACTTTACTTTAACTTCGGGGCCTGGGCCGGCTCGTTACGAATTCATGCGGGAAACGCGGGTATTCATTGCATATCCTTGTCATTCATACCTGCCTGGAAAGTAGTCATCCTGCCCGTATTGGTGCAGATGGCGCCGGAGGGTTTGGGTTCCGGTTGTCGCACGCTGCGGGCTCATCCGGGCGGGGGGCGGGTCAGTGGAGCAAAATACCAAGCCCCAATCGCGATTGGGGCAGGCCGTCCGAACGATCGTTTGCCCGGGTCCGGCACGGTCGCCTTCAGGCGATCCGTGGGTAAGGTGGAACGAGCCGGCACCGATTGGGACGGCTCGGGCGCTATGTGGGGATCAGACGACGGAGCGGAACGTTCGTGGCCAAGCCGGGATGCACCGTCAGGGTAAAAAAACTCCGCTGGCATACGAAACTTGGCAAAATCACGGTCGTAGGGCCGCAATACCGGCACAAAACCAACCGCGTGCGCCCCTTTGTCCTCAGTGCGAAGGTCAGCCCTCGCGGATGTTCGCGGCCTTTGCAACGAGCGATCACGGATTTCGCGGCGGACACGCCCTTCGCCCAGGTCCAATTGAAATTGCGCGAGCATTACGGCTTCGAGATCGGCGAAAGCAGGATCCAGAGGGTCACCCAGAGGGTCACTCTGGGTCACGCCCAGGCCATTTTCGAGGCCGGCCGCGCTTCTGTGGACTTCCCGGTGGCGCCAGGTCAGCACAAGCAAATCGTCGCGCAAATCGACGGGGGCATGGTGCCGATCATGGAGCCGGACGCGGAACAGAAGGACAAGCGCAAGGGGAAGAAGTTGTCATGGAGGGAGGCGAAGATCTCGCTCGCGCACGCCAAGGGAAGTCGCACGCCGGTCTACGGCGGCGGGATAGAAGGCGGCGTGGAGGAAGCGGGACGGCAGCTTTTCGCCTGCGCGGTTCGGGCGGATTTCGGGTCGGATTCGCGCGTGCACGCGGTGGGTGACGGCGCGCCGTGGATTGTCGGTCGGATCGAAGACCTGTTCGGCGAACAAGGCAGATATTGACTCGATTTCTATCATGTTTGTGAGCACCTGAACGCGGCCGCGAAGACCGTCGTTCCGGCGGCGGAGGGGAACGCCGCCGCCGTGAAAGCCTGGATGGAGACGCAAAAGGACGCGCTGAAGACGGGGCGCATTGATGCGGTTCTCGGCGCCCGGTTTCCCCACCGCGAAGCGCTCGATGTCAGCGACGAGCAAGCCCCGGTCCGCATATGCCACCGCTATCTGGGCACTCGCAAAGACCAGTTGAAACATGCCGAGGCGATTGCCGAAGGGCTTCCGATCGGCTCTGGAGAAATCGAAAGCGCGCATCGCTATGTCGCGCAAAAGCGCCTGAAGCTCCCCGGCGCCTGGTGGCTGGTTGAGCACGCGGAACACATGCTCGCCCTGCGGATCAACCGCCTGAACGGGGACTGGGAAGCCTACTGGGCCGGGATCGCCGCCAATACGCACGCGCCCGCCAATCTCAACCAGCCAAAGCTGTCACCCAAGGCCGCCGCTTGATCGCACAACTTTGGTTCGCAGCCCCTGGTTAGCCGTCCGCACCACTCTGTTCGGTCCACCCAATGCCTTGTGGCAGGCCTGACGTCAGGGACTGGCACTCCGATGGACACCCAGCTTTCAAGCCAAATCGCCCCGACCAATGACCACTCGACCCACCACATTGTCGACGCCCCGCCTGCCGGTGGGTCCATGATGCATCCATGGCAAGGCGCGGCATTGAGCCTGGCTGCCAAAGCGCCAGGGCAGGCAGTCCGGGGAGCAGTCCGGCCGTCAGTCCTCGACCACTTCGTAAAAGTCTTCGGTATGGGGCGGTATGGTCAGACCCACCGCGCTGGCGCTGAGCGCCCGCATGGCCTCGCTGTGTTTGAAGCGGTCCAGGTCGGCCAGGCTGTCCCACAGCGTGACGACCTGATACACGGGTCCAGCATCGGGCTTGTGCAGCCGCCAGATGCCGCGGCAACCAGGCTGGGCGCGCATGCCGGGAAATCCGGTATCCCTCGTATAGACCAGCCAATCCGCCAGCCGTTCGGGTTTCACCCGCATCGTCAGCACGCGTACCAGCATGACAGACTCCCCCTATTCGACCGCCGCTGAGGCGGGCTCCCGTCCGAGATAGGCGTCCAGCACCTCGCCCGCCGGTCCGTCGGCCCGCACTTCGCCCTGATCCAGCCACAGCACACGCGAGCACCAGTGACGCACGATCTCATCCTGGTGGCTGGACAGCACGAGGATATCCGCGCCCTTCACCATCGCCTCCAGCCGGTGACGGGCCTTTTCCAGGAACGCCGCGTCGCCTGCCAGGAACCACTCGTCCATCAGCAGTATCTGCGGTTTGATGGCGGTTGCCAGGGCAAACCCCAACCGCACCACCATCCCCGCCGAATAGATCCGCACCGGCAGATCGAGGAAATCCCCCAGTTCCGCGAACTCCGCCACATCGTCTTCCAGCTGGGACAGCAACCCGCTCGGCAACCCGTTATAGAGGCCTCGCAAGCGAATATTCTCTCTACCCGTCAGCTCGACATTCATGCCGAGCGAGGGATCGAGCAACGCGTTCAGGCTGCCTTGCACCCGCATGCGCCCCGTGACCGGCTCGTAGATCCCGGCCAACACCCTCAGCAACGTCGTCTTGCCGGCACCGTTCGATCCCACCAGCCCCAACCGATCGCCACTGCGGAGCTTCAGATGGATGTCGCGCAACGCCTGGACGACGATCCGCTGCTGCTGATCCTTCGCCAGCCGCCCCGCCGCGGCCGCCACCACCATCTTTTTCAGGCTGCGGGAGCTGCCGTGATACAGCGGAAAGAAGACAGAAATGCCTTCAACGTCGATACTGGCCTCGCTCGTCATGCTCAAATCCAGAACGCCACACGCCCACGCGCGCGGATGAACAGCGACCAGGACACCGCCCAGAGCGCCAAACTGAACAGAATCGCCCCGATCCAGACCAGCACGCCAGGCGTGTGTCCCAGGAGCGGGGCGCGGACGATCTCCATCAGGTCGAAGAACGGATTGAGCGGCAGCTTGGCCGCGCCGGTCCCCAACTGCTCGGGCTTCCAGATGACGGGGGTCAGAAAGAACGCGATCTGCATGATGCTGTTCACAATCGGTTGGATGTCGCGAAACCGCGCACAGAACGCGCCCAGCAGCAGGGTCAGCGCCAGGCCGTCGGCGACCCACAGAGCCAACCCCGGCACGATCAGCAACCAATTCCAGTTGGGCCAGACCGCGAAAATCCCGAACACAATGAGGATCACGATCACGTTATGGGCCAGCACGATGATGTTGCGGACCAGGGTTCGGATCGAAAACACGAAGAACGGCATCCGAACCGAGCGTATGATCGCCTCGGACTCGGTAAAGGTCGTGCATGCCTCGGAGACGAGCGACGACAGGAAGGCCCAGAGCACCAGCGACAGGCTGAGGAACGGCAGATAGTCGCGGATATCCATGCCGAACAACGCGGAATAGAGAACCCCGAGAGCCCCGACCATCACCCCGGTGGAGATCGTCAGCCACAGCGGGCCCAACATCGAGCCGCGATAGCGCAGCCTTGTGTCCAGCCAGCCCAGACTCAATGCCAGCCGCCAGAGCTTCAGGCCACCGCCCACATCCGCCATCGCCAGCCGATGCCGGCCGGCGGTGGTCATGTCCGCTTCAAATTCGAGGAGCGCGGTCCTCGCGACCGGTGTTGTGCCAAGGTTCATGCGACGCAGGGCGATAAACCATCCCCCCTTGTCCGGCAACTGGCCAAGTTGCCGCCAACCCGCCCTGCCCACCCGTTCGGGTCGCCCGTTCTGGCCATCCGCTCTGGCCACCATCGAAAGCATGCAAAGTTGCCCTGTTGACGCCGCGTTGCTCGCAAAGTCTCCTTCCCAAACGTCGACTCTCCGTTTGGAAGGCGGGCAGCAGCCAGGATCAGGGTCAGTGTTCAACCCGTCGAATGTTCCGAATTTGTTCCGAAATCCTCCTGTTCGCTGCAAAAAAGTACCAAATCCAGACCGTGCGCCTTGCCTGAAAGAGCGATTTCGGATAACGGCTTACAGCAGGTTCTTGAACGTGCACCTTAGCGACGTCCGACCGGTCGTCGTATCCCCTGGCTATCGCAGCCGCGCCACGCCCTCCTACCCGGGCGTGCACCACGACGGAGTATCCCGAGGATGTCGTCACTCAGGCGCCATGCCATGCTCATGCGGACAATCGGCGCCCTGATTGCGCTGTCGGCCCTCGCGGCCTGTTCGCAGGGCCCCGCCCAGAATGCCAAACAGGACAGCGCGCGCTACCTGGCACACGCCCGGGGCAACTACACGCCGCCCGGGCCGCCCGAGGATCCCTGGGGCCCCTATATTCGCAACGCGGCCGCTCGGTTCGACCTGCCGGAATCATGGGTGCGCGCCGTCATGCGCCAGGAATCCGGCGGACGGATGTATATGAACGGCAAGCTGATCACCTCCAGCGCCGGCGCGATGGGGCTCATGCAGGTGATGCCCGGCACCTATGGCGAATTGCAGGAACGCTATGATCTCGGTGACGACCCGTTCCATCCGCGCGACAACATCATGGCAGGCGTCGCCTATATGCGGGAAATGTACGACATCTACGGCTCGCCCGGCTTCCTGGCGGCCTATAATGCCGGTCCCGCGCGGTTGGATGACTACCTGACCAACAACCGTGGCCTGCCCGACGAAACCCGGCGCTATGTCGCCATGATCGGACCGAACCTGAGGGGAGACTCGCCCAAGGTCCGCTCACCGGCGGAACAATACGCCATGAACGAGTTGCCGCTGAACATTCCGCCCGGCCCGCGCTATGGCCGTGGTGCCGTGCAATTGGCCAGTGCGTCCGCGACCAATGCCTTCGCCACCAACAACAGCTTCTCCGCCGCCACGCCTGGCAGCGGCCGGGTTCCGCCTCGCTCTCAGGTGGTGGAGGTCGCGCAGTTGCCGACGCCGCCACGGACGGCCGCACCCTCTCAGCCACAGCAGTTCGCCGTCGCCCTGCCCCCTTCCCCGCCGCAACCGGCGCCACAGGCGCGTGGAGGGCTGAGCCTGATTTCCTCCGCCAACGCGGCTGAATCGGTCCCGCTACGTCGCCCGACCGCGGGTCCGGGGCAGTGGGCGGTGCAGGTCGGTGCCTACGCCAACCAGAACCAGGCGCAATCCGCGCTGAGTGCCGCGCGTGACCAGGCGCGAGTCGAACTGGCGCCCGGTCGGACCCAGGTGGGGAGTGTGAAGCAGCCGCGCGGTATCCTGTGGCGGGCACGCGTCACGGGCTTGTCCCGCGAAACCGCGGTCCAGGCCTGCGAGAAGCTGTCACGCGGACGCACCGGCTGCATCGTGCTGTCGCCGGACGCCCAATTATAGCGCCCAAAGGGCGAGATACCGTGGGCATGATGACGTGGGCCTAACGCTATTGGCCTGACGCTGTTGGCCTATCGCCGCGGACCTCAGACGAGCTGGCCCTGAGGCTCCGTCCATGATCCCGCCGTCCCGCGGACGGTGGGGTTCTCCTGGGTCCTAAGCCACCAGCATGGCGGCCGTCTGATCCGCGAGTTGCCCGATTGCATCGCTCATCGCCGCCACCAGACCCGGCGTGCCAGGGATCGGTGGCGAGACGGTGACCGTGATGGTCCGCGCGACGCTGGCCCGCCGTGTGACCGAAACCTGCGCGACCAGCACCACCGCCCCCGCGCGATTTTGGTCCATCCGCTGGATGTTGATGCCCAACGTTGCGTCCGGAATGCCGGAAATCGCGCCGTTTTCGGCAAAGACCGTACTCCCCTCCAGGCGTTGGGTCAGATTCTGCACCATCACGCGAGCCAGCATTGCGTCCAGCGGTTCCCCCCACCAGTCATTGCCCAGCACATCCAGGCGGTAATCCTCCGAGGACCGGACGATCTGGGATCGCTCCAGATAGCGCGCCAACGCGATCGCGCGCAGCTCGATCGTGCGCGCCGCACCCGGTCGACCTGGCCCCGGCACCACCGCAAGAGTATACAGATTGGGGTTGGGCGAGGCGCATGCCGCCGGAGCCGCCGCCAGCAGCAGCAAAGTCCGCCGACGGCCCAGAATGCGAGGGGTCATGTTCGTATCAGGGTCCTTGAGAGGTGCGGCCACGGATCAAGGCTTCCGGGTGGCGTGCCAGCAGATCGGCCAACACCCGGATGGATCGCGCCGCGTCGGACAATTGCACCATCAGGCGCGCAATGTCGCGATTGATCTGGGAGTTGGCGCCGTAGCCGGTTTCCATCGACGCGATCAGCCGATCGGTGCGCTTGACCGCATCGTCCAATCCGTTGGCGATGCCGGGTAAGCGGCCCAACGCCGGCTCGATCCCGCGATTGATGTTGCTGAACATGGTCTGCGTTGTCACCAAAGTCGCCTGCAACGACGCAATCGCCTGCTTCAGTTGCGGGTCGTTGACCAACCCATTCGCGCCCGACAGCGCACCATTCAGATTTCGGCCGATCTCCTCAAACGGCAAGCTGCCCAACCGGCTCATGAGGGCGGATGCGGAACTCATGATATCCGAGCCACCCTCGTCATAGATCGGCAGCACGAAGGTGTCCCCCCGGCGGGCGAGCGTGGCGGGTTCCGCCAACGGGTATACTTCCAGTGACAACTGCTTCTGGCCGGTGATCAGGCTGCCGCTTTCCAGCCGCACGCGCAGGCCTCGGGTCACCAGGGCGCGCATCGTGGCCTCCAGCTCCTCACGCGAGGGGAACGGCACCTGGCTGATCCGACCGGGCTCTACGGCGAAGCGCACTGGGGCGACGATGGAATCGCTTTCCCGGTCATACTCCAGCGAGACGTCGTCCACCTCGCCGATCTTCAGACCTTTCAATGTGACCTGGGCCCCTTTTTGCAGTCCGGCAACCGAGCCACGGAAGATCGCCATCAGCGGCCCACTGCGGGTATAGAGGGCCGAGTCCGCCGCCTCCTTGCTCACATACAGGGGAAATTCCTGGCGCGAGACACTGACCGGGGCGTTCAGCGGTTCGGACGGGGTCTCGAACGCGATCCCGCCCAGGACCAGGGCGCGCAGCGATTCGAACTGCACCTGCAGGCCGTTGCCCCCCAACTGGACCGACAAGCCGGAGGCATTCCAGAACCGCGAATTGTCACGTACGTACTTGTCGAACGGCGCGCGAACGAAGGCATGCACGGTGACGCTTTCGGCCATCTCCGACACGTCCCAGCCAAGCACTTCCCCCACCGTGAAATCCCGAAAAAACACCGGCGACCCAAGGCTGAGCGACCCGATCCTGGCAGCCTTCAGCATGAACGTGCTGCCCGGCACCTCGGAGGTCATGACTGGCGGATCCTCCAGCCCGACAAAGTCGCGCTGCGATTTCCCCTCGGCCGCCGAGGGCTGCAATTCGATATAGGCGCCGGACACCAAGGTCTGCAGGCCCGAGAACGATCCCGCGAAGAACCGCGGCTTGACCACCCAGAACCGGGCCTTGTCGGTCAGCAACGGTTCGGCCTCCCGGTTCATCCGGACCGTGAGGATCACGCGTTTCATGTCGGAGCTGAGGTCGATTTTCTGCACCACACCCATGTCGACGTCCTTGTGGCGGACATGGGACTGGTTCGCGGTCAGCCCCTCGGCGCTCTGGAACGAGATGGTGACCAGAGGCCCGCGTTGCGACAGGGTCATCCAAACCAGCCAGCCGCCGATGAACGCGGTGACGACCGGGACCGCCCAGACGATCGAGAGCCGGCGGCGCCGACCGGTCTTGGAATGCAGCACGGCGGACGGTGGTTGGTCGCTCACGCTTGTTCCTGTTCTGATGTTTCGGCCGCGTCCCACATCAGCCGCGGGTCGAAGCATTCCGCCGCGAGCATGGTCAGGATCACCACCGCCGCAAAGGCCGTCGCACCGACGCCGGGCTGGATCGTTGCGATCGCCCCAAATTTCACCAACGCGACCAAAATGGACACCATGAAGATGTCGATCATCGACCACCGCCCGACCAGATCGACCATGCGATACAATGTCGTTCGTTCCCGCAAACGCTCGGTCCACCCAAACTGTGTGGTGGTCAGGAGGAAGCCCAAACTGAAAATCTTGAGGATCGGCACCGCCACGCTGGCGGTAAACACCAGGGCGGCGAGCGGCCACATCCCGGCGGCCAGCAGTTCATGCACACCGCCCAGGATCGTGCTGGGCTGTCCCGCGCCAAGCGAGATCACTGTCAGGACCGGATACACATTCGCCGGAACATACAGGATCACCGAGGCGATCAACAGCGCCCAGGCCCGGGCAATGCTGTTCGTTTTTCGATGATGCAACGCGAAGCCGCACCGCGGACAATGTGCGCCATCCCGACCACGACTGACCAGCCCGCAGGTGTGACAGCCCATGCGGGTCAATCGCGCGCCCAGCGCCCCGGCGGTGCGCTCGCGTCTGGTTCGGCGCGCTTCGTGGCGTTCGATTTCCTCCCAGACCGCCTGATCGTCGAGAAACACATCGCCCGCCACCATCACGACCATCAGCCCCGCCAGGGCATAGAGCGCGACTCCCAGCTCAATCTGAACCATTGAGCCCAGTTTCACATAGGCGACGAACACGCCCAGCAGGTAGATCTCCACCATCGACCAAGGCCGCAAATGTTCGGCCCAGGCGAACACCATCCGCAGCATCCTGGGCGGGCTGGCCAGGCGCAAGCCGAACAGCACGGTCAGGGTGCAAAGAACCCGCCCGAGGGGAATGGCGACGGTGGTGACCATGACGAGAATGGCGAGTTCCCACAGGCCGCTTGCTTGCAGGCTTTCCGGCCCGCTGAACAGGGTAGCCACATGGAACTGACCGGCGGTGCCGACCGACAGCAAGGTCATCGCCGACCCCAGAAAGAACAGCATCAATGCCGCCAGATTGAGCGCCATGGGCAGGCCGAACGGATCGACCCGGGTCTGGCGCAACACCCCATCGCAGCGAAGGCAGGAGGCCCGCATGCCTGGCGCGAGCGCCGGCACTATCTGGAACTGGCCACAATCCCGGCATTCCCGCAGTCGCGGCTGGGTGTGGGTGTCCGCATGCTCAACCTCCGCCTCGGCCCCCGCAGCCGCTTGGGCGTCGGTCAGAGACTGTGGCACGGGCGACGGTTCTTCAATGGTTCCTGCACATGCGATCCTTTGCGGCTCGCACCGCCCCGCGGTCGCGACCGCGCTGGTCTGACCTTGGGTTTACGAACATTGGGGGTTTACGAACATTGGGGGTTTACGAACATCGGGATTATCGCGGAAACCCCGCGGTTGCGATAGGATGGTCGCGCGTGTATACCGCCGCTCACCTCTCTGACTGGCCGGCGTAGCTCAGGGGTAGAGCAACTGATTCGTAATCAGTAGGTCCACAGTTCAATTCTGTGCGCCGGCACCAGGGATCTTCCGTTCTATCCAGATGCCGCCGGCGCTGCCCATCGGCCAGATTGCAGTCACTCCCCCGTCACGCGCCAGCAACGGCCCGTGCGCAGAACTTGGTGATCTCGAACACGTTGCGAGAGCCAACCCGGCGATAGGTCTGGGTATCGGTCATGGTCCGGATCAGGACAATTCCCAACCCACCGATCTCGCGCTCCTCCAAGGAAGCCTCCAGATCGGGTTCCTCCGCCTGGGTTGGGTCGAATGCGATCCCATCGTCCTCGGTGCGCAAGCTCACCTCGATCCCATCCGCCCTTGGGTCAGCCACCACATCGACAGCACAATAGCCCGGCTTCCCGCCGCCCCAGGCATCCCGAGCGATATTCGTCAGGATTTCTTCCGCCACGATGGTGACCTGTTGGGCGGCGGCCGGCGCACAGCCGGCGCCCAGCAGGAACGCCTCAATACTTTCGACCCTCGGCATCACATCCCCTGGGTCACCCGACAGTTCGAAATGCAGCCGGTGCGACTCGGCGGGGTCGGGGTTCAAGGATAATGGGCAATCATGATGGAGGTCATGGCATCCCGGACCTGCGATGCGACCAGCCCCACCGAACGCCCGATTTCCTCCAGCGCCGCCACTTCAGCGATGCGCCCGGCTGCCTTGTCGAGTTCGTCATCCGTCAGGATCGCCGACAGCACGCCCGTGGATTTGGCCAGTCCCAGCAGCAAGGTGTCGCGCGGGTCCGGCACTTCGTCCTTGAACAGAACGGACATCAACCGGCCCTTCGCCTCCCGTTCCTCCCGTCCCGACACCTGCGGGTAGGCTCGGCGGGAGAACACCCACAGGAAGCTGCGCTCCTCTTCGCGCAGGATGCCCGCGGACACCAGACGTGCCAGCACGCGGGCCACCAGATCGGCATGGCCCGACGACAATTGGTCGATCCACCACGCGCTTCCCTGCAACTCGACCGACGCCCCGATTTCTTTCAGGATTTCGTCCAGCAGCGCATCACCGCTCGGTTCCTCGCTGACGATGAACAGCGATTTCAGATCGGTATCGATCCGCCCCAGCAGGGCGAGCTCCATCAGGATGCCACCGGCGATCGCAACCCCGGCCACCGATCGGCAGTTCGCGTTGATTTCGCCCACATCGTCGTCGAGCATCAGCACGACGATTTCATCGGCCAGAGTGAGGTGTTTCACGGGTCTGGTCTCCTTCAGGCGCGCAGTTTTTCGCGGGCTTCGACGTCGGTCGCCGCGATGGGGATGATCTTGCCGAAGCCGGAGACGGTGAACACTTCCGCCACACTCGGCTGCAATCCGAATACGGCGACACTGCCACCCGCGGATTTTGCCTTCTTCGCCGCCAGCAGGATCGCCCGCAGGCCAGCCGAGGACACGTAGCTGACCTGGCGCATGTCGAAGATCACATTGTGGATGCCCCCACCGATGGCGGTGTTCACCGCCTGCTCCAGGTTGGGGCTGGTCGCGGCATCAATCCGGCCCACGACGTCCAAGAGAGCCAGGTCGCCGTCGATTCTGCTGGTAATATCCATTTTTCATTCATCTCCGAACCGCTGCGCAAGGTGAGAGCGACGGGCCATGCGGTAGGTGGCGGCAGAGTTCCCAGCGCCCCTTCTCCTGTCAAGAGGCGGGCAGGAGTCAGGGCCGGAATCAGGGTGCGAACTCCAGCCGATCGCCCAGATAGCGCACCACCAGACAGGTTATATCGTCGGATTGCGGGGCCTCCGCGGCGAAATCCCGCACCGCGCTTGTGACGGACTCGAGCAGCACGCCCACAGGTTCATGTGCCGCCTGGGCGAGCACCGCCTCCAACCGGATTTCGCCGAATTCCTCATCGGCTGGGTTCATCGCCTCGGACACGCCGTCGGTGAACAGGAACAGGGTCTCGCCGGGAGCCAGCACCAGGGTGGCGCTGGAATAGTCCATCCCCTCCATGACACCCAGCGCCATGTCTCCGGTCAGCGGCAACGGCCGCGGCGGCCCCTCGGCCGGGATGACATAGGGGCGGTTATGCCCGCCATTTGCGTACACCATGGTACCGTCGCGCCGGTCGATCACGGCGTAGAACACGGTCACGAACATATCCAGCGGGTTCTGGCCGCACAGCCGGTCATTCGCGGCAGCCAGACAGGCGGCGGGATCGTCGTGACGCCGAGCGGCATCCTGGAGCGCGCTGCGGGAGACCGCCATGAAGAACGCCGGCGCCACGCCCTTGCCGGACACATCCGCGATCACCAGGGCCAGGCGATGCTCATCCAGGGGGAAATAGTCGTAGAAATCACCCGCCATTTGCAGCGCCGGCGTCATCCGCGCGGCGCCGCTCCAATCCCGATCCCCCGGAAATTCCTGCGGCAGGATGGTCGCTTGCAGCACCTGAGCCAGCGCCAGGTCCGCCTCCAGGCGACGCTTGGCCTGGTCGAGTTGTTCGTTCTTGATCGTCAATTCGGCGGTGCGTTCGCGGACCTGGTGTTCCAGTTCCTCCTCGCGGGCGAGGACCTGTTCGGCCATGACCTCGAAGGTGCGGGCGAGATGGCCCAGCTCGTCGCGTCGGGCGGCGATGGCTCCAAGGGAGCCCGGCTGGAACACACGCGCATCCACCGCGGCGGCGGCGCCGGCGATGGCAACCATCGGCGCCGCGATACGCCGCCCCGTCAGCACCGACAGCCCGATGCCCGCCAACAGCGACACTGCCGCGGCGATACCACCAATCCGCAGGTAGTTGGCGAGCAGCCCATCCAGCGGGGCCGTCGACAGCCGTGCCAACGTCACTCCGGCCGGCATCCCATAGGCGTCGGGCATCGCGGCGGCGACGCTGATCCAGTGTTGCGACACGATGGCCCTGCTGCGAGCCTCACCCAGCCCCCCTCGCACCAGCGCCGTCTCCGGCTCCGTCAGCGCGAGACCTTCCGCCGGCCGGCCTCCCGCGGCGCCGCTGGCGAGGACCTCCCCGTTTGGATTGAACACCCATAGCGCCTCGACCGGTCCGTCCCGCAGCAGGGCGTCCAGCAGGCGCCGCACGCCAACGGCCTGGTAGAGGTCGGTGACGGATTTCTGTTCCCGCCCGATCAGCACGGCGCGTGCCCCATCGACGCCGCCCACGCCGACATAGCGCATGGGGGCGCCGCCCAAAGGAGGGTGGCCAACGCCGAGCGGGCGGGAGAATTCGGTGCCGGCGAGGAGACCGGCGAGGGATTGGCGCGACAGGCCAGTCAAGCCGGCTACGAGGTTGGCCCCGTCAATGTCGTCGGCCGCCCCGGCCCGGAAGCGCCCCTCGGCGTCGGAAATCCAAATCTCGTTGACCGCTGAACGGGCGGTGATCTCCATCAGCCGCCGGCTCAAGGTGCGGTCATCCATCGCGGCCCGATCGGCGACATCGGCCAGGTGGCTGGCCAGCAGCCCCTGCGCCGCCATCTCCCGGTCCAGGAGATCCCCCACCTCGGCCACCACCTGCTCGCTGACCGTGGCGCTCTGCGCGAGCAGGCGAGCGATCACCAGGCCCTCGGTTTCCGCCTGCTCCACGATGCCCCGCCAGGCCAGCACGGTCAGGACCGCGGCCACCGCCAGGATACCGATGCTGCCGGTCAGCCCCACCATCAGGACCAGGCGCGTGCGCAGTTGCATGGGCGGGGCCTAGTGTCTGTTCGGGAACATGATGTTCCTTTTCAGGAGGATATCGTGAGTCGGCTGGCAGGCGCGGTCCCGGAAGCGATGCGGGGCCATCGGTGAGGGGCCGCAACGCACCAGACGGCCATGATATCCTTCTGAAAAGGGACATCATGTTCCCGAACAGACACTTTAATCCAGCCAGACCAATGAGGACAGGAAGAACCGCACGGTGCGTTCATCCAGTGGATAGGCGATGTCCGCCTCGCGGCCGAACCAGCGTTCGTAGATATCGGCATAGCCGCCGCGATAGGCCTCTATGCCGCGAAACAGATCGCGCAGGACCCCGTTGACGAAATCCCGCCATTTCGAGTCGTTTTCCGGTAGCAGGCAGGCGAGGGTCTCGTAACCCAGCGCCTCCCCACGCGGAACGATCACGAGCCCCTGGCGTTTCTTGGCCTGGGGCAGCAGCCCGCGCAACACAATGCCGACATTGGCGATGCCGTCGACCTCGGACGCTTCGAGCGCACGTAGGGCCGCCGGCATATCGGGGTACGGCGACAGGCTGATCCCGGGGATTCTTTCCGTCAGGATCCGTCCGGTGACCGAGCCCTGCACGATCCCGATCCGCATATCGCGCATGTCGCGGATCCGGTCGATAATGTCGCGATAGGCCAGGATGCGGGTGCCGTCGCGGAAGATCGGCAAAGAGAAATCGACCCGCCCTTCCCGTTCCCAGGTCACGGTCGCGGTCTCGCAGACGAGGTCCACTTGCCCTGACTCGATCACGGTCATCCGGGTTTGCGAGGTGACCAGGGTCTGTTCCGTGCGCACCGGGCGACCGAGCCTGGAGGAAAGCGCGGCCCGGACGGCCTCAATCAGATCGACCGAGAGGCCGACGAGGTCTCCCCGCTTGTCGCGGAACGAAAAGGGCGGCGCATCCTGGCGGGTCCCGGCGTTCAGCACGCCGGTGCGGGCGATCCGGTCCAGCGTCGTCTCCGCCAGCGCAATGCGGCCCGGACAGGCAAGCAGGAGGACAACGACCAGGGCGGCGAGGCATGGTGAAATCAGCACGCGAAACATCGGACAGGACCACCCTTGGCCACAACGCCGGCCCGGATGAAGGTCCGGGGTATGGGCATCGTCGGCCTCTCCCCTATGCCCCCCGCCCCTCAATTCGGCAACCGTTCGGCTATCCCGGCACGCCGCCGGTCGTTTCGATCCGTGCAGGGGTCCGGGTCGATCAGGAAACCGCGAGCCCGGTCCGGCGCCCAGATGCGGTCGAGCCGGGGTTCGGCGCCGGCGGGATGGTTCAATCAAATGGCTCGATCAGATGGCGCGTCAGATGGCTCAATGTGTCAGTGACGCAGCGGCCGCGACATGATCGGCCAGTTTGTCGATGGCTGCCGTCATCGCGGCCACGATCGCGGCGTCAGTAGGCCCGCCCGCCACCTGCGTGGCGACCGAGCCTCGTTCCGATCTCGTGGCGGCACGCCGATCCGGTCCCTCGATGACCCATCGCGCGACCAGGATACAGCGCCCATCGGGAAACACGTCGAATGCCTCGATATCGACCAGGATCAGGCGGGCCGGTTGCCGGTGGACCGGCGTGGTGACGATCGTCATCCCCGGCATGCGCGTGGCGAGATCCCCGGCCAGCGCGTCCGTGATGCCAATCGACAGGCGCTCCCCCCAGCGCGCCGTCGCGCTCACCGTCAGTTCGTTGCGCCCGTTGCGTAACACGATGTCCGTTGTGTCGAGATAGTCGGGCACCGAGACCGGTTTCAGCTCCAGGATCGACCGGCCGGACTCGGCCCGCACACCGCCGATCGGGGTGGCGGGCGGGCTCAGGACGTAGGTGCGCGGCGCGGGGGCGGACGAGCAGCCCATCAACAACGCCAGGCACCAGATCGTGATGGTCGGTCGCAGATTCATCGCGCTGGCTTTCCAAACAGGGCGCCGCCTGGGTTTCGTTCCAGTTCGCGCGTGAAACTCCGCAGTGAGCTCGCGCTGGCCGCCAGGTCACGCAGCATTGCCTCGACATCGCCGCGGGCCGGCGCGTTCGGGCCAGTGAGGTCATGCAGTGACGCGATGACTTTTTCTGCTTGCGACATGGTTCGGCTCGCGGTGATCAGCAGCCGGTCGACATCCTTGCCGATGGCCATGATCTGACCTTGGCTGGCGATGGCGAGCCGGTCGATATTGCCCAGAGTGCGGCTTGCGTCGATCTGCAACTGCTGCACGGCCGCCGTCGTGGCTGCCAACGTGTCGCGGGCAGTGTCCGAGGTCTGCTGAATGCTGCCGGTCAGGGGTCCGATCCGGCCTCCCAACTCGTCCACGACGCGCTCGATCCCGATCAAGGCGACGCGGGCCTTATCGGTGAGGTCGAGCAGGTTCAGATCGGTAATCTGGTCTTTCAGCCGCTGGAAATCGGACGGCATCGAGGGGATTTCCGGAACGCCATCGACGCTGCCGATCAGTGTGGCCGGCGTGTCCGGGTGGAAGTCGAGGTCGACATTCAACTGTCCGGTCACCAGACTTTGCGTGACAAGTTGCGCGCGCAATCCCGCCTTCACCGCAAGCTGGAAATCGCCCGCGCCGGCGCCGAGGGCGCCGGTGGTCCAGGTGACCTGCCCGGGCTCGATTTCCAGATAGACGGGAATCATTGGGACCAGATCAGGCAGTTTGATGTAGACCTTCATGCTGCGAACGGTCCCGACCTTGACGCCGCGCAAGGTCACGGGGGCTCCGACCGTCAGTCCGGCAACCGAGTCCCGGAAGTGGACCAGCACGCGCAGGTTGTGCGTAAACAGCCGTGTCCCGCCAAACAGCAGGATCGCGACGACCCCGATGGCGGCGCCGCCGAGGACGAAGGCGCCAACGGCCGCGGACTTACCCACCGCCATGGCTACCCCGCGCGGATCCGACCTGTTCGTCGGGAGGGCGTTGCCGGGTCATGAAGGCATGCACGGTGGGATGGTCACAACTGTCGCGCAGAACCCGTGGTGCACCGTGCGCGATCGCGGTGCCGGAGTCCGCGTCCAGGAAGATGCCATCGTCGCAGATCGCCAGCAGGCTGGGCAGTTCGTGACTTACCATGACGACGGTCATTCCAAACCCGTCCCGCAGTTCCAGGATCAGGTCGTCGAGCCGGCGGGCGGAGATCGGGTCCAGTCCAGCGGATGGCTCATCCAGAAACAGGATGTCCGGATCGAGGGAAAGGGCGCGCGCGATGCCGACACGTTTTTTCATACCGCCACTCAACGCCGCCGGCATCACAGAGGTTGCTGTATCCAATCCGACGAGGGACAGTTTTAATTGCGCCAGCGCCCTGATCGATGCGTCATCCAGTTCGGTGAACATCCGCATCGGCAATGCGACGTTTTCCTCGGCGGTCATCGAACTCCAGATCGCGCCACTTTGGAATACGACCCCGAAGCGGCGGCCGATTTCAGTGCGACGTTCCTCGGTTGCGGCCCAGTAGTCGGTGTCATCGACATGGATCGTGCCCGCACTGGGACGCAGCAGGCCGATCATGGCTTTCATCAGGGTGCTCTTGCCGCAGCCACTTCCGCCCATGATGGCAAAGATCGATCGCCCGGCGACGGTGAATGACACATCGTGCTGCACGATCCTGGCGCCATACCCAAAGGTCAGCCCATCGACACGCAGCTTGGGTTCGGTGCTTTCAGTGTCCATGGTGTCAGAAGTCCAATGAGTTGGCGCAGACCGCGAAGACCGCATCCAGCGCGATAACCCCGACGATCCCGATCACCACGGCTGTTGTCGCCGCTCGGCCAACATCGGCGGCGCTGCGCCCGGCGTTCAGGCCGGAGCGACAGCCAGCGATCGCGATCAGGGTCCCGAAGGTGATACTTTTCCCCAATCCAAATAGGATTTGGCTGCCGCCCACCGACGCTCGTGTCTGTTCGATGAAGGCCTCGGGGGAAATGTTCAGCATGGAGACCGCCACGCCAAAGCCACCGAATATGCCGACCGCGGCGCCATAAAAATACAGCAGCGGCATCATACAGGTCAGCGCGATGACACGGGGCAGAACCAGATAGTCGTAAACCGGTACGCCGATTGCGCGCAGCGCGTCGATTTCCTCGTTGCCCTGCATGGTCGCGATGTGCGCGGCATAGGCGCCGCCGGTCCGCCCCGACATGACGATCGCGGTCATCAGTGCCGCCATTTCCCGCACCATCGCGATGCCGACGAGATTGGCGATATAGATATCAGCGCCGAATTTGCGCAGTTGCACGGCACCCACGAAGGCCAGAATACTGCCAACCAGGACGTTCACGATCGTCACGATCGGCAAGGCGCCGATGCCTGCGTCATACATGCAGGTCACCAGGTCTCCCCCCCGCATCCGGACCCTGCCGCGTACCGCAGCCCCGCCGCGCAGAACCGTGTCCCCGACAAGGGCCATGACATCCCGGCCATCCGACCACAGGGCAAGGAACGCCCGACCGACCCGGGCGAACAGGTTGACGCGATCAACCTCCGGCTCGATCTCCGGCGCGGCCTCTCGGGTCAATGCCAGCAGACGGCAGGCCGCCGGAGGCAGGCCGGTTTCGTCAAGGTCCGGACCAGTTCCCTGCAAGGCCCGCCGGAGCGCGATGACGAAAGCGAGCAGGGCGCTGTCCCAATGTCCCAGACCACTGGTATCGAAGGCAACGACCGTGATCGCGGAATCCTCGGCGGTTGTGGCGTCCAGGATCTGCCGGGCGGCGCCAGGTTCGGCGCCGGTATCGAGGCGCGCGATCCAGTGCCCGGTCAGACAAATGGTCAGGCGCGTGGCATCGATCCGGGTCGTCCACCCACGCCCGGCAAGCGGCGGCGTGTTCATCGCCAGCCCGAACCTGCGCGCCCCGAGACCGCTCGCCCCGAACCCGCGCACCCCGAGTCCATGCACTCCGAGACCACGCGCCCCGAGCCGTCTCGCCCAAAACCTTTGAACCAGTGCAAGGGGTGGATGGTCATACGGGGCGGTTCCGGTATCCGCGTATCCTGGCCGGACGCGTCCAGGCGTTTGCTGCCAATGTCCGCACGAGCGGTTCCAGTTGCCTTGCTGCCCCGACGGGGGCCCCCCGCGGTCGCGGTTATCCGACGATTGGTGGCCATGCGGTCGGTTGTCGTACCCTCGGGCATGGTCGCCGCCATAGCCATACCCATAACCGGGGCCGCGATCAACGATTCAGGCCGCGAGGGCCAGGCACAGCAGCAGCTTTCATTGCAAATCCCACTTGTGTCAGACGGCCGACGGGGCCGTGCCGATTCCATTCAGATGACTTTTCCGACCGGCATCGTTCGATGCGTGCATTTTCCGATCAGGTTGGACCATACGCCCGATGGGTGAGATAGTTCCCGTACGACCGGTTCGCGAAGACCCCGCCGGGGATGGCGCGTCAAGCAGATCGGACCATGCTCTCATGCCAAAAAACGCCAAAGCTCAGGGAGGCAAATAAATGCAATCGACGGTGCCCCGGACCTCACCGGGCCCCCGGGGCGTATCGCGTGACGTCGTCGCCGGCCTGTTTCTGCTGCTGCTGGCTGCCGGTGCCTTTGTCGCGTGCCTCGACCTCGCGATCGAGGATGCGGGCGCGGTCGGCCCGGGCCTCATGCCCAAAGCGGTCGCCCTGCTGACGGCCGGGTTCGGAGCCCTGATCCTGGTCATCGGGCTGATGTCGCCCGGGGGCCGCATCGACGGTATCGCCTTGCGTGGACCGATCTTCGTGCTTGGCGCGGTCGCCGTGTTCGCGGCGACCATCCGCCCGTTGGGACTGGCCATCGCCGGCCCGCTCGCGATGATTATCGCCGCCTGTGCCGACGAAGGCGTGCGGACGGTGGAGATCATCGTTTTCGCGTTCCTGATGTCGGTGCTTTGCATCGGGCTGTTCAAGTATCTGTTGCAGCTTCCGATCCCGCTCGCGCCCCTGTTGTTGGGCTACTAAGCATGGAGGACCTGTTCGGCAACATCTCGCTCGGGTTCAGTGTCGCCCTGGGGTTCAAGAATCTCGGGCTTTGTTTCCTGGGCTGCCTGATCGGCACCCTGATCGGCGTGCTGCCCGGGGTTGGTCCCGTCGCCACCATCTCGATGTTGTTGCCCATCACGTTCGGCATCGATCCGATCGGGGCGCTGATCATGCTCGCGGGCATCTATTACGGCGCACAATATGGCGGGTCCACCACGGCGATCCTGGTCAATATTCCCGGCGAGGCGACGGCCGTCGTCACCGTGCTGGACGGCCATCAAATGGCACGTCAAGGCCGAGCGGGAGTGGCACTGGGGATCGCGGCGATGGGATCATTTATCGCGGGGACGGCTGCCACGCTGATCATCGCGGCGCTGGCCGTCCCGCTGTCCCGCTTCGCACTCCTCTTCCGACCAGCCGATTATTTCGCCCTCATGGTGCTCGGCCTCATGCTGGCGGTCGCTCTGGCGCGCGGCTCGGTGCCCAAGGCCATCGCGATGATCCTGGTAGGCATCCTGCTTTCCACCATCGGGCGCGATCTGGAAACCGGCGATGAGCGCCTGACCTTCGGCTGGAGCGAGATCGACGACGGCATCGATTTCGCGGTCATCGCCATGGGCGTGTTCGGATTCGCCGAAATCCTGCGCAACCTGGAGGCACCGGAGGCTCGCGATGTCGTGCGCCAGCGCATCGGCAGCCTTCTGCCCGGCATGGCCGACTTGAAGGCCTCGGCCATGCCAGTTCTGCGCGGTACCGGGCTTGGCGCGTTCCTCGGGCTGTTGCCGGGCAACGGCGCCGTCCTGGCGCCGTTCGCGTCCTACACGATCGAAAAGAAGCTCGCCCGCGACCCGTCCCGGTTCGGCAAAGGCGCGATCGAGGGCGTGGCCGGGCCGGAGGCGGCCAACAACGCCGGCGCGCAGACCGCGTTCATCCCGCTCTTGACCCTGGGAATCCCGCCCAATGCCGTGATGGCGCTGATGATTGGCGCGATGACCATCCATAACCTGGTGCCAGGGCCCGAGATCATTACCAAGCGCCCGCATCTGTTCTGGGGCATGATCGCGTCGATGTGGATCGGCAACCTGATGCTGCTGGTCATCAACCTGCCACTGGTTGGCCTCTGGGTGCGCCTGTTGCAGGTCCCCTACCGGCTGCTGTTTCCCGCCATCGTGCTGTTCTGCTGCATCGGGATCTACTCGGTGAACAACAATCCCTTGGACGTCTATCTGACGGCCGTGTTCGGGCTGGTGGGCTATCTGCTGATCAAACTGGATTTTGAGCCTGCGCCGATGTTGCTGGGTTTCGTCCTGGGGCGCCTGCTGGAGGAGAAATTGCGACAGGCGCTGGCGATCTCGCAGGGCAGCCTGTCGACGTTCATCGACCACCGGATCGCGGCCGGCATGCTGGCTCTCAGCCTGGTGATTGCCGTGGTCGCGATGCTGCCGAGCATCCGCAATCGCCGGGACAAGGCATTTGCTGATTGACCGCGGGCCGGACGATAACGGTCTGGCGGGGTGGCCGATTTTTGGTCTGACGACACCGCGGCAATCTGATAAGAGCGCAAACAATCACGCGGACGCACGCAATGTCCCGCGAACAAGGGGAGGACACATGTTTCGGGTCTCATTCAACGCCAGGACTGCCAGACGCCATACGCGACGCGTTGGCGCCGCCTTGGGCACGACCCTGCTCATCGCCGGGCTTACCACCGGTGTGGCCCCCGGTCAGGCAAGCGCGCAGACATTCCCCGAACGCAGCATCACCTTGATCGTGCCGTTCGCGGCTGGCGGCGCGTCGGATGTGTCGTCCCGCATCATGGGCGAAGCGATGTCGACGCAATTGGGGCAGTCGGTGGTGATCGAGAATGTGGCCGGCGCGGGTGGCGCGACAGGATCGTTGCGTGGCAAGAATGCCAAGCCCGATGGCTACACCATTGGTTTCGGGCATATGGGCACACACGCCGCGTCCGTCGCCACCAGCCCGAAGCTGCCCTATGACCCGCGAACCGATTACGATTATCTGGGCATCCATCTGATCACACCGAACCTTCTGATCGTGCGGAAGGACTTCCCGGCGCAAACCCTGCAGGAGTTCATTGCCTATGCGAAGGACAAGCGCAAGGGACTGAAGATGGCCCATAACGGGCTGGGCTCGCTGTCGCACCTGACCTGTCTGCTGTTCTTCCAGCAGATCGACGTTGACCCGACCTATGTCGTCTATCGCGGCTTCGGGCAGACCATCAACGATATCCTGTCGGGCGCCGTGGATGGGACATGCGACCTGGTAGCCTCGGTCAGCCCGCATGTGACAGGTGGATCGGTGCGCGCGTTCGGCGTTGCCGCCGATACGCGATCGCCCGTGTTGCCGGATGTGCCGACAGCGACGGAAGGGGGCTTGCCGTCCTTCAAGGCCGAAAGCTGGCTGGGCCTCTACGCGCCGAAGGGCCTGCCGCCCGCCGTGCTGGCGCGCCTGCGAGAGGCGCAGTTGAAATCGCTGGACGACCCCGTGGTACAGAAGAAATTCTTCGACCTGGGTGGCTCCGTGCCGAAGCAAGCGGATCGTGGCGGCGACCGGATGCTGGAAATCGTGAAGAGCGATGTCGCCCGCTGGAGCGAGGTGGTGAAGAAGGCCGGTGGTGTCGAGGAAAAGCCGCAGTAGTTCGGTCCTGCCCGGTTCCGGCTGTCTGGCAGACAGCCGGAACCATTTTCGGGCAGGCTTTGAGCGTGATCACGCCGAGCGGAGCGTAACACCGTGTGACACCAACGGGCCGAACGGCAGACTCATCGCGAGATCATCAACCCGTTGAGAACGCAGAGAACTGCCGGGCTGTGATGAGTCGATGTGTCTGCCAGTTGGTAGGAATCACGCGACACAACAGAGAGCCAAAGCGGTTTACCGTTTCCGCTCATGATGAAACCGGACTAGCTGAGGGTGATCCTGGCCTCTCGAATGACCAAGCTATTTGCGTCCCAGTCCCGCTCGAAGAATGCCGCCATCTCTTCAGGCGTTTGAATCGCCGGCATGAAACTGATCTCCCGCAGGCGCTGGATCATGTCGGGCGTCTTGGAAATCTCCACGATCTTGCTGTTGAGTATCCGGACGATCTCCTTCGACGTTCCCGCCGGCGCCCAGGTGGAGAACCAGATCGGCACGTCCATGTCGGGATAGCCGGCTTCGGTCAATGTCGGGACGTCCGGAAAATCCCAGTGTCGCGTGGGATTATTGATCGCCAGGAGGCGGAGCTTGCCGGCTTTGACATGCGGATAGACGACCATTTCGTTCATCATGTGCACATGGCCCGCCAGCAGGTCGATCAGCGCATCGCCACTGCCGCGATAGGGCACGTGCAGGATATCGATGCCAGCCCGCAGCTTGAGCGTTTCGATCCGCATCTGCGTCGACGTCCCAAGCCCGGCAGACCCGTACGCCAGTTTCCCCGGGTTCTTCTTGGCATAGGCAACCACGTCGGCCAGAGTGTTGAGGCCGAGCGATTGGATGATGACGAAGCCGCCGACCACATCGCCGGCACGCGCGACCGGCATCAGGTCCTTGCGCGCGTCGTACCCCACCTTGCGTAATTGCGGGACAACATTGAGCGCTGAGTTGGGGGTGACGAGAAAGGTCGTTCCATCCGGGGCCGACCGCGCTGCCGCCTCCGCCCCGATGGTGCCCGAGGCGCCTCCCTTGTTTTCAACGACGAACGGCACCCCGAAGGCTTGGGTCAATTTGTCGGCCCAGGGTCGGACCATGGTGTCACCGGCGCCGCCCGGCGCATAGGGCATGATCAATCTTACGGGCTTATTGGGCCAGGTTTCCTGTCCATAGGCACGCTGGATGGCCGGTGTTGCAAGTACAGTGCCCAGTCCTGCTATGACGGAGCGACGGTTCAGCTTGATTTGTCGGGTCGGCATTGCGTCTTCTCCCTGTAAAGGTTTCTTGATTGACGGCTCGCCTTGCGGCCGGTTTGTCCGGCTCGGACTCAAATCTTGACGACTGGACTGTGGTCCATGCAAGAAAAATCGGCTTGGCATTTCAGATTTGTTGCTGCCGGACCGTGTCACCGGCGCAAGAAGACCGCGCCGCGTTTGAGTGCGGCTTCACCCAAGCGGTCTCACCCTGACTGGAAGCGGCAAGGCGCTCCAGTGGCTTGTTTTGTCGCACGATACACGCGCTGTTACGGTCCGCCCGGCGTGATCATGCTCTAAGTGTCCGTCCGGAAACATAATGCACCTTTTCAGAGGGATACCGTGGCCGTCTGGTGCGTTGCGGCCCCTCATCGATGGCCCCGCATCGCTTTCGGGGCCGCGCCTGCCAGCCGAC
>Ga0209514_10001555_pt1 | contig 39001 bp, 37 predicted proteins | sample Subgrocontami58m_FD_187452 | JGI IMG/M metagenome (GOLD analysis project Ga0209514, IMG submission 187452) | Subsurface groundwater microbial communities from S. Glens Falls, New York, USA - GMW37 contaminated, 5.8 m (SPAdes) (version 3) | ecosystem: Environmental > Aquatic > Deep subsurface >...
ATGAAAAAATTACTGTTGTTAAAATTGAGATTACTGCTGTCTTTCATAGCAACTCCATATTATTATTGTATTGAATAATAAGTGGATTCTTTTTGTCATATTCTCTACTTTTAACATAATATCCGACCTCATCTGTCGATTCGGTCTAAGGTTGTAGTTCTGGGTTTGGCTTTTCAAAGTTGGTTGTTCTTTAAAGTGTGATTAATAAAAAAATAATTAACAAACATTTGTTGCGTTGATAGTTCAGACATCGTTGTTCCGGTCGGCGGGCTAAACAACTCCGTTAGTTGCTTGAAAACATTAAAAAAGGTTTAGAATATGAGAATCCGCAAAAAGATAATGCTATTCATCTTGTTTGCGAATAATTATTTTCTTTTTAATAATTTTTTATACGCACAAATAGGTAACTTAAATGTTACGGTACAAAATATAAATTCCAATGTAGTTTCAGGAGCTACAGTAAAACGTTATAATTCAAATTGGCAGCCCATAGATCAAAAAACAACAGGGAGTAATGGAGTTGCGAGTTGGACAAATATTGCGATTGGTACATACAAAGTTGAAGCATACTACAATGGAAATAAACTTCCTTATACTAATGATGAATTTTGGGGAAATGGTACTGGGCAAGTTACTTCAGGCAATACAGCCAATGTTACAATCAAACGTTATGAACCATATACACAAAGTATTGTTTTCAAAAACAACAACACCAACGAAATATTAAATTCATCAAATCCAATCGCGCCGAACACTACAGTCCGTGTTGAAGTAACGGTGAAGAATCAAGCAACTGTTTCCCGAAATGTTAAAGTGGAATTATTAATAGACCGGGATAAAGTCAGTTCGTATGATTTCAATCTTGCATTAGGTCCGCAGACTATATCAGCCAACGGAGGCACATATACATTCTCAACTACTTTTACACCAACAGCCGATGGATTATACTATCAAGGAATAAAAACAGAATCATACATAGAAACTGGTTATCTACTAACCGACACTTGGGCTTGGAGTCCAACCGATGGTGCATTCAAAGTACAATCAACTACAGGCAACTTAAGTGTAACGGTTCAGGACATAAATTCCAATGTAGTTTCAGGAGCTACAGTAAAACGTTATAATTCAAATTGGCAGCCCATAGATCAAAAAACAACAGGGAGTAATGGAGTTGCGAGTTGGACAAATATTGCGATTGGTACATACAAAGTTGAAGCATACTACAATGGAAATAAACTTCCTTATACTAATGATGAATTTTGGGGAAATGGTACTGGGCAAGTTACTTCAGGCAATACAGCCAATGTTACAATCAAACGTTATGAACCATATACACAAAGTATTGTTTTCAAAAACAACAACACCAACGAAATATTAAATTCATCAAATCCAATCGCGCCGAACACTACAGTCCGTGTTGAAGTAACGGTGAAGAATCAAGCAACTGTTTCCCGAAATGTTAAAGTGGAATTATTAATAGACCGGGATAAAGTCAGTTCGTATGATTTCAATCTTGCATTAGGTCCGCAGACTATATCAGCCAACGGAGGCACATATACATTCTCAACTACTTTTACACCAACAGCCGATGGATTATACTATCAAGGAATAAAAACAGAATCATACATAGAAACTGGTTATCTACTAACCGACACTTGGGCTTGGAGACCAACCGATGGAGCGTTTAAAGTACAAAAAGCTACTAACTGGATATTAACATGGTCTGACGAATTTGATGGTACCTCTATTAACCAATCAGATTGGACATTTGATGTGGGTGAAGATAAATGGGGAAATAATGAACTAGAATATTATACGGACTCTCCATTAAATTCAAAGATTGAGAACGGGAACTTGCTAATAATAGCAAGGAGAGAATCATATGGAAATAAAAATTATACTTCTGCTAGATTAAAAACGGAAGCAAAAAAATATTTTATTTATGGAAAGATAGAAGCTAGGATAAAGATGCCTATGGGTCAAGGTTTATGGCCTGCTTTCTGGATGTTAGGAAATAATAATTCACAAGTAGGTTATCCTAAATGTGGTGAAATTGATATTATGGAGCATTTGAATAGTGAATCAAAGATTTATGGAACAATGCATTGGGTCGATCCAAGTGCATTATCCAATCCGGTTAAGTGGGGTAATAATGTTACATTAAATGATAAAAATGAATATCATGTTTATTCTATTGAATGGAATCCAAATTCAATTAAATGGTTCCTTGACGGTTATAATTATCTTGAAGGAAATATTACAAATAATATTAATAGTACAGAAGAATTCCATTTGCCTTTTTTCATTATTTTAAATCTAGCAGTTGGTGGTGATTGGCCTGGAAGTCCTGACAACTTTACACCATTCCCAAGTTATATGTACATTGACTATGTGAGGGTTTATCAGAATTCAACTACTAACTTGCAAAATAACTATGCAAATATTCCTGATCATATTTCACTTTCTCAAAACTTCCCTAACCCTTTTAATCCTAGCACAACTATCAGATATTCACTATCACTACAAACTCATATTACATTGCGAATATCTGATGTCTTAGGACGAACTTTAGTCACACTTGTCAATGAAGAAAAAATGCCTGGTACATACGAAGTGAAATATGATGCCAGTGATTTAACAACAGGCATTTATTTCTATCAATTGATTTCGGGTCAACATCAAATAACTAAAAAACTTGTTTTAGTTAAGTGAATATTAATGCAACTAACAAGCCAATCAAGCGGACGCCGCTTTTCATTACGACATTATTCTAATTATTGGTTTGTTTTCAAAGCAAAGTAGCTCTTTTAAGTAGTTAGTTCTAAGTAACATTTTAATAATTATAAGAGTTGTTGCTGTTATTCGCACTCATGTTCTGGGCTGCCGGTTAGCGGCAAGGCCGTTAGTTTGTACTTGCTTAAAAATATTATCTAAGCTTGATTGTTTTTGTTAATGTAATTACTTTGTAGCCACATTAATTAATAAAAGGCAGTAAATGAAAACAAAAGTTGTAAAGATTGGTAATTCACGTGGTATTCGTATTCCAAAATCGTTAATTGATGAAAGTGGCCTTAAAAGTGAGGTTGAACTTGAAGTAATTGATGGGCAAATAATCATCAAGTCTATATCCCAAAACAGAGAATCATGGGATTCCGCTTTTAAGAAAATGGCAAAAAATAAAGATGACATTTTATTAGATTCAGATACGTTAGTTCAACAATCAAAGTGGGATAAAGAAGAGTGGGAGTGGTAAGTGTTTTCTCGTTTTGAAGTTTATTTTGTAAATCTAGACCCAACAATCGGAAGTGAAATTAAAAAGACCCGTCCCTGTGTAATTATTTCTCCAAATGAAATGAATCATAATATCTCTACTGTAATTATTGCTCCTCTCACGTCAAAGCTGAAAAATTATCCAACACGTGTTCCTTGTAAAGTTGAGCGTAAGCAAGGTCAAATCGTATTAGATCAAATTAGAACAGTTGATAAATCAAGACTGATTAAAAAAATAGATACTTTAAATAAAATAACACAAATAAAAGTTCTGAATATTTTAAGAGAAATGTTTTCGGATTAAGCAAGTACCTTTCTTTCTCAAAAATAATTTATTTGTAAATATTTTTTCGATGACCGATTCTTGTTATTAAAACTTTCCGATCTGTATCGTTGATCTTAAAAATTATTCTGTAGTCACCTGAACGAATTCTGTATAATTCAAACTTGGCTTCTAATTTTTTAACACCGAATGGGCGAGGGTTTACACTTAATTTGTTGATTATAGGTTCAAGATGCTGCCGTACTGCAAGGGGTAAATTTCTAAATTCTTTAGCAGCAGAACTAACGAATTCAATTTTATATTCACTTCCCCTTTCGTTCATCTTCTCTTAATTCAGCTTGAAGAGTATCCCAGCTAATCGTTTCTTCATTCTCTCTTTCAATCGAAATCATTACATCATAAAATTGTTCCCAAACATTTCTATATCGTTTTAAATCTATTACAACAGCTTTTTTCTCACCGTCTTCATTAACAATATATTTTACACCTTTCATTTTAGAAGGTAAATATTTGTTAACATCATCAAGTGATGAAATATTTCCGGTTTTATATTCTTCTCTCGCCTCTTTGATGGAATTTATATAATTTTTACTTGATGACGCTTCTCCGTCTTCAATTATATCTTCCAATATTTCTCTAATTGATTCTGAGATTAATGCTTTCAGCTCGGTAACAGTCAATTCATTAATCTTAGAATCCGGTTTAATATTTGTTTTCATGTTTCGCTCCAGCTTCAATTTCTTGTAATAACTTACTTGCTTTGAAAATTAAAGGCAATACTATTGGATTAAATTCTATTTTGTTGCTGAAAGAATAGCAACACACGTAACGTAATGTTCGGAGTGGCTCATAGATATTTTTATTTCTTTCCCGTCATTTAAATAATCTTTCAACTCACCGGAAAATTTTACTTTCGGAAGTCCGTTCAATTCATTGTAGATTTCAACATCCTGCCAACTGTAAACTGTATCGGTATCGTTGGAGAGAGCTTTGTAGATAGCTTCTTTAGCGGCAAAGCGTGCGGCAAGGTGTTGGTATTTATTCTTGCGGGAAAGTGAGTAATCAAGTTCAGTCTTTGTGTAAATCTTTTTTAAGAAAGCATCGCCGATATTATCAACGCTCTCTTTTATTCTATCAATCTCGATTATATCAATTCCAATTCCAAGTACCATATTACCATCCTTCCGCTTTTCCATAACCGCGAGGATCGCTTGCACCATAGAAAATATTTTTACTTTGGTCTATAATTATTCCTTCCATTCTTCCTAATGATTTTTCTTTACCAATTTTGTGTCTTCTTGCAATAAGATTTTTTTGCACGTCATCCGAAAGAGCAAATTTTTCAAAATCAATTTCATCGGGCAGCCATTGATGATGAATTTTTAGAGCGGCTATTGCATCGTAAATGTTCATATTGAAATCTAATACATTTAAGATAGTTTGAAGAACTGCAGTTATAATTGTAGAACCGCCGGGAGTGCCGATAACCATAAACGGTTTATCGTCCTTCAGTATTATAGTAGGCGTCATTGAACTTAACATTCTTTTCCTCGGCTGGATTGAATTTGCCGCACTTCCAACCAAACCATATTGATTTGGTACACCGGGTTTGGAACTGAAGTCGTCCATTTCGTTGTTGAGCAAAAATCCGAGTCCATCAACCACAATCTTATTTCCGTATGAGTCGTTTATCGTGTATGTTGTTGCAACAGCATTACCAAACTGATCTACAATCGAGTAGTGAGTTGTTTCTTCATGTTCCCTGTGATGAGATATTTTTACTGCTTTAATTTTTTCTGAAGGAATTGCTTCTTCCGTGATCTCATTTTTTATTTGCTTGCCGTAATTTTTAGAAATCAATTCTTCAACCGGTACGTGATAAAAATCGGCATCACCCATATGCTCAGCACGATCGGCATAAATTCTCTTCATCACCTCAACTAACGTGTGAATATATTTTGAACTTCCCCACTCATTTTTATGAAATGAAAAATTTTCTAAAGTATTCAGTGCTTCGATCAAACAAATTCCTCCGGAAGACGGCGGCGGCATAGAAATTATTTTATAACCGCGGTAAGTTCCTTCTATGGGTTCTCTTTCAACAGCACGATAATCTTTTAAATCTTTCAGCGTAAACAATCCGCCGTGCTTTCGGGATTCTTCAACTAACTTCTTAGCAATCTCACCTTTATAAAAAACATCTCTGCCGCCATCTCGTATCAACCGTAAAGTATTAGCCAAATCTTTTTGAACAAACAGATCGCCTTCTTCAAATTTCTTTCCATCATTAGTAAATATATTTTTAGTTGATTCAATTTTAGACAGTTTTTCAAATGTAGATTTATTTGTTTCATTGTTCTTGTAACTCAGTACAAATCCATTTTCAGCCAGATCAATTGCCGGCTGAATTACATCTTTCAGTTTCATTGTGCCGTATTTTTCAAGCGCATAAATTAATCCGGCAACAGTACCAGGAACACCCGAGGAAGTCCACCCCTCCTGGCTTAGAGCAGGAATAAAATTACCAAGACTGTCTAAATACATTTTTTCATGTGCTGCTAATGGTGCAGTTTCGCGGAAATCAATTGTAGTATTTTTCCCGTCAGCAAGATGGATTACCATAAATCCACCGCCGCCGATATTTCCAGCAGTTGGATATGTAACTGCAAGCGCAAACCCAACTGCAACAGAAGCATCAACTGCATTGCCGCCTTTTTTTAGAATTTGCACCCCGACTTCAGTAGCAATATCATTTGCGGTAACAACCATTCCTTTTTTTGCTCGAACGGGATTTCCGGCATGTAATAAGAAACTGAATGAGAAAATAATAAGTAAGGTGTAAAAAAAAGTTTTCTTAAAAGAGACTGACATCTGCATCAACCTTGAAACCTTTTGATTTCAATTGTTCTATAATAATTTTTGTTAGTTCTTTTGCCTGCTGAATTGTGGTTTTGAGATCATCCATAAGACTGGTATCATTTAATAATTTGCCAAGGTTATTTTGATTCTTATCCGTCTTTTCCATGAAATCATTTACTTTGCTCAGAATTTCTTTCGATGTCTTAAGAACATCATGGACGGAATTGATCGTCAGTGTTATTGTATCGCGATTTGTTTCCAGGAAACTGTTCATGTTTTTGGTTAATTCATTCCCGGATTTCAGTAATTGACTAATTTCGTCTTTGTTATTTACAACAAGCCGATTGAGATTATCTGTCAACTTAGTAAGATTTTCAATTGATGTTTTCAGATCATTAGTAAATTTTTCATCTGTGATAGTTTTGTTCAATGCTGTAATTGAAATCTTCACTTCTTTGATAACATCTACCAGATCGTTTTGAACGGAACCAAGCATTGCCATAGCAGAAGCTACATCGCCCTCAAAGCTGCCTTGCTGAAGTTTTTTATAGTCCAATTCATTAATGGATGAGCCGGGATTAACTTCAATTTTCTTTCCGCCCATAAGATCGAGCATCATAACAGAAAATTTAGCGTCTTCTTTTATAATTATCTCTGATGGAAGATTTAAGAGTGTTATAACTTTACTGCCGCTAATTTTTATATCCTCAACATATCCTTTTCGAACGCCGTTAATCGTTACCGGGTCGCCTACTTCAAGTCCCGCAACAGAACTAAACTCAACTGAAATTTCCTTACGCTGTGAACTTACTGTCCAATTTTTTGCCCAACCCAGAACCCATAAAAAAATAATTAATCCAAGCAGGACTGTTACACCGACTTTAATTTCTGTTTTTCTCTGATCTTTCATAACGATTTATTATTTGTTTTATGTGATTAAAATCCGCTGAATCAACTATCCCATCGTGATACAAGAAACGGGCTTCATCCATAACATCTTGCAAACGTGTAATAGCAGAATCAAAATTATATCTCTTTGATTCATCCAAAAAATTATGGACAGCTATTTTCATTGAATCGCGGTAAACTGATGCTTTCACATCATTTAATTTCTTGTCAAATTCATAAACTGCTACACCAATAATCTTATCTTTCGAAAAGTTCTTAAAAATATCTTTTTTATATTTTACTAAATAAACAATTACACCTACAATAAGAGTAAACAGAACAACAGCAGAAATAAAACATCCTCTTTTCATTTATACCAAATATGTTAGTTTACTTTCTCAACAAAAACTTTGTTTACACGTTTATTGACAACTTCTTTAACGGTAAATTTATAGTTATTGTGGATTAAGTGAAACCCCTGCTGTGGAATTATCCCGGCTTGATTAAAAATAAAACCTCCGACTGTATCATAGTCGTCATTCTCGGATGAAAAATCTTGATCCAGCAATTCATTCAATTCATCAATTGAGACCTTGCCTAAGATCATAAAACTATTTTCGTTCAATTTTACAATCTCATTTTCTTCACGGTCATATTCATCCCTAATCTCGCCAACTATCTCTTCAAGAATATCTTCAAGAGAGATCAAACCCGATGTGCCACCATATTCATCAACAACGATACCCAGATGCATATTTTTTTCCTGGAAATCATGTAGAAGAACATTAATAAGTTTTGTCTCGGGAACAAACATTGCTTCACGAGCAATATTTTTAAGAGAAAGTGATTTACGAATTTCCGGATTACTTAAAAACGGCAGCAGATCTTTCGCATAAATTATTCCAACTACTTTGTCTAAACTATCTTGATACAATGGAATTCTACTATGACCGGAATCGTTAATTATCTTCATCATCTCATCAAAATCGGTATTAAGAGAAACTGCAATTATATCCACACGCGGAGTCATTACTTCTCTCGCGGTTACAGTTTTAAATGAAACAATTCCGTGGATCAGCTCATGCTCACCTTCTTCGATTGTTCCTGTTTCAATACTTAGATCGGCTAGATCTTTAATATCGGTTCCATGCAAAGCAGTTTTTGTTCTATCAAAGTTTATCTTGGCAGAAAGCAATCTTAGAAGATCAGTAAGGATTTTTGATATCGGGTATAATAAGATTCCCAGCCAATACAACGGTAATGCAGCAACCCGTATAAATTGAGAAGGATATTTGTTTGCCCAAAGTTTCGGGGTAACTTCGCCAAATAATAAAATAAGAATAGTTAAAAGAGGGATTTGAATTAATAAAGCTAATTCAACAGAAATATTAAATATTAGAGCAGCTTCGAGCGCAAGCATTACTGCTATTATCGAAGCTGCTACATTTGCAACTGTATTTCCTATAAGAATAGTAACAAGAAGCCGTCGCGGATTTTCCAATAAGGATTGGAGATAACTTCCGATAATCTTATGCTGCTTCTTAAACTCACGTGTTTTCTTTTTATCATAAGAAAATAATGCAACTTCAGAACCGGAAAAAAAAGCCGAAAGAATAAAACAAATAAATAAAAGAAGAATTTTTATAAACCAGCCAAATTCCAACTAAGATTGTATCCTTACTTGTTCAACATACGCATTAAAATGGGAGATCATCATCAACACCCTGTGAAGCTGTATCCGGTTCAGCACCTGAAAATTCAGATTTATCTCCAGAACTCTCTCCTCCGCTTGCATCACGACCCTCAAGAGGTATAAGTTTTTCAGAGATAACTTCAGTAACATACCGTTTAACACCTTCTTTATCTGTATAATCTCTTTTTTGAATTCGACCTTCAACATAAAATTTCTTTCCCTTCTTCAAGGACTCTTTATAAAAATCGGGGAGATTGAAAGAAACTACATTATGCCAAGTTGTTTCATTTACCCAGTTACCGTCTTTTCCTTTATAGCTGTTTGATGTAGCAATTGAAAAAGATGTAACCGATAAATTATTAGTAGTAAATCTGGTCTCGGCATCATTACCAAGGTTGCCAATTAACATTAATTTGTTTAAAGAGAAAGCCATAAATGCCCCCTTATTTAGTTATTAAATGATTGACAAGATTAATTTATAACAAAAAGAGATAATAGACAATCATTGAAGAAAAAGGAATTAAAATAATTCTATATCCCTTCAGAATTATACTAATGCCAAGAGATTAACAATAAATCAGTTACATTATGAACAACTGTACAAGATAAGTCTTGTTAAAAATCTTTCTTAACTTAAAAAAAAATACTGAAAAAACATCCGAGGTTGTAGATGAATCCACCTATTGTTACCAAAATATTTCTTAAAACGGTATCAATCTATTGTTCAGTTGATATTATAAAAGCATCCTTAAATGAAGGTATTTGCCAAAAGTCGTTGCGTATTTTTTCTGCTTCTTCACGAGTTGCAAATGGCGGAAGTTGAACTGCATATAATTTAATTTGATCTCTATATATAATAATCATACTTAATTCAGTTTTACTTTTATTCTCATTAATGAATGTCTGTGCTCTTTCATGAGATGTAAATGCCCCTAACTGAATAATAAATTTCTTCACACTAACTATCGGTTCTGTTTTTACCGGATTGCTTTTCACCGGTTCAACTTTTATCTCTTCAACAGTTGGAATAGTTTTAGTTGTATCATTAATTTTAACTTCATCTTTTTGTATATCATCGAAAATATAAACATCCGGTTCTTTCTTCTCAGTCTGTTTAGTAGTTTCTTCTGAAGCTGAGCATCCAATAAATAAAACAATTGAAATAGATATTAAGAATGAAAAATGCTTTAACATATTCAAACTCTTATGAATGAATAATTACCGGTACAGTATATTTAATTTTTTTAGTAAATGTAAATAAAAAATCCCGCTTGTTTTTAGGCAAGCGGGATTAATTAAAACAAAACAAATGCTGTTAAAAATTAAAACCTAAGTTAAACCCAAATAGATTTGTAGAGTTCTCATATTTTCCATTAAAAGGAAGTTTAGAGTCACTAATAGTATTCTTAAATGCAATAAATTGATAAGCAGCATCAAAACGAATATTAGAAGTAATTTGATAACCGACACCAAGTGTAAATTCGTTTCTATTAGCACCAGGTAATGATGGATCCATATATTGTGATGGGATTGGTGAGCCATCATAAACATAACCAGCGCGTAATGCTAAGCTTTTTATTCTATATTCTCCGCCGAACTTAAATCCAAAAGTATTTTCCCATTTTTTTGGAGATAATACGTCTGTCCAAACTGAAGTATTCTTTTCAAAATCAACAATTAGATTTTTATAACTTTCCCAGCCAACAAACATTACATCTGCATTAATGGTAAAATCTTTAGTTGCATTAAATGAAACTCCTGCACGAAGATCATACGGCATTGTTAATGTTGCTTTACCTTTTCCATCAGGGAATAAATTAGAGTGACCTATTGGGAAGCCTGTTGGTTTTGCCGGTAAATCTGTAAATATTAAATCTCCGGAAAAATTAAGATCAACCGAATGTCTGTATGAAAAACCGAATGACCAAACATCATTTGGCTTAAATAAAAATCCAAAATTAAAAGTAAATCCAGGGTCACCTTTACCCTCTAAAGTTACCTTAGCATTTTGCACTGCAGGCAAGCTAACTCCAGGTGCAAGAGGGATTGCCGGAACATCAAATGCTTGTAAAAATGTTACATCAGAAAGTACATAAGAAAATCCAGCACCAATTGAAAAATATTCATTTACTTTGTATGCAATAGTTGGATTAAAATAAAAAGTTCTTAATTCGGTTTTAACTGCTAAACGTTTTCCTATCCAGCCATCAGGCCACTCAGAACCAAGACCGAATGGGTTAAACACACCTACACCAACTGTCCAATTATCATCCACTGTATATGCGCCATAAAAATTAATTGGGGTAAAGGTTTTTGCTACAGTTGTGGTTTTAGTGGTTAAAGGATCTGGTCCGGTAAAATCAACAGTAGGCATAATTAATGTTGTTCCTGCAACTATATTAAAACCTTTTATATTTGTTAAGCCTGCAGGGTTATAATAAATTGATGAAGCATCCAATGCCATTCCTACAAATGAATTGCCCATACCCATTGCCCTTGCATTCTGAGTTCCGGTTTGAAAACCGCCGGCAAAGGTGCTGCCAGCAAAAATACTGCATACTAATAAAGTAAGTAATTTCTTCACACTTCCTCCTCTTGATTGAATTAATTTCTTAGAAAATATAAGTAATTGTATTCTAAAAGCAAATAGGATTTCTTATTCAAATGTAAGAATAATTGAATTTTTTTCAACTGATTGACCCTCTTGAAAATGTATCTCTTTTACCGTTCCATTGACCGGAGATCGTATTTCATTCTCCATCTTCATTGCTTCAAGTATTAATAAAGGTTCTCCTACTTTTACACTATCACCGAGATTTTTTTTCAATTTTAGAAGTAACCCGGGCATTGGCGCTTTAATATTCAATTTTTTAGCTGAAATATTTTTACTCTTTTGAAGATCGTTTGCATTTTCCTGAAGCTGTGTACGAACTAAAACGTCAAAATAACAGCCGTCTATTAGAATTCCATATTTCTCTTTTTCAAGTTTTTGAGCAGTTATTTCGAAAACTTTATTACCTAATCTTAACAAATAAGCGTTGTTATTGATTTGTGAAATTTCTGCCGGTACTTTTCTATTATTAATTTCTACTTCGGTACTGTTGTTTATTTTAACTGAATGCTTTCTGTTGTTGATCGTAACTATCATTTCATTCATAATTCTGATCCCGCCATAAGTTACTAATATCAATCTGATTTTTTGATAATGATAATTCTTGTTCTTTAGATTTCAATAAAGCAGATAATACGGCTACAGCTTCTTCATACTCTTCCGATGGTGTATCTTTCCATTTATCCGGAACAAGCGGCATAAAATCATTATCAAGAAAATTGATATCGAATGTTCCATCTAAGAAAATTTTTTGTTTAAGTATCCATCTGAAAACCGGTATGTTTGTAATGACTCCGCTTATTTGATACTCACCTAAAGCTCTTTGCATTCTTACGATTGCTTCGTCTCTATCTATTCCCCAAGCAATAACTTTAGACAACATCGGATCATAATAGATCGGTACTTCACTCATAACATCTATTCCTCTGTCAATACGGATTCCGGGACCTGAAGTTAAACGATGATGTACTATTTTGCCTGTTGATGGCGCGAAGTTATTATCAACATCTTCAGCATAGATTCTGCATTCAACAGCGTGACCATGAATTCTAATATCCTCTTGTCGTAGAGTAAGCTTTTCTCCCGAAGCAATTTTTATTTGCTGCTTTACTATATCAATTCCCGTGATCATTTCTGTAACCGGATGTTCAACCTGAAGCCGTGTATTCATTTCAAGGAAATAAAAACTTTTATCAGAATCCATTAAGAATTCTATTGTACCGGCGTTGTAGTAATTACATGCTTTAGCAGCACTGATTGCAGCGCTTGTAATTTTCTTTCTGGTAGTTTCATCAACTGCTATTGAAGGTGCTTCTTCAATTACTTTTTGATGCCTTCGCTGTACCGAACATTCTCTTTCAAATAGATGAAGATAATTTCCAAATTTATCCGCCAGTATCTGTACCTCAATATGTTTTGGATGTTCGATGAATTTTTCAAGATAAACATCATCATTACCGAATGCTTTAAGCGATTCATTCTTTGCACGGTTGTATGCCGATTCAAATTCCTCATCATTAGAAATTTTCCGCATTCCTTTACCGCCGCCGCCCGCCGCCGCTTTTATCATTACCGGATAACCAATTTCTGAAGAAATCTTTTTCCCTTCCTCTATATTTTTTATTGGTTCAGTTGTACCGGGTACAATGGGAACGTTATTTGCTTTCATCAATCTTCTTGCAGATGTTTTCTCACCCATCATCTTAACCGATTCTGAAGAAGGACCGATAAAAATTATTCCAGACTTTTCCACCATACGAATGAACTCAGCATTTTCAGATAGGAAACCATAACCGGGATGAATTGCATCTGCCCCGATTTCCTTAGCAAGTTTAATAATCTTTTCTTTGTTGAGGTATGATTCGCTTGCAGGTGAAGGTCCAATTAGATAAGCTTCATCAGCTCTTCGAACATGCAATGCTAATTTATCAGCTTCGGAGTATATTGCCGCAGAAGTAATATCTAATTCTCTGCAGGCTTTAATTATGCGGTGAGCAATTTCTCCGCGGTTTGCAATAAGTATTTTTTTTATCATAGAATTATTTGAATTCAACTATTGTGATCCCATCACCGCCGTATTCGATATTTGCAAAATAATGATTTTTAACCGAATGGTTGTTCCTCAAAATTCCTTGAACTAATTGTTTAAGAGCACCGGTTCCCTTCCCGTGAAGTATCTCAACACGATCTGCACCGCTTACGTAAGTGTTATCTAAGAATTTAATTATTTCAAACTCGGCTTCATCTGCTCTTTTACCGCGAATATCCAAACGATAGCTTATTTCATCTTGACTTATGTTAAATGATTTTTTTTCTCTTTGATCAATTTCAGATTTCTTTGCGGAGACTAAGTCTGAATACTTCGTCTTAATTTTTAGAGAGCCAACACTTAGCACAGCTTTATTTTTTTCTTTATTAATTTCTTCAATTACCCCAACTGAAGTTGTCTCCTTAATCGAGGCATAATCGCCCTTCTTCAATTCAACTTTTTCATCTTTGCTTTTTTTCTCTCTCTTAAAAATTAGCGTGCTCTCTTTTTTGATCTCTTCAATTTTCAACTTCTCTTCTTTAATAACCTCTTTCTTTGCTTGTGATTCTCGGATATTTCTAATTGATTCTTCAACTTTTTTGTTTACTTCACTTAAATATGTTTCAGCTTTCTCTTTTGTCTGAGCCAAAATATCTTTCTTCTGCTGTTCAAGTTTTTCAATCTTGTTTTGATAAAGATTTGTTAATCCTTTCAGTCTGGAATTTTCTCTCTCAGTTTTGCTCAATTGCTCTCTTAAGTTTTTTGATTTCTTCTCAAGTGAGACGAGAAAATCTTCAATCTTAGTTTTATCAGTGTCCAAATACTCTTTGGCAAGAGTAATAAATTTCTCATCAAACCCAATCCGGTTAGCAACTTCAAAAGCATAGCTTGAGCCGGGCATTCCTTGATTGAATTTGTAAGTCGGTTTCAATTCATCAGTATCAAATTCCATCGAAGCATTCTGAAATTTATCTAACTGGTTAGCTATTAATTTCAAACTGCCGTGATGTGTTGTTGCCAATACTTTAGCTCCCTTATCACGAAGTGTTATTAGCATTCCAGCAGCAATAGCAGATCCTTCGGCGGGATCGGTACCTGTCCCGATCTCATCTAGTACAACTAAAGTTTTATCATTAGCTTCTTCGATAATATGTTTAATATTTTTTAGATGTGAGCTAAAAGTACTAAGATCATCTTCTATGGATTGCGCATCGCCGATATCTACCAAAACTTTTTCTACAAAATGAAAATTGGAATCCGGATGTGCAGGAATCGGAATTCCTGCAAGAGCAAGACAGATCAATAAACCTGTAGTTTTTAAAGTAACTGTTTTACCACCCGCATTCGGTCCGGTAATAAGAATAATATTTACATTATCCATGGATAGATTCATCGGTATAGTATTCTTATGTCCTATCCGTTTTATAAGAATTGGATGGCGTGCATCAATGAATGCAAAGGGCTTGTCTTCGTTAAATCCCGGATGAGAACCGATAATCTCTATCGAATATTTTGCTCTGGCAAATATTGAATCCAACTCGGCTATTGCCTGTAATGAATTTTTTAACTCGGAGCTGATTTGCCCGATTCTTTTAGTTAATGCTTTTAATATTTTTTCGATCTCTCTCTTTTCAGCAAAGCTGAGCGATAATATTTCATTATTTAGTTCTAAAGTTTCTTCCGGTTCAATATAAACTGTCTGTCCTGATGAAGATTCAGAATGAACAAATCCTCTTACGTGCCGTTTGTGTTCCGACTTAACCGGAAGAACAATTCTTCCATCACGCTGAGTTATATATTCTTCTTGAACTAAATAAGAATCACTAAGTTGTTTCAGTAATTTTTGAACCTGTTTACGAAGAGCAGTATCTTTTTCTCTTATCTCAATCCTAAGCTCTCTAAGTTTTGGACTTGCATCATCTCTAATCTCGCCATTTTCGGTAAACACTTTCCCAATTTGATGTTCAAAAACTTTATCAACCAAGAGCAGATCTGCAAATTCTTTTAAGTAAGTCTGAGAATTATCTTTCGATTTTAGGAATTGAAAAAGTTTACGTGAAGTTTCGGCAAGTTTTAAAATATCTAAAATTTGTTTTGAAGTAAGAACTGAACCTTCAATTCTGCTTCGAGAAAGAACATCATTAAGATCGGGTAAATATTCGATCGGTGGTATATCATTCTTTATAAGAATTTCTTTTGCTTCATTTACTTGCTCGCCTTTTTTATTTATTTCATCAATAAATTCAAGCGGCACCAAGCATTGAATTGCTCTCTTACCATTATCAGTAGAACAATACTTCTCAATATGAATTATAACTTTATTAAACTCTAATTTTTCTAAAACGTCTTTTGTTATCATTATTTTTTAGGGAGTGAATCTATTTGTAATGAATTGTCAACATCGCTTTTTTCTATGTACTGCTTAAAATAATCAGATGCTTTAGATTTTTGACCCATGGCAAAATCTATTGTCTTCGGGATCAAATTAAGAACAAAGTTATATGAGAATGAATTATCCCTTTGCACGGTTTTTGGAAATCCGAATATATTGAGGAATAAAAAAACAGCGCTCATAAAATAAATAATTTGTACTGCGCCGATAACTCCGCCAAGAACTTGATTTATTAAACGATTTACTTTATCGAATGGGTGTACAATTCTTTTTATTATTGTTGCAATAATAATCACAACAAAGAAAATTAATATACCGGCAATTACGCTTGATAAATATTCGTCATTGTTAAAAAACCGCATTAGTAATTTACCGACGTTTCCTGAAAACTGAAAAGCTAATCCAATCCCAAAAATTAATCCTAGTAATCCGATGACCTTTCTTACAAGCCCATCCTTGAACCCGAGTAGGAACCCGATCAATATTATAACAATGGTTATATAATCGAGATAATTCAATTATCGCTCAATAATTTTTCAACGATCTCTTTAACAATTTTTCCGTCTGCTCTTCCTTTAAGTGCTTTTGCTGCGGCGGGCATTAATTTTGGGAAATCTTCTTTTGCTTTTGCACCAACTTCAGAAGCTATTTTCTTTACTTCTTCTAAGATTTCTTCTAAAGAAAGTTGTTTTGGTAAATATTCTTCAATGACTTTTAGTTCAGCTTCTTCTTTCTCGGCAAGTTCAATCCTTCCGCCGTTTCGGAATTGCTCGATAGATTCTTTTCTTTTTTTTGCGGCTGTTGTTAACATTTTTATTTCTTCTTCGGAATTTAATTCTTTACCGCTTCCACTCTTTTCAAATTCTAGTATCAAAGCACGTATGGAACGAATTGTTTCTAATCGTATTTTATCTCCGGAACGCATTGCATCTTTTAGGTCTTGATTTATTTTTTCTTTTAGACTCATAATTACTCCGATTAATCAATAAAATTTATTTTACAAAACAAAATAACCATTTCAACCGATACTTCATGGAAGTTCAACAATATTTCCGGTAATAGTTTTATAGTTTAGGAACAATGAATGAACCACATTGCATATTTCAGAAGTAGTTACCAATTGAGTTGTATCTTCTATCCATTCACGATTTGCTTCACTATCAATAATGTAAGGGGCAACGGCGTTAGCACTTAAATTAATTTTCTTTCCTTCCATTGATAGTGTCTTAACTAAAAAATTAAGAGCATGTTTGGAAATATTATAAGCGGCTCTATTTTCTTCCGGATATAAACTTGATTGTGCACTCGTAAAGCAGATCGAAGCACCGTTAGAATTTTGAGCAAGCTTTGAGAAATATTTTGATATTAGAAATGCTGTACAAAGATTAATGCTGATCATCTTTAAGAAATCTTCATACTGAGTGTCAGCAATTGATTCACCACCTAAATAAGCACCGATTGTATTAAACAAAAAATAATTTGCAGATTCTTTCTGATCTATATTTTGAAAAGCTTTTGCAACATTTTCTTCCTTAGTCATATCTGAAATTAAAATCATTTCATATTTTTTAGCGGAATTCAATTCAAACATTTCGCGGGTAAAAAAATAATATTGATCATAATCTTGATTTAGAAAGTAATCCACTGCGGTTCTGCCCAAAGCTCCTGAAGCACCAAATAAAAGAAATACTTTTTCAGATTTCATTTTTTACCTTTCACTCTAAATTTTGCACCGACGGGATAGTGATCGCTATAACCGCCAATATAAATATTACCGTTAAAAGTTGAAATTGCCCCTCCCTTTCTATTTCCATTTTTTGAAATCATAAAAGGAGGTTTTATCACATCAAACGAATTACATTCATACTCAAGACCTTTTCCATCTAAAAAAGATGAAGAAATAATTATTTGATCTATCATATCAAACTTTCCGCCGAACAGATAAGAACCCTCATTATTAGAAAATTTTTTATAAGCCAGATTAACTAATGATAAATTTGTTTTACTGCCGCAATGAAAATCTTTTGCACCAAGATACTGTTCAATAGATTCATTATTAGGTTCATCGTTAAAATCGCCAAGAATTATTACATTACTTTTCGGTGATGTTGATGCAAGTGTATCCAAACTTCTTTTTAATACTTCTGCCGCTGAAATACGGTTAGCATTTGATTTTTGTTCTCCGCCTCTTCTAGAAGGCCAATGGTTAACATAAACATGAATTTTTTCTTTACTCTTTTTATGAATCAAAACAACATAGAGAATATCTCGAGTAGGATTGTGATTAGGCAATTCAACATGAATTGCAGCTAAGCTCTCTATATCAAATATACTCCTATCATAGAGCAGTCCCACATCAATTCCTCTTGCGTCCGGAGAATTGCGGTGAGCAATAATGTAATCTCTGTCTCTTAATTTATATATCAGTCTTTTAAGAACATTAATGTTTTCAACTTCTTCAACGGCTAAAATATCCGGACCGCATCCGTTGTTCATGAAATTAATGACTTTTGCAAGATTGGTTAGTTTTTGTTCAAATTTTTCATCGTTCCACTGAAGCGGTGAATCCGGTAAGAATTCTTTATCATCTTTTATAGGATCATCAATTGTATCGAACAGATTTTCAACGTTCCAATTGGCAACGTAGAATGAATCTCTTCGAGTATTTTGACTATTAGAAATTAAAGGAAGAAAAAGAACAAGAATTAAAGATACTTTTAAAATCATCCGCATAAAGAATTCCCTATTGTTTTGTAGATATTGTATGAATGTAACTATATTCTCTATCGAAAATATAACCAAAATAACTAAACGAGTTAAGATGGGCACCGTTAATAATTCAACTAATAACAATTCGATAAAGAAAAAATTTGTAATTATTGACGCTATGGCACTTGCCTACAAAGGATACTATGCATTTATTTCCCGTCCTCTTATTACAGCTAGTGGTGAACCTACTTCTGCGGTGTTTGGATTCCTTAATCAACTCTTCAAAATTATTGAAGACACTAAACCTGATTACCTTGCAGTCGGTTTTGATTCTAAAGAAAAAACTTTTAGGCATGAAAGATATGAGAATTATAAATCTTCACGACAAGCAATGCCCGAAGATATGATCCCGCAAATTCAAAGGATCAAAGAAATTATTGAAGCGTTCAACATTCCAATTTATATATTGCCCGGTTATGAAGCAGATGATCTAATCGGTACAGCAGTTAAAGAAGCTGAGAAACAAGGATTTGATTGTTATGCCATCACTCCAGATAAAGACTACATTCAACTTATATCTGAAAATATCAGAATTGTAAAACCGGGAAAATCAACAGATGAGATAGTAATTCTGGATGAAGATAAAGTCCGCGAGGAAATGGGTTTTGATCCGATTCAAATGATAGATTATCTCGCATTAGTTGGTGATTCATCAGATGATATACCGGGTGTTGCCGGCATTGGTCCCAAAACTGCAGTTCCACTAATTCAGAAATTTAAGACTCTCGAGAACATTTACAAAAATTTAGATCAGATAGATAAAGCAAGTACTGTGAACAAACTAACAGAGAGTAAAGAGAACGCATTCCTATCAAAAGAACTTGCAACGATTAAGACTGACACACCTTTCCACATGAATTTTGATGAAGCAAAATTTCATAATCCCGATATTGAAAAACTTCTTAAAATATTTGGTGCTTTAGAATTCAAATCATTCGCAAACAAACTTAAAAAACTTTTCCTTGAACAAAATTCGGAAGAACCTATTAAGCAAATTGAAGAAATTAAACAAAGACCGATTGTTGAAGTTGAAAATGAAGAAATCTCTGTGTTTGATAAAGGTAGAGTGAGGTACAAACTTATCTTGACTTTTAAGGAAGCTAAAGAGTTAGTACAGAAACTATCAGAGAGTGAATTATTTGTATTCGATACTGAAACAGACGGACTTGATACATTGAATGTTAATCTTGCCGGTTGTTCATTTTCATTAAAACCTAAAGAAGCATTTTTTGTAGCAACTAATCCTTCCGCTGAATCTACTTCCCTCTTCTCAGCCGATATATCCGATCGTTTACCTACGGATGATTTTGTAAAACTTTTCAAACCGGTTTTTGAGAATGATAAGATTAAAAAGGTTTGCCAAAACGGTAAGTATGATATTGGAGTACTCCGTCATTACGGAATTGAGGTAAAGAATTTTTATTTCGATACGATGCTTGCAAGTTACGTTATTGATCCTGATCAAAAACATGGCATGGACGATTTATCGGAAAAGTATTTAAAGTATCGTCCCATTGCTTTGCTTGAGCTAATCGGATCTAAAAAGACTCCCGAAAAAATATTTGAAGTTGATCCGAACCAGCTTTCCGATTATTCCGCCGAAGATGCGGATATTACATTTAGACTTTACGAACTATTGGATAAGCAGTTAAGAAAAGAGAATTTAGAAAAACTTGCATACGATATTGAATTCCCTCTTGTACCAGTGCTGGAAGATATGGAGAGAATAGGAATTAGATTAGATACAAAAAGTTTGAAAATATTTAGTGATGATTTACAGATTTTACTTGAGAACTATTCTAAAGAAATATTAAAACATGCCGGAGAGAATTTTAATATTAATTCTACACAGCAACTCCAGAAAATACTTTTTGAAAAATTAAAACTGCCGCCAACAACTAAGACAAAAACCGGTTACTCAACAGATGCAAAATCTTTAGAATTATTAAAAGGCACACATCCGATCATTGATATAATTTCCGATTACCGCCAGGTATCAAAATTAAAATCAACTTATGCAGATTCTCTTCCGCTGTTGATTCATCCTAGCACAGGAAGATTACATACTTCTTACAATCAAGCAGCGGTTTCTACTGGCAGACTATCAAGCAATGATCCGAATCTTCAAAACATTCCTATAAGAACAGAACTTGGAAAAGAAATCCGTAGAGCATTTGTTCCGCGGGATAAAAATCATGTAATTCTTTCTGCTGATTACAGTCAAATTGAATTAAGAATTATGGCAAGCATGTGTCATGACGAAACATTGATGAATGCATTTCAATCCGGTGAAGATATTCATAAACGAACTGCAGCATTGATTTTTAAAGTTGAAGCGAAGAATGTTACACAAGATATGCGGCGTAAAGCTAAGGAAGTAAATTTTGGAATTCTTTATGGACTTGGTCCGTTTGGATTAAAATCACGTTTGGGAATTACGCAGTCGGAAGCGAAAAATATTATTGATGATTATTTCTCTTCATTTAAGAATGTAAGAAAGTTTATGGATGAATTAATTTCCAAAGCAAAGAAGAAAGAGTATGCCGAAACTCTTTACGGACGTAGAAGATATTTAAAAAATATTAATAGTAAAAACAGAATCGTCCAGCAATTTGAAGCACGTGTGGCTATTAATATGCCTATTCAAGGAAGCGCTGCAGATATGATAAAACTTGCAATGATCAAAATTCATATTGAATTAGAAAGAAGAAAAGCAAAAACAAAAATGGTTTTACAAGTACACGATGAATTGGTATTTGATGCACACAAAGATGAGGTTGAAGAATTGCGACCGTTAATTGTAGAACTTATGGAGAAAGCTTTACCATTAGATGTTCCGGTTGTTGCAGAAACCGGCGTTGGTGATAATTGGTTAGATGCACATTAATGTTTTTATATAGAGATTTGATTTATAGTGTCTTTTTACAATTTCTTTTTATAAATCAGTATTTATCCCCCTCTATAACAAATCATAAATATTTTCAGAATCATTTTTTTCTATTTCCCATTTCAGTGGATTCTGTTCAATATATTTTCTGATGTTATAAAGTTCTTTTTCGTTTCGAATAATTCTATCGTAGTATCGGGATTGCCATTCGAAATTGGCGTAACCATTTTTATTACACCACCTTTTTACTGAACCTTTATATTGATTGATAATCACAGATAAAGAATTTTTTATTGGTTTTGAAAATTTATTCTCAAGTAGCTGTAGAGACACGCCATGGCGTGTCTCTACAATGTCTCTATGATTTATAATGATCATACCATGTATATGATTTGGCATTATTACAAAATAATCCAACTCAATATTCTGAAAATGATTTGGAATTTCTTCCCAAAGTTTCTTTGCACAATTTCCAATTTCAATTAAATCAACTTTCCCATTATTAACTTTACAAAAATAACTAATATGATTTTTCGTATTTATTGTTACATAATACCACCATGGGTTTGAGTAATCCCATTCTTTTAATCTTGTAGACTCTATGCGGAATGTTTCTTTGTATTTTGTCATTCTAACAATGAGTTATTAAATGTTTATTCTGACCCTAAAGCTTATAGACTGCTTACAAATAAATCTTTACAAAAATTAATCTGTGAGAAACTTATATATCAAGTAACCAAAATTAATTTGAAGCAATCCGAAAGCTATTCCGCTGTATAGATCTAGACGATCTACTTCATCAAGTGTGGAACGATTTTTTGTCTGGATATAATCATCATATTTTTTATCGGCTTTGATCTTGAAATATGCAGCAACACCGCCTAAAACCGCAGCGCTCCCGATCATAATCTTAAAAGTACTCGAACTGAAGAAGTTTTCAGTTTTGTTCTTATCCATATACTCATAAATATTTGGTTGAACGGAAGAATATTCGGTCTGTTTCATATCATAATTGAAATGATAAACTTTATCACATTCAGAAATTCTTAGAGTATCGTAAATATTTTTCTTGCCCCACTTTAAGGAAGAATCTTTAATAAATAAAAAATGGTTTCCTTTAGTAAGATTGATCTCTGCTTTCTCTTTCGCAATAAATAATGAATCAACGTAAATATTTGCAATAGAACTGTTGGTAATAATTTCAACTTTGCTTTTGCAGTCTTGAGCAAAACAGCTTACAGAAGAAATTATAATAATAGTAATCAGCTTTAGTACGATACGGTTATTCTTTATTTGAAATCTGATACGCATTAATTATTCCTTTATCGGCACCTAAATATAAAATGCCGTCATAATAAACCGGTGAAAGCTTAACTCTCTTTTCATAATCATAAGTTTTAGTTATTGCTCCGCTGTTAGCATCAATAAAATAAATTTTTCTATTCAGATCAGGTTGAACAAGATAATTTTTGAAAAGTGCTGGTGTTGTGTTAATCACTCCGCCGGTTTCTATTTTCCAGATTATCTTACCCGATGATTTATTGATACAAAATATTCCTCCCGCAAGATTTCCTATATATACTTTATCTTCATTCATAACCGGAGTAGAAAGAATTTTACTTTTTGTATCAACCCTCCAAACAATTCTACCTTCATTAACTGTGACGCAAAATAATTTTCCGTCACTATCTCCGAAGTAAGCATAATCTCCTTCTACCGAAAAATCTCCTTCAATGCCATTACTTATTTTCGTTCTATATTTTATTTCACCAGTATTAGAAGAAACAGCGATCAATTCCCCTTTTTCATTCCCGAAGAGAATTAAGTCTCCGTTTGAAGCAGGTGAAGATTTTGTAAAAACTTTTGTATATACGCTCCACTCTCTTGCACCAACAAAATTAAATTTAATCAATTCACCTTGATCTGTTAGGACAACAATTCCATCATTTAATTTTATCATTTCATTTTGTACGCTGCCGTAAATCTTTGATTCTAATAAAACATTTCCATTTAAGTAATCATAAATCTTAAGCATTGAAAATTTTTCATTGAACTGATTGAGTAGAAAAAATATTCTTAAATTATTAACGACAGGAGTAATTGAAATAGAGCCTGAATATTTTTCAAAACCGAACATTTTGCCTGAAGTTCTATCGAACGCATATAACTTACCGGATAGATCTCCAACGAAAAGGATATTATCATAAATAACTACTGATGTATTGGCTTGGCTTCCGCTTGTTTCAGCAGACCATTTTAATTTTATGTTATCTTCAATTGATATATTATGGAAAAATATTCTTTCGGGGTTTTTTCCGAACATAAAATATCCGGAACCGCCGACAATCATATTCTTAAAGGCAATTGGCTGAGTGCAGTTTAAAAGAAGTAAGAGAATAAATGGTGAGAAATATTTTATATAAGTCTTTTTCAAAAATCCCATCCGAAGAAAAACTGATAAAATAAACCCGGCTGCAGTTGAGTAAAATCTTTTTCAATTTTTTTACCAATATCATACCTCAACGCAAATGCATTGAATATATTTATTCTAAATCCAACACCGATGCTTCCTAAAGTTTCTTTGTAATCTTTATCCCAAGCAGCACCGGCATCAAAAAATGCCGCTCCTCTAATCTGGAAAAATGATAAGCCAAAGAATGGAAAATTAATTGTGAATTGATCAACAAGCGGGAATCTCAATTCTAAAGATGATAACCACATTTTCTCGCCACGTATAGACCAACGATCCCAACCGCGTAAGTCCCAGCTTCCACCCGCGAAATATCTTCTTGCTTCTTTGCCATCATTGATAAAAATTGCAGCCCTTGCTGCTAAGCTGCTTCTTAAACCTAATCGGAAATATTTTCTATAATCAACTATAAGAGAGTAGTAGTTTACATTGCTGTATTTCACATCGCTTGTGTAGCCGAGTAATAATCTAAATCGAGAACCGTCAACCGGACCTGTTACAACCCAAATGGAATTATCATGAACAAAAGAAATAGTATTAGTTACAAGAAGAGATTTTCTTGTAATAAAACTGCCGAATAATTCTTTATCGGAATTTGCGATATCCAATTCAGCTTCAAGGCGCTGGAATGAAGAGAACGGATAAATAAGAGAAATGTAACCACCAAAAACTCTTTCGTAAAAATATGCGTCTGATTCTCTTATATCGTATCGTCTTCCTGAATAATTGAAAACACCGAAACCGTAATTTGTTCTATCTTTCAAACTAACACGGGCAAGAGATAAATTAAAATTTTTCAGAATCTCACTTTGTACTTCTGCTGTATTAGAAATATAAAATACATATTGTTCATCGCCTAAGAGATCGCTTAAACTTAGTAATGCACCGCCGCGTGTTCCGTAAACCGGATCGGTTACTAATTGACTAACTGCATAATCTAAATTGTATTCTTTTTCATATTTAAGGCGGTCATACTCGGCAGTAAGTTTGATCCTATCAGCGGTCCACATTGATCCTAAATTATCAAAATTAAATGCTACGTATTTTTCGTTTTGTATTGTATTTAAATCAAGAGAATAAAATTGAAAAGAAAATTTTTCAAACCCGGAGGTAACAAGAGTGTTTTTATCTACAAAAGAAAAATCATAAACACTTGTAATGAACTTTGTAACTTGTGTCATTCCGTTAGCTCTATCACCGTTAACGGGGATTTTCCAAATATTATAAGTTCCGTCATAATCGCTTGTGAAGTAAAGCTCTGAAAAATCCGGTGAGAAATGCGGAGTAGAAATATTTGCGTTAACATTTGTCAGATAAGAAATTTCATGTGTGGTCAAATCGTATTCAAACAGATTATACTTTTGCTTAAATAGACCATCAGTGCGGTCGGATGAAAATATTATTTTACTTCCGTCTTTATTAAATGTAGGATCAATATCTTCGTAATAATCATTAGTTAAACGAGTTAGTTGTTTTGTATTTAGATCATAAATAAATAAATCACAAAAACCTTTTGTATCGGTCGCTGTAAAAACTATCTGATTGCCATCCGCAGAAAAACTTGGAGCTTTTATTCTTATCAATCCGTCAAACTGAAGCGTATTAATTACTTCTTCATCCTTAATTGAATAAACATGCAGAACATCCGTAGCTTGATTTTTTGTAATGAAAGCAATTAATCCGTTTGAAGAAACTGAGAAAGTATTTTCTAATAAATGAAATGCTTCAAAAACTGCATCGCGTTCGCCTTTAATTAAAACTTCCGGTTCGGCATAATCGCTGCTATCCGGTTTATAATCCATCCGCATAACGGAAGTGTAGCCGGCATGATTACCAATAAAATAAATTTCTTTTTTGTTTCCGTTCTGATAAAATCTTGGTGCAAAATTGAAACCGTCATTAGTGATTTTTTTAGCTTGAATGAAATGAGGATAATTTTCTTTGTAAAGAGGAAAATATTTTTGTCTTAATTGGTAAGTCCATTTATTATCAAGATCATTTAATTTTTCACCGGTTACAAATTCTAAGAGGTCTGTGAATTTATTGAATCTCCAAAAGTTTTCTAATATGGCAAGGATTTTATCTTCACCATAATTCTTTCCAACAAATTCTAAAAATTTTTGTCCTTCCTTGTACATTAAGTATCCGGCAAGATATTCAAGATCAACAAGAGGAACAAAATTTCCATTAAGAACAGCATCGCGCATTACCATTTCGGATTGTGTATCCCAATCGGTAGACCAATATTCTGCTAAACCTTCCACAAACCATAACGGCGGCATTTTATCGGTACTGATTCTGTGATCATTCAAAATATTATATATTTTATTCACCATGAAAACATGTACAAGTTCATGTCTGATCACATGCTTAAATTGTGCAAGATTTCCTAAATAAGGAATAACAACTCTTCCTTTCATAAATTCAAAAAAGCCGCCGATGCCTTCCGGAATAAATCCTGGAGAAATATTTGTCTGCTGAAAATGTGTGTGGGTATTATAAAATATGAGTGGAATTTTATTTGTTACGTAGTGATTGAATTTTACTTTATGAGACTCGAATGCTTCTTCGGCATACTTTGCACCTATCTCAGCAATTTCTGTAAAGTCATCATAATAATAAATATTAAAGTGTTCTGTCTTAAGAACTTTCCAATTGAATTTCTCATACTGAACTTTGTTACGTCCGAAGAAGTAAAATTGGGCGGAAATAATTTGAGGAGTTAAAAATATAAGTAGTAAATATATCCGCCAATTTTTTATCAAAGATGCGCCTTTAAATAATTTATACTATCAATACTTGTCGGATCAAATCCGCGAAGTACTGCATGATAAAAAGTTGCCCAGTCACCTAAATAAATTAAATCTACTAATCTTAGTTTTGCGTTTGCTTCACTGCTTGTAAGATCAATTACTTCCGCTCCGGCTTTTCTAACCATTTCGGAAGTTAGATCAAATCGTTTCTTAACTTGCGGATGATATTCTTCATCAAGAATATTGATCAATTTTAAATTCATAGTAGATTTATATCCTTCCCAACCTAATATTTCATTATGATCAAGTTCCGGTAAATATCCAAAGAACGCATGATGTTTTGCATTCTCATTAAACTGTCCTTTTATTCTTGTTCCTACAACTGATGTATAATCACTCACTGCATAGATCATAGGAATAAAACCAAGTATTTGTTCAGCTAAATTCAATGCAGCATTATTCTCTTTTGAATATTCTAATCCTTTTCTTTTTAATAATTCTATTACTTGATTCACATTCTTTGTTTGACTGGGGACTAATTTCAATGAATGGACAATCTTAAGCAATGTAAAAAAATTTATCCAGAGAGCAAACCTTGGTTGATAGCCTTTAAGAAGTTTTGCAAATGGTATCTTCCTTTTCATTGCAGTCTCTTCAATCTTACCGCCGGTTGATAGACAAACAATTTGGCATTTCTTTTTAATCGCTTGATTTAAAGCTGAGATTGTTTCTTCTGTATTGCCTGAATAAGAAGAAGCAATTACTAAAGTATTCTCATTGGCATAAGGTGGAAGTTCATAATTTCTGTTCACCGTGTAAGGATATTTCATTTGGGTACGTAAATAATTTTGCAGAAGATCACCGCCGATTGCAGATCCGCCGAGACCTGTTAGAATAATATTTTTGATCTTTGAAGTTTTTATGGACGAAACACTAAATTTATTATTCCATGCATATTCAACTTGTTCATAAGAATCAGTTAATACTTTGAATTGATTATGGATATCATATTTTGAAATCATTTCTTGTAAATTCATTTTAATCCTCAATAAAGATTTATTATTTGATTTTTTATTTTTTTGTGATAATACTCATGCATTGAATCGTTTATTTCTTTTTCAGTCTTGAACGCTAAACATTTATTTGCCAAAAGCTCTACCTCTTTCAGATTAATGCTTCTTATTATTTTTTTTATATGAGGAACAGCAGAAGGTGAAACACTCAACGATTCCAATCCAAGTCCGATTAATAATGGAACAGCAAAGGGATCGGCTGCCATTTCTCCGCACATACTAACCGGAGTTTTTGTTTTTTTTCCATTATTAATAATGTGGTAAAGTGTTCTAACAACAGCCGGATGAAATTCTTGATAGATATTTGAAACAATATCATTTCCCCTGTCTACAGCAAGTAAATATTGAATTAGATCATTTGTACCAATGCTGGCAAAATCAACTTCACCGGCAAAATCATTCATCATAACAGCGGCGGAAGGGATCTCGATCATAATTCCTATACTCAAATGTTTATCGAATTGTTTTCCTTCTTTTTTTAATTCTGATTTACATTGATCAATTATTTCTTTGGAAGTCCTTACTTCATCAAGAGAAGAAATCATCGGCAGCATAAATTTTAAATTTTTATTTGTACTTGCTCTTAATACTGCACGTATCTGGGATTTGAAAAGTTGAGGATTATCTAATAACAAACGAATTCCTCTCCATCCTAGAAATGGATTTGGTTCTTTCAGATCAACAGGCAAAACTTTATCGCCGCCGATATCGAATGCACGAATTGTTACTGCCTCAGGATATATTCTCTCGGCAATATTTTTATAAACAATAAATTGTTCTTCTTCATCGGGGAATGTTTCATAGACTTCAAATATTTGTTCTGTTCGTACAAGTCCAATTCCTTTTGCCCCGTTCTGAACAATAAATTCCATCTCCTCCATTAGATCAAGATTAGCCAACAGTTGAATCTCTTTCCCGTCTAAAGTTGTTGCAGACAAATCTCGTAGTTTTAATAATTCATGATCTTCTCTTGTAAGTTTTTCAATTTTCTTCTGATAGTGTTGAAGCTGTTTATCGGTAGGATTAATAACTACTTCACCTTTATATCCGTCAATAATTATTAAATCATTTTCTTTAATCCTATTAGTTGCATCATGCAGACCAACAACAGCCGGGATGTTTAATGACCTTGCAACTATTGCAGCATGAGAAGTTAATCCTCCAAAATCTGTTACATAACCTTTAACATTAACTCGAGAAAATAGAACTGTATCTGATGGAGTTACAGTTGTAGTAATTACAACAACATCATTAGTAATTCTGGATTTCCATTTTTTCTTTTTGAGATTTCTAATAATTCTATTCTTTATGTCATCAATGTCATGGGAACGCTCTTTCATAAAAGATTCATGAGAGAGGTTCATAAGATCGGTGTATTTAGAAATCTCATCATTAACAATGTATTCGGGAACGCGTTTTTCATTTCTTATTCTATTTTGAATAGTTGCTACAAGAATCGGGTCGTCAAGAATCATAATTTGAGCTTCGAATATTGCGGCTCTCTTCTCGCCAAGTTTATCAACAGCAAGAGAAAATATTTTTCTTAATTCCTTTTTGGATTGCTGCAAAGCAGTTTCAAGATTTTGCAGAGCTTCATTTACATCTGTGATTGGATCATTAACAATATCTTCTTTCTCTTTTGAATAAAGAAATGCTTTCGATATTGCAATACCAGGCGCAGCAGCAATCCCTTTTAATATATTTTCTGATTCAGATTTCATATTATAGCTCGTCAAATCCTCTGTTAAAATAATCTACTATTTCCTTAGAAGCATGTTCTTCATCTTCGCCGTTAAAGATTAGAACAATTTCAGATCCTTTTTCGGCTGCAAGTGTCATAACACCAATTATACTTTTCCCGTTAATGTGAAGACCATCTTTATTCAGAAAAAAATCGCATTTATACTTTGATGCTAATTTTACAATTGTCGCAGCCGGACGAGTATGCAAACCGGCATTATTTATTATTTTAATTTTATGTTCGATCATTTATTCCTTTTAATAAGCGCATTAGCTAACCAGATCATTAAATTTTTTCCCTCCCCATCTTTTAATGATGATAAATTCTTTAATGCCAATTTAGTGTATTTCATAATCTCGTGCTCAGCATCTTTAATAACTCCTAATTTCAGATAGAGCTTAGTATACTTTTGTATTTCGTAACGTGAAATTCCCTTTTGCTTTATAACTTTGATTAGTTCAGTCCGATCTTTAACATTAGATTTTTCAATAGCACGCAAAAATAAATAAGTCTTTTTTCCTTCTACTAAATCGCTACCTATTGTTTTCCCAATTTGATTTTCTTCTCCGACTAAATCGAGCAGATCATCTTGTATTTGAAAAGCCATGCCGAGATTTTTTCCATAATTTGAAACTGCTTTAATTTCTTTTGCCGAAGCACTGCAAAGTTGTGCACCGACCGAACAGCACATTTCGGCTAACGCTGCTGTTTTCTTATAAATCATATTTTTGTATTCAGATATAGAAACGTTTTGCCGAAGTTCAAAATCTTTATCGAGACTTTGCCCTTCACAAACTTCAATTATTCCATGCGTAAATGTTGAAACAATCCCTTTAACATTATTTTTACAATCTTTTAGAAGTCTCTTGTAAGCAAGTGCAATCAAACTATCTCCGGCAAGAATAGCGGTATTAACATCATACTTTTTGTGAAGAGTTTTCCTTCCCCGCCGTTTCGGGGAATTGTCCATTATATCATCATGTGCAAGAGTAAAGTTGTGAAGTATTTCTACTGCTATAGCGGCATTATATACTTCATTAAATTTTCCGCCAACAGCTTTTGCAGAAATAAGGACAAGAAACGGACGAAGACGTTTACCTTTTCCATTTAAAATATAAGAACAAGGTTCATAAAGAGATCTTGGTTCTTTCCCTTGTAAAAGTTGTCCTAACTGCTTTTCAATTTTTGTTATCTCAGAATTATAAATATTATTAAATTTTTCCGAATTAGAATTCAATACAGTTCCTCTTTTCTTTTTAATCCGACTTTCTTAAAACTATGGATATCCTTACTTCCGGTTAAATACATAATTCTTTTTAGAGTCAAAAACCAGGATTGAATTAAATTTACTACACCATTCAAATCATTCTTCATCACTTCTTGTAAAATAATTCTAGCAGATGCAGAAAGATCAGCACCGAGTGCAATTGATTTTGCAATATCAACCCCGTTTGAAATTCCACCTGAAGAAATAAGCGTAAAGTTAAAATCCTTTTTTAGTTCTTTAACTTTTCTAATACAATATGATGTTGGCAAACCCCATTCTTGAAAATAATTATCTTCTTTGTTACTTCGTTTTAATTCTACAGCAGCCCAACTTGTTCCACCCGTACCGGAAACATCAATTCCTTTAACACCGGCTTCTAAAAGTTTTTTTGCTGTCTTTTTGCTGATTCCGCAACCAACTTCTTTTACAATTACCGGTGTTTTTATTTTCGAACAAATTTTATTTAAATTTTTTAAGATTCCTTTAAAATCCGGTTCACCATCAATTTGCAATAGTTCTTGAAGCGGATTTACATGAATTACCATTGCATCGGCTTCAACTAGATCAATAAGTAATTTGATATCATCAATCAGATTTTTTGATTTAGCAACTTGAGCTGCGCCGATATTTCCGAGTATAGGAACATTTCCGGCGCTTTTTCTAACTACTTTATAAGTGGAGTGATACTTTTTATCTTCTAAAGCTTGTCTTTGGCTGCCAACACCAATCGGAATTTGTAGTTCATTAGCTACGATTGCTAATTTTTCATTTATTCTTTCAGCTTCCTCTGTTCCACCTGTCATGCAAGAAATTAAGAATGGATAATTAATTTTCTTTTTGAGGAAACTTGTTGATAGATCAATTTTATTAAACTCAACTTCTGTTATGGCGTAATGTTCAAATTCATAGTTCTCAAAACCATTAGTCTTTGTCTTGAAAGCAACATCTTCGTATAGACAAAGTTCTATGTGATCTTTTTTCCGCTTTGATGTATTGCTTTCTTGCATGAATATTACTTTTTTATTTCGTTAACAAAATAAATATTTTTTAAGTGAGAATCTTTGTTGGTTTTTATCTCCTTAAACAAGATTTTTATAAGACAATCGGTTAAATTGCTTTTAAGATAATTAATAAATCATAAGGTAACTTTATGACAAAAGCACGATTAAGTTTCTGGCAAGTCTGGAATATGAGTTTTGGGTTTTTAGGAATACAATTCGGTTTCGCACTTCAAAATGCAAATGTCAGCAGAATATTTGAAACTTTAGGAGCGAGTATAGACCAAATACCAATCTTATGGATTGCAGCTCCTGCAACAGGACTAATTGTTCAGCCAATCATAGGATATTTGAGTGATAGAACATGGGGAAAATTAGGCAGACGACGTCCATATTTTCTAATAGGTGCAATTCTTGCATCTCTTGCTTTAATAATAATGCCTAACTCTCCTGCACTATGGATTGCCGCGGGAATGTTATGGATTATGGATGCATCAATAAATATTTCTATGGAACCATTCCGTGCTTTAGTTGCTGATCTTCTTCCGTCAGAACAAAGAACTACGGGTTTTGCTGTTCAAAGTTTTTTTATTGGAATTGGAGCAATCATAGCTTCAGTTTTACCATATATTTTTACTAATTGGCTGGGGATTAGTAATACAGCTCCAGCCGGACAAATTCCACCATCAGTTCGTTACTCATTTTATATTGGTGCTTTCGCATTTATATCTGCTGTGGGGTGGACTGTCTTTCGCACGAAAGAGTATCCCCCAGAAAATATAGAACAATTTGAACATAACAAATTACAAAATAAGGGCTTACTTAATGGAGTTGTAGAAATATTTAGATCTTTTGTTGGAATGCCTAAAACAATGATTCAACTTGCTCTCGTACAATTTTTTTCTTGGTTTGCACTTTTTGCTATGTGGATTTACACAACTCCTGCAGTAACACATCATATTTACGGAGCGACAGATACTTCATCAGAGTTATTTAATGAAGGAGCAAATTGGGTTGGTGTTTTATTTGCGACCTATAATGGATTTGCAGCTCTTACCGCCTTCCTTCTTCCATGGATTGCAAAATGGTCTTCCCGCAAAACTGTACACATGATTAGTCTAATTTGTGGAGGACTTGGATTAGCATCATTTTATGTTATTAAGGACCCAAATCTATTACTCATTTCTGAATTGGGAATTGGCTTAGCTTGGGCTTCAATTCTTGCTATGCCTTATGCAATACTTGCAGGGTCAATTCCTTCTGAAAAGATGGGTGTTTATATGGGTATCTTTAATTTTTTTATTGTAATACCCCAAATTACTGCTGCTGCTATACTTGGGTTTTTCGTAAAATATTTTTTCAATAATGAAGCTATATACGCGTTACTTATTGGAGGTGCCTCAATGATTATTGCAGCGGCTTTAGTAATGTTTGTAAATGATTTAGATGAAGTGAAATAGAATGCAGTGACCTAAATAGACAAAAAATCAACAGAGCTATTTCATGTTTTGTTTTTGTGCTTGGCGATTTATTATTACTTCCACACAGTAACTGTATCTGTCCTTATACTTTTGGTTAGATCCTGTATAATCAAATAAACCAATAACTACGTAGCGGGGTTTCTCTTTTACATTTTCAGTCAATGTGATAGATTTTTCCTTATAGTCCTCGACTTTAACCCAATCAGAAGATTTCATCTTCCACTCTTTGTCTAAACACAATTTTATTTTATCACTTATATATCTAAAGGTAGATTCAGCTTTTTGTAATTCATTACCATTGTAAAAAGCAGCATTATATGAACCATCCTCTTCATTTATAAACGCATAAACAGCATCATTTAGTTTGACAAGTTGTTGTTTTGCCAAATATGGATTCTCTAAAAGAAAAAAATATGCAGTAGAGTGTGCAAGTAAAAAATCTAATGTAGAACAAAAATCTGATGTACTGTCAATTGATAAAGCATTTGGTCCCGCTATTGCAGTTTGCAAAATGTAATTCCCTAAGGAATTTTCGGATCCGATTACATACAAAACATATTTACCGGAAATTGTAATTGTGGTTACTATATTTCCATAACCTTTATCATTTCGATCGCTCTGCTTAAAAATCTCTCCTTTAGAATTAACCAACGCAAGACTTGGCTGAAATTTTTGAGTGTATACAACAAAATTAACAGCTTCTCCTTCGAAGAGTTCAATTTCATAACCATCATAACGTCCAAAATCTTTTTTATATAAATCCTTTGCGGTTAACTCGCCTTTAATTTCATTAAAATCAACTTGAATTTTTTTGGGTTTCTCTTGTGCATAATGAACCTGAGAAATAATAATTATAAAAACGAAAACATATTGCCATACTTTCATAGCATTACCTCTTGAATTCAAAAACTAATGTCCTTTTGCAATTGTTTTTTCACTTACAGTTTTTACTTTTGAATCATGTACCATAAACCAAAGAAGTGCTGACACCGCTAAGGAAACTGTACTTATTATAAAAATAATATTCTTATCACCGGCATTTTGAACAAAGGTACCTAAAACTAAACTGACAAATAATTGAGGTAACACAACCGAGAGATTAAATATGCCCATGAATAATCCCATCCGATTCTTATTTACCTTTTCAGACATAATTGCAAACGGTAAACTTACAATTGCAGCCCAGCCAACACCAGCTACAGCCATTAATATCCAAACAATTAGTGAACTTGTACCAATCAAAACTATTCCTAAGTAAGCAAGCGACATCACTGCTACACATGATAAATGAGTTTTTACTCTTCCAATTTTTTCTGTAATCGGCTCAAGAACAAATACCGGTAAAATAGCACCGACTGCACTCAAAATTAAAAATGAAATAGATAATATTTGTCCGGTCTCATCAGAAGTTGAAGGATTTAATTTCTGCTCAACATAACCGATCATATAAACAAACATCGTTTGCACACCAATCCACGAAAAAGAATGTGCTAATAGAAGTTTCGAGAATTGATTCCAATCAGTTTTAGATTCAGGTTCGTTCTCAGCAAGTGCAGTTTGTAAGTCTCGTGGTTCTTCAATAAAAAACATTGGAATTAAAGAAAAAGCTAGAACAAGAAATACCCCGAAGAAGATTAAAAAATAATTTCCAAAGATTGCGCCGAGCGCATAAGCAAGGACTCCAAATGAACCGGATATTGTCTGCATCCAGGTATAACCTTTTGTTCTTGGTACACCTTCAGGAGTAACATCGGCAATAATTGCCCTTGTTGGATTAAATGAAACGTTAATTGCTAAATCCAGAGTTAGAGCAACAAAGACTGCAACAACAATTATATTACCAACTCCAAAAAATCCGCTGATCTTATCAATATTGGGAAGTGCAAATAACATTAACGCCGCTATTGTTCCACCTATCAAAATAAATGGTCTTCTTCTTCCCTTCCAGAACCAAACTTTATCACTTATTAATCCAATAATCGGTTGACCAATTATTCCGGCAAGCGGACCTGCTGCCCAAACAAATCCAATCTCATGAAGATCTAAATTATATTTTGTGCGCATTAACCAGCTTAGTGCGGCTATCTGGATTGATAGAGCAAATCCCATTGCAGTTGCCGGTAAACTAAGGATTGAATAAAAAGTATTGGAGAGTTTTTTCTGTATCTCTAACATTATGACCTCTAACTATTTCAAATTTTGTGTAAAGATATTGATTGCTTAATTAATTAAAAAGGTTTTTTCTGTAACAACGTTTCGCATCCGAAAGAAATATACTCTTTTAAAATTGGAATCTTTGGCAGTTTGATTGTCGGTACTCCAAAACGTAAAGCATATATAGGTCTAAACAGAAAATAATCTTTTTTGATCGGAATGAAATTCTGAAGTAAACACTGAAACTCAAACTCGTGGATAGTACACCCTGTGCTGTAATGCAACTTGATTTCATCAATATATCCTACATCCTCACCTAATAATTTTGCAGTTGGTCTTAAAATAGACTTTGGAAGAATGTGTAAATAAGGAATTGCCTTCAAGAAACTTTTCCCAATTTGCTGATGACCTGCAAATGGAGATCGTTTAGGAGGAAAGCTTATAAATAGAAATCCATTATCATTAAGTAATTTACCAAGATTATCAAAAGCAGCTTTTTTATCCGGCACATGTTCTATCACTTCACGAATAATAATTACATCAAACGTTTCTGATAATTTTACCGAAAGTTTTGAATCAGTAATATCGCCAACTAGAATTTTAAGATTAGAATTCTTCTTAACAGCAGTTTCTGCACGTTCAGGGTTAAGCTCAACTCCAACCACATGCATTCCGATCTCTTGCAGAGCTTCTAATAAGCCTCCTTCGGCACATCCAACTTCTAAAACTTTCTTCTTATGAAAGTCGGGAATCAGTTTTTGGAAATAAGGAAGTAAATATTCTTTTGTATATTGTTTTTGTTCATAGAAATGTTTTTCAGCCATAGTATTTTTTTAGAATTTGTATTAAAACATAATCAAACATTTTGAACGAGCAAAATTCCGTAAGTAATTTTGCTCATAAAATCTTTTTTTTGTAAAAAGGATAATTCCTTGCAATTAACTTACAATAAAAATAAATTTTGCCATCAATTTTAGAATTATGATCGAGAGTTCAGAAGAAAAGAACATAACCGTTAATCGAAAAGCAAAGCATGATTATTTCATTCTTCAGACTTATGAAGCGGGAATTGTTTTGGTTGGAACGGAAGTCAAGGCATTAAGACAAAACAAAGCTAATCTTGTTGATAGTTATGCAACACTCACAAACAACGAAGTTTGGTTACATAATGCAAACATATCAGTCTATGAACAAGGTAGTATTAACAATCACGATCCGGTTAGAAAAAGGAAGTTACTTCTTAATAAAAGTGAAATTCGAAAATTAAATAAAGCTGTTACAGAAAAGGGAAATACATTAATTCCTTTACGGTTTTATTTCAAAGACGGTTTGGCAAAAGTAGAATTGGCAGTAGCTACCGGAAAAAGACAGTACGATAAACGTGAAGATATTGCCAAACGAGATTTAATTAGAGAAATGCAAAGAAAATTTAAGTAGCTTTTTCAGGAGACAATATTGAATAAAAAAAATCTCTTCCCACCTCTTAAAGAACAGATGGACTTGATTAAAAGAGGCGCTTTCGAAATTATCCCCGAAGAGGAATTAGTTCAGAAATTAGAAAAATCAATAAAAGAAAGTAAACCGCTCAACATTAAACTTGGCTGCGATCCTACTCGTCCCGATCTTCATCTTGGTCATTCGGTTGTATTGCGCAAGTTAGCTCAGTTCCAACAGCTCGGACATACCGCAATTTTAATCATTGGCGATTTTACCGGAATGATCGGCGATCCATCAGGCAGAAACAGTTCACGCCCTCCCCTTTCTTTTTCAGAGTCGCGCGAGAATGGAAAAAGTTATTTTGAACAAGCTTCAAAAATTTTAGACCGGGATCAAACAAAAATAGTTTACAATTCTGAATGGCTCGGAAAGATGACTTTTGAAGATGTGATCAAACTTGCATCGAAATATACAGTTGCAAGAATGCTGGAACGTGATGACTTTACAAAAAGATACAAAGGCGGTATTCCAATTACAATGCACGAGGTTCTCTATCCGTTAGCACAAGCAATGGATTCTGTGGCTATCCAAAGTGATGTTGAGTTGGGCGGAACTGATCAGAAATTTAATTTGTTAGTTGGACGTGACATTCAGCGTGAGTTTGGAATGCAGCCGCAAGTGATTATTACTTTACCACTACTCATTGGTACTGATGGTGTTGAGAAAATGAGTAAATCACTCGACAATTATATTGGGATTAATGAATCACCAAAAGATATTTACGGTAAAACACTTTCAATTTCTGATGATTTTATCTATCCATATTTTGAATTAACAACTGATATTACAAATGAAGAACTGAATACAATTAAACAAAATCTTACAGATAATAAAATTAATCCAAGAGATATTAAGAGATATCTTGCAAGAAAATTAGTTGAGATGTATCATTCAGCAGAAGCAGCTGTAGAAGCTGAAACTGAATTCGATAATATTTTTGTTAAGAAAGGTTTACCTGATGAAGTAGAAGAATATAAAATAGACCCAAATAAGAAAGAAATGGAAATCATTGATCTTATAGTTGAAGTTGGATTTGCACCTTCTAAAGGAGAAGCAAGAAGATTAGTACAGCAAGGCGGGGTTACGATTGACGGAGAAAAAATTAGTAATATTAAAGAATTAATTCAGTTTGATAAAACTAAAATTCTTAAAGTAGGAAAAAGAAATTTTTTAAAAATAATAGGTAAATAAAATGGAGGATAATAACTTGTACGTTCCAACAAAAATCTTTTTTACAAAAGGTGTCGGTAAACATAAAGAGTATCTTGCATCATTCGAGCTTGCTCTTAGAGGTGCCGGCATTGAAATCTGTAATCTTGTTTCGGTCAGTAGTATCTTCCCTATCGGCTGCAAAAGACTTAGCAAAGAACAGGGATTGAAATTACTTCAGCCCGGACAAATTACACATTGTGTTATGGCAAGGAACGCTACTTGCGAACCAAACAGATTAATAGCATCCTCTATTGGTGTAGCAATTCCTGCCGATAAACAAATGTATGGTTATCTATCAGAACATCATCCTTACGGCGAAACCGAAAAAGTTGCCGGCGATTATGCCGAAGATCTTGCCGCTACAATGCTTGCAACTACTTTAGGAATAGATTTCGATACTGATAGAGCATGGAACGAGAGAGAGCAGGTTTATAAAATGTCGAGAAAAATTGTTAACACCTTTAATATTACCCAATCAGCACAAGGTGATAAAAAAGGGCTTTGGACAACAGTGATTGCTGTTGGAATTCTTCTTCCTTAAGAGAGTTATATGCATAATCATTTTATATTCTGGGTTATATTTTCAGTTATCATTATAGTGATGTTTTATATTGATTTGTACGTAACCGATCATCGCAAAGGAAAGATTGGAATAAAATCTAGTTTGATGTGGA
>Ga0209514_10001556_pt1 | contig 38999 bp, 58 predicted proteins | sample Subgrocontami58m_FD_187452 | JGI IMG/M metagenome (GOLD analysis project Ga0209514, IMG submission 187452) | Subsurface groundwater microbial communities from S. Glens Falls, New York, USA - GMW37 contaminated, 5.8 m (SPAdes) (version 3) | ecosystem: Environmental > Aquatic > Deep subsurface >...
TAAATGCAATTGATAGCGTAACAAAATTTGTTTTAGCTCATTTGTTCGTCGAGAAACGAACAAAGCAGAAATGCTATGAATTTCTAAAACAAATTAAAGATAGTTGTTATGAACAAATACTTGAGATTTATAAAAAAGAGAAAGATAAAAAAGTCCGAGATAGAAAGTTAATAGAATTTGTCTGTGACAAATTTGCAAATTACAAAAGTGCATTTATGAAATTATTTGGAAGGGTTTGTAAGTTACACTTTGGTATTTCCATTGCTTATAAAAAACATGGTGTGAAACACAATAATAATGCAATTGAAAGATATAATGGAAAAACTAAGGATAGAATAAAAAGTATTAGAAGTAGTTTCAAAAGTTTTAATGGTGCCCAGAATTTTATGAATTTAAGACATGTAATTTATAACTTTGTAAATCCACATCAAGAATTAGGAGATAAAACTCCTGCAGAAATGGCAGAGATAAATTTGAAATTGGGAAGAAATAAATTGTTGGGTTTGATAAGATATTTAGCAAAACGAGAGAGATGACGATAAGTTTACTATGTCAGCTTTAAAAAACATTTATAAACCGCCATTCCTTAAAAATTATATGGACAACGAATGGGGAAGAGGAGTTCTAATAACCAACATAAAATGGCAAAACCTATAAAATCAACACCACAATTAACAGGTCAAGAAGCGGATAATTTCCTGAGAAAAATGATAATTGTAGAGGAGTCTAGAATTACTCCCAAACAGAAAGCTTTTGCTGAAGAAATTGAAAGAAATATGAAGGTTTTATTAGTTTGCTAATTCTTTGATAAAAGGCAAAATATCCATATACAATGGTGTTTCTTTACTATTGTCTTCTTTATAATGTTCAAATCCCATATTTTTGTAGAAATGTATAACATCTAAACGAGGGTCAGAATTTCTTTTCGCGTCTAAATACAAAAATCTGCACCCTACTTGAGTGCTTAATTTAATAGCCATATCAATAGCAAACTCAATTGCCAACTTGCCTATGCCCGAAAGTCCGATTCTCTTTTTATTCTCCTTCTTTCTTCCTTACCTTGTTTCAAAAACATCGGTTCGTTTTCTGGCAAATGCAAATGGTTTGCCCATTTGCATAAATTTTCCAAAAGCAATTTCTAAATCAGGTTCTGCTCCGCGTTCTGTAGTCTCATCTAAAAAGTATTGCAGGGTTTTTATTCTGCCTTTAACACACATGCCGTCAGCAGGATATTTTTGAGCCTTGGCCATATCGGTTAAATCAAAATTTCCATATCTATCGCAATCTTCTTCTATTAGTTTTTTAATAATCTCTGGTCTGTAATATTCTGCGCGAGGCATACATTGAATCTCACCACTGGTTAATCTTGCAGTTATACTGCCGAGTCTAACAATTTCTAAATCCGGTTTTATTGTAATTTTTTTCATGTTGTTTTCTTAGAACTATCGTGTTCTATTATTCGTAATTTCACTTTTTGTCTTAAGTTTTTATTACTTAAGTGAAATCACTCACGAACACCTTCTATATTTTTATTCCTTCTTCGCTTCACCAACAGTCTTATGGCTTTTCTTTCCGCCAACCATCGGGTTGGCGACAAAGGCTTTCTTTTCAGGAATTATTGGCAGAATAACTTTTCCGCCTGCTTTTTCTATTTTTGCGATTGCAGATTTTGAAGCGCTTTCAGCTTCTATTGTAACTTTAATCTTAATTTCTCCGTCGCCAAGTATCTTAAAATCTTCCATAACAAGAATTCCCTCTTTGTTTCCGTATTTTTTCTTCAATCTTTCAATATCTCTCTCAATATCTCCAATATTTATAACATTATTTATCTTATGCTCTGTTGCTCTGCTTGTGAATCCCTGTTTTCCAAAATATTTATCGCCGAAAAGTTTTGTGGCTGTCCCTTTCTTATGTCCTTCTAATCCAGCCATGCCATACCCTCCGCGGTTACCACTAGAGATATGTTTCTTTCTTGCTCCCCAGCCATATGTTCCTCGACCATGTCCTCGCATTCTCTTTGACTTTCGTTTTTTCTTGAGATTCATGTTATGCTGCGGCCCTCACTGTTAGTTTATGATCAATTTTATTTGCAACCATTATTGCCAATTCTTCCAAAACTTCTTTGCATAGTCCCCTTGAATCTATAATATCTATGCTTCTAATTTTTAGGCTTTTAATTCTTCCAGATAACTGAACGCCTTCTTGGATATTAGCAAATCTTGCATAGGCAGAAATTTCTTCAGCAAGCCCCGCTAAATCGCTCGCATTTAGTTCAAGCCCGCCATACTTTGCTCCATAAAGCGGTTCTTTTATTTCTGGATTCTTAAATTTTCCTTTGTAACAATAAATTCTCATATTTTTACAGCATCCTCTGAATCAGTTCATTTATTTTTTCTTCACCGGTTGCTTTATCCCGATTATATCCCAAAACTCCTTTTGGAAAATGGAGCTTTGTGTAAATTCCTCCGCGTGCAGGATGCAAGCCGAAAAAAGGAACAATTCCTAGCGCTTCAAGCTTTTTTCCTGCCATAACTTCCTTAGCAATCTTTGCTGATTCAGCTTCACTAAGTTTTGCTTTAACATTCCCAATTTTCTTCCCTCTATGTTTCAAAAGCAAAGTTAATGTTTTTTCATCAATTTTTCCGTAGGCGATTATATTCTTAACAATTTTAATCATTCCCATTGTTTCTGGTCTTTCATCAAGTATAACGCAGGTATATTTTCTCTTTAATCTAAGTCTTTGCATAGTTTCCTCTACGTTTTTCTTTTCTATTTTTATCAATCCAGATATTCTTATTGCTACTAGTGTCATGTTTATTTTTTTGTCTCCTTATTTATTTTAAAAAATAAACAGTCAGAAAATCCATGATTTTCTGAATGTAAAAAACTCTGTACGGTTGAACCCGAAGGGAATTTAATGTTTTTTACTTCTGTCATTTTTATTCAATATTCAAATTTACTTTTTTATTTGTTTTTCTTAAGGCATTGATGCAAGCCTGCGCAAGATTTATTGTAGATCTTGTCTGTCCGAAAGTTTTGCTGTAAACATCTTTTATTCCAACAAGTTTTAATATTCTTTTACACTCGTCTCCTATTACTAAGCCTGTTCCCTGTGGTGCAGGATATAACCTTACAACGCAACTTCCGCATTTTCCCTCTACAATAAAAGGAACACTGTGTTTTTCCTGGCACAAACAATCAAAACTCCCGCATCCCCTTGTAGTCTTTATTAAATTCAATTTTGCTTTTCTGAAAGCTTTTTCTCTCGCAGGCAAAGTTTCTTTTGCTCTTCCAAATCCAACCCCCACATGCCCGTCTTTATCGCCAACAACAACCGCAGAGCTGAAAGTCGGAACATTCCCCTCCATTGTTTTTCTTTGTGTCTGCTTCCATGCTCTTCTCTTTCCGCCTCCAAACTTTCCTTTTGACTGCCCTATTAAAAGCAGGTCAGATTCTAATTTGACAAGAAGATCAATAATCTGTTCTTCGAGTATTTTTTGATTCTGATTGAGGATTTCATCAATGTTCTTTATTTTTTCTTCTCTGACTTTTTTTCCAAGTAGGGTTTTAGGCTTCCAGGATTCAAGAGCCCTTGCCTGTTCTTCCCTCACCATTTCTTCTCTTGTCTTTCTAACAAAAGGAATCCTTTCCATTTCAGCTTCGCTTATCGGTATAGCTTCCATGTTGTTTTGTTATTTCTTCGCCCCCTTCTCAGATTTTTTCTTAATTTTAACTTCAAGCTCTATTTCTGATTTTATCTCATCAATGCTTATTTTTTCATTTCTTTTAATCATCTCGTCTGTCGGCATTATTTCTTCAGAGCACGGAACATCAAACCCAGCTTCTTTGATTCCCTTCACCAGAGCATATATCCTTGAGCCTTTTGTGCTTCTTATTAATCCTAAATCAACTATTCCAGCAGGTTTTCCTAAGCCTAACACTCTTTTTCCAAACAAAAATCCTGTCAAGTACGCTGCGCCTAAAGACTTAAGGCTTCCTTTCATTTCTTTTGGCCAGCCATAACTTGATAGCTCGCTAGAAATCACAGAAGCGGCTACAGAATCTTGCGCTTCTCTGCTTTCTACATACTGCACAAGGATATATTTATTGCTTTTTCGTATAACTATTCTTGGCTTTCTTCCTTCCAGCAGTCGCTTTCTCTTGCTATAGTTAGTTTTATTTTCCATTCTTCGCCTTTTACTTAGCATTTGCATGTTATACTTTTCCTCCAATATAGTCCTTTAAATGTGCTTTGTTTTTAAAGACTCCAGCTTTTATTTTTTTCCTTAATTCTTCATATTTTTCTTGGTTTAATTTGCCCTGCTTTCTCAATTCTCTAGTATGCCTTCTTAATTTTCTGACGAGCTTCACATAATCGCCTTTTCCATCTCTAACAGTAAGCTTTATGCTTCCAGGCCCTCTTCGGGTTTTTCTTTTTTCTTTCTGTTTTCTTCCAATATTGGGCTTTATTGAAATTATACCATCAGCAAACATATCTCTTATATCCTGCTTTGTAATTGCTTCTTTTATTTCTGCAAGATGCTCTGTGCTAAAGAGAATTTTATTTTTTCCAACTCCAAGAACCTTTGCAGCAAGCTCTTTTCTTTTAGTTAAATTCATGTTGTTTTTTCTCCTTGTTTGTGCTCTGTTTTAGTTTCTTCTTTAACTTCAGTTTTCTTCTCTTCTTTCTTAGTTTCTTCCTTTTTAGGAGTTTCTTTTTGCTCTTCTTTAAGTTTTATTTTTTCTTCTCTTGTATATTCCTTAATGAATTTATTTGCGTTTAAATTGTAAATTTCAATTTTCTTTGCAAGCGCTTCTTTTGCTATTTCCATTTTATTTTGTCTTCCTATTTTTGCGATTATTGCAATATTTTCCTTTGGATTTAATTTCTTCAACTCTTCAAGATTATTTATTATGACTGGAGTCTTATTGTTAATCATGCCTCTTGTTTTGCCTTTAGTTTTATATCCAATTTCAACCATTGGAGGCCGGCTTTTCCATTTTTGCCTGCTTTTGTTATGCCTTCCAGTAGGTCTTCTGTACTTTCTCATGCTTTTTTGCCTGCTTCCAAGCTTTACATAAGCGAAATATTTTGTTCTTTGGAATGTTCGAGTAACCATATTATCTTAAATAAAATCTACTCCTGGTTTTTTAGTTATGAATATACCGTCTTGAAATTTATTCCTGTCTCTGTTTCTTATTTTTGTAACCTTTTCCAGGTCTGCTGCAGTTTGCGAGGCAGCCGTAAGGTCATAGGATTTTATCTTTATTTTTGGAGCTTTAATTTCAACTTCTATATTTTTTTTAGCATAAACTATTCTAGGAGATTTTTCTCCAAGAAGATTTTTTATAATAAACTCGTGTTTTGCTTTGTCGAAAGTTACAGTCATCGGAAAATGAACAGAGCATATCTCCAGTTCATATTCATATCCTTTTGTCAGTCCTTCAATCATATTTTTAATGTGGCTTTTTGCGCTTCCAAAATTTCTCTTCTCTTCTCTTCTTGCTTTTTTCAAATGCAGTATTATCTTATCACCGTCTTTTTTCATGTTTATTTTTTCAGCGATAACTATCTTAAGTTCATGGCTGTCTTTCTTCATTGAAACAGAATTTTCATTAACGTTTGTTTCTATCCCTTCTGGAATAGTTATTTCTGCAGTGAAATCTTTTCTTATTTTCTTTGCCATTTGTTTAGTAAAAATAAGCTATTAAGCTTCCTCCAATATTCTTTTCTTGAGCTTCCTGGTGAGTCATAAGTCCTTTGCTCGTAGAAACAATAACATAACCGAAATTTCTCGCAGGCAGAAATCTTCGGACATATTTTTCTATTTCTTTCTTTCTAACAGCATATCTTGGCTTTATAGCCATGCATTTGCTTATTTCTTTGAGAGTTATTGTTAGCTTGCCTTCTTCAAGAGTGAAATCAATATATCCATACTGTTTCATCAGGCTTAAAACTTCAATAAGAAGCTTGGAGCTTTTAGTTGTCACTAAACTTGATTTTCTCGCTCTTCGAGCATTCATTACTTGATTCAGTATATCTGCAACATTATCTTGTGACATTTTGTTTTTCCCTTGTTTAACTATATTTCTGGAAACCTAATTCCAGCGCAAGCTCTCTAAAGCAGTGCCTGCATAAATTTAGATTATATTGTGAAACTCTTGCTCCAAATCTTCCGCAATTCTCGCACTTGAATGCAGCAATTCCAAATTTTCTTTTCTGAGGCTGATTATGCTTCAGGAATTTTGCCATTACTACCGGCTTTCCTCTAAGCTGTTTCAATACTTTGTTCCAATCTGATGCTGTCATGCGAAATCACACCTCTTGTGATGAGCAGACAGAAAAACCTTGTTTTTCTGTATCTCCAAGTAGCTTTGCACTTGGAGCAATGCACTTATTTTGCAACAATTTAATTTATTTTGAATATTCATTGTAACTTAATCTTCCTCCGATTTCTTGCCGGGTTCTTCGACTTCAATGTTTAATTTATTTTTAAGATAATTAATAATTTCTTCTTGAGTTACGTCTTGTTTTTTTGGCACTTTTCCAGATTTTATCTTTTTCATTCCTGTTCGTTTTCCCGCTCTTCTGAATACAGCAGTGATATCCAATCCAAGAATTCCAATATCTCTTTGGTATTCCATGTCCGGAATTTCAAGATATTCCTCTATTCCGAATGAAAAATGATTTATTGCTATTTGTTTTTTCTTTATCTTATTGCCAATTGCTCCAAAAAGCCTTTTCAAAAGAACTTCTTTGTCTTTTCCCCTCAAGGTAACAAGACATCCTGTTTTCAGCCCTGGCCTTACTCCAAAAGTAGGAATTCTTTTATGAGAAGTTACTTCCTTAATTTTTCTTCCTGTAAGGAGATTAAGCAACTTAATGCTTTTGTCAAGTTTTTCCGCGGTTCCACCGCAGTTGAGCACGACTTTTTCTAGTATAATTTTTCTCATTACATTATCTGCTTTGTTTTTCTTTGCTGTTTCAGTTTGTTTTGTGTTTTTCTTTTCTGCCATATTTATTGTTCCTTCACAAAAATATTTTTTACATTAGATTTAATTTCTTCTTTATGAGTCTTAATTACCGCCACTTTTTGGTCTCCAGAAGTTAGTATTTCTTTGATTTTTCCTTCTTCGCCAGAGTGCTTTCCAGCAATTACAAGAACTTCTACCCCTTTATCTAGGGAAATTAGCTTGTTTATTTTGTTTTTAGCAAGATCGATAAGTGCATAATCGCCAACATTCGCTTTTTCAGAGGTTAGAATATTTCTCCCTTGATTGAAATTAAGCTGTATTTTCTTTCCAGGAAGAATAGTTTTTCCAATAATCTCATATATTTTCTTTCCAGAATCCGCTTCAGTTATTTCCACAAGCTCAAATTTATTCTTAAGATTGATGCGGTAAAATTTTTTAATCGAAGGAATTCCAACAGAATCAAATAAACAAACAGGATAGTTTGTTTCTCTTACTATTCTTTCATTAACAAGAATTTTCTTTTCATTAAGGAGTTTTTTCAGCTCTTTTTTTGTCTTAACTAGTTTGAGCATGTCTCTCATAACTAGTATAAGCGGAACCGCGCTTCTTTGCTCATGCAAGGGCACAGCCATATACTTGTCTCCTGTTTTTGGCACAGGCCAGAAATTTCCTATTGTTTTTCGTTTTATATGCATTTTATGTTTATTTTTTTACTCCTTTCTTTTCGTCTGATTTATTTTCTTCTTTTTTCTGTTCCTTTTCTCTTTTAAGGGAATTGTTTCTTTTTTTATCATCCATATACAATTCTGTTATCATTAAGTTTGACGGGTGAAAATAGATGTTTACTTTGCTTCCTTCTTTCTTTGTAATCTGTATCCCTTCTATCGCAACTTTCATTTTCATTAAATTAACCTCGCTAACTTTGCCGGTTTTTTTCTTGTATTCGCCGTTCATAATCTTTACTGTGTCGCCTTTTCTTAATGCAAAAGCCCTTCTTCCATATTTTTTTCGAAGGTCCTTTGATAAGTGTGATGCCAGCATTTTTTGCTTAATATGTAACGGTGCTTCAGCAGCATATTTTCTCTGTTTTCTTGCCTGCCTGCTTCCTTTCCATGCGACTGAAAATTGTTTTTTCATTGTGTTATAATACAAATTTAGCTATCTTCGAAACATTTGGCCATCGCTCATGAACCTCCCTTGCGACAGGCCCTTTAACTTGAGTTCCTTTTGGATTTCCTTTTTCATCCTTTAATAAAACTACAGCATTATCAACAAAAGCGACTCTTTCGCCAGTTAATCTTCTGTAGGCCATTTTTTGCCTTACAATAATGGCGTCGAATACTTTTCCTTTCATGTCTGGAAGTCCTTTTCTTACAGAAACCTTGACATGGTCTCCGACTCTTGCATATTGCTGCCTTCCTCTTCCAACTTTCCCACGTTTTACTCCTGTTATTCTGCAGATTAATGCTCCGCTATTGTCAGCAGCAATCATTTTGCTTCCGATATTTAATCCATTAGTCATTTTTGCGTTTATTGCTTTCATGTTGTTTTTTAGCAAAAAAATAACAGTCTGAAAATCAAGGATTTTCAGAATTTCAAAAATTTTGTAAGGTCAATCCGAAGGATTAGTCTAATTTTTGAATCTGTTTTTCTTATTTACTTTTCTTACCCTCCTTATTTTCTTTAGATTTTTCTTCAGCGCTTCTTATTTTCTTTGTAACAACAAACGCAATTATCTTGCTCAAGGGTCTGCATTCGTTTATTTCAATATAATCTCCCACATTGATATCTCTAGCTAAACAATCAGGCAGTCTTGCATGAAGCTTAGTTTTGGATTTTGCAAAACGCTCATATTTTCTGAGATAAGCTGTTCTTTCAAATTCAATAACAACTCTCTTCGGGAATTTTTTTACAACAGCCCCTCTGAATATTCTTCCCCTTAGGCTTAGTGTTCCATGAAATGGGCATTTAGGGTCGCTGCAAGTTCCACTATCTGCAGCATTGTTTGCCTTTTCATTAGTTTTTTCTTCTTTCTTCTTGTTTTCTGTTTTGTTTGTCATGTTTAGTTTTTCTACCTTCCTAGAGTTTCTTTTTTCCACCAAAAGGCTTTTGCCTTTTGGGGGCTTAGAAAAGCTTTCGCTTTTCTCTGCTAAAAAGAAACTGTAGTTTTAATCCTCGACGGATTCTTCAGTGAATCCCAATTTAATTAAAATAGGTTTTATTCTTCCTTTATGAAGACCTTGTAGTTCAATAATTCCATTCTTTATTGTTCCGCCGCAAGCCAACACTTGTTTCAATTCCTTTAGTACGCTTTTCATATCAATATCTTTGAAGCCGGAAACAAGGGTTATAACCTTTCCGAATTTTCTTTTTACAAGCTCTACTCGGATTTTCTGCTCTTCTTTTCCTATTTCACCGCATACGCATGCTTGTATCGGCAGTCCGCATTTTGGGCAAATCTCCAAATTACTTCTTACCCTCCTTCATTTCATTTATTTTCTTAATTGTGAGTAATCTTGCAATTGTCCTCTTAATTTCTCGAGTGTTTGATTTTCCGGTTTTCTTTGTTGCTGCTCTTGACTTTAAGAGTTCTAATTTTAATTCTTCTAGTTTTTCTGCAATTTCCTTTTGTGTCATTTTTGCTACATCTTTAGATTTTAGTATTGCCATTTTTATTCTTCTTTAGCCTCCGCAATTTTTTCTTTAACATCAGATTTTTCTTCTGCCTTTTCTGTTTTATTTTTTTTCGGCTTCTTTGCTTTCTTTTCTAAGATTGGTGCTTCAACTTCAAAAGAAGCATTAGCAAGCCTTCTCATTTCATCATTTATAACAATTTTATCGTGTATAAACGCGTCTGGTGGAAGTATCGCTACTTTTATTCCAGATATTCCGAGCTTAGTTAGAGCAACAGATTGAGCTAGAGACACTACTTTTGCAGAATCTCCAACTTTCTTTAAATATCCTGCTGCAAATCTCCAGGATTTTGCTCTGTCGCTTGGAAGTTTTCCGCTTAGTCTGATTTCAACTCCGAGTGCTCCTGCCCTCATTATCTTAACCAGCTCTTTGTAAGCTATTGTCTTGAATTTAAGATTTCCAAGTTTCTCAAGTTCAAGCGCGATTCTGTCAGCAACAAGCTGAGCATCAAGATTAGCATTCTTTATCTCATGAATTTCGATATTAGGATTCTCAAGCTTGAATTTTAATTTCAAGATTCTTGTTAAATTATCGATTTTTTCTCCTCTTGAGCCGATAATTAATCCTGGCTTATCAGTAGAAATAACAATTTTTTCTCCAACAGGCGTGTATTCAACTTGAATAGAGCTGACCTTTCCTTTTCCTAGGCTGTTCCATACATATCTTTTCATTGCATATTCTTTCTTCTTGAATGCTACGAATTTTTTCTCATCCATTTTATGCTGCTTGCCTCCGGGATTGCATTCTTGAATATCTCTCTACCCCTAAAACTTCCCTGTATCTTCTTACTTCTTGAATTTTTGACCTTATTGCTTCTTGATCTGGTTCAGCCATTAAGCATGCAAGCGCCATATTAGTTTTCCATGCTAGGTCTTTCAATGCCTCTTCGCTAGAGATTGGGGTATAGTTTATTCTCATTTTTCCCCCTCCATTTTATGTTTATTTTCTTTTGATTTTGCTATAACTTGTTTTTTATTTGGCCCTAATTTAAAAAATACATGGGCTCTTTTTGCTCTTGCTCCGCCTCGCTTGAATGGGGCAGAAGCCATGTTTGTGATTGCCTGTGATATTATTGAATCTTCGATTTCCATTTCATTATAGATTGCGTTAGCTTTTAGCTGTTTAAGTAATAGCAAGATTGCTTTTGCGCAGCGAACAGGGTATCGTCCGCCCATCATTCCTTTCTTGTGCCCGACTTCTCTGTTGTGCATTGGGACAGCTCTTTTCATCTTGGTTACTTCTTCAACCATTTTTATTGCGTCATCAACTTTCTTGTATCTTATCATGTCGCAGATATGAAGTCCTTCTTTTGTTGATATGCTAAGGTTCAAGCCATTCACAGCAGCATAATTTTTCTTTTTATGTTCGTGTTTTTTAGTTTCTTTCTTTTCTTCGTGCTTATGCTCTTCTTGCTTTTTTGTTTCTTCAGTATGTTTGTGTTCTTCGTGTTTATGTTCTTCTGCCATGTTTACTAGTTAAGTCTTCTTGCTGGCTTTTGCCATGCTTGATTTAGTTGCTCCGATTCCTGCTGCGCCGTGCTTAACTTTGTTTCTCGTAAGAGCAAACTCACCTAATCTATGTCCTAGCATTTCAGGAATTATTGGAATAGGAAGGAATGTTTTTCCGTTGTGTATCATAATAGTATATTCAACTAATCTTGGAACAACAATAATATCTCTAAGATGAGTTTTTATTTGTTTATTCCTAGCCTTGCACTTTACACATTTAGCCACAAAATTTTCTATTTCAGCAGATTGTCTTAAAATTGCTCTTCTCGTCCTTGATTTCACTAATTTTGCAAACTCTCGAGTATCTAGGGCTTTCAAATCAGCCATTGTCTTTCCTCTATAAGTGAATTCTCGTGCCATTTTTTATGCTGCTAGCCTCCCATCTATAATAGAATAAATTATTGAATGTTTCATATCTGGTTTTATTCCATAAAGAATAAATTTTCCTTCTTGGTGTGGCACTTCAGGTAGGTAATACAGTACTGCAATGTCTTGTCCGACCTTTCTTGCAAGTTGAATACGGCCGTATTCTCCATACTCCAACGTACATTTCCATTTAAATCCAAAAATTCTTATATTTTCTCCCCTTAATAATTTTGTTAAATCTTCCATTTTATCTTATCTTTCCTGTTCTGCTAGGTCGAAGATGTCCTACCTTTGCTCCAGCAGGTGCATTTCTCTTAGCAATCTTGCTTTTAATTCTTTTGCCTCTTCCGCATCCGAATGGATGGTCTACTGCGTTGAATTTAACAGCAGAAGTTCTAGGCCATAATTTGTTTCTGGCTTTCATCATGTGATGTTTTTTTCCAGCGCTGACAATAGGCTTTAGCTTTCTTCCTTGTCCTGCAGCAATCCCAATTGTAACTCTTGATTCAGGATGAAGCTTTGCTTCTTTTTTGCTTGAAAGTAATATAATAACTCCGCCGTCTGCGTCTGTTCTAACAAGTCCGGCAGAAGTTCCGCTTGTTCTAGCCATTTTTCCACCATCGCCAGGACGTATTTCAATATTAAACATTCTTGCTTCAATGGGTATATTTTTTAGCGCAACAACATTTCCTGGCTTTATCTCTGTTCCTCCAAATTCTAGCTCTTGTCCTTCATAAATTCCCTGAGCAGCAGGAATATAATACGCTTTGTCTTTAACAACGATTTTTATAAGAGGAGTGCTGTGGCATGGCGAATTAACCAAGTTCATGATTTTAAATTTTCCAGTAGTTCCAAGAGGAGGATAGTTTATTTCATATCTATACGCGCTTCTTCTAACTCTATAAGTGAAGCTTCCGTGCCCTCGCGCTTGTTGAATTATTGTCTTACCCATGTTTGTTTTTAGCAAAAAACGAACAGTCTGGAAATTTTCAATTTCCAGAATATCAAAAAGCTTGTATGGCCAAAGCGAAGTCTTCAAAATGTGAATTTTGAATGAATTAGAAAATTCTTAATTTTCTAAGCTTTAGTCTGCTTTTTGATTGTTCATTATATATTTTTACTTTGATTCCTCCTATTTATATCACTCCGAATTTAGTTGCAACATCAATTGCAGGATTTTTATCCACTAATTTAACATAAGCATATTTTTTATTGGCTTTTATCATTGTATTTACGCTTTTTACTTTAACTTTGAATTTATCCTCAACTTCTTTCTTTATTTCCGGTTTTTTGGCTCTTCTGTTTACTTCTAGTATAAGCGTATTTTGTGCTTCAATCACCCTCATGCCTTTCTCTGTCGAAACAAATCTCTCTATCATGTTGTTTTTGAGCACAAAAATAACAGTCAGAAAATCACTGATTTTCTGAATCTCAAAAACCTTTAACCTCGAACCCGAAGGGACTTAGTGGTTTTTGAGTGTTTGTTTTTGTTTATTTACTTTTTCCCCTCCGGTTTTCCTTTAATTCTGTATTCAATATCTTTTACTGCGCCTTCAGTGAACATCACCAGCCTTGCTCCATTTCCAGCCAAATCAAGCAGCTTTAAATCTTGAGCATTAACAACATCAATTCCAGAAATCTTTTTCTCTTCTTTATTTCCAAGAACAAGCAATAATCCGGCAGTTTTTTTATGCGGTCGATTTCTCATTTTTCCTCTTCCTGCTCTTATTTTACTGTCCTGAATAGCGATTTGTGATATTTGTTCGCCAAATATTTTATTTATCATTACAAAAAAATCCTTGGATTTTAATGAAAGCGCCTTTGCATCAATTATTACAGGCAATTTAATTTTAAAATCAAGATTATCCAGTCTTGAATATTTTTTCTTAACTTGCTCATTAGAAGCAACCATTGCAAGTGCAGATAATAATCCTAGTATCTGTTCTTTTTTATTTATTTTGAATTCTCTTCTGATTACTCGAGGAGGATGAGCCCTTCTACCTTTTCTTACTCCAGGAACAGTAGCCGCAACCCAAACAAAATTCGAACCTTTATCACTCATTCTTTTCTTTGGATATCTTGAAAGTCCTTTTCCTCTGTCGGTTTTCCATACGTGTCGATTGTGCTTTACATTTCCGCTTGCAGAAGTTTCCATCCCTGCCCAAAGATAAGGGGCGTATGGTTGTTTTTCTTTTTCTGTTTCTGCTATCTTCTGAACCAAATCCCATCTAATTTGACCGTCGAAGATATTGCTTGTTATCTCTTTTGTCTTATTTCCCTGAACATCGATTATTTGTAGTTTCATTTTTTGTTTTTATCTAAGTTCTATCAATTCAAACTGTTTTTTATTTTGTTTTTTGCTTGGTCTGAAAGCATAAGTCATGATAACCGCTCTTTTTTGCGGTCCCTGAACGCTTCCTGCAAGAATAATGTAATCTGTTTTAATTATTCCATAATTAGTGAACACTTTTTTAGCAACAGGGTCTTCAACAGAAAATTTTTTGCTTGAAACAATAGGAGAATTGTAAACTAATCTTGTAAAATATCCCAGTCCTCCTGCTCTTGGAACATTGAAATGAACTCCAATAGGATGCCACCCGCCAATACTTCCAACTCTTCGCTGTCCTTTTTCCGCTTTGTGACTTCTGTAGTGAATTCCAAATCTTTTAACAGCGCCTGAGAATCCTTTTCCTGTTGTTAATCCTCTTATATCTACCAGCCCTTTTGGAAAAACATCAGTAACAGAAATTTCCTTTGCCAAATGCTCTTTTATAAAACTAACTTTTTCTCCAACACTGTTTCCTGAAACAGCAAGTTCAATTATATCCGGCGTTTTCTTTAATTCTGTTTTTCTAACTTCAGAATAAACAACAACGCGAGCGTCATCAAAATTTCCCCCTTTTTCTATTTTTTCAATCATCTCTTTTGCATTAGTCTTTTTCTTGGGCATTCTTATAATTCTTTTAAGCTCTTTATCTAGACCGTCATTAATAACCTCTTTGGCAACTTTTTTATTTTTATAAAATCGAACACTTAATATTTTTAGCGGCGGGCATTCAAGAATCGTAACAGGAACAATTATTCTTTTGCCTTTTGTCATTGAATCTGGAGTGTTATCTTTGACAAACGCAGAAGCCATTCCTGCTTTGTATCCTATAAACCCCAAAAAATTAGTCTTCAAGGCACGATTATGATTTAAAACAGGCTTCCAATTAACTCTTGGCAATACTTTTTGAGCTCTATATCTAGGCCAAAACTGCATGCTTCCTTTTCGTGGTCCTTGTTTTCGTCCCATGTTATTTTTTTATTATGTTGTTTTTGTAAAAAATAACAGTCTGAAAATTCTTAATTTTCAGAATATCAAAAATTCTCGGTGGTCAAAGCGGAGCTTTTATCCGATTTTTGATTGTTATTCTTACTTCGTATCGTTTTTAATTGAGGACTTTGATTTACCCCCATTTTCGAAGAAAATATCATCAAAGTCCTCGTTGAGAGTTTGATATTTGAGGGTTATTCCAAACTCTCAATTATTAATAATGCACTAAAAATCGTAAGGCTGCTGTTTGCTTCTCAATTGTTTGCTTAGCGACTTGTTCAGCTTACTTTTCTTATTGCTTTATTTTTGTTTTTCATCTAAGTCTCTCAAGAAATCCTTCCCTTCATATGTAAAGTATGGATTTCTGAGCCTTTCGCATTTGCGAGCGCTATCAGAAACTCGTATGGGTGTTAGATAACTATATCGTTTATTACCTAACTTGTATTAAAACTAGTGTGTTTTTTGCCTTTTTAAACCTTTTTGGGATGTTTTTAATCGAGAAAATGCATTAATTCTGCCTTAGACTCAAAAATTCTGCAATTCTTGATTTTAACTTGTTTTGGAAATGTTATTTCATTACAGCCTGGATTCCATGGATGAATTGTTTCTAAGCAGTAATCAGTTTCATATTCCATCCTTGCAAAATCTAGAGTATTCTTTGGATAAACTTTTTTAGGTTTAAGGATTCTAAAATACTCTTGAAAATCCTTTTTGAAATGCTCTGATGTAGGATATTTTTCAAGCATTGCTTCTATTGAGGGAAAAATGAATTTTTCGTGTCCAGGAAGCCAATTTCCTGCCCTCATAAGTTCAAAGCTATCTGCCGGACACGCATAAATTATGGGAGAATCTGTTTCAAATGCAATTCCCTGCCGATTTCCGTATGTTTCCATATATCCTTCGCAAACATAACTGCAAAAAGAAAGAGGTCTATCTTTAAACTGCAGTGGCTGAGAGCCAAGAGGTTTTGAATCAGTGCCAAGAATTCCACTTTTAATTATTTCCATTAGAGCTTCTTTCCCATGCAGTGTTGTTTGAATAAATAATCCTTTCATGTTATATTATTAGAATTCTCAGGTAATTCTTGACCAACACCTTAAATAATCCTTATTATCTTAGTTTAAAAATCTTTTCACGCCAAAAATTCATGCTCTTTCTTAGTTTGTTGCTCGTCTATCGTAACAATCCTGACAATCTTTCCGCTTCGCTTTGCTAACTCGCGTATTCTAGCCGGCTCTGTTTCGCCTTTTGGCAGAGTTATATCTGTAATCTGGAAAATATGCTTGATTTCTGCTTTCTTAGTCATGTCGGTTATTTCTTTGTCAAAAATAAATTTTTCAATAATGCTTTTGTCTTGAGTATAAAATTTGCAGAAATCCGCTTTAACTTTTTGCTCATCTGATGCCTTAGTCGAGGGTTTTCCTGAAATAGGCGCTTTAGGCTTTGTTTTAAGTTCTGAGTTTCCAACAATCATCGAAAGAGCAAAAAAAGCAGTCGGAAGCTTGTTTAATAATTCAAGAATTTCATTTCCACTCATTTCATTATCCATAATATACTGCTTTACTCCTGCAAACTGTTTTTTCCCAGAAAAATTAAGCTGTCCAGTTAAATCGCGCGTGGAAACAATAACTCCAGTAACCTTGGTCTTGTTTGCTCCAAGCTTTTCAGCAAGCGCTCTTACAAATTCATTAGCATATTCATAAGTCGTGGATAAAGTATACTTATCTTTTCCATGAGAATATAATATTGCAGCTTTATCTTTAAACTCTCCTCGGGAAAATTTCTGAAACTGAACATGCACGATTTCATCGCTTTCTGTTTTTTCAGAAGAAAAAATTTTTTTTATGAATGAATCCATAACTACTATCTTTTTTTTTGCTTTATAAAGATTTTCTTTGGAGAAAAAATGCTTAATCTTGCCCTCCTTATTTAACCAACTACCAAATTGTAAGAAGCTCCATTATGATCCTCAAAACAAATTTTCCATATTGTCTAAAAAATATAATTTCTATGAAAAATTTTAAATATTAATTAAATGGCAAGACCCTGTCGGAGTTTGGTCTTACTTTCAAGCAGTGAGAAGTTGGTTTTTCCTGCTTTCTCACACACATATCAACAAATTTATATACTGCAATATATATCTTAATTTATGGACGAAAAATTAGGATGCTGGAAGGAAGAGAAACCACGCCGGAGGTTTCTGGGTTGCTGGACAATCGAAGGAAGGGTTGCTGCTAGGGAAAACTTGGTTGCCCTGGCGCTGGAGGTTTAGATTATGGACGAAAAAGACTTCAAGAAATTTCTGATACCCGTTGTAATCTTGCTAATGGGCGTGCTTTCCTTCTTAGTCATAAAGCCAATTATGACTGCGGTTGTTTTAGGTCTTCTTTTTGCTTATATGTTCACCCCTGCTTATAGGGGCTTGAACAAGAGAATTAAATCAAAAAATATCTGCGCCCTTATAATAACTATTGCAGCAATCGTCGTAATAATCCTTCCGCTTATTCTGATGCTGCCCTCTTTTACCAAGCAGCTTTTTAATCTTTATCAGAGTTTGCAAGGATTGGATGTTTCAAAACTAGTGCTTCAACTTCTTCCTTCATTAGCAAGTACTCAAGGAATTTCAACAGAATTAATCTCAGCAGCAAGCCATTTTAATTCAAATTTATCCTCTTGGGTGCTTTCAATATTCCAAAATACTTTAATGAACCTTCCAGAAATAACTTTTGCAGTTTTAATCCTGCTTTTTACATTTTTCTTTGCTCTGAGAGAAGGCGACAGCATCTGGGATTATTTCACTACTATTTTTCCATTTCCAAAAGAATATCATGATAAATTTTATCAGAGATTCGCTCAAGTTACTGACTCCGTAGTCTATGGTCATATTGTTATTGGAGTTGCTCAGGGTTTGATTGCAGGAATAGGCTATTATATGTTTGGCATTCCAAACGCTCTTTTACTGACCATAATGACTACAATAGTTGGAGTTATCCCGGTCATAGGTCCTTGGCTCGTTTGGATACCTGTTGATTTCTTTTTGTTTGCGACAGGAAATACCGTAGCAGGAATGCAACTCTTAATTTTCGGCTTGTTCGTTATAAACTGGGCAGATACTATTGCCCGCCCTGTTGTAGTCGCGGATAAAGCAGAGATGAATTCCGCGCTTGCGCTTATAGGAGTTATCGGAGGAACCTATGCTTTTGGAGTTATCGGTTTCTTGCTAGGTCCGTTAATTTTAGCGTCATTTATTTTGATGATAGAGTTATATCAGACTAAGAAAATAGAAGAGAGTATTGTGCTTAAAGAAGTAAAGCCGCAACTCTCGCAAGCCACGACTAGTAATCCCTAAATACAAATAAAAAAAGAGGAAAAATTATTATATGCGTTTAAAAGTAAAAATTCTAAGATTTCTAGCAGGAAGGCCAATCGCCATTCTTAATTATAACACTGCAATAAAAATCAATGTTCATGTTAACGAAAGAATTACCATAATGGATGGTCATAAGGGCATAATTTCTGTTATCGACACTTCTAAGGGTGGTTTTCTAAAATCAGATGAAATTGCGGTTTCAAACGAGATTGTTAGCGCACTTGGATTAAGGGAAGATGAATTCGTAGAGGTAGGCATAGCCGAAAAGCCAGAGAGTACTGCGTTCATAAAGAAAAAAATGGATGGACTTAGACTAAGTCAAGGGGAAATTTTTTGCATAATCCAGGATATTGTAAACAATGCTTTAACAGAAGCAGAAATAGCTTATTTTGTTGCAGCAGTTTACAAAAATGGAATGAACGACGAAGAAATAAAAAATCTTATTGAGGCCATGGTCAATACAGGAACTAGTCTTAAATTTAAAGGGAAGGTTGTTGACAAACATTCAATAGGTGGAATAGCTGCGAATAGAACAACACCGATTGTAATTCCAATATGCGCTTCAGCAGGTTTGATAATGCCCAAAACTTCTTCTCGCGCAATAACAAGCGCCGCAGGTACAGCGGATGTAATTGAGAGCATAGCTAAAGTTGAGCTTTCAGCAGAGCAGATAGAAAAAATTGTCCACAAAGTTGGCGCGTGCATGGTTTGGGGAGGTTCTCTCGGTTTATCTCCTGCAGATGATAAATTAATTCAAGTTGAAAAAGTAATGAATCTTGATCCTAAAGCCCAGCTTCTTGCAAGTGTTTTAAGCAAAAAAATATCAGTAGGAAGTAAATATGTGCTAATTGACATTCCTTATGGAAAATCCGCTAAAGTCAGTCTAAAAGAAGGCCACCAATTAAAAAAAGATTTTGAAAAATTCGGAAAAAAATTCGGTCTCAAGTTGAAATGTGTTCTTACTGTGGGAAATCAGCCAATAGGAAATGGAATAGGTCCTCTTCTGGAAATAAGAGATGCAATTCAGGTTTTGCAAGGAACCTGCTCTGTTCCTGATTTAGAAGATAAAGCAGTATATCTCGCAGGTGAGATCTTAGAGTTGAGCGAAAAAGCGAAAAAAGGAAAAGGTTCTGAAATGGCAAGGCAGATTCTCAAATCAGGAAAGGCTTTTGAAAAATTCAAGGAGATTATAGAAGCCCAAGAAGGAAAAGTCCCAACTATCGAAGAAATCAGCTCCATGCTAGGTAAATTCAGGCATGATATAATCGCAGATTTTAATTTCAAGATTAAATCCATAGACAATAAAAAAATAAATCTTGTAGGAAGAATAGCGGGCTCTCCAATGGATAAGGGAGCAGGAATCTATCTTTATAAGCACACAGGCGAGTTAGTAGAGCGCGGCGATAAAGTTATAACAATTTACTCAGAATCAGAAGCGCGATTAAAAAATGCTCTCGGAGTTTATAATAAAACTAAGCCTATAGAATATAAAGCTTTTTGATTGTTAAGTACACTACTTCTTAAATAATCCCCACTAATAGATTGTAACTACAAATATCTTTTCCGCTAAATAATACAATGATACCCTTGAGCTTTCCAACCTTACACTTTACTTATCAAAACTTGTAGCCCCAAACCCTTTTTCAGATTTTTATTAATAAAATAGATGTTAAAAATATAAGTTTATCGAAGATAAAATTACTAATTATTATTTTAAAATAGGGTAAAAGTAAGCAATTTGAATTAGGAGGGAAGTATTATGGTTTAGTGTAGTTAAGAATAATTAGATTTCAGCTTTCCTTTTTTGAGGTTAATGAAATGCCTTTTTCCAATTTCATGATATTTCCCTTTATTTGTTCCGAATTCTTTTATTAAATTAGCAGCGTATTCTCCGCCGAGATGATGAGGAACAATAACATAATCTGCTCCTGCTTCATAAAGATTGAGCGCAATTCTAGGGTCTTCAGAAGTTCCAATAAATATTGCTTTTGATTTTAGTTCTTTAATTGCTTCCAGTATCATAAGGTTGGAATTATAATCCGGAAGCGTTGAAATAACAATCTTAGCCTTATCGAGCCCTATCTCTTTTAAAAAATGTTTATTTCCAGCATCACCATAAAAACAGTCAATGCCTCGCTTCACCAGAGATTCAACTACTTTAGGATTGTAGTCAACTATAAGCAGTTTAAGATTTCCTTTCTTTATAGTTTCGAATAGTTTATATCCAATCCTATGATATCCAAAAAGAATTATGTCATAGCATTTATCACAAGAAATTGCGTTAGTATGTACTTTTCCCTCGAAGAAGTTCAGGAATTTAAGAAGTTTATGCGAAAGATACTCGGAAAAATTTAATCCATAAGTGCTCAGGAAAATAGTTATTAGAGCGATAAGAACAGAAAGATTCATTAAATCAGGGCTTACCTGCCCTAATCCAAATCCAAGAAGTATGAGGACTAGCGAAAATTCGCTCACCTGCGCGAGGCTTAGAGCAGTCAAGAAGTTAGTTTTCTTAGTGTATCCAAAAAGTTTAAGCGTAAACATGACTATAATTGGCTTGACTATCATCACTAGCGCCGATAAAATTAATGCGTTTCTTATCATTATTCCTCCAATTGGTCCTGTTAGCTGGCTTCCAAAGAAAACAAAAAATAAAATCATAAAAAAATCACGAAGCGGTTTCATTTTTCCCTCTAAATCAAGAGCATATTTGCTTGACGCGAGTGACATTCCTGCGATTAATGCACCTATTTCAATTGAGAATCCCAGTTTAAAGAAAATAGTAGAAATAACAAGAGCCCACGCAATTCCGAATATAAATAGTGCTTCTTGGCTTTTGGCCAGATAATTTAAAAATCGGTGAAATATTAAAACAGAAACTAAAAATACAATAGCAATGAGCAAAATTCCAATTCCAATCTGTGTGAGAATAATATTAAATCTTCCTCCGCTATCCATAAGGGGAACAACCATTAAAGCTATAGAAGCAACAATATCCTGTATAATCAATATACCAATTGAAATTCTTCCATGAAGCGTATGCAATTCTCGTTTATCCGAAAGAATTTTTACAACTACAACAGTCGAAGAAAATGCGATTACAGCGCCGATATAGAGCGCTTCAATGTTAGTGAATCCCAGCCAAAGCGAGACTAAAAATCCAATTCCAGTAACCAGAATAATTTCAATTAGCCCTGTTATTGTCGAAACCTTTCCGATTTCCTTCAGCAGCCTGAAATCTAAGCTAAGCCCGACAATAAAAAGAAGAAATGCAACTCCTATTCTTGAAAAGGTTTGTATAAGCGAAGAATCTCCTGAACCCATTAAATTAAAAAACAGCGGACCAACTAGGACTCCCGAAACAAGATATGCGATTATTGGAGGCTGTCGAATCATTCGAGCAATTACAGCCATAACTGCCGAAATGGTAATTATGATACTAAGATAAATTAACACCTCTTGCGCCATTTTATATTTATAATCTCTGGCTTTTTAAATATGTTGTGGATTTTCAAAAAAGTCCATTTATGTTTCATAGACATTATTATGTCCATAAACTTAAACCACACCATTTATGGTGTGGACGTAGCTGAGGACTGGTTTAAGTTTTGGATCATCCAAAAAACAAGGGGCTTTACAAACCCCCACTTTTAAGTGGGGGTGCCCCATTGTTTTTTTGATGATTATTAGTAATGCCTTAAAATTAGAAGCAGAAGTTTAAACTTAATTTCTTGAGAAAGCTGAACAAGTCTAAAAAAGAGTTGAACAATTCGCCCTCTGTTTTGAGAATTATTTAATCGTTCTAAGATTTGCGAAGCATCTCCAAAATCTCTTTCTTTTTACTACTTCAAAATATACATTCAGCATAGTAAAAACTTTTAAACCCTCCAGCACACAATATAACATGCCAAATCCAGTAAATCAAAATCAGCAGCTTGCAGATTATATTAAAAAGAATCTCTCTAAAGGATATACTCCTGATTCTCTTAAATACTCCCTTATGAAGCAGGGATATTCAAGGACAAGCGTGGAAAAAGCTCTGGATTTAGCAAACCAGCAGCTTGCATCAACTGCTCCAAAAATGATTGAAAAGCCAGTCATAAAATATGAAGTTATAGACGATCAAGAACTTGCAGCAAAAGTCGCAGCTCAAGACGAGGCAAACCGAGGTTTCTTCGGAAGGCTTTGGCATAAATTGTTTGGATAAAAATTAATTTTTTCTTAATGTTCTAGGAATATAATATCGGAGATTAGAATAACATCTCGAAGTTTCTATACCGAATCTTTTGCCCAATCCGTGCTGTGCAAAAAGAACCTCTGTTGATTTTACTTCTCCAAGATAAATTCCAGTATGACAATCGCCATTATAATCATAAGATACGCCGAGTGCTCCAGGAATCTTTCTTTCTGGATGAACCCTAAAAAGATCCCCCCAATCATCTCCTTCAACTTTAGTATGAGGTTCTAATTCAGAATCATATCCATGATAAGGATGGTCCAATTTGCTAAGGCCTGCTATCCAAAGAAGGGTCCCAATACAATTAGGCTCGCTTTCATTGCCGAGAACAGCAGGAACCCTTTTAGTAGCTAATTCCTGATGTCCTAGTAAAAAAACCATTCTTTCAGAAAAAGGATTTTTAAGAATTAGTCTTTCCACTTTAGATATGTTTTTGATTAAAGTGTCTTTATCTCCTTCAAGCCATTTTTCATCAAGATGCAGTTTTGTCATATTTAGTGTATCAAAACTCTTTTTCCCCTACGTCCTTTCCAGTCTTGGGCATTAAGCATTTAAGTCCATCTAGCACAGACAGTGGGCAAGCTCGATTCTTTAGCTCTCGGTGCAGATTTTATTCCAATTTGTGCAGCCATCTTTTGCGGAGAGAGTTTGCCAAAATCTCTAAGACCTGCTAAAAATTTTGGCCAATAAGAAGAATCTTGTTGCGGTTGATATCTTCTGCTGTAAAGAACGTCAACCATTCCTATGGGAATATTCGATTTTTCTTTAACTCTATATGTCAATTTTACCATATTATTTTTACGCCGCTGCCCGGAATCGAACCGGGATATCCTTGCGGAAAATAGCTTTCTTGTGCAATATCAGCTCAAGGCTATCGGAGTACCATTGTCCCACAGCGGCATGTTTATATGGGTTTTTTCTTGTTTTTAAAGTTAATCTGAGGCAGGAAAGTTAACTTTTCATCATTCCTGATAAATCGGAAAATAAACAGTAGACTCTCCTTCATTTACAGTCCCTTCTGAGCCTATCAGCCAATATTGAAAATCCCTGCCATAACAATCAAAAAATTCATTGAGAAAATCTTCCTCAAGCCGGTAGAAAGCGTAAATTTTAATTCCGCTCTAGAGTTCAGCAACTTCGTGCTGTTCTTCAAACATTCTCCCATTATACTCTTTTATAATCAAATCTTCTAAATTTTTATCTAATGTTATTAAATCCCATTTGCCGAATTCTTCAGGAGAGGCAATCATGTGAATAGAAATAAATCTGCCTTAAAAAAGATTTGTTGTTTGAAGGATATAATTGATTAAAGATTTACTGGTGTGTTTCTGAACTATATCCGCCAGTATTCGTAGAATAAAGAGTTTTTTTAGCCAATCTTGAGAAATCAGGAAGTTTTAGATGCGAAAATATTTCATCAGCTTTTTCATAAAATCTGTTAATTTCTTGTTGAACAAATTTTTTTGCCTTTCCGCTTCCTTTATGAGGTTCTAATTCTTCAATCATATCTGCCCTATTAATTAATCCAGCAATTTCAATTAAATCTCCTTTAACTTCTTTAGAATAATCAATAAATGTTCTAAAATCTTTAGCAGCTTCCATTACTCTGTCTTTAGTTGGATTAAATAAATAAATCTCGATATGACCGCTAATCGAAAGAATGGGTCTTCCTCTTTTGTTATACGCAGTTTGCGCTGCAGCTATAGGCATATTATTTAGCATTGCATTTAGAATTGGCGTATAAGGAGCATCACTACGATATCCGCCGCCAACATGCCAACTGGGAAGAAATGCTGAGCTTTTTATATGACCCATCCAACCTTTATTTCCATTGCATTCTAAAGCCAAATCTGCAATAAATTTATCAGTCATACTAAGATTAGCCTTTAATGCAATTCCTTCCACAGTTTTAGCAGCAGGATTTATAGTTTCACTCCAATGAGGCACTTTAGAAGATTTTAAAAATTCGATTTCTTGCTCAAAAACAAGATCATATTTTTTAATTTCCTGTTCTAATCCCACAATAACATTCATTCCAGTATCCTCAACATTCCTTACCATAAAATCTGGCGCGATTAATTGAATTAACCTTTTTGTTTTTTCTGCTCTCGTAGGATAACTTTCAACATCCGCCCTTTCTCTGTTATTGAGCTCAAATAAAATTACATTTTGACCATTTCGTTCAATTACCTTTCTGTCATTAGCCATAGCAAAACATCTTTTTAATGTTTAAAAGCATTTATAGTCTTTGAGATATATGATTGATTTAGAATTTTTAATTCCTCGAGTTTCCGCTCTTCCACTCTTCGCCTTCGTTGTCTTCATCATTAATTTTTTTCAGTCTATCTTTAAGAATATCCAGATGATGCATCATTCTATCTGCTAAATCCTCAACATCTATAATAAAATCAAGCCCTTTATTAAGATTTTTTAATGATTCTTTAGCGCTATGCCTTAAGCTGATTCTCCAACCTTCTGCAACTAATCCGCCTGCTGCTGCAAACCAAGGATTATTATAATGAATAGCTAATCCAATACCCAAACAATCAATTATGTTGGGAAAAGCAGAGCAAGCTAAAACCTCAGCATTTTTTAGGCGTTTGTCGGCATTTAAACAAGCATAAAGCTCTTTATTGCCCATAACAGCCTCTCGCACTTTATTATCATAAGCTTTATGTGCCCGATAAATATCTCTAGCAAAAAAATAATTTCCGATTTTTCTTGTTATATTTTTTATCATCGTTTCATTATACTTTCTAATTCATATTTAGGATGAATCTTTAGTAATCTGTAAGAAATAAAATGGTGCTTTCCTGTTGCAATATCTCCAAGCATTTCTATTGCAAAGGGCATGGTAATAATTGGCAAAACTGATGCAAGTCGTGTTCCTGAAGCTCCATAAGTTCCCATAGCGCATAAAGTTAGGCCCAAAATACTATAAACCCTATTTCCAATATTTCCTAATAAAGTGTGTCCATCTATCTTTCCAATCTGATATTTTAAATCTTCTATTCTCTCTTGTAATGATTGTTCTTTCATATTAATTTTCTCAGAAATCGTCTGAGTGTCGAAACACCCTCATAACTATACCATTTTTTGCAAATAAATCTACAAAAAGAAGTCAAAAACTAGTTTTGACTCTGCTAATCAGCTAGACTAAAAGTTAAATATAAATTGTCCGGCTGATTTAACCGAAGAGCGCACTCAAGCCCTCAGCAGCCGCTTCTGTTTTGACTTCTTCTTTCTTCTCTTCAGCAACCGGAGCATTCCCAGCAACCGGAGCAGCAGCCATTACAGACGCATTAGCTAATTCTTTCTCTATGTCCACACCAGCAAGGCTAGCAATTAGAGTTTTTACCTTCGCTTCATCTACTGTAGCGCCGGCTGCCTGCATAACTTTAGTTATGCCTGCATCATCTATTGGCTTTCCTAATCTGTGCAACAAAAGAGCTGCGTATATGTATTCCATTTGTTTTTTATTTTTCTCCCTGGTTTAATTTAAGTTTTATTCGCAATTTTATTTAAAGCATTAAAATGCGCATTAGCCTTAGCTAAAAGCATGCCGATTGTTTGTTTGCAAACATAAGCTCGGTTCACAGCAAATCCAACTGCTCTTGCATTTGCAGAAAGGAAATCTTCAAGCATTTTCTTTTTATCAATTTTAACTCCAACATAAACTTTTTTTGATACGGAATCGTAAAAAGCAAGAGGATTAATTCCAATCATAAATGGTTTTATTCCAAGTTTCTGGAAAATTGAAACAGCAGGTCCAGATACTTTATCGCCTTTTTTTACCGCAACTTTAGATTTTCTTATAGTAATCTTTCCATCTTCAACCATGATTGCTAATCCAAGCGCGCCTAATTCAGAAATAACAGGTCCAGGAACTAAGTCAGTAGGCCCTTCTTCAATAGTTATGTCTGCTTCAGCAATCTGGCCTTCTTTTGCTCCGATAGGATTTCTATTTTCAGTAAACCAACCCGATAACTCAAAGGCATCGTCATTCGAAAGAAGCAAGGCGCAATCTTCCTGCACGCTTTTTTTAATCTCATTTAATTCAGAAATTCCTGAAGCATCAATGGCTCGTATTAATGTGCTTTTCTTGGCGACTCTTATCACTGCTTTTCCTCTCAAGTCTTTTTTTATTTTTTGCAATTGCGAAGAAGGAAGACTCTTGATAGAAACAAGCATAATAGTGCGCGCTTGTTTTAATTCTTCAGCTATATTTTTAACAGCATTGATTTTTTCCTCAGATACATGCGCCTTTTTTGTTTTTTCTTCCATTTTACAACGCTACCTTCGCAGGCTTACCCATAGTCAATTTAATTAAAACATTTCTCAGATTTTCTTTTTGTTTTGGAAGATTTTTAAAAACTTCATTATAAACAGTCAGCGCATTTTCCGCAAGATTTTCATCCTTCTCGCTCTGTTTTCCAATAGCAACTTTTATGCTTGGCTCTTTTGTTTTTACTTTAACAACAGAGTTTATTTTTTGAAGAATGTTTTTTATTGCATTTTCGTCTTCAGTCATAACAACACCGAGCTGCGGCGATGGCATTTTTGAAGCCGGTCCTAATACTCTGCCGAAAGTTGTAGCAACAGCTGGCATGAGTTTTGCATTGGCTATAAAGAAATCATATTCTTTGACAAGTCTTTTAAGTTTCTTCTTTTCTTTGAACTCGTCAAATTCAACTTTAGTTATAGTATCGATGAGATTGGATTTTTTTTCTAAAAATCCAGCAATTTTCTTGTCCCCGAGTTTGTGAGGGAGAGTTACAAAAATATTTACCGAATTTTTCTTGATATCAAAGTCCCTGAGATTTATAATAAGGTCTATAGTTTGGTCAAACTTAACTTGTTTATGCTTCTCGCCCTCTTTCTTTCTTATTTCTTGCAATGCTTTTATGAAATTTTCTTTTGTAGGCATTTCTTTATCTCCATGTCTGTTAACTTAATAACGACTACCGATGCGCATGTTCTCAGAATAGGAGTTTCTGCGATGTAGTGTGACTCTATTGGTTGTTTTTATGGGTTTTTAAAGCTTCTTCTTTTCAAAATTTTCAATCGCTTTAAGCAAAGCTTCTTCGCCTAATAAACTGCAGTGATATTTTATATTAGGCAACCCCCCAAGTTCTCTTAAAATATCATTTTTATTTATTTTCAGGGCTTCTTTCAATGTTTTTCCCTTTGCTAATTTGCAAACAACATCACTTGAACTTATTGCAGCAACACAGCCCATAGTTTGAAACTTTATATCTCGAATATACTTTTCTTTATTCTTTTTCTCTCCAATTTTTAAATAAACCCTCATTGTATCCCCACAACTAGGATTGCCCACTTGCCCAACAGCATCAGCATTTTCTATCTTCCCTATGAATTTTGGATTTTTGAAATGTTTTAAGGCATTTTTTGTATACTCTAAATTACTCATATTACCTCAAAGACAGTAAAAAGCTCGTATTTAATTCAGCGCTAAGAGAATGTTTGTCATTTTCTTTCATAAAAATGAAAACTCCTGGTCTCATTTTTATTTTCTTTCCCTTAAGATTGAAGATCCCTTTTCCTTCTAAAACATAAACAAAACCGCTCTTTGTTGAAGTATGCTCGCTCATAGAACTGCCTTTAGCCATGCAGAATAGAGTTACATCATTCTTTTTATCTTCTATAACTGTTTTACTAAGTATGCCTGCTTTAGGATATTCAATCATCTTCAATATGTTATTTTTGTTGTTCATGTTGCTTTATTACGTTTAAATTTTTTATTAATTCGCTTGAACTTTGAATTTTATCGCCGAGTCCATCAATTATTTTTATATTATGCTTTTTACATACTTCTGCTTCTGGAATTTCGTAACTATATCTATCCCCTCCTTTTGTGAATATGTTTGGTTTTAACATTTCTAGGGTTTTGCATTGAGTTGTATCGGTGTCTATGCTTATTATAACTTCATCAACACATTTGAGTTCAGAGATAATCTTTACTTTTTCTTCAGCAGGCATAAAAACATAGCCCTTTTTAATTTTTGCTTGATTATCATTGTTTACTATAACAATCAGATGATCTCCCAACTGCCTTGACTTTTGAAATAGTTCTATATGGCCGCAATGAATTGGATCAAAATATCCACTTGTTGCAACAATTATTTTATTTTTTTTATCTAAATTCATTATTTTTTCTTAATCTTCCGATTTAATTTCTCAGTCAATTCATCAGGATTAATTCCATGCGCAAATGCGCCCTGCTCGAGAGTTTCACTTCCTGCCATTGCACATCCAAAGCAATGCATCCCGCTTTGAAATAATTCGTTTGCTAATCCGGGATGTTTTTTCATTATTTCCGCAAAAGTCATGCTCTTGCTTATCTTATTTTTCACGTTGCTTTTTTTCATTATTTTTTTCCTTCTTCTTCTTCTTCTTCTTCAAAAGGCTCGGTATCCTCTTCAAAGTGCTTTTTCTTCACTTCTTCAGGATTAAGCCCTTCTTCTTCGACTTCTTCTTCGAATTCATCTTCTGTCTTGAAGTCTCCAGCAAAAACCTCGTAAGTGTCAGTTTTATTTTTGGCAGTCATGTTTTAGCCTCCGATGTTTAATTAAGCAAATGGGCTCATTTTTCTGAGCTTTTCCACAACTTTTTTGAGTATATCAATAAAATAATCAATGTCCTCCTTGGTTGTGTATTTGCTGATAGTTATCCTTATAGAACTATTAATCTCCAAATCATTTAAGCTTATCGCTTTTAGAACATGGCTTTTCTTAAGAGTATGCGAAGCGCAAGCCGAGCCAGTTGAAACATAAATTCCATAACCTTCAAGATACTGTCCAATAGCCTCTCCTTCTATATCGCCAAATGAAAAATTAATATTATTACAGAGTCTTTTGTTGCCTTCGCTACCATTTAATCTTGTTTTAGAAATTTCAAGAATTTTTTTTATTGTGTAATCTCGGAGTTCTTGCATTTTCTTAATATCTTTTTCGCTGTATATTTTAACCGCTTCAGCAAACCCAACAATTCCTGGAACATTCTCTGTTCCGCTCCTCATTCCTCTTTCATGCCCGCCTCCATTTATAAAAGGAGGAATTTTAAGACCTTTTCTAATATATAAGGATCCAACACCCTTCGGTCCGTGAATTTTATGGCTGTTTAAAGTAAGTAAATCAATACTTTGTTTGTTAACATCGATTTCTGTTTTCATATAACTCTGGCATGCATCAACATGAAAATAAATTCCGTTCTTTTTGCAGATTTTTCCAATTTCTTCAAGATTTTGTATTGTTCCTATTTCATTATTTCCATGGATAATTGAAACAAGCAGTGTATCTTTTCCGATTGTTTTTTCAAGTTGTTTTATGTCAACAAATCCCCCTTTATCAACGTCGAGATAAATATTTTTTGCTCCAAGATGCTCTAACATTTTGCAAATTTCTAATATGCTTGGATGCTCTATTTTTGTTGTTATAATTTGTTTCTTGTTAGAAGCCATATTTACAAAGAACAATTCCTTCAGCGCCCAATTATTACTTTCTGTTCCGCCACTCGTAAAGTATATTTCTTCAGGGCTAGCATTTATAGATTTTGCAATAATTTCCCGCGATTTTTCAACAGCATCTCGTGCTATTTTTCCAAATCCATGTGAAGATGAAGCGTTTCCATATTTTTCGGTAAAATAAGGCGCCATGGCCTTTACAACCCTTTCATCAACTTTAGTTGTTGCTGCATTATCGAGATAAATTTCTTTAGCCATTTTACTTTTAGTTTCTTTTTTCTGCCTGTTTAGCAAACTTCTCATATTTAGTTTTCTCGGCCATTCTTGATTTATCTATCTGCATGAATTTTTTATGCATTTCTTCAAGTTTCTTTTTATCTATTGTTTCGTCAGTCATAGGATAAAGAACACTATCCTCTTTTGAAATATGCTCTTCTAAAAGCCGACAATAACCAAGAGCATTTTCAATTATTTTTTTAGGATTCTTCTCATTTATTCCTTGTTCGAGATTTCTAACATACTCTCTTCCTATTTCATGCTCATGAAGCATCTGAGGAACAGGATTACAAGAATCACAGGAAGCATTTTTTTCAAATTCCTTGAATAAAATATCTTCTTCTTTAGCATGATGCAGCTTATCTGCATAATTTCTTATAAATTCTATGGCCTGTTTCAAAAATGTAACATTAATCTTGCCTGCCTCCATATTTTTCTCTTCATTTTTTATAGCTGAGATTACCTTTAGTATGTATTTATGTTCCTCTGATAGCATTTTTGATGTTTTTGAATTAACCATATTTTTATCCGCTCTTACTGCAATAAGCGCAGTTTCCTCCGCAATAGCTTTTAGCGTGCTTGTCAATAATCTCTAGTATTGGCAGTATAGTTTCTTTATTCAAACTATATATTCTTTGCTTTCCTTTCTGTTTTACATTGACTATACGACACGATCTAAGGTCAGCAAGCGCATGACTTAATTTGCTCTGCTCTATCCACATATTAGTCCTTATTTCACTAACAGAAAGCCCCTTTTCATTTTTCTTCAGCAAGGCAATTATCTCTACCTTGAGAGAGCTAGCCAGTTTGCTGAAGAATAAGTGATATGTTTTATTGTTCATATGAAAGCCAATTCATATGACTATTTAAAGGTTTCTGACTATTTTAGGATGTTTTTTCCGACTAAAATAAATATATGCAACAATTGCCATGACAACACAAATCGCAATTAAAATAGGGATTAAATTGCCATTTATCTCATTATCTTGTATTACTCTTCCCGTAAGAGCATTAGTCTGCGCATTGTTATTAGAAGTCCCAGAAAGAGCAGTTATATTCGCTGACTTTTCTATAACTGCAAACTGCTCTTCCTGCATAGTTGATTTATAGCCTTTTTTTGATGCAGAAACTCCGAGCTTATAAGTGCCAATTTGTCCTGCTTTTATCGAAGTCGGCAGAGTTAATTGTTGAAATGATTTATCTGGCAGAATCAATTTTGCACTGGTTGATAATCCTGTAATCTCCGATTTATAGTTTATGTAAACTGTTTCGCCTTTCAGGAAAATTTTAGATTTTTTCGTGCATGCAGAGTCTTTGCAGATTTGTACGTTCAACTTTCTCCCAAGAGGTATACCTCTTACAGAAAAACTTATTTGTTTGATGCCACTTAATCTTCCATTGACAGATTCTCTTACTTCAAGGACATATTCCCCATTTTTAAAATTCTCATCTATAGAAATATTATAGAGCAAAATTATTCTGCTTTCATTTATATTTAATAAGTATTGATGAGGGATTATCGCTTCGGGATAAGTCCTGTCTTTGTTAAGCAAAACTGATTCTAGTAGTATGTTTGCAGGATAATTATTAACATTAGTTATGTTAGCATAAATCAAGATATTTTCTCCTAGAGTATAATTTTGTTTATTTGAAGAGAGAGATAAAAAATTATTTTGAGAACTGATAAAATCTGGTAAAATTAATACTATGAAGAATAAAGCTAACAAGAAATATGCCGCTTTCTTATTAAGATTTACCACCATCTTGGCCTCCAGGTAGGGTCTCCTAGCATAGCATAGTAATTGTCACCGCCGCCCAGTCTGTCAATATATTCGTTATTTCTTGCAGTTAAATAAGCTTCCCCAATTGTTTCATTATCTAATATTGTCCCATTTAATACATCATCAAACTCCTGATGCCAATATGAGACATCAATTGCCCCCTGCTGGGCTAAAATACCTCTCCTTATTCCCTGTGTGCAGAATAAATCTCCTTTTAAAGAAATGGGTACATAACCGCAAGTACTGCAAGCCAACCCTAAAACAAATCCGGGTTTAAGATAGATCTTATTATTTTTCAAGTAATCAACATCCATCATGCCGGCAAACCCGCCAGTCCAGCCATGATTATCAAACAATCTTAGATATACTTTATCATACTCGCCGTAAATAGCAGATTGATTGTTATCTACGCCAGAATTTCCAGAATAAAAGAATTCCTGCTGAAATTGATTTCTTACGCTATTTGTCCAAAAATATCTTCTAGCGTATTGTGCTAGAACTGCTCCATCTCTGCTAGGCTCACTTATACTGCCCATTTCTTGCCCTATTTGGAATATTTCATCTTGATAATCCTCTCTTACAACGATTAAAGCGTCTCTGTTCTTTGGCAATTTATCAAAGAACAAATCTCTCGACATATAGCTAGAAACATCAGACAGAGTTATGCCCATTATTCTGCCGGTGGGGAGATTAATAAATCTATTATTGTTTAAACTACCATAGATTCTACCATCTACTTCCCACTGGAGTTCAGTATCGTAATAATATGTTCCGCTTGGTCTTGAAAGGGGTATTACCTCAGGTGAGGCGATTATAGTCAAGAAATAAGGAAGTTCTACCAGAGGTTCTAGAACAGGGCTTATATAATAAATTGATTCTTCAGAACTACGCCAAGAGCTATCTTGGAGAATAGGAATGATGGTCACATTAACTCTATTCGTAATCAAATCATGAGGAATCTTAATTTTATAATCGTAGACTTGCCAAGAGGGTAGACTTACAACAAAAATGCCATTTACATAGACTGAAAAGTTTTGTATATTACGGGTATTAGGATAATCAGAGAAAGAAAGATAATATTCATTAGTTGGATTAGTATGAAAATTAAAATTAGATGTTGTATTTGCTACGGCTCCAGTTATATTCTCCAAGGAGAGCCCTAACGTACAGGTATTATCATCCACTATACATTCAAATGCAGTACTATCATAATCATAGATATTCAGCCAACTAGATGATTCAGAAGCATTTGGCATGGCAAATTTAGCTCCATTTACTCTAAATTCTAATTCTCCACTTCGTAAATTATCAACCTGGAAACAGGAAGTATATACCCCAAAGAAAATAGACGAATTTCTTACACAATTCATACTTTGCTGTCCTATCAAACTTCCAGCGTTATATATTTCTACACTCCTGATTCCGTCGCAATCTAAAAGGTTAGTAACTAGACATACTGTAAATGTAGAGCTGGAAGAAGAAATAGATATGTTATATTTTAAACTATTTTCAGAAGCGTATACTTCTTTTGTCTTTAGCTCAAACCCTGAAGAGCAAGAATCACCAAGAGCACAAATAGAATATCCTTCATTAGTTATATTGAAAGAACTATATAACTTAGAGGTTAGAAAATTATCAATATCCAAGTAGTTAGTATAATTAGTGGATATTATCAACTCCTGTTTAGCGCCAGCCAATATAGGAGAAGCTAAGGAAGTTTTTCCATAGATATTATAAATAGAGTCCGAGGATTTATCTGGTTGAAATTGTTCAATAACTTTTATATTTAAATCTCCGGGATTAACAAGTATAATCTTATTAGTTCTTGTTAGATTTAGATATTGCTGCTGTAATTGTTGCGGGGTATAGTTATGATTGCAATTTCTATTAAGATTTCCAACACAAATAACGTTTTTTCTTGCAAATATGCCGTCTATGTCTGCAGCGCTGTTTTTAATAACAAGCGGTGCGTTAATAAGTGATGCATAGGTTGAAGCAAGCAATGCAAGTTCGTAATTATCTTCAACATAAACAACATCTTTGGAAGATTTCCAGTAAGATAAATAGCCGCTAGGGTATGTTCTAAAAAGGTTATACTGGTTTATGCCTGCGCCTAGTTCTGGCTGTGCAATAAGCAGGTTGTCAAGTTCTTGAGGAGTATCCCCTATTAATGTAACTTTTTCATTTCCATTTTGATATTGCTGCATGAAATAAATTATAGAATCAGCATCAAAACCTCCAGAGTTTCCAAGAAATGTAAAGTTGAATTCAAAATCCATATAATCTCCGGGATTTATTGCATCCACAAAAACATAAGAACTAGATGGGGTAGTTAAACTAATGTAAGGATTTTGCGAATTCAATCCTATGTAATAAACGTTGCTATACTGTTGGTCATCATTAGTAAGTCTAACTATGATAGTTAGGTTTTCACCAGCCACCAAGTGCATTTTGCTTATTGAGACGACTTCTATAGAAAATCCTGGCTGCGGATAAAAACTAAAATCCTGCGTAGATACATCAATTGAATTTCTTGGAATTTCTTCATGATAAATTAATAAAGGATAAGCACAGGTATTATTCGCTCCGCCATAGGGTCTCACGCAGTTTTGCAGTTCCTCAGTTGTATTTGCTGTCCAGACAAGCGCAGAAACCCATGGAAGAACATTTTTCCAGTCTCTATCGGATACAAGGAAGACTTCCCTATTTGAATATTTAGAAATATTCTTTTGATTGGTTCCGTAAGGTGGGAGGATAGGAAGACTGCAAGAAGCATTAGCTCCTCCATTTAAGCCCAAGCATTTCCATAGATAATTTGTATCGCTATCATTAATATCCCATAATGTACCCTTTGTGCAGTTGTTCCAGGTTGTTCCGCATAAGCCGTTAACAAGGCGATTGGCGCAGTAGTTTCTTCCATTTTGGCTACAATTAACATTTAATCCATAAGCCCATCTTCCGCCAGGTGTATTTCTGTCAATAGCATATATCCAGATAAATCTCGGGTAAGTTCCGATTTCACAATTTCCATAAGCCCAATACCATCCATTGTTATACTTATAGATCCATTCGCCACTATTCCCACTGTAAACCCAGCCCCAATTGTTTGCTCCAAAAGATATGTTGTAAGTTGCATTTCCGTATCTTGTGCTCCAATATGTTGTATTGAAGGTTCCTGTGCAGGATTTACCAACATCAATAATGCCGTCGCGAGGATTCATATCACAATCTTGATTAACACATCCAGCACTTGTTAAACCCATAGTGAAGATTAATACTAAACCTGCTAAAACTAAATACATTATTTTTCCGCTTTTTTGCATCTCTTTCTGTAATCTTTCTAATTAATAAATCTTTATATTTCCTTCGCGTAATCTTCATCCTTCTCTTCGCAGTCTTATCCTTTCCCGGAAGAACATCAACCGAAAGCCTTAAATAATGTTTAAACATAGTTTATACATGGAAATAACTCGCAATGTATCCCGATGGGGGAATGGGGCAGGAATACTTCTTCCCAAGGAATATCTTGGAAACCAGGTAAAAATCATACTTATAGACAGAACTCTAGAAATAAAAAAAGAAGTTATTAACATATTATACCCATTCTTAGAAGAGATAGCAGGAATTTACCTGGTGGGAAGTTATGCAAGGGGTGAAGAAAGAAAAGATTCAGATATAGACATCATTGCAATTTCAGATAATTTAAAAAAAGAAATAATCTCTGGAAAATATCATATTTTTATATCGCCATTAAAGTCTATTAGAAAAACCTTGGAGGGCAAATATCCCGAATTAATACTTCCAAGATTAGCCGAAGCAAAGGTGTTGCTGAATAAGGGATTACTTGAAGATATTAAGAAAAATAAAATAGAAAAATCTTCTTTTAAGAGTTTTATAGAAGATACGAGAAGAATAATTAAAATTAACAAAGAGATTATTGAACTGGATAAACTAGATGGAGATTTTTTAGAATCAGAAAGTGTAGTTTATTCAATTATTCTTAGACTTAGGGGATTATTTTTAATAAAATGTCTTATAAAAAGAAAAAAATATACAAATGAGAATTTCAAAAAATGGCTCGCCCCGATTTTAAGAGAAGAAGAATTTGAAACTATCTATCAGAAATATCTTAATATTAAAGAAAAAGAAAAAGATAAGATCAAGATAAAAATAGTTGATTTGGAAAGATTAATAAATTTTTTAGAATCCGAGATAAATTTATAACAAACAGAAAAAAAAGATTAATGAAAGGAATAGAATCTCTTTCCAGAGAAATAGAAATCCATAAAGAAAAAAGAAAACAAGCATTAGCAGAAGATAAATTAGAATTAGCAGAATATTATGATTCAGAAATTCAAGGATTAGAAAAGACTAAGGAAAATAAAGAAAGCAAACTTAAAAGATAAGATTATATTTCCTTCTTACTTATCTTCATCCTTTTCTTCGCGCTTTTATTCTTTCCCAGAAGAACAATTCTCGAAGTCATATGCTTATCCAGAACAAGATAGCCCGTTTCTTTAGCCAGTTTTCTCGCAAAACTTTCTATTTCCTTAAGACTTGGCATTGTTTCATAAGCAAGCCGCTGTCTTGAAGAACCCAAGCACATAAAACTCTTTACTTCTACATAAAGAGCTCCAGATTTTTTGATTATTTCAGCAAATTCTTTAATATTTTTCTCAGACATATTCATATCTTTCACAAGAGTCATTCTAAGCACTGTTCTTTTTCCTTTTTTCGTAATCCTGTTAAGAAAATCAAGAGTCTCATTATATTTTTTCCATGCATTTTTCATCGAGGATTTGTGCCACCCCTTATAATCTTTTTCATTGCTCGAGTTTAGAGATAGATAAAGTTGTGTTGGCAACTGTTTTTTCTTTTCCATTTTTTTAAGAATTTCAGGATGCAATCCATTTGTAACAATAAAAGTTGTTTTTCCTTTTTTTCTTAGCAGAGAAATCAATTCTCCAATCTTAGGATAAAGTGTCGGCTCACCGATTAAACTTATTGCAAAATGCATCGGTTCTTGCGCTTCTTTATATTTTTTCTTATCAAGCCGATTATGGCCGCCAAAACCCGTAAGAAGCTTTCTTTGTTCTTGAATGCAGCCTTCAATAATTTCAGAAGGGTTTTGTAATTTTTGCTTGTCAATTAGTTTTTTCATATCTAATTCTACAGGTCTCCAACAATGCAGGCATTTATTTTCACAAGCAATCCAAGGAGACATTTGACAGCATCTCCAACTAGGAATTCCATAGAACTGAAATTTATAACATTCACCGTAACCTCTTAATGAATTTTTGCACCAGTTGCAGATTTTAACCATAGAATGACTGCCTGCGAATCTATAACTCTGTTTTTTAAGAATTTTTTTTATATCTTCAGTCATTTTATAATTGTTATTAATTGTTTAATTACTTCCTCTTCCCAGTCTTTATCAAAATTAGTGTATATAATCTTAACTCCTAATTCATTTAATGCAGGTATGCACTCTTTACTTAAAAACTCATTTTTGCATATTAAAAAATGAGTCGCATTTGGCCAAGACTGCTTTTGGACGTAACATTGCCCGACTTTAAAATAAGAAGCCTTATATGAACTTGCTTGAGTAATCTCTAAGATTATATTTTTCCTTTTATAAAATAGTGATAGGTCTCCCTTATGATTTGAAGGAGTACTTCTGAAGCTATCTAATATAAAACTAGATTTAATTGCCTTTTTAGCAAGCTCTCTTGAATCTTTGTCATAAATTGAATCATAAATATTCAATCCAAACCTTTCTGGATTAAAAATAATTGAAATATTAGTGCGTGGTTTTAATTCTGATTTTTCAGTAATCAATATTTTTATTGCGTCTCTGCTAGGGATAAGATTCCTTCCAAATTCTAATGGAAATATTCTAATATTTTTTCTATCTTCAGAAATTTCAAGTCCAACCCTTATTTTCTCCTTTTCTAAAATTCTTGTTAAGGGTCTTAAATTAAAGTTTATTTCTAGTGTTTTTCTTCCGGGTCTGATAAAACCATTAACCGAAATTTCGCCTCTTTCAGGTTCTATTTTATTAATTATTTTAGATAATAGATTTGTTCTATACGCGCCAATTGCCCTGCTCATAAAACAATTATCAAATCTGTAGTTTTTTTCACGAATCTTTTTTACTATTTGCTTAACACTTAAATCACTTTTAATTAGGCTATCTAAATGAGCAAAATCTTTTCCAAATTTTTCCTTTAATATTTTTTCCGCTTTTATGGGATTCATTGGAATAAATCCTCGGGATCTTCTATAAATCTTTCCTTCAACTTCGTGATATTTTCCAGCTTTTATATGGGCTAGTTTTTCAATTTTCTTTATTATTTCAATTGGCGGGGAAGTTCTCATAGAAGCATAACCTTCTATCGCTCCTCGAGAAGGTAAGCCTAATCTATTTGCTAGTTCTCTGCCTCCAACATTTAATTTTTTCTTAACTGCTAAAAAGAATTCTCGTTGATTATTCATATCCTCAAACATTGCTCTTCTCATGTATACAATAGATAAACTAACTATTTAAAGGTTACTATTGGCAACAACTGTATACATTATTCCATCGGCATATTTGGACAGCAGAATGTTTTCCAGCAACAACATAATGCTGTCTTTTCAGCATAACTAAGTTTTTTTTGGTAATCATTTTGTTTTTACGAAGTAAAAATAAAAATCAGAAAATCCTCGATTTTCTGAGTATCCAAAATCTTGTAAGGTCAAAGCGGAGCTTTTAGTTGATTTTTGATTTTCTATTCTTCAATTATACAAGAATTTCTTTATTTAAAAACTAAACTAAACACATTTGGGCTATGTTAAATTTGCGCTTCGTGTTATTCTACTAAATAAAAAAATTGCCTAAATTTGCTATCTCTGTGCCAAGAGCGCAGAGTATTTATCGCAAATTTTTAATCCGGCAATTTTAGTCTTTTAAAATTGGACGCCGTGCCAAGAGCACGGGGTATTAAACCCAAT
>Ga0209514_10001563_pt1 | contig 38939 bp, 31 predicted proteins | sample Subgrocontami58m_FD_187452 | JGI IMG/M metagenome (GOLD analysis project Ga0209514, IMG submission 187452) | Subsurface groundwater microbial communities from S. Glens Falls, New York, USA - GMW37 contaminated, 5.8 m (SPAdes) (version 3) | ecosystem: Environmental > Aquatic > Deep subsurface >...
GCAAATAAATGGTAATCTGGAACAGTTGTGGCGACTTGCAGAGCGCCCCCCGGTCGGTAACCGGAATTATGACGCATCCAAGAGGGCTTCGGTAACACTTTAATTTGACGCAACACGGCCTGCTCAAACACTTGCTCGCGATCGTCTCCCTTCAGCCATGGGTTGACGATTACTAAACGTTCCTATGAAATAGTTTAATAAATACCGAAAGGGATTAGTTGGGCTTTATTATTGAAGTGGCATACCTATATACCCTTCTACCCCAACCTGAGGCGCTTCTAACAAGATGGCATGTCGGGATCCAGCATGATACCGATGTATCGGTATATAGCCTCATCTATATTAGTTTCTCCAATACTGCAAAGACCCTGGTTCTAAGCCGGGGTTAGTGAAATGCCCAAGATAAACTTTATAAAACACATGCCGAGCAACCCTTGCATGTAAATGAGAACAAAGTTATACTTTACCGAGGGTAATTGTTGCTTTTGACGATTATGAGAGACGGTTCTAGTAGGTACGAACAACTATATGAAACATATATTCTTTTAATTAAAACAGTTTCGATAATTCGCCGCTTGCGGCATTTTGAGCTATATCAGCTTGGGTTCAAATCTGGTTTTACTGGAATAGCACATTATATCGCTACATACGGAAAGGAGATAACCGTATCCCAACTAGCTTCACTGGGCAGTTTAGCGCCCCACACTGTAACGGAAATTATTAATAGAATGGAGAAAGCGGGACTCGTTAAAAAAGAAAAGGATCCTAACGATAAACGAGTTGTACGGGTTGAGCTAACTGAATTAGGTAAAAAAACTTATATAGGAGGTGCTTCACATAGAAAAGTTATTAACGATATTATGGGTTCTCTTACGACCGAGGACCTCAAGCAATTCAAATCTTATTTGGAGCATCTTAGCGATAAAGCACAAGAGTTTGAGAAAAAAAGGAAAACAAAGATTAATAGTCGGACTAACAAGCAAGCAAAATGAATCTCCCCGGTCAGCAAATAATGCTCCCAATATAACAAAGCTCTGTGTTATTTTTTATTATTAATTATTTTTTATCGTTTCCACCTCATTCTTCCCCATAATAAAAAAATACTTCTCTTTTCTTATCTAAGTCTAGGAATTTTCCCAACACTTAATCTTTCCCATCACTTCACGACTAATAATACCCTCTAAACAACATCCTCAAAATTGCCTTGACAAAATAAAAACACTATGCTACCCTTTACCTCGTTTACGATTCTTTATTTTAGTAAACAGGGGGATATATATGGACGCCTTAACCAAATTGCAGAATATTGTTGCTAATCGCCATGAGTATGCTCAAAATTGGAAGCGCAGAAATAATGGTAAAGTAGCCGGGGTATTTTGTATCTATGTTCCGGAGGAAATCCTCCATGCACTGGGAATTCTGTCCGTGAGAGTATTTGGCAGTAGAGAGCCGGACGATGTAACTGAGCCGTATATCACTAGCTGGTGGTGCGCCCACTGTCGCGGCAGCATGGCCGAGGTGCTAAAGGGGAAGTATTCCTATATTGAAGGTCTTGTCTATGCCGTCAGTTGCCCCCACATCTTTCAGGTTTATAATTCTTGGGCTAGACAGAAGGGAATAGAGTATGCCTATGATTTCTCGGTGCCAGAGAACTCTTGTAATACCTTCGCTTTGGATTTCCTGAGTGCAGAGTTCGATGATTTTGCCCACTCCGTAGAGGCTTGGCTCGGCAAAAAGTTAGATAAGGAAGTGTTTTCCAAATCTGTCGAGCTTTTTAACCGGAATCGCCAACTGCTAGAGGAGCTATATGCTCTTAGAAAGTCAGATAATCCACCTATCTCAGGCTCTGAGAGCATGGAAGTAGTGATGGCTGGCATGTCCATGGACAAAGCAGAGCACACCCAACTATTGCAAGTACTCCTGTCCGAATTGCCGGGCCGCACTGCGCCACATCATCGAGCTCGCCTTATGCTCCTGGGCAGCGAGAACGATGATGTGGGAATGGTAAAGTTTATTGAATCTTACGGGGGCCTGGTAGTAACCGATGACTTATGTGTTGGCAGTCGCTACTTTGGTGGCGGCCCAATAGCGCTGGACAGCGACTTGTTAAAAGCCACCGCGACTCGCTACCTTAATAGGCCTCATTGCCCGCAAAAAGATATCGTGGAAAGAAGGCGCATACCACGGATTCTCCAGCAAATCCAGGATTATCGGGTTCAGGGCGTTATCTATCTGCTGGAAAAGTTTTGTGAACCCCACGCCTATGACTTGCCCACGATAAAAGCCGAGATGGACAAAAAAGGCATTACCTTCCTCATCCTGGAGACAGACCTCACCACTCCGGTGGGACAGTTCCGCACCCGAGTTGAGGCGTTTATGGACCTAATAGAGGCAAAAGTTAGCTAAAGGAGACTCCTAATGAACAACACGAAATACGAGACCAAGCCCATTGAAATTTGGCCTAAGATGAAAGAGCTCCGACGCTGGCATTTCAAGCATACTTGGGAAACGGCTGCCAAAGGTGGCACAGTCATCATGGGCATGCCCGAGGCTTTGCTCGGCTTCCTGGCCGGATTGGGAGACTATGCCTATCCCTCCTATGGTCCCTACTTTACCCGCATGATAAAGGACGTCTCAGCAACCATAGAATGCCTCGAAACAGTCGAAGCACACGGTCATACGAAAGATATGTGTTCCGTCATGCGGGTCTATATTGGCCAACTCTATATGGGTCTTGCTACCAAGTCACCTCAGGGTTCAACTATCAAGCCAAAATTTATCTTTCAGGTTACCAACTGCCACACTATGGCGCAGACCGGCCAACTTTTTTCCGACTATTTGGGGATCCCCTACCTCAGCATAGACTTGCCATATAAGTCAACCACTCAAGCCCGGAAGTATGTGGTCAATCAACTGCTGGAAGGCATTGAGTGGATGGAGAAGGTAACGGGTAAGAAATATGATGATGAAAAGCTCATAGAGGGCGTTAAAACGGAATGGAAGGTGGAGTGGCTATGGGCTGCAATTCAGATGCAGACTCAAAATATTCCCAGCCCTTACGATCTCAGGAACACCTGGTCTTTACGCATGCCCTTACTCTCTATGAGGGAGCGTCCGGAGACATTGCAGTACCTGGAGGCGCTCTACGATGAGACTAAGTGGCGGGTGGCTAACCAAATATCTGCCCGGGGGATGGAGCGGATGCGCCTGTTTTTTGAAGGCTTCCCACCTTACTATTACATCCAGATATTGAAACAGCCTGAGCAATACGGGTGTATTTATGTAATCAATGAAAACAACCTGGGTCATGGGTTGTGGGACATACGACCTGATGGCACCTACCTCGTAGGTCAGCCCCTGGAAAAAACGGGGTTACTTATTCGCAACCGGGAGGAGGCTATCGAAGCTGAAGTAGAACTAGCTTTCCACCGGGGGCGCACCAGCACCTGGTATTCCGCACCCCGCCACCACGAAGTGGTGAAAAGGGCTAAGGACTGGAAGTGCGAAGCTGGCGTCATCGCTCTTGACCGGGGCTGCCATGGCTACCAGGTATCTATTATGGAAAGCAAAAAGGCTCTTCAGGAGGCAGGTTTTCCCGTGGGGACCTTTGAACACAGCCAGTCCGACCCCCGGGAGTTCTCAGAGGCGCAGACAGTAGACCGAATGGAGTCTTTTTTTGAAAGCCTGGGGTTGAAGAAGTTGGCCGATTCTGGACCTGATACGGATGAGGCTGACGAATAGGCGTATTCAACTTATGAGGAGTCATACTAAAACCAGATAAATCCATTTCTATACAGTATAGCCAAAGGAGTTCGTCTTCATGAAAGGACCATTGACTGGAGTAAGGATACTTGACCTGACTCATGGGATTGCAGGGCCAACTGCCACTATGATTTTAGGCGACCTCGGTGCAGAGATAATAAAGATAGAGCCCCCGGGCGGTGTGTCTACCAGGGTACTCAGCGGTCCACACCATGAAGGAGAGAGTTGCAATACTCTCGCCTATAACCGCAGCAAAAAGGATATTATCCTAGATTTGAACACCGAGCCAAGCCGGCAGGCTCTATATGACCTGGTAAAGACTTCTGATGTCTTAATTAGTAACTTCAGGCCCGGGGTAATGGCCCGGCTGGGGGCGGATTACGAGACTCTAAAAAAGATAAACTCTAAACTGGTATATGTCGTCATAAGCGGTTATGGTCCCTCCGGACCCCACGCCCACAGGGCTGCCACCGATATGACAGCATCGGCACATGGTGGGATTGTAAGCCTTATTGGAGAACCAGGTAGAACTCCCCAAAAGGCTCAGCCAGCTATCATTGACTCCACAACGGGAGTTTATGCAGCTGTGGGGATTTTAGCTGCTTTGAGGGATAAGGAGCGGTTGGGTAAAGGGGCTAAGATTGATCTCTGCCTTCTGGATGTAACTGTCAGCCTGTTGGGTCACATAGTACCACATTACACATTGGGAGGTGGTGTGCAGCGCTCTCTGGGTTCCCGGCAAGGCAATCAAGTCCCGTTCGGTGTCTATGAGACTAAGAATGGTTACATAGCTCTCGGTCCCTGCTGGCCTCAGATCGCCCACGCTCTAGGCAGAGATGAATTAACCCAGGACGTCAGGTTCTCTACTCCAGAAGCAAGGGTGCAACACGAGGAAGAACTAAATTCAATCGTCGGTGGTTGGTTGCTTCAAAAGAGCACGGAGGACTGTTTGTGTACACTCCAGGCAGAGGATATACAAGTTGCCCCTGTGAATACGGTAGATAAAGTTGTGGAAGATGTTCAAGTCAACCACAACCATATGATCTTGACTCTTCCACACCCGTTGGGTGGCGAAATCAAAGTGGCGGGGAATCCAATTAAAATCTCGGGTTACCCGGAAGACTACCAGTCGCCACCCACGCTTGGTCAGCATACTGAAGAGGTTTTCAGTAGTATACTTGGCTACGATGAAAAGAAAATCCGGCTGGTTATGGAGACTAGAAGTGGTAAAATGCCCGGACAAAAGAGCCGGTTCAGGGGAGCCTGGAAAGAAGAGAAGTGAGGCTTTTGCTTTAATATGGCCAGTGCAGAGAGAGGGATGAACTGTAAGTGTTTCTCTCGGGTTTCAAGAGCACCCAAAATAATAGAGATCGGTTCGCCCCTTAGTTTCAAAGTGAAATGGGAGATTCCCGTTACAATGACGGAGGAGATATCATGAAGGGAAATAGGTCGTATGTGGCAGCATTAGTGACTCTATTGGTAATGCTGGTGGGCTGCGCGGCAAAGGCGCACCCCGCCCCAGAACCGACCACTATGACTCCTCCGCTAGCTCCTACTATATCTGTCCCGGCTATCCCTGCCAGTAGCCTTGAGGATATTGCTTGGAGCAATGTAGTGAAGGCAGCACAGAAAGAGGGGACGCTTACCGTTTATAGTGCAGTGGCGACTATTGTCGAATCGCAGAAGGCTTTTGAGGCAAAGACCGGGTTAAAGTTAGAGATTATTTCAGGGACTGGGATTCAGTTTATGGACCGATTAAAGATCGAACGGAGAATGGGGCAGGTGGTAGCCGACGTAATCTTCAATAATACGTCCTATATGAAGATGGCGAAGGAGTTAGGTTTTTACGCCAGCAGTGCTGACCTACCCGTGTTTAGAGAAGGAGACGTATGGTACTCCAACCCAGATATGCTGGATCCAGATAAAATGTTCTTCGGATACTCTGTTTCTTATTATTCTCCTCAGATCAACACTAAATTGGTCTCCGCAGATGAGGCAGCAAAACTTACGTCGTTTCGTGACTTCTTGGACCCAAAGTGGAAAGGGAAAATAGTAATCCAGGACCCTAGGCTAGGTACGGTGGCTTCCTACTTCATCGTACACTTGAAAAAGGGTCTCCTGGATGAAGACTTTCTGTGGGCTCTGGGCCGGCAACAACTAATGTTTCAAACCTCAACGGTATATGTAGCCCAGGCATTAGCCCGTGGGGAGGCAGCCATCATGCCGGTAGCCTCCGGCAGTAACTACTATCCTCTAGCCGCTCAGGGGGCTCCTGTAAGGCCATTAGACATGAAGGAAGGGGTTTGGGTTAGTATAACTCCGGTTGCCAGATTGGCGAACTCGCTCCATCCCAACGCAGCCAAAGTTTATCTCAATTGGCTCATGAGTCTGGAGGGTCAGACTGATGTAACCAAGGCCACGATGGTGCCTCCGATTAGAAAGGGAGTCCTTGATTTTAGACCCGAGAGCCAGAAGTTATCATTCAAAAACCCTCTGCCGATAGATGCCGAGGCTAATGAGTGGATTGAGAACACAGTGACAAAACAGACGTTCACACCTATGCTCATGCCCAAATAGCCTTTTGGTAGCTGCACCTTAAATCAACGTAGAAAGACTGTTAGTTTCTTAAAACTATGTGAAAAATACCTGACTATTTAAACGATAGATGAGCTATTACTGAAAATCTCGCGCCATCATAGGGCCATCGCCCCTTTGCGTGTATGAGAGATAATGATAGCTCCGTCTACTCGCTCAGATAAGGTCTATACCAGTGATCTCTACCTATTTGGAAGGAGCCACCCCTCCCTACGGGCATGGGAGCCTTCTCCAGGGTAACCCAGTAAAGTTAGGGCAGACCTAACGAACCTCGTAAACCTAGCCTTGGAGGACATGGATGATATTAGCAAGCTGTGAAACGCAGGGTTCATGATTAAGCTGTGGAAAGGAGAAACTGGAGAGTGGCAGCGATAAGAAGTGAACATATAGTCGAACTACCATTAGAAGGTATTAAAGTTCTAGATTTCAGCCAGGTAGCTTTTGGGCCAGTGTGCACTCGTCTCCTGGGAGACTTAGGGGCTGACATTATTAAGGTTGAGCCCCTGGAAGGGGAGTTTAGCCGTCTAACGTCCCGCCGCAAAGGGGAAAGCATGGCTTTCCTCTGCTCCAACCGCGGCAAAAGGGATTTATGTCTTAACCTCAATGACCCCAGAGGCAAGGAGATCGCACTGAAGCTGGCCAAGGATACCGATGTCCTAGTGCAGAGCTTTACTCCCGGGGTAATGGAGCGGTTGGGGCTGGATTACAAAACTGTCTCTGCAATAAACCCTCAGGTTATCTACGCCTCATTCTCCATGTATGGAGATAATGGGCCCTTCCGCCACCGCCGGGGGGGCGACCCATGGGCTCAAGCTTTTACGGGGGTAGTGGCCTCCCAGGGAAGTCCAGATGGCCCACCTTATCTGGCGGGCCATCTCTTTATAGACTGGACTGGTGCAGCTCTCAATGCCTTTGCTATCACCTCGGCTGTGCTCCTTCGGGAGCGGGGAGGCCCGGGACAGGAGTTAACAAATAACTTAGTCAATACTGGTGTGTATATCCAGGATGCGGCTATCTGCACTTATCTGAATGATGGGGTTCTATTGAAGAAGTCGGGCCGGGGTAATGCGCAGTCTATGTTCCCCTACGGAGCCTACCCGGCTAAAGATGGGGATGTAGTTACCATCTTTGGCCAGGATGATGACGAATGGGTCACTTTATGCTCTATTTTAGGCATTGAAGACCTTCTGCAAGATCCCCGCTATGATACAGCTGTGAACCGTACAAAACGCAAATTTGAGCTATACCCTATCCTGGATGAGGCCTTTCGGAAGAGGACTAGGGCCGAATGGGAGCAACTGTTTCGAGAAAACAAGCTACGCTGCGACCCGTGTTTGAACTACGCTGAACTGGTGGAGCACCCTCAGTTCAAGGCCAACAACATGGTGATAGATATGGACCACCCTTCGGAGGGGAAGCTAAAGATGCTAGGGAGTCCTATCCAATTCAAGGGAATCCCGCCCTCGAGGGCGACTAAGCCACCTCCCCTGTTGGGGGAACACACCCGAGAAATCATGGAGGGACTGGGATACAGCCCTGAGGACATTATCCAGCTACGGGAGGAAGGAGTTGTTGGTTATCTCGACTAAGGCAGAGTTGCGCAAAAGAGCCGGTTCATGGGAGCTTGGAAAGAAGTGACGTAAGGCTTTTGCTTAAATATGCCCAGTCGAGGGATATGTAACGGTAAGTTTTTCTCTCGGTTTTGAAAGGCGCCGGATATAAAGGAGGCACACAATGCGCAAGTTTCAGTATGTAATGATTCTGACCGTTTTGGTCTCGATAGTAGGCTGCGTCCCCAATCAAACCTCGCCTCCAATCCCAGCTTCTCAGCCCACACCTGTGGTACAACCACAGGCTACTACAGCTAATCCGTCTACAAAAGTTGAAGACGTAGCCTGGGCCAAAGTGGTTCAGGATGCCCAAAAAGAAGGTAAAGTAATCATTTACTCCTTTGCCCTGGCAGGGGATGTTGGCATAGCCGTGACCAAGGCATTTAAGGATAAATACGGCATAAAGCTGGAGATAGTTGCTGGTACGTCCCCCGTTGTGCTAGAGCGCGTCAGGTCCGAATACCGAGCCGGACAAACAATGACGGACCTTGTTGACATGTCGGTACCAAGGATGCTGGCGCTGAAGGATGACAAGCTTACACAAAGCGCCAAAGACCTGCCTGTGCTGCAAGACAAGGCCAATTGGTATACTCCTCCCCTGGACTTCGACCCCGATGGACATATCTTGAGTTACTATTCGACTATCGAAACCACTTTCGTAAACACCACGATGGTCAAACCTACTGAAGAGCCACAATCATACGACGACCTGATGCAACCTCGATGGAAAGGTAAGCTCATGGCTGCAGACCCCAGCGTCTATATAGGTACGACATATGTTTACTACGCCATGGTAAAGAAAACCAATCGACTCACGGAGGACTACTTTCGGCAAATGAAGGGACAAATAGGCAAGTTTGTCCCTGGAAGCGCCCGCGACCAGTCGCTTGCTCTGATACGGGGGGAGGGTCCACTCAATTTCGATGGAAGCTCAGCCGGGGCCGCCAGTCTCATCGCTGAAGGCGCTCCCATCAAAGCAATGAACCTGAAAGAGGGAGCTGTAGCGAATCCATCTACGTCTTTTGCTATCCTGCCCAAAGCCCCACACCCTAATGCCGCCCGGCTCTTTCTGAACTGGTTTTTATCCGCTGAAGGACTGAAAGTATTTGCCCAGTCAGCATCCCAGGCTACGCTGAGGAAAGATGTACCTGACTTTCTGCCTGCGGCGGTTAAAGTGGACCTTAATAAAACTGTTAATTTGGATTTCAAAGACCTGGACGAGATCAATAAACTTTACAATGCGGGATATTTAACAAAGCTTTGGAAGGGTGATACCGGGAAATAGGACAATGTTTTTAATTCACAAAGAGTAAAAAGAGGTGGACATCAATATGCAAAATATGTACAAGTTATGGTTAGGGCCAATGGTGGCCATAGTAGTGCTATTAGTAGCCTGCACACCTCCACAACCCATTGCCCCAATCCCTACCCCAACTTCACCATTTGCATCATCACCGGTCCCTTCTACTACAACGCCTGTTGCGACAGAGGATGTTGCCTGGGCAAAACTTATTCAGGATGCCAAGAAAGAGGGCCAGGTATTTATATACTCTTTCGCTTTTATCGGGGATACGGGAGTGGCTATATCCAAAGCATTCAAAGATAAATACGGGATAAAGGTAGATATAGTTGCCGGCTCAGCCCCTATTATGCTGGAAAGGTTAAGGTCCGAATATCGGTCCAGTCAATTCGTAACTGATATTGCAGATATGAATGCGAGTAGAGCCCTGGAACTGAAAAATGATAAGCTTAGCCTTAGCGCTAAAGACCTACCCGTCCTTAGTGATAAAGCAAGTTGGTATAATCACCCCCTTGAACTCGATCCTGACGGCTTTGTTTTATGCTATTTCAACTCGACTGCTACACCTTATATAAACACCACGCTGGTTAAGCCCGCCGAAGAGCCCCAGTCATGGTTCGACCTATTACAACCCCGATGGAAGGGAAAGGTTATGGTCGGGGACCCTGGCATCTACCTTCTGACATATTACACTTATTATGGGCTGGCCAGAAAATCTAATCGTCTAAACGAGGATTATTTCCGTCAGCTTGGCGGACAGATTGGCAAGTTCGTCCCTGGAAGCGCTAGAGAGCAGGTGCTAGCTCTGGTTAGAGGTGAGGGGCCACTTCATTTTAGTACGAGCGAAACTGGAGGTGCTCCGCTGATTGCTGAGGGTGCTCCTATAAAGGCACTCAGCATGAAAGAGGGTGCGGTTTTTTTCCCGTCACAATCTTTAACCATGTTATCCAAAGCCCCACACCCCAATGCGGCCAGGTTATTTATTAACTGGTTCCTATCTGCCGATGGGTTAAAAATCTTTGCTGAGTCAGCATCCCAGGTAACACGCCGAAAAGATGTACCTAATTACTTGCCTAATGCGGCCCGCGTAGACCAAAGCACTGCGATAAATCTTGACTTTAAGGACTTAGATGATGTTAACAAGCTATATAATGCTGGTTACCTCACTAAGTTGTGGAAGGGTGAGACCGGGAAATAGGGCCAAGCCGCTAACACACTCCTCCAACTCCTACCCCGATTTGACAAATCACCTGAGCGGTGTATAATTCTCCCATTCCTTTTGCGGGTGCTCTTGTTGAAATCTCGTTATTATTGTAGGTATCTAATGTGATTGGAGGATAACATGAAAACTCTAAAGCTGTACTTGGTGGTATCGGTTGCACTGCTAATGGTGCTAGCGGGATGTACCCCTAACTCTGTTCCCGTTCCAACACTAACTCCCATTCCTCCGAAGTTGGCTCCTGCAGAATCCGTTTTATCAACCAATTCACAATCGACACAGGAGGCGACATGGGCAAAAGTAGTTGAAGCCGCCCGGAAAGAAAACCAATTAACCTTTTACAGTGTTACTCTTTTTTCTGGTGATGCAGGCATTGCCGTGGCAAAGGCATTCAAAGACCGGTATGGCATTACTGTAAATTTCCTTCAAGGTAGGGGAGCGGATTGGCTGGAACGGTTAAAGGTAGAGAGGCGTATCGGACAACAGGTGGCTGACGCAATCTATGCTTCAGTCACTCATATGATTAATATACGAAACGAGGGGTTACTTGAGGCGGTGCCTGAGCTCCCGATGCTCCGTGAAAAGAACATATGGAATGTGGACCCAATGGGTCTTGATTCCGAGGGTTACATGATAGGTCTATATGTGGGATTGTATGCTCCCGGGATAAATACAAAGCTGGTGAAACCCGAGGAGGAGCCAAAATCATTAAATGACCTATTACACCCACGTTGGAAAGACAAGAAGATTGCGATCGCCGACCCGCGTGTGAGCAGCCAGCTATACCTTTATTTTGTACCTCTGGTAAATAGTAAAGCCATAGATTGGAACTTCGTCAAGCAACTTTATAAACAAACCCCAGTTGTAGTGATAGGAGGGGGCGACCTGGATACCGGTTTGGCCAGGGGTGATTTTCCAATCGGAATTATTAATCCAGACAGTCGTTTAGCCCCTTTGCTAACCGAAGGCGCTCCAGTAAGGCAAATCTCTCTAAAAGAGGGCGACATCGCTAATCCAAACGTCTTTGGAAAGGTGAAAAACGGTCCACATCCTAACGCCGCACGTGTATTTATGAACTGGATGATAAGTGATGAGGGGCAGGAATTATTCAGCAAAACACACGGAATACTGGGTGTGAACAAACGGGCTCGCGATTGGCGGCATCCCGTTCTCCAGGTTGAGCGTACAAAGCTGTTACTCACAACTATAAAAGATATAGAGGACCAAGGCCGACTCTTTCAAGAAGGTTTTATCAATAAACTGATAGCTGAAGATAAATAGAAATGATGGTAAGCATCGAGGAGGGTTAATCATGAAAGCTCTAAAACTGTACTTAGTTGTAACTATGACTATACTGATAGCTTTATCGGGATGTACCCCTAAACCTGTTCCGGTTCCAGAGCCAGCGCCCACTACTCCGGTGTTAACTCCTGCCGCTTCAGGTTTACCAACGGCGCCGAAATCGGGGCAAGATGATGCCTGGGCGAAGGTAGTGCAGGAGGCCAAAAAAGAGGGACGTTTGACTATATATCCATCCGCTTATTTTACTGGCGACAAGGGTCAAATTGTGGCTAAGGCTTTCTATGATAAGTATGATATCCGACCAGAATTCCTGATTATCACTGGCCCTCAGACTGTGGAGAAAGTGAGGGTGGAGGCGAGGATGAATCAACGGATTGGCGATGTAGTTGCCAGTGGGGAATCTACTACCTCCACGCTATCCCAGTCCGGGCTAACTGCCAGTGTGTCGCAGGAACTACCGGAGTTAAGGGATAAGAGCGTTTTTAAAAGCGATCCTATTTTTAGTCCAAATGGAGACCTGATTTCGTTTAGTTTGAAAGTTAACGGCCCTACTATAAACACGAACCTGGTCAAATTACAGGACGAGCCCAGGTCCTACTTTGACCTGTTAGAACCTAAGTGGAAGGGGAAGGTTATATTAGAAGACCCACGGACTGGAGGTGGTGCCGGATTTACCTGGTTTAGCGCTTTGCTTTACTACAAGGTGCTTGATGCTGATTATTATCGCCGTTTTTCTAAACAGGAACCGATTTTTTGGGGTAGTGGTTTTGCCGAGATGTTTAGCATGGTAGCCAGGGGCGAGGCATGGCTCTCCCCTCATGCCGCAGATAGTACCGTGGGATACATGATAGTGGAAGGAGCTCCCTTAAAGATTCTGGGCATGAAAGAAGGGAATATTGCCACGAGTGATATTATGACGATGGTTAAAGACGCCACCCACCCCAATGCCGCCAAACTATTCATCAACTGGATTCTCTCCAGAGAGGGTCAAGAGGTTTACGCTAGGGCTGGAAGCATGGAATCTATGCGCAAGGATGTAACCGGTTTTCTTGACCCCAGGGTTAGGATGCAGCCCGAACCTCAAAAGCTATTACCCCGTACCTACGATATGGCCGCAATAATAAACCAATACCATAAAGATGGCATAGCTGAAGGAATCTTCGGTAAGAAATAATGTCAGGCCAGCTTCTTTGCTGATGGTTTTACCAGCAAATCGGTAGGTCAAGACAAACAAGACCGATACGGAAAGTAATAAAGGAGGATCTTATGGAACGAGTTTCAGAGCGAAAGCGTGAGTCAGAACCAGTCATATACAGCACCATAATTGAACAGGGCCAGCAATTTGTCCGCGACTTCCAGCAAAGGTTAGACAACGCACCCAGGGTAGTGAAGTTCAATCAGTATCCAACTATGACGAACGCAATGGCCCGTCACAAACAATATACCCAACATGAGCCGGCCAATGAAGGACACATACAGCACAGGGCTAAAAGGCTGGCTATAACCTCGTTTAACCTTAGAGAGCAGATTTTCCCGCCCGGCATGAAATCCGGAGTGCACCGTCATTTTCTCGAGGCTGTGTTCTACGTCATTGAAGGAGAGGGCCATGTTATCCACGATGGAATCAAATATCCGTGGGAGGCGGGGGATGTGATATGCGTCCCGACATATTGCATCCATGAGCGTGCCAATTCCAGCAATACCAGGGAGGCCCGCATGCTGGTCTCGACACACCTGCTTTTTGAATTGCTGGGCTTAGAATCGACCGAACAGATAAAGGTAAATGCCAACTACAGGCCCCCATCAGGCGCCAAGGAGATCCGTGACTCACGAGGGGAGCTTGTAGGGTATAGATATCCTGATGGTTTGGAGCTCCGTATCGGCGCAGATAAAAAGCTTGAATCTCTCATGGAGGCCAAGAAAAAAATTGAATTCTCCGGCCAGGCGCGGGACACCTATGACCATTATTGCCAACTCTTAGTTGAGCAAACGCGGTGGCGCTTTTCGGTTCCCAATGTGATAAAAGGCAAAGAGGTCCCATGGGAAAACACCCGGATGGGTAAGATAAAATATATGGTTAGCCCCTTCAAACCATCTCCCCTCATGCTCTATGATGTTTACGTCCAGGAAATCCCGCCGGGTGGTCACTCTGGCAAGCATCGCCATGTAAGCGAGGAAGCCCATAAAATTCTTTCCGGAAGAGGATATGACATCCAAAATGACAAGAGATATGACTGGGAGGCAGAGGATGTCGTAGCTGTGCCGATTAACACGATCCATCAGCATTTTAATGCCGACCCAAATAGGCCGGCTACTTTTGTCTCTTTCCAATCGCGGATATTTCATCACATCGGGCACGGAGGGTTCGAGCACATGGAGGACGCCCCAGGCTTTGGTGGGAAGTGAGAAGTGAGGGGCGAGAGGTGAGACGCAGGTGACGTAGGGGCGGACCATCGTGTCCGCCCTATAAAAACAACGGACCAGATAGAAAACTAAAATCTGGTTTCAATGCTTTGTTGCGAAAAAGAAGAATCCCTAGTATTCTGTAACACAATATTATTCGCTATTGCACAGGCCACGATAAGTCGGGGTGCCACAGACATAAAGAATAAAGTTACATTCTACTAGCTTGGATATGCCATCAGTTTGTGAAGGAGATTGTATGGAAAGTGCTTTAGCGACACTGAGGGAAAGTGTTAACCACCGTCATGAGTACGCTCAAGCTTGGAAGCAACTAACTGGGGGCAAGGTAGCTGGAGTATTCTGCATATATGTTCCAGAAGAAATCTTGCATGCTATGGGTATCCTCTCAGTACGCATCAGGGGCAGCCGGGAGCCGGAGGATGTAACCGAGCCCTACATTACCGGGTGGTGGTGTGCCCATTGCCGCAGCAGTATGGCTGAGGTGTTAAAAGGTAAATACTCATATGTTGATGGGATTGTTTACGCAGTGAGCTGCCCGCATGTCTATCAGGTCTACAACTCCTGGTCCAGGCATAGCAATCTAAGCTATACTTACGATTTATGGATACCAGAGAATACAAGAAATAGTTACGCTCTGGGTTTTCTACAAAAAGAGTTTTCCAAATTTGCCCGGTCGCTAGAGGAGTGGACAGGCAAGAGTTTGAATGAAGAAAAACTATCGCAATCTATAAAGTTATTCAATCTTAACCGCCAGTTGCTGGAGCAAATCTATGAACTCAGGAAGGCAGCCAAGCCCTCGTTAATGGGTAGCGAAGCCATGGAGATAATCCTGGCGGGCATGGCGATAGATAAGGGAGAATATACAAAGCTGTTGCAGGATGTCATTCTGGAATTAAATACACGGAAACCTCCCACACCCCGGGCCAGGCTTATGCTTTTGGGTAGCGAGAATGATGATGTTGGTCTGGTAAAATTCATCGAATCCTATGGGGCTGTAGCCGTAACCGATGATTTGTGCATGGGCAGACGCTATTTTGCCGGTGGTCCGATTTCGACAGATAGAGATTTGATGCAAGCGCTCGCCACCCGCTATCTCAATCGGCCCCACTGTCCTCAGAAGGATATTGTAGAGAGAAATCGACTTCCCCAAATTTATCAGCAAATTGAGGACTACCGGGTTGATGGCGTCATCTATCTGCTGGAGAAATTCTGTGAACCCCACGCCTACGATCTCCCCAAGATAAAAGACCAACTGGACAAAATGGGAATTCCGTTCCTTATTTTAGAAGTAGACCTGACTACCCCGGCAGGCCAATTCCGAACTCGTGTGGAGGCCTTTTTGGACCTGATTGACGCCAAAGTCGTATTGTAAATCGAGTAAAGCCTAAGGAGAATACCATGCAAAGGGAGATTGTTCTAAACAATACTAAGTATGAGACCAAGCCTGTAGAATGCTGGGCTAAAATGAAAGAGCTGCGCCGCTGGCACTTTAAGCATACCTGGGAGGTAGCGGCAAGAGGGGGGACGGTTTTCATAGGTATGCCTGAGGGCATCCAGGGATTTCTGGCTGGCCTGGGTGACTATGCCTATCCATCCTATGGCCCATACTTCACCCGCATGATACGGGATTCTCAGCAAACTATTAAAGTCCTGGAGGCTACAGAGGCCAGAGGGCATACCCGTGATATGTGCTCCGTTATGAAGGGTTATATAGGACAACTCTATATGGGCATGGCCACACGAGCGCCACAGGGTTACACAATCAAGCCTGCCTTTGTCATCCAGACTCTCAACTGCCACACCATGGCTCAAACAGGCCAGCTATACTCGGAGTATTTAGGCATTCCCTATTTAGCTATCGATATGCCGCACAAATCAAGCCCGGAGACTTTAGAGTATGGAACTGCGCAGCTATTGGAAGCTATTGAATGGATGGAGAAGATTACCGGGAAGAAATACGATGACGAAAAACTCATCGAGGGCGTAAAGAATGAGTGGAAATCGGCGCGTTTGTGGGCCTCTATTCAAATAATGAACCAAAATATACCAGCCCCCTACGATCTTAGAATGACCTGGTCGTTACGCATGCCTTTGATTTCCATGCGGGAGCGCCCCGAAGTAGTGGACTACCTGAAGATGCTTTATGATGAAACAAAATATAGAGTTAACAACCAGATATCAGCCAGGGGAATGGAAACGATGCGCCTATTTTTCGAGGGTTTCCCACCTTACTACTACATCCAGATATTAAAACAACCTCAAGAATATGGCGCCATTTATATCATCAACGAAAATAATCTGGGCCACGGGCTCTGGAAGATTCAATCTGATGGCACTTACCAGGTAGGTGAGACGCTAGAAGAAAGAGGCATACCCATCCGCAACAGAGAAGAGGCTGTCAGGGCTGAAATGGCGCTCTATTTCGACCGGGGACGCAGTGGCACATGGTATTTCCCTCCCAGTCGTCACATTGAAGTAGTGAAGAGGGCCAAGGATTGGAAATGTCAAGCTGGTGTTATTGCCCTTGACCGTGGCTGCCATGGCTATCAGGTATCCATTATGGAAAGAAAAATGGCTCTTCAGGAGGCTGGCTTCCTCGTTGGTACCTTTGAACACAGCCAGGCTGATCCCAGAGAGTTCTCAGAAGCCCAAACTGTGGACCGTATGGAGGCCTTTTTCGATAGCCTGGGCCTCAAAAAACTGGCTAGCGCCGGGGTGGAAAATGAAGATGCTGAAGAATAGAACGAGTGGATAATCTCTCCTCATAACGCTGACAGTATGACAAAACTTTGGAAAGGAAAGGTTTGGAGTGAAGGAACCAAGTAGTGCAAGGGTAACGGTCTCTCCCCTTCAACATTGAGCAATATATTTTGGAGGTTTTAATGTGTAAATCGTGGACTTTGGTACTGCTGGTGCTTGTTGTTTTCATATCTTCGTGTTCATTAGTGGCAACTACATCTCCTACGGAAGCTCCCAAACCCAGCGTGACGGTGACGCCATCTAATGATGTGGCAACTGCGCTGCGTGTCTCTCCTGATGATGAGGCCTGGGCCAAAGTGGTGGATGCGGCCAAGAAAGAGGGAGTGGTGACACTTTACACCTTTGCCTTAGTGGGTGATGCAGGAGTGGCTGTTGCCAAAGCCTTTAGAGAGAAGTATGGAATAAAGGCGGAAATAGTCGGTGGTACCTCCCCTGTCATGCTGGAGAGAATCAAGAGTGAGTATCGGTCCCGACAATACATATCTGATCTGGCCAATCTATCATTCCCGCGACTTGTTCCGCTCCAGGCAGACGGAATGACTGTAAGCAACAAGAACCTCCCTGTTCTCCGCGACCGTCAGGGTTGGAGCATTTATCCCCTAGACGTGCATCCAGAGGGCCATTTGTTGGCCTACACTACAACTAACACCGGTCCCTGGGTTAATACCACTTTAGTGAAGCCAAGCCAGGAGCCAAAGTCGTGGCAGGACTTTCTAGACCCCAACTGGAAGGGCAAAATTATTGCTGGCGACCCTGGTGTCTATGTGGGAACAACGCAACTTTACTATGCCCTAGTCACCAAATCGGGCAGACTAAGCGATGACTATTTTCGTAAACTGGGGGGACAAATAAAGAAATTTGTACCCGGCGGGGCCGTAGACAATGTTGCAGCTTTGGCCCGGGGGGAGGGGCACATTAGCCTGACAGGTTCAAAGTCGGGAGGGTCTGCTATGGTTGCTGAGGGGGCTCCTATGATGGCCCTCCGTTTGAAGGAAGGTGGGATGGCTTCCCTGTCTAACGGATGGGTTGAACTGTCTAAGGCCCCACACCCTAACGCCTCTAAGGTATTTCTCAACTGGTTTTTATCGGCGGAGGGCCAGATGATGTGGGCTAAGACAGGCTCGGAGGTAAGCAATAGGAAAGATGTGCCGAACTTTCTCCCTGCTGCGATCAAGTATGACCTGTCTGACCTGGTATTAATTAGCGATACGGATGAGGTCGAGGTCGAAAAACTGTACAGTGGAGGGTTCATGACCAAGCTGTGGAAAGGTGAATCGGGCAAGTAACAAGGTGTAGCTCTATAGTCGCTCAGAGGCAAAGACGATTGGAACCACCTGGTTCGATTATTCTATCGTGTGATAGTCAGGGAATTGAAAAGACTTATCAATGAAAATAATACTCTATAACGTTATCTATCCAACTAAGCTAAGGAGGCGTCACAATGGGTAAATCGTGGACCTTGGTACTGCTGGTGCTTGTTGTTTTCGTATCTTCTTGTGCTTCATCGACAAACCCATCCTCTACAGAATCTCCCGGGACCACGGCTCCGTTGACCTCGCCTAAAGAAGTGGCGGTTGTACCACAAACCACCCCTGATGATGAGGCCTGGGCTAAGGTGGTGGACGCGGCCAAGAAGGAAGGTGTGGTGGTACTTTACAATGTTGGCTTAATTGGTGATGCAGGAATGGTTATTGCCGAGGCCTTTAAACAGAAGTATGGAATAAAGCTAGAGTTAATTGGTGGTACATCCCCGGTCATGCTGGAGAGGATCAAGAGTGAGTATCGGGCGGGGCAATACATAGGGGATTTCGCCAATCTGTCCTTCCCGCGACTTGTGCCGCTTCAGACGGACGGTATGACAGCCAGCAACAAAAACCTCCCTGTCCTCCGTGACCGTCAGGCCTGGAGCATTTTCCCCCTGGACATGGAACCGGAGGGCCATTTGTTGGCCTACACTACAACCAACACCGGTCCCTGGATTAATACCACTTTAGTGAAGCCAGACCAGGAACCTACATCGTGGCAAGACTTTCTAGACCCCACCTGGAAGGGCAAAATCATTGCTGGCGACCCAGGCGTCTATGTGGGAACCACGCAACTTTACTATGCCATGGTCACCAAATCGGGCAGACTAACCGATGACTATTTCCGTAAACTTGGGGGACAAATAAAGAAATTTGTAGCCGGCGGGACCGTAGATGTTGTTGCAGCTTCAGCCCGGGGGGAAGGGCACATTAATATATCTGCTTCGAAGGCGGGGGGAGCCGCCATGGTTTCTGAAGGGGCGCCGTTGAAGGCTCTCCGTTTGAAAGAAGGTGGAATGGCTTCCCTGTCTAACGGATGGGCTCAACTGTCCAAATCCCCACACCCTAACGCCTCTAAGGTATTCATCAACTGGTTCTTGTCTGTGGAGGGTCAGACAGCTTGGGCTAAGACACGCTCGGATGTCAGCAACAGGAAAGATGTGCCGAACTTTCTGCCTGCTGCAATCAAGTATGACCTAAATGATCTGGTATTAATAAGCGGTCCGGATGAGCTGAAGGTCGAAAAAATGTACAGCGAAGGGTTTATGAGCAAGCTGTGGAAAGGGGAATCGGGCAAGTAACAAGATGTAGCTCTATCGGCGCTCAAAGGCAAAGACGATTGGAGTCACCTGTCTCGATTATTCTATCGTGTGCTAGTCAGGGAATATACAAGACTTATCGATGAAAATCATACTCTATGACATTGTCTATCTAACTGCGCTTTGGAGGTGTCACAATGTTTAAAATGTGGACTTTGGTACTGCTGGCGCTTGTTGTTTTCATATCTTCTTGTGCATCAGTGCCAACCCCATCCGCCACAGAATCCTCCAAGCTCACTACTCCGTTAACCTCGACTAGAGGGGTGGCGGTCGCACCACAACCCCCTCCCGATGATGAGGCTTGGGCCAAGGTGATTCAAGAAGCCAAAAGAGAAGGGCAGGTGCTTATCTATTCCTTTTCCTTTGCTGGGGATGTGGGATTAGTTGTGTCCAGGGCATTCCGGGAAAAATTTGGGATAAAGGCAGAAATTGTTGCCGGCACTTCCCCCGTTATGCTGGAAAGGATAAGGTCCGAATATCGGGCCAAGCAATTCACGACCGATGTTGCAGATATGTCCCCGGCTAGAATATTGTCCCTAAAAGACGATAAACTCTCGCTGAGCATCAAGGACTTGCCTGCCCTCCGGGATAAAGCAGGCTGGTACACCCATCCCCTTGATATGGATCCGGAAGGCTACACCTTGAACTATTCTCCCACCGTAAGCACTCCGTACATAAACACTACTCTGGTTAAGCCTGGCGAAGAGCCACAGTCCTGGCTCGACTTATTGCAACCCCGTTGGAAAGGAAAGGTTATGGTGGGGGATCCCGGTGTATATGTCGGCACTACCTATATTTATTACGGCCTGGTCAGAAAATCCAAAAGGCTTAACGAGGATTATTTTCGCCAGCTTGGCGGACAGATCAGCAAATTTGTCCCTGGAAGCGCTAGAGACCAGGCGCTGGTACTGGTAAGGGGCGAAGGGTCAATTAACATTTCTGTAAGTACCGCTGGCAGCGCCTCTTTGCTTGCTGAGGGCGCCCCTATACGAGCCATTAGCCTGAAGGAAGGTTGGGGCAGTAACCCTGCAGTAGCTTTGGCTATGTTATCTAACGCTCCACACCCCAACGCTGCCAGGCTTTTCCTTAACTGGTTTCTATCGGCTGAAGGTATGAAAGTGTTTGCACAGTCAGCATCCCAGATAACATACCGGAGAGATGTGCCTGATTTTCTGCCCAATGCGGCTCGTGTAGACCCAAGCACGGCTATAAACCTGGACCTTAAGGACCTGGATGAGAGTAACACGCTATATAATGCCGGTTATTTAACCAAGCTCTGGAAGGGAGAGACGGGGAAATAGCGACTTTGTATATGGTTTACCCTGTGAGAGCGCCTATTTAGAAACTATTCCTATCTAATAATATCATAAGGAAAGGTTGTAATGAGCAATTTACTCGATGGTGTTCGTGTTATTGATCTGACAAGGGGTGTAGCTGGGCCTACAGCTACTATGATTTTGGGCGACCTGGGAGCAGAGGTTATTCAAATTGAACCGCCCGGGGGAACAATACTCAGACAGGCCTATGGTCCCCGCCACCGTGGCGAGAGCTTTGAATACCTGACTCTCAACCGTAATAAGAAATCCGTCGTTCTGAACCTCACTACTGCCGAAGGGAAAAAGGTTATTTATGACCTTGTAAAGGTTTCGGATGTTTTTATCGCTAACTTCAGAGCTGGTGTTTTGGAAAGGTTATCCGTGGGTTACGAAGCGCTAGCAAAGCTAAATCCAGCTCTGATATATTGCAGTATGACTGGATATGGTCCTTCCGGTCCCTATTCCCAGAAAAAAGGCATAGACGCTAATATCTCAGCCATGACGGGTTTCATGAGCCTTATGGCCGAGCCAGGCCGGATGCCACCCAAGGCGCAACCTGCTCTGATTGATTCCGCTACCGGTTTATATGCCACTATCGCCATTCTAGCGGCACTATTCAAGCGAAAGGAAACCAACCAGGGGCAAAAACTTGAATTATCCCTGTTGGATAGCGCTGTTAGCCTGGCTTCCCTGGCTATCCAGTATTACTTGATGGGTGGTGGAGTGCTTCAGAATTTAGGGTCAAGGCACGTTAATATTGCGCCCATGGGATGCTTTCACACCAAAGACGGTTACATAGTGTTGGGAAGCTGCTGGCCCCGTATAGCACATGTACTGGGAGCCGACTGGCTCATGGATGATAGCAGGTTTTCCACCAGGGAAGGCCGGGTGGAGCACCGGGAAGAACTGGATGCGATTTTGAACAGCCTGCTAAAGAAAGAGAACACCGAAGACTGGCTGGCGCTGTTTGACGTCGAGGATATCACCGCTGCGCCTATAAATACGATTGATAAAGTAGTAGCTGATCCGCAAGTGAATCATAATAAAATGATTATAACAATTGCACATGCTTTGGGTGGAGAATTTCAAACAGTCCGTAACCCTCTGAATTTCTCTGCCAGCACGCTAAACTATAATTCACCATCCACCCTCGGACAATATACCGCAAACGTGTTGCAAGACATTCTGGGATATGACGAGGAGCTAACGCAGACGATTATTCGACAGGGTGGAAACCAAACAGATGCAGAGGAACCGTTGCTATAGACGGCCTATCGGGGTTATAAGAGTGATTACAACAAAAATATGGAGGTTAGATGGCTAATTTACCGCTAGAAGGGTTTAAAATCCTGGACTTCAGCCAGGTAGCTTTTGGGCCAGTGTGCACACGTCTTTTAGGAGACCTGGGGGCCGATGTTATTAAAGTCGAGCCTTTGGAAGGTGAATTCAGCAGGCTAACCTCCAAACGGAAGGGCGAAAGCATGTCTTTCTTGACTTCCAACCGAAGCAAAAGGGACATATGCTTAAATCTGAACGACCCCAGGGGCAAAGATATTGCACTCGAGATAGCCGGCAAAGTAGATGTGATAGTACAGAATTTCCGTCCGGGCGTTATGTCACGCCTGGGTCTGGACTATGTTGCCGTACGAAAAATAAATCCTAAGGTTATCTATGCATCCTTCTCAATGTATGGAGAAACCGGCCCCCTCGCCCACCGCCGTGGAGGCGACCCTTGGGCACAAGGGTTCACAGGTATGGTAGCTTCACAGGGTAGCCCGGAGGGTCCACCTTATCTGGCGGGGCATCTGGTGGTGGATTACACCGGCGCCGCCTTGAATGCCTTTGGCATTGTTACTGCTTTACTGATGCGGGAGCGGACAGGGTTAGGACAGGAGATAACCAATAACCTGACAAATAGCGGAGTCTATATCCAGGATACTGCCATCTGCACTTACTTGAATGATGGTGTCTTATTAAAGAAGGGCGGTCGAGGTAATGCGCAAGGTATGTTTCCCTACGGAACATATCCTGCTAAAGATGGCGATGTAGTCACTATTTTTGGCCAGGATGACGATGAATGGGTCACCTTCTGCCAAATCCTGGGGATTGAGTACCTTTTAGCCGATTCCAGATATGATTCGGCTCCGAAGAGGGTAGAGCGTAAATTTGAGCTTTACCCTATCCTCGATGAGGCTTTTCGGAAGAAGACAAGAGCGGAATGGGCAAAACTCTTCAGCGAACACAAATTGCGTTGCGACCCCTGCCTGGATTACGCAGAGCTCGTACAGCACCCTCAGTTCAAAGAGAATGATTTGGTTGTAGAGCTAGACCATCCCAACGAGGGACGTCTGAAAATGTTGGGAATGCCCATAAACTTCCTGGGAATTGGTCCTATAAAGCCGAACCGCCCTCCACCCCTCTTAGGGGAACATTCCAGGCAGATCCTTTTGGAGATGGGACACGACCCTGATGAAATCGCTATTCTTCATGAAGAGGGTGTTATTGGTTTCCCTGATACAGATAAATAGCCTAAACAATGTTCCTCGTTATGCAATAGAGAATTCCTGGCTTTGTCTGGTAACGGCTTGGCTAGAGGGGTAGACCATGAAGTTATCTTCTATGATAGTAATGGGTTTAACCTTGGTAGTGGCCTTTTTGGTCATCTATCCTATCTTTATGCTCCTCTTCGGAAGTTTCATGGGTGGACCTCCCGGAGCGGGAGCGGGTTTCTCCCTCAAAGGCTATGAGAAGGCTTACTTCTCCCCGGAAACTTACCGTATCCTGCTGACCACCATCTGGCTCTCGGCGGTAAGAGCAGTGTTAGCTATGTCTCTGGCTATTTATCTTGCCTGGGTGGTTACCCGGACCGATACCCCATGGCGCAAGGGGCTAGAAGTCCTCATCTGGCTCAAGTTCTTCTTGCCCAGTTTACCTCTCACCGTAGCCTGGATACTGCTGGCCGGACCGAAAGGCTTTATCAATGAGGGGCTATCTCGTTTATTCCATCTCGAAGAGCCAGTTTTCAATATCTTCTCCTATGGTGGCATCATTTGGGTTTCCACCATCTCCTGGGTTGCCATGCTTTTTATTCTCATAACCCCTGCCTTCAGGGGTATGGACGCAGCCTTGGAAGAGTCTTCCCGGATGTCAGGCGCAAGCAGTTTTGCAACACTGAAACGCATCACTATACCAGTCCTCAAACCTGCTTTACTGGGCGCCTTTCTCCTGGGGTTCATTCGTCTCCTCGAGTCCTTCGAGACTGAACTTTTCCTGGGCTATGGACAGGGAATATATGTTTATACCACCCGTATCTGGTGGTTAATGGGCATTACACCCGCCGACCATCCCCAGGCCATGGCATTGTCCACTATTTTCCTATTACTTGTCGGCTTTATTATTTTCATTCAGTGGAGGCTTCTGGGACAGCGCCAATATACTACTGTCACAGGAAGAGGCTTTACTACGCGGCCTACCCGACTTGGCCGTTGGCGCTATGTGACGCTGGCATCTGTTTTGTTCTATTTCACTCTGGCAGTAGTGCTTCCTTTAGGGGTGCTTGCTTTAGGTAGTTTTATGAGGGTGTGGGGCATCTTTATGGCAGACCCATTCACAACAAAGCACTGGGTGCGCACTTTTTCCGACCCCCGATTTGCCCTTTCCCTTCGTAATACCATGTTGGTCGGTGTAGGTGCAGCTACTATAGGCATAGTTATTTACGGGCTAATTAGCTATATTGTGGTCAAAACAAAATCCCTTGCCAGAAAGCCCCTGGATTTTATTACGTGGCTCCCCTGGGGAGTGCCCAGTCTGGTGTTGGCGCTGGGATTTCTCTGGGCTTTTCAAGGAGGCTTACCTTTCCTTAGCTTTCTGTTCGGCACAATCTGGCTGCTCATTCTCATCTTCATCGTCAAGGGCTTCCCCTTAGGGGTGCGCGTAATGAATGGAGCTATGTATCAATTAGGCAATGAGCTTGAGGAGTCCTCTCGAGTACTGGGAGCTTCATGGACATACACCTTTAGAAGAATTATGCTTCCTCTCCTATCCCCGGCTGCTATTTCCACCTGGATAATATTATTCATGCTCACTGCGCGGGACCTGGTAACTGTAGTTTTCCTTTACAGTCCCCAGTCCCGTTTACTCAGCATTATCCTTTTTGAGCATTGGCTCGCCGGGGAATATGAACGGGCTACTGTCGTAGGACTTATCCTGACCGTTATCTTGATGGTTTCAGCCCTTGTTGCCCGTTGGCTGGGCACTAAACAAGAAGTAACGCCTTAACAAAACAACAGTATAATATTCGCTGACCGCTTGGTATTGAACATAATTATTTTTATTGACATGCAAGCCTATATGGTTTAATATCGGTCAAATATATTAAAAGGTTCGGATTTCGTGAAGCCTAATCGCTCTACTATAGCCATGTGGCTTGTGCTGTTAGCTGTTGCCTTTTTTGTTATGTACCCACTGTTCATGCTGGCGTTCGGCAGCTTCAAGGGAGGACCTCCGGGCACACCCAGCCCTTTTAGTCTTCAGGGCTATGTAAGGGCCTACTCCTCGGTAGATACCTACGTGACTTTGTGGACGACATTTTGGCTAAGTTCTGTCAGGTTGCTTATTTCCCTTATCCTGGCCCTTTTTCTTGCCTGGGTCATAGCTCGAACAGATACCCCTTTCCGTAAGGGCCTGGAAGTAATGATATGGCTACAGATTTTTCTACCATTGCTGCCCCGTGTCGTGGCCTGGGCTCTCTTAGCCGCACCTGATAATGGACTTCTAAATAAAGCAATAATAGCTATCTCACCTTGGCATAAATCCATTTTTGATATTTACTCGCATGGGGGAATCATCTGGGTATCTATATTCCCTTGGTCCACAATTCTTTTCATGCTAATTACTCCTGCTTTCCGGGGTGTAGATGCTTCGTTGGAGGAATCATCCCGGATGTCCGGAGCCAGCAACCAGATGACCTTTTTTCGTATAACGATGCCACTTTTAGCGCCGGCCATTCTAGGGGCTGCCATGCTGGGCTTCGTGGGTCTCATGGAGTCTTTTGAACCGGAGTTATTTTTAGGTTATGGCAAGGGAATCTATGTGTACACTACCCGTGTATGGTGGCTATTAGGTATAACTCCGGGAGATTTCCCCCAGGCTATGGCCCTATCTACTGTCTTTCTGGCAATAGTCTTTGGACTTATCTTTTTACAATGGAGACTATTAGGTGGCCGGCAATATGTAACCATAACCGGCCGTGGCTTCGCAACCCGGCCTATCCACCTCGGTAAGTGGAAATATTTTACCCTGTCCATAGTCCTTCTTTATTTTATTATAGGCACCGTGATTCCTCTGCTAACGCTTGCTATGGGCAGCCTGATGAAGCTCTGGGGCATATTTGTGCCTGAGCCCTTTACCACCAACCATTGGGTACGCACCTTGAGCGACCCTCGGTTTATCCCATCTCTGCGTAATACTTTATTGCTGGGCATTGGCACAGCCACTATAGGCATGATTTTCTACTCCATAGTGAGTTATATTGTTACCAAGACCAAATTTATTGGCAGAAACGCATTAGACCTTATCTCATGGTTACCCTGGGGAGTGCCAGGTTTGGTCCTGGCGCTTGGTCTGCTGTGGGCCTTTGTAGGAGGAATACCCTTATTTTCAGTTCTTCGTGGAACACTGTGGTTATTGATGCTGGCCTTTTTAATACGCAGTACACCGTTGGGAGTAAGAGTTATGAATGGGGCGATGGTGCAATTAGGCAACGAGCTAGAGGAATCATCCCGGATGTTGGGGGCTTCTTGGACCAGAACTTTTCGCAAAATAATTGCTCCCTTACTTAGCCCCGCCTTTGTTTCTGCATGGATTATTGTTTTCCTGCTATCGGTGAGAGACCTCGTAACGGTGGTCTTTCTGTATACACCTCAATCTCGAGTACTCTCTACTATGATGTATGAACATTGGTTTGCCGGTGAATACGAGCGTGCCAATGTCATTGGTCTTATTATGGCTGCCATCCTGATGACCCTGGCCCTGGTGGCTCGCCTTATCGGAGCCAAGCGCGAGATTCCGGCATGAGCAAAGACTATTATGTTAATTCAGGTGCGCCCCAGTTGTATAGGGCCAATTAGAATGTAACTTCTTTTTTTTAAAAATTTTGACAATATAGGAGACTAATGTTAGAATCACTGACATCATTAATATTCCATCGTCTGCGATACAAATTTGGGGGGAGATTTTTATGAGAGTAATGGAAAAATTCAAGGACATTTTCGCCAATCGCCATCAATATGCCCAGGATTGGAAAACCAAACACAGTGGCAAAGTTGCTGGTTATTTTTGCATCTATGTACCTGAAGAAATACTCTATGCAGCCAATACACTGCCTATTCGGGTCATAGGCAGCCGGGAGCCTGAAGATGTTACTGAACCGTATATCACTGGCTGGTGGTGTCCCCATACTCGCAGCGCCTTGGCTGAAGCCCTAAAAGGCAGATACAGCTATGTAGATGGGATAATGATTGGCAATAGCTGCCCCCACATTTTTCAAACCTTCTTTAGCTGGTCCCGTAACCTCTCTCCTTCCCTGGCCTACGATTTCTGGATGCCGATGAACCTACGCAATGCATCTGTGCCGGAGTATATGTACAAACAGTTTAAAGAGCTTCAGAATAGGGTAGAGCAATGGGTAGGTAAACCTATCAGTCAGGATAGTTTGCTCCGTAGTATAGCTACCTATAACACTAACCGTCAGCTTTTGCACCAGCTTTATGAGCTAAGGAAGGGATATTCACCTCCCATCTCTGGCGCTGATACTATGGAAATCACTCTGGCTGGTATGGTAATGGATAAAGAGGATCATACTCAGCTTCTTAAGGAAACTTTCAAGGATCTGGAAACCAAGACTAGTAGCAAAGACCCTGGTGTGCGCCTTCTATTGCTGGCCAGCGAGTTTGATGATGTAGAGGTAATACGCTTCATAGAGTCTTTGGGTGCCACTGTGGTGATAGACGAAATGTGCACGGGAAGCCGCTATTTCTGGGGCCCGCCGGTGTCCCTGGATGGAGATGTTATGAAAGGGCTGGTCAACCGCTATGTGAACAGGCCATCTGTTTGCCCCCATAAAGATATTGTTGAGAGATACCGTATACCTCAGATAATGAGGTTCGTTGAGGAATATCGCGTGCAAGGAGTTGTTTATTTGTTGGAGAAATTCTGCGAACCCCATGGCTATGACTTGCCCAAACTCAAAGCGCTTTTTGAATCCAGGGGGCTACCATTTCTGCTTTTAGAGGTGGATTTAACCACGCCAGTAGGGCAGTTCCGTACCCGTGTAGAAGCTTTCCTGGACATGATACGGGAAAAAGCCGTTACAGCTTAAGGAGATTGATATGAATAACACTAAATACGAAACAAGGCCCGTGGAATCCTGGGCTAAGATGAAAGAATTACGCCGCATGCATTTCAAGCATACCTGGCAGGCAGCGGATCATGGGGAACCCATAGTTATGGGAATGACAGAAGCTCTCCTTGGCTATTTGGCCGGTCTGGGCAACTTTGCCGACCCTTCTTACGGCCCTTATTACACCAAGCTAATGCGTAATCCACAAGAGCTTATAAAAGTGCTGGAGGCAACCGAGGCTCAGGGGATTACACGGGATGTTTGCTCCTCTATGCGCTGTTACCTGGGTCAATTATATACAGGCATGTCCAATACTGCCCCCAACGGCAGCAAAATCAAGCCCACCTTTCTTTTTCAGGTTACTAATTGCCACACCATGGCCCAAACCGGAAATGTTTTTTCAGAGTACCTGGATATTCCCTACTTGAGTATCGACCTGCCTTACGATGACACTCCCCTGGCACGGGATTATGTGTATCAACAGATGGTTGAGGGCATCCCCTGGATTGAGAAGGTAACCGGCAGGCCCTACGATGACGAAAAGCTAATAGAGGCTGTAAAGTACGAATGGGAAACCATGGTGCTCTGGGCCAAAATTGTAGCTTCCACAAGGGCAGTTCCAACCCCCCTTGATCTCCGGCACCTGTGGTCTCTGCGTATGCCCATGCTCACCATGCGACACAAGAAGGAGGGCGTGGAATACTGCCGTATGCTCTACGACGAGACCCAGTGGCGTATAAAGAATAATATCTCAGCCCGGGGCATGGAGCGTATGCGGTTCCTGCATGAAGGTTTCCCCCCGTACCATTACATCGCTATCCTCAAGCAACCTAATGAATATGGCGCAATTTTCGTGATAATGGAGAACTCCCAGGGACACGGCGCCTGGGACCGTTACGCAGATGGCACCTGGGAGCCTACCAAAACCCTGAAAGAACTGGGCAGAGAAATTCGCACTCGAGAAGATGCCTTGAGAGCAGAAGTTGAACTCTACGTTACTTACATGATGTCGAGCACCTGGTATCCAAAGTACAGGGCTACGGAAGCAGTCAAAAGGGCGAAAGACTGGCACTGCGATGCCGCAGTGCTGGGACTTGATCGGGGTTGCCATGGCTATCAGGTCTCCATTATGGAAACCAAACGAGAACTACAGAAGGCCGGTTTCCCGGTTGGCTCCTATGAACATAGCCAGTCGGACCCACGGGAATTCTCATTGACTCAAACTCTGGACCGACTAGAGTCATTTATGGAGAGCCTGGGTTTGGCGCGGATAGGCGAGGTTGCAGGGGAAAAGTCAGAAGAAGCTATAGATTAGTATGCCTTTCTCGCAACCTTTTATTTCTGTGAATGAAGTATGGAAGAGAAGGGATTAACTCAAAATAAGCGATTTAATTCGCGAACTTGACAGGTGGACGGTTTATAAGCATAATAGGCCAAATTATTTAGTAATAGGAGGAATTACAAAATGTGGCTTAAACGTTGGTTCATTGTGGCAGTAATAGCTGTGTTTGTCGTACTGGCCGGTTGTGCACCAAAAGCGGCTCCCGCCCCGGCTGCACCTTCCGCCCCCTCAGCGCCGGTAACAAACGCCGCCCCTGCCGCACCGGTTCAAAATCCAGAAGATGCAGCCTGGGACAAGGTAGTACAGGAGGCTAAGAAAGAGGGCAAAGTTGTAAGCTACAGCTTTAGCATGGCCGGAGATATAGGCAATGCAGTCTCTAAAGCATTTAAGGAGAAGTATGGGATTACCCTGGAAGTAATAGGGGGTACGTCACCCGTCCTTATTCAACGGATAAGGACGGAGCAGCTCCAGAGCCAGTATGCAGCCGATATTGGAGACTTATCCAGCGGACGTGTGGTGGAGCTAAAAACGAGTAGTTTCACGGCTAGTCTAAAAGAACTACCCATCCTCAAGGATCGCACCACATGGTACACCCATCCGTTTGACCAGGACCCGGACGGCCACGTTCTAATGTACTATCCCAACGTTCTTGGTGTCTTCGCAAACACAAACGTAGTGAAGTCAGGGGATGAGCCCAAAAGCTGGCAAGACGTGCTGGACCCAAAGTGGAAAGGCAAGTTGATAATCGCTGATCCGGGCATCAACCAGACGGCCTCTTTCCTCCACCAGTTTTTCAAGAAGAAAGGGGTCTACAACGATAACCAGGTCAAGGATTTGGGCGTACAGTTTGGCAAGTTTATCCCCGGCGGGCAGGCCGATTTTGCCAGGGCTTTAGCCCAGGGTGAAGGTGCGCTTGGGGTGGGGTTAGACCAGGCCGGCGCCAATCCCCTTATTGCCCAGGGTGCCCCACTTAAAGCCCTTGACTTAAAAGAAGGATTCCTCGGTTTGCCCATGGGTTTAGCAATGTTGAGCAAGGCCCCTCATCCTAACGCTTCAAAGGTTTTCATCAACTGGCTCTTTTCAGCCGAAGGGCTTAAGGTATGGGCAGAGGCAGCAAAACAAGCGACTTATAGAAAGGATGTACCTGAATTCACGCCGCCAGCGGGTAAGATGGACTTGAGCAGGGTCTATACCTTGAAGTTCTCGGACATGGACGACGTCAACAATATTTTTAATAACAAGGTTGTACCCAATCTATGGAAGAAGTGAACCTCAACTTAGGGTAAAAGCCATGTTATAAAGGACACTAAGGGCGCTCCGCTCCGGCAAGTTGGGCGGAGCGCCCTATATTATTTCCTCTCGCCGCATCTGTTCTACTTCTGTCCAGCTATAGCCCCCGACTTCCATGAGTGCTTCCTCCGTGTGTTGGCCGAACTCCGGGGCGGGGACGTCGTAGGAAACGGGGGTCTTGCTGAAGCTAACAGGATAGCCTAAAACCTTGGTTTTGCCCAGTGTCGGATGATTATAGTTTTCAATAACATAGCCATTCTCTATCGCCTGGGGATGATTCACCACATCATTCAAATTGAGAATCGGAGCCCAGGCAAAACGGACTTTTCGCTTCAGAAAAATGTTAGACCATTCATCCCTGGCCTTGCTGTCAAAGACTTTCTCCAGAATGTCCGTAAGGGCAGCATAGTTCTCGCGGCGCTTGAGAGCGCTAGCAAAGCGCGGATCTTGCTCCGCCTCTCCCAGGTTCAACACCTCGCAGAACTCATGCCAGAAGCGGTCCGACTGGGCCTCGGCCAGCATTATCCACTTGCCATCAGAGCACTTGTAGTGGTTTGCCAGGGGGTTGCGGGCTCGTTTCCGGGAATGCCTGGCCATAGGGTGTCCCAGCCACAGGGTGTTGTTTACCTGGTTTCCGACAAGGCACATGAGCGCGCTGCCTAGCTGAGAGACGTGTACCTCTTGCCCGATACCCAATCTTTCTTTGGCCAACAGAGCCGCTAGAATAGCGTAGCTCGTCATAGCAGCTCCAAGCGAATCGTTGACGGCCCCTGTCACCTGGACCGGCTCAGGATCGTCCCTGTCGCCCATAATCCACATGAGACCGGACATGGCCTGGGTAAGGGGATCGAAGGCCCGGAAATCTTTGTAAGGCCCCTTGACACCAAGACCACTCGCTACCACGTAGATTAACTTGGGGTTGTACTTGGAAAGGGTAGCATAGTCAGCCTTTAGTTTCTCTGCCACGCTCTGGCGAAAGTTGTGCACAAAGACCTGGGAATTCGCCACTAACCGGTAGAGTACCTCCCGGCCCTTTTCTGTTTTAAGATTCAAAGTAATGCTCTTCTTGCTACGGTTTGAGCCTTCAAAGACGATGTTCCTGCCTCCAGGGAGAAGTATAGAATCGCCCCACATGGCAGATATGCCGCGCGAGGCATCTCCTTTGACCCTGTCTTCAATATGGATAACCTCAGCCCCCAGATCACCCAGCATGAAGGCAGAACCATTCATGAATTGCACCCATTCCAGTATTCGGACACCACTCAGAATCTTAGGCATAGGCTACTCCTTTGTTTGATAACGAATTAGAAGTGAACGATAGTTCGTATACGATGGTTATTATGTTATTGTACGATGTTTTTGTCAAGGGTTTTGCAGCGCGACCTTTGATTTAGGTCTAATATAATATGCAATACAGTAACTCCCTATAGCCACAATATAGGCGGCCAAGAAGAGAAAAAAGGCCATCAAGTAGCTACCCGTTTGGTCGTAGACCCATCCAGCTACTAAAGGTCCGATGGCGCCGCCCAGCGCGTAAGCCAACTCCAAAGCCCCGAAAACGGCTCCAAATTGCAGGTTTCCGAAGAACTGGCTGGTTAGGAGAGGACGGAGCGGGACCGCCCCTCCACCACCTATCCCAAGTATGATCAAGGCTAGAAAAGCCGAGGCGCCTCCCTGAGTTCTGGTCAATAGGAAGACACCTACTGCCTGGAAAAGCACAAATCCTACAAATAGGCCGACGCGAGATAGCCGGTCGGAAAGGAACCCGGAAAGCGGTTTAGCCCAAATACCCATTGCGGAGGCAAGCCCAAGGCCCAACGCAGCACGACCAGGTGACAAGCCGCCATCCCTGAGGAGGTTCGGAGTGTGGGACAAAACCGCCACCCAAACAGAGCTGACTAGAAAGAGGGCCGACGCCTGAAGCCAGAAAGTTGATGTGCCCAGCGCCTGCCGTAAAGTGAAGGAAGCACCAAAGGAAAAAGATCTAGTCTTGGTATTTATCGACGAGGGGTCCACACAGGCGGTCCCTGAGTTGGTGGCCCGAGGTGGGGTCTTCATAATCCAGACTACAAGGGGAACGAGGAGGCCCCACGCGGCAAGGCCCAGGACCCAGAACATCGGCCTCCAGCCAAATCGAGTCAGGAGGAAGCTCGAGACCAGTGGCCCACCAAAGCCGCCCAGGCTTACCCCAGCCGATAACAAGCCTACTACCCGTCCCCGTTTGTCGCCAAACCACATGGACACCAGGACATTGATCGGGACCAGGGATACGCCGCTGAGACCAACAGAGTAGATTGCGAATGCTGCATAGAGTTGCACCACATTTTGGGTTAGGCCGACCAAAATTATGCCCAGCCCCACCAGAGGCACAGAAACCCTCATGACGCGTGGGACGCCGAATTTATCGCAGAACCGTCCGGCGAAGAGAAAACCTATTGCAGTAATAATTCCAAATATGGTAATAGCGCCAGAAAGCATACCTCGGCTCACTTCGAACTCATCCTGAATATCTTTAAAAGCCACAGTCAAGGGGTAGAAGCCGAAGCCATAGGCAGTGAAAAGGCAGACGGTACTAGCTACTACTACCCACCACCCATAGAATTTTTGTGGTTTCCTAACACCAATTGCCGGTAGGTTATAATCAACGCTCATATGATTAGCTATTATCAGCCCACTTTCTACAGAGATAAAATTTTTCACATTGACAAAAGCCTATGCAAAAATCGTGCGGTTTGGTATAATGCCAACAAACTCGTGTGCGATGATTTTATGCTTTTGCCTGCTAAAGGTCAATAAATTAACTTCTATAAATTAAACGAAGGACTAATGAACAATTTCCAAATTATTCCGGTTAGTTCAACACATTAAAAGATGTAAAAAGTGAGGTTATTTTGAAAAGCATATCCAAAGATAGTGAAAGCCCGCAAAAAACAGGTGTGCTGAGGGGAATAACTGTAGTCGAGTTAAGTGAGTTCATTGCCGGACCGTATTGCGCCAAGCTGTTGGCTGATATGGGGGCAGAGGTGATAAAACTGGAATCACCAGGTCAAGGTGATATTACCAGGCGGAGGCCGCCGTTTAAAGGAGATAGCCCTGGCCCCGACAATAGTGGCCTATTTTTCTTTCTCAATGCTAATAAACTAAGCATCACCCTGGACCCCTTTCATCCTGCAGGAAAAAAGGCTTTCTTTGAATTAATAGCAAAAGCTGACCTTTTAATTGAAGACAGAAGCCCTGTCGTTATGGAAGAGGCGGAACTGGATTTTAAACACCTTGCTAAGGTTAACCCCAGGCTAGTGGTAACCTCCATCACACCTTTCGGACAAACTGGCCCCTACAGGAATTACCGTGCCTATCCATTAAACACCTTTCAAAGTGGAGGAGAGGGATACCTCACTCCTGGCGCCAGTCTCTACCCGCAAAGGCCACCCTTAAAATGGGCTAACTTCAGCGGGGATTACTTTTGTGGTGTAAGTGCTGCAGGGGCTGCTCTGCTAGCTCTTTTTCACCAAAGGGCCACAGGGAAAGGTCAGCATGTGGATATTTCTAAACAGGAAGCGCTTTTGGATATGAACACAATAGACCTTCTGCGGTGGCCTAACCGGGGAGAGTTAGCCAACCGGGCTACTCGCGGTTACAAATTTGCTGGCGTAATGCCCTGTAAGAATGGCTATGTAGATTTTGGATTCCACCGCTGGCCAGACGAATGGCAAGCCATTCTGAGCGTCATCGGCACTCCGGGATGGTGGGGAGAAGACGAAAATCTCAAGGATCGGGCCTATTGCGAGGAACACGGTAACGAATTAAAGCAACGCCTTGCCGATTCATTCAAAGTCCATACAAAAGAAGAAATATACCAGAAAGCCATTGCCAAGCACGCTGCAATAGCACCCTGTCTTCAGATAGATGAAGTTGCCGACTCTCCGCAGATGAATTCACGGGGGTTCTTTGCGGAGATCGACCACCCAAACTGGGGTAAGTTTAAGTTTCCAACAGCGCCATACCGTTTTTCTGAAGCTCCCTGGAGATTAAGACATTTAGCGCCCTCCCTGGGAGAGCACAATGAGGAGATTTATAAACAACGGCTAAGTATGAGTACACAAGAACTGAACAATCTCAAAGCGAAGGGGGCTATTTGACAAAAGGGGCTGCTAACAACATAAGGGTATTAGATTTTTCCTGGGGCATGGCGGGTCCCCTTACAGCAATGCTGCTGGCCTCAGCCGGGGCCGAAGTAATCAAAATTGAAAGTCAACAGCGGATAGATATGAGTCGCACATCCGCAGATCCTTATACCGGGAAGCCTACCGGAATAAACAAGAACTCCATCTTCAACGACCTTAACCGTAGTAAACTCAGCGCTAACATCAATTTGAAACATCCCAGAGGACTGGAGTTAATCAAGTCACTAATTAAAATAAGCGATGTTGTATTAGAGAATTATTCGGCTGGTGTGATGGAAAGGCTCGGCCTGGGTTATAAAGTGGTCAGTGAACTTAATCCAAGCATTATTATGTCTTCATCTTCTACTATGGGAGGCATGGGCCCGGAGGTGGGAGCCATTGGCTATGCGCCTTTATTTGCCGCATCCAGCGGACTGAGCGACATGACCGGTTATCCTGATGGTCCACCCACTGAAATAAGATTTAGCATGGATATTATTAGCGGCTATACCACTTTTGTAGCTGTAATGGCAGCCCTGGTTTCCAGGCAAGGTACAGGGAAAGGACAGTATATAGATTTCTCATCTCGGGAATCTATTTCCATCCTTCTTGGCGATGCTCTCATGGACTACACTCTAAATGGCCGGGTACAAACTCGCAATGGCAACGATGATGCTACGATGGCGCCTCATAACTGCTATCGCTGCCAGGGTGAGGATAACTGGGTGAGCATCGCCATTGATAACGATAGTGAATGGCACGCTTTCTGCATGGCTATTGGCAACCCGGAATGGACAAATGACAATAGATTTGCCTTGCAGATATCCCGTCATAAGCATCACGAGGAGTTGGACCACCTGGTAGAAAGCTGGACAATAACTTTCTCTCACTACCAGGTTATGGAAATATTACAGGCGGCAGGAGTGGCTGCAGTGGCTTCACTAAACCCTCAGGACTTATTTACCGACCCCCATATTCAGGAACGCCAATCATTTATTGTAATGAATAATCCCGAAGCAGGGGAACGATTCTCTGTGGCTTCGCCACCCTGGAAACTATCTGAAACTCCTTGCTCAATCTACAGGGATGCACCATTGTTTGGAGAGCATACAAAATATGTGTGCTGTGAACTGCTTGACCTTTCCATAGAGGAAGTTCAAAAACTCATCGAAGAAGGGGTTTTGCAATAGTCCTTATACTGAAACGCCACTGCTTCAGTCCCCGGGAATTCACATTACAGACCAACTAGCTAACCGCAACCTGAGGTGCGGGAGTATCCCGTCGGAATAATGATGACAATAATAGTAACCTCTTTGAGTGTACCGAAAACTTTCGCACCAGATTACCCAAAGTTATCAAATGCAGTCCAGAGCACAAAAACAACCAGTGAAGTCACACTGAAAAGTTGACAAGAGCTATGAAACGAATAAACAGGCGAAGGAAATTATTCCCCTTTTATTATGGCTGGGCCATTGTGGCAGCAGCCTTCATGGAGCGTATTGTTTCCATGGGGGTCTATAACAATATGGGCATCTTCTTCAAACCAATCATGGCTGATTTTGGGTGGAATAGAGCCCAAACCGCCGGGGCTTTCTCAGCGGCTGGTCTTTTGACAGGTGGGCTATCGCCATTCTGGGGAGCGCAGGCCGATAAATACGGCCCGAGGCTATTCATCATGGTCGAAGCCATTAGCCTGGCTGCGGGCTACATCCTCATATCCCAAATGAATTCTTTATGGCAGTTTTACCTGTTTTTCGTACTGTTCATAGGCATCGGACAGAGCGTCTCCACAACTACTATACTTTCCACGTTACCACGCTGGTTTGAAGCCAAGCGAGGAATGGTACAAGGCATTGTACAATCGGGCGCAGGTTTAGGCATCGGTCTGGCGCCGTTACTGCTCACCTATTTAATCCTTAACCATAATTGGCGGTTAGCATTTTTGGTGTCTGGGCTAATGATAGGTGGGATAGTATTTATGGTGGCATGGATATTTCGACGTTCTCCACAGGACATGGGTATTCTACCAGATGGCAAACCGGTCTCGCTGGACGACACGAAGAGGGGGAGCGAGAGTTCTTCCAAATCTAACAAGGCTTCGGCTAATAGTTCCAAAACCTTCACTTTCCGTGAGGCATTGAGTACCCACAACTTGAGGAAACTGCTTTTTGTGACAATGGCGGCTGGTTTTGCCCATATCCTTATAGTAACTCACCTGGTTCCATATGCCACCGATATAGGGTTTTCTCCTACGGTAGCAGCCACTTTCATGGTGGTTATAGGATTAGCCAATGCTCTGAGCAAAATAATATTGGGCCTGGCGTCGGATAGGGTAGGACGGCGGGCTGCTCTGGCCTTTTGCTTTGGCCTGGCAGCCATTATGTTTGTCCTTCTTATGACGACCAAGGGGTTGTGGGCATTATATATTTTTGCCGCTGGATTTGGTTTTGCCTATGGTGGTTGGCTGCCGTTATTCCCAGCTATCAGTGCAGATCTTTTCGGAGTCCGCTCCCTGGGAGCAATTTACGGTCTTACCAATGCCAGTAGCGCCGTCGGAGGCGCTCTCGGTGGTTTTATGGGCGGCTATATCTTCGATAGCACTCAAAGTTATAGCTACGCCTTCTTGATATCAGAGATGTTACTATTAGTAGCGTTTGCCCTGCTTCTTTCTTTAAAAATACAGGGAAAAGACAACCATGATGTTGGTTCACATATTTAGTTTTGTAACCTTGGCAATACAGCGGGGTTAATAAATGTTAGCATCATATCTTAACGGTGGATGCTGGTTGCACTTCGATAGCTGAGCCACTTCCCAAGCTCGCCTTAGCTAATCATATGGTGTTTAAAACATTTGGGCAATGTAGGATGTTGCACCTTGGGACAAATTGTGTGGATCACACAAAAGCCCCTTTTGTGCAATCAGCTCAGTTTTTCCCCAGTCTTTCTCTCTTTTTTTCTCGCCTTCTGGCCCTCTGTTTGGCATTGCATTCATCTCTATGCAGGGCTCGTTTAGCCCGCTGCCTGGCAATAAGTTCATCCCTGTGTCTTGCCCAGTAGGTCTTATGCCGCCGTCTATTCCCAAGCCTACGCAGTTCCCTGCGCTCCTCCGGGCTATGTTTTACCCGGGTAGGCTTCGGCGGTGTATCCCCCCAAACAACCTTAGCTTTTTCCCTGATTGCCGTTACAGTGCGGCTTACCCAGCTCTGAACTATTCCAAGAACATCGGCTATCTCCTGCTCTGGGAAACCTTTGAGATGAAGGGTTAGTACCTGCCTCTGCCGAGGCGTGAGGCGTTCCCGTAGTTCCTTCTCCATGATGCGGGCCACCGCTATGTCCTCTGTGGGATTGGGCAGCTCATTACGCCGCCGGCGGGCCAGGGCATCATCTATGATGTCCAGGCCGTCTTTGCCCTCCATCATTGCCTCCAGGCTGTCAACAATGAAGTGGACTTTGCCCAGGGGCTTTGGTTTGTCTACGGATGTGCCACGAATGAGAAAGTCGTAGGCAGCCCGGTAAGCCACTGTCCAGATAAGCCCGACAGGGGCATCAGGGTTATCTTTGAGCTTTATCCATACTCGTAGCCTTGCCTCTTGCTCCATGTCCTCCAGGAGCCGCACCTGGTGGTAGCGGCTGGCGCAGAGCCAGACTGCATAGTGGATAGTGTCCCTGCAGGCAGCCAGCCGGGACTCCGTTACTGGCGCCGGCGCCTGGGTATCTATTAGTGGCGGAGAAAGCGTTAGCGTAGTCATACATACCTCCTCTGTTTGTTCTCAGAGGGGGGTTGCGGTGAGGGAAAAGAAAAGAGACCCCATACTTTTCAGTATGGAGTCTCTA
>Ga0209514_10001566_pt1 | contig 38907 bp, 35 predicted proteins | sample Subgrocontami58m_FD_187452 | JGI IMG/M metagenome (GOLD analysis project Ga0209514, IMG submission 187452) | Subsurface groundwater microbial communities from S. Glens Falls, New York, USA - GMW37 contaminated, 5.8 m (SPAdes) (version 3) | ecosystem: Environmental > Aquatic > Deep subsurface >...
ATTGTCGTACCTGTAGGGGTAATTCATGAATTACCCCTACATACGGTCACGAAGGCATTTTCTTGTATAACTCTTTGCGGCTTTGTGTCTCTGCGTGACACCCATTGCGTGTCTCCTGCTTTTGGGCGTAAAGATGCTCCAGAAATGTTTTTACTTCATCGGGGGAGTGGACATAGTAGTCCGCCACGGAGGTATCGGGAGTGAAAGGACTCCGGCAACTATCGCTACCGGTGATATGGCGATACTCCGTAGCGGACATATTTGAAGGGTTTCCCACAAAGATCGTAAGCGCTCTTCCCCGTAAACTGTCAAATACCTCCATATCTGCCTTGTCATCGCCAAGATAAATAACCAACGCATCTTCGTTAAATTTCAACGGGAAGTAATCAGTCAATAGCCATTGAATCGCCGTGGCCTTATTCCACTTCACAGGAGGACGTATCTCGTAGACCATCTTGCCTTCACTCAGGAGTATCATTTTTCTTTCCAGGAAAGGTTTTGTAACGGCATGAAGAGTCCTGCTTACCTCATTCACATCGCCTTTTTTTTTAACTGAGCGATAATGCAAGCTAACGGAAAGCCCTTTATCTTCAACATAAATCCCTTCGATATGCTGTAAGGATTTAAAGAGTTTCATGTAAATATGCCAGAGGGTGCTGCGCGCCTTTTTGGCTTCAGGACAGGTAGACCGGATATCCGGTCCTTCCATTTCTATGCCATGGTTGGCGACATAGAGGATTCCGCGAACCTGAACCAGTTTTTTGATCTGCTTCAGGGAACGCCCGGTTATTATGCTTAAGAATACCGCTTTATCCTGGGTAAACTTTGTCAGGGTTTGCCGTATTTCTTCAGAAAGGGCGGCGAGGTCCGGGTGTTTCCGTATGGGGGTTAACGTGCCGTCAAAGTCCGTTAAAAGGATGATATTTCCCTTCGAATGGAGAAGTTCATTGACCGCTTGGATATTATCGAACAGGTATTTCATCGTTGGTGCTCAGGAATTCGTATCAATGTTTCTTCCAAGACGCCGCTTGGAAACCGGCATTGAAACACACCCACAGCCCCTCTGGTAGGTCAGGCGTCCACGCCTGACATTATGATGACAAGCGGGGACGCTTGTCCTACTAACGAGGGGAGGGCGGAAGTCCCCTCTAATAAGAGGGGATTTAGGGGTGTGTATATTGTGTTTCAAAAAGCTAAAATGATACCGTAATTCGAAGCAGGTAGGGGCATTTCATGAATTACCCCTAGATGCTTCGCATCGTACGGAATGACAAACGCTATCATGATCATGATGAACCCATTATGCGTGTTACTCCGGATGATGCGAAGCCTGTAGTTTGATTAATTCGTTCACGATACTTTGTCCCCAGTTGTATACATTATGTTCGTGTACCTGTTCCCTGAGACGCTGTATCCTTTTCTTCTTTTCATCCGCGGGCATTTCGATGGCAGTCTTTATGGCCTCTGCGAAGGTATCTATGGCGTAAGGATTGATCTGAATACACCCCGCGAGTTCTTCGGAAGCGCCGGTGAACCGGCTGAGTAACAATACGCCGGATTCGTCAAATCGTGAGGCAATGAACTCTTTGGCGACCAGATTCATCCCGTCGTGCAACGAGCTGACGATACAGAAATCCGACAGGCGATACAATGCCTGAACGCTTACGCGGTTAAAGTGCGATTTCAACAGACGTATGGGCGTCCATCTTCCGTCACGGTATTTGTGATTAATCTCGACCATGAGATCGTATATCTTGTCATTACAATCACGGTAGTCATCAATGTGGATACGGCTTAAATTGCCTGCCTGTACAAAGGTAATTTTGTTTCTGTACTCAGGATATTTTTCGAGGAACCTGTCAATGGCCATAAACCGTTCGGGAATGCCCTTCGTATAATCAACCCTGTCTAACCCAACGCCGATAATCTGACCTTTTAAACCGAGTTCTCTTTTTATGCGGGCCATCTCAGTCTCTACTTCCTTGCTCTGCGCCTGTAAACTCAATTCGTCAAAATCAATGCTGATAGGGAACGGACGGATGTGCGTGGTTTTGCCGCCTTTGGTTGCGGAAAATTTACTGTAATCTACCCTTGATTCCAGATTCCGGTCTACCGTGTCGAGGAAATTGTTGCAATGGTACTGGACGTGAAATCCCAGGAGATCGTTTCCCAAAAGACCTTCCAGGATTTCCTGTCCCCAGGGGCATATACGGAACGCCTCCCTGTTTGGCCAGGGGATATGCCAGAACTGCGCCACAAGCAGATCAGGACGGCTTTCCTTCAGCATCCTGGGAAGCAAGGTAAAATGATAGTCCTGAATGAAGACAAATGCCTTATCGTTTCCCACCTCTTCCAATACAACGTCGGCAAATTTCTGATTAACGGATTTGTAAACTTGCCAATCGGCCTCATTAAACTTGGGTTTCACGTACACAATGTGGCAAAGCGGCCACAGCGCTTCGTTGGAAAAACCGTAATAAAACCTTTCCTCTTCTTCGTGGGTAAGCCAAACCCTTCTGAGCGTGTATTGCGGGTTATCAGGGGGAACGGCAATATGTCCTTTGCTGTCCACAACCTCCTTGTCGGCGTCGCCGCTGCCGTAGGCGATCCAGGTGCCGCCCTCAGCCCGAATAATGGGATCCAGGGCAGTAACCATACCGCTGGCGGGGATAATATATTTGATTTCCTCGCCTGCGTAGTTGTGTATGTACGGCTCACGGTTGGATACAATGATTAGCTTGTAATCCTTGAGTTTGCTCGAAATAAGCTCTTTTAATGATTCTTTTGTGTGGGTCATGTCTTCTTAGATTAAATTGCAGCTTCGCCTGACTCTTTTGTACGGATACGATACACGTTTTCCACGTTTAAAACGAACACCTTGCCATCTCCGACGCTTCCTGTTTGGGTCTCGCTGATAATCGTATTTACAATTCTTTCCACGTCTGTATCTTTAACGGTAATTTCAATTTTTGTCCTCGATAACAGATCAACCCGGTATTTTGTTCCACGCCATATCTCGCTAACGCCTTTTTGATTGCCTTGTCCCTTTACTTGCGTAACGGTCATTCCTGGATAACCCAGTTCTGACAAGGCATCCTTGATAATCTGAAGTTTTTCCGGTCTGATAATGGCTTCTACCAATTTCATGACAATCCTCCCTTTCCCAAACGTGTCGGATGTGTAGCGCGGGTGGTTTATCGTTCGACTGAGAGCACGACGAAGTCCCCCGCCGAATGCCGACCACGCTTGTCCCCGACATCGATCGGGGAAGGGATCGGCGCTACAATTTTTCTTAAATGTTAAAATACCGTTGTTAAACGCCTATTGCGTTTTTGTTGACGGAGCAATGCAAGAGGATTACTAAAACGCCTTTATCGTGAAGAACAAAATGGTAAATACCACCATCAGCAGTATGATAACATCTGGTGTTTTGATTGCTGGTGGATGGCCGGGTAAGCCGGTCTTGTTAATCTCCTGCATGTTTTCGGCGGTGTATGTGACCGTAGAACCAAAAATAGTGTGGGAAGATTTTTGCAAAAGTATTGATTCGAGAAAAGGGCCAAGGGCAGGTTTCCCCGCGCTTTCGCGGTCTTCATCCTCGAAACTTTGTAAACAGGGTTCTTCAAGTTTAGACGCTCCATGGGCAACCGCCGCCAGTTTTTGTATGATTTCGCCGTTGTTTTTGACGGTAAGATTACGGGTAAAAAACAGTATTGCTGCAAGAATTGAAAGAGAGATAAATACGATGAATTTTCTCTTCATATATTTCGCCTCTTTTGTAATTTCGCGGATTCATACGCTATGTTAACGATAGTTAACTTACAATTGCAATATTATAATCCATGAGGTATAATTCGTTCAAGGAAATTATCCTATTTCTGTTTCTATGCGAGGTGACGCTATGCAGACGCGACGACGAACCACGGTCAGAAGGCAGCAGATTGTGGACAGTATCCGGAATATCATTTCTTCCAAAGGCATCGAATACGTTACCATAAGCGAAATAGCAGCAAGCATCGGCACTTCAAAAACGGCAATCTACCGCCATTTTAAAAACAAGCAGGATATATTGAGTATGCTGATTGATAACATCGAGGAGACACTCATGGACGCCCTGGACAAGGCGATAGTGACCGAAGACCCTGTTCAAAATTTACAGAACGTGCTATTAGCCCACCTCACTTATGCAAGAGAACGACGCGAGACGTCGTTTATTGTCATCATGGGCGCGATGCAATTTAGTGATGCGCGTATACGTGAGAAGATTTCGCGGCTTATTGAGAAGTATTTGCTGAAGATAGAAAAGATGCTTAAGAACGCTATGAAGCTGGGATTAATAAAGAACGACATAAATCCCAGGATGTCTGCCATCGCCTTTCTGGGACTTATTCAAGCCACGGTAACCGTGTGGTCATACAAAAATTTCAACTTTGCGCCCCGAAAAAAACATGAAGAGCTGTGGAATGTCTTTGGCGGAGGAATCGGCCTTTCGCTATAAAATAAAAAACCTTTCCACGCAGTAATTGAAACTGTGCGTTATTGTTTTGACTCAAGCGCAGACGCAATAGCTTTTCCAAGCGCCTGCGCGGCGTCAAAGGCGTCCCGTTGCTCCTCGAACTTATTTACGCCGACAGATTGCACGGTGGCTTCGCTTCCAAATATCATTTTAATGCCTGACGTCTTGCACTCATTCCCGTAACCGCACTTGATACAGGGCACGTTTCCCAGTATTTTGACGGCGCCTACAAAATTCATCCCTTCTTCCATCATATAAAACATGATCGCGTTAATTGCCATATCGCAGGCAGGCGGCAATGCCTTATTTGTTGCGGGAATTGCGCAGGTAACGATTGCGCCGCCCGGCTTGCCTGCCATGAATCCGCGCTTATGACGAAGGGGATAGAGTCTTTCAATGAATGCCTTCGTTAGCGAGTCCAGGGAAGAATACGGCGTGTAGCAGGCAATGATCAGGGCGTCCGCCTCTTTAACTTTTTCCGCCAACACAATTCCGTCGTCCCGGGTGTTTACGCACCTGTTTGTATCTACGCAGCCGATGCATGCCCTGCACGGTGTAATGTTATACTCGGCAAGTTTTACAAACTCTGTTTCAAGGCCGGTGGCCTCCAGCGCCGCTTTTAATGCCCTGTCCGTATTGCTATTATTGATAGGAGAACCTGAAACGCCGAGTACCTTCATCTTCTTGTCCTTTCTTTTCTGGTTTTTGAAATAGTGACGTGTGTCGAGTGGCGGGTGACGAGAAAGAAGCCTCGTCTGTTACCTGTCACACGTCACTTGATGTACAGGAATTTCAATGTTGTTGGTAGTAGCCGACTCCTGTCGGCGATGGGCAACTCAACGCGGTGTGCATGCGTCCGGTCGCCAACAGGAGTTGGCTCCTACCGGGTGCCGTCCCCACAGCCGATCCAGGTTTGCAACCTGAACCCAGTAGTTTGAACAAGCGATACCCAGTTGAACAGTCACAACGCCCAGAAATACATAAACCTCCAGGTTCAAGTTACAAACTTGAACCCGCAAAGGGTCTTCAACCCCGGTGAATGAATACAGACCGGCGCTGTCAGACGTTGTTTCTTTTGCCGACCCCCGTGAAGGTTTTAAGGTTACCGTTGCATCAGAAACAGCGTGGCGTTTCTTATCTGACACGTTTCCGTAGACCATGAGTGACGAGGAGGGTTTAAGGTCGAATACAACGCTTTCAACGGCAAGCGTCTTCTTTTCTTCCGCATGTACGGAATGTGCGACAACGCAGAAAATACCCATGAATATCGCAAAAAACCTGGCTGCAAACAAAATATACATTTTATTGCCTCCTTCTTAACGATGTTTCCAAATTATCACTTTGATCTCGCCCATGTGCAAGATCAGGTTTTTATCGTTGTCCGTTTTTTTTTCGCCTGGAAGCCCGTATTGAAACACACCTCCAGCCCCTCTGGTAGGTCAGGCGTCCACGCCTGACATTATGATGACAAGCGGGGACGCTTGTCCTACCAACGAGGGGAGGTTTGAAGTCCCTTCTAAAAAGAGGGGATTTAGGGGTGTGTCTACTGTGTTTCAAAAAACGTAACAATTTAGTTTTTTGAAAAAGGTAGCGCCGATCCCTTCCCCGATCGGTGTCGGGGACAAGCGTGGTCGGCTTTTGCGGGGGATAAACCACCCGCGCTACGTATTCCGTTTCGTGTGGGTCTCATATAAATATACGGATTTTTCAAAAAGCTAAATTGTTACTGAACTCTTACCTTTTCTCCCATCTCAGCTTTGGTTCTCTGGCGGCCCTGACTTCGTCCGGGCGGCCAATGGGCGTGGTTTGCGGCGTGTTGTGTACAACCTCCGGACGTTGTTCGATGTCTGTTGCTATCCGGATCATGGCGTCAGCAAAGGCGTCTAATGTCTCCCGTGATTCTGTTTCCGTGGGTTCTATCATCATGGATTCCTCTACAATCAGCGGGAAATAAATCGTCGGCGCGTGGAAACCGTAATCCAGCAGTTTCTTGGCGATATCCAGGGCTGACACGCCTTTGCCCTTTTGCCTCTTTGCAGAGATGACAAACTCGTGCATGCAAGTCTTACCGTAAGGGATGTCATAATATTCTTTGAGTTTGTGACGGAGATAGTTGGCATTGAGAACGGCATACTCGCCTGCCTTGCATACACCCTCTTTGCCCAAAGATAACAAATAGGTGTACGCCCTGATGATCATCCCGGCATGGCCGTAAAATGCACGCACCCTGCCTATGGAGTCCGGGTAGTTATACTTGAGGTGAAACAAATCAGAACATAGAGGCGAACGGCCGTTCTCCCCCACCATTGTTTTCTCTGCGGCTGATACTTCTATCCGCGGCACAGGCAGGAAGGGTCGCAATTCTTCGGTAACGCCGATAGGTCCCGCGCCGGGGCCGCCGCCGCCATGGGGCGTGGAAAAGGTCTTGTGGAGGTTTAGGTGCAGGATATCCACGCCCATATCTCCCGGTCTGGCTATCCCCATCAGGGCATTCATATTGGCGCCATCACAATAGACGAGTCCGCCTGCGTCGTGGACAATCGTGCATATTTCCACGATGTCTTTTTCGAATAATCCCAGGGTATTGGGATTGGTGATCATGAGCGCCGCAGTGTCACGGGTAAACGAGTCTTTGAGTTTTTTTATATCTACAAGTCCTTCGGCGTTGGATGGAATCGCCTCGACTTCATAACCGCACAGGGCGGCAGACGCAGGGTTGGTGCCGTGCGCGGAATCGGGCACCATAATCTTATGCCGTGTTTCCCCCTTTTTCTCCATATAGGCGCGGATTATCAGCATGCCGGTCAACTCGCCATGTGCGCCAGCCGCCGGTTGTAAGGTAAATGCCGACATCCCGGAAATGTCCTTGAGCATTTGTTCGAAATCGTACAGGAGCTTCAGCGCCCCCTGACACTGCCCGACGGGCTGATAGGGGTGTAATTTCGTAAAGCCCTCCATGCGAGCGGCGTCTTCATTTACCTTCGGATTATATTTCATTGTGCAGGAACCCAGGGGATAAAAATTGGTATCCACGCAGAAGTTCAATTGAGATATGCGGGTAAAATGCCGTACAACGTCAACCTCTGAGACCTCGGGTAATTTTGTCTCCTGTGTCCTCAGCATGTTTTGAGGAAGCAGGTTCATTACGGGTTTTTCTGAAACGTCACAGGCAGGGAAGGTAAAGCCCCGCCTCCCCGGAGACGATTTTTCGAAGATGAGGGGTTCAATTGGGTTCATGCTATCACCATGTTTAAAACTCATAGTAAAAAACAACCGCATGTTGAGTTCAACACAGACCGCTATTCTAGGAGTTTACTGGGTCTCTTATCCATGAATTTGGATTGACTCAATCTCGCTAATGGATATAATAAAGCCAATCTTATATAACATCCCGTAAAAATCAAGAATATTGTGATATACAGATTGAGAATTATGAAAGATATCACTAAAACAATTCCTCAAAATAGAATCGCCGAGTTCTGCCATCGCTGGAAAATCAGCGAGTTGGCGCTGTTTGGTTCTGCTTTGCGCGATGACTTTACTCCTAATAGCGATTTGGACTTCCTGGTCACCTTTGCTACCGATGCTGAGTGGGGGTTGCTCGACCATGTGGCCATGCAACGGGAACTACAAGCATTGTTGCATCGGAGCATAGACCTTATTAGCAAACGCGCTGTTGAAAGAAGTCAGAATTGGTTACGTCGTCAAGAAATCCTAAACACCGCACATATTCTTTTCTCCGAGCCAGAGGCAGCGCATGCTACGCGATGACGTCACGCTCCTGGATATTGCCAAGTCCGCCCGTCTCGTCCTGGTTTTCATTCAGGGTATGGGCAAAGAGGCTTTTCTTGAGGATATTAAGACCCAATCATCAGTAATGTACCAATTGATGGTCATGGGTGAAGCAGTCAAACGGCTTTCGACTGAGTTTCGTGCGGTACACGCAGACATTCCATGGTTATTGATAGCGGGTATGCGCGACCACTTGATTCATGCGTATGACACGGTTGATTGGGAAGAGGTATGGAAGACAGCAAGCCGGGACGTGCCTGATTTATTAGTAAAGTTCGCGCCGTTACTTCCCCAGCAGCATCCTGGAGGAATAGTGTAATGTATACAGACGATCAGGAACGACGGCCTCTATTGTCCATGAAAATATTGTGATAATTCATTAACCAAGCGGTAGGGTGGATTCAGCGATAGCGAATCCACCTTTCCCGGAAACATTATTGGTGGATTCGGCGTAAAAACCAACGCCTTAATCCACCCTACACATAACTTAAACAGAGAAATTAAATCGTTTTATTTAGATGTAAATGATGCATTGAAAAGCGCGAAGTTGGACTGGATATTTGGACAGAACGATGGGTTTGTTTGCTGAACCCATCCTTACGCTTTTGTTTGTGCCAATTCATCAACCAAACGGTCAATTGCCTCCCTGGTCTTCGTCTCGGTTACGCACAGGAGCATACAGTTGTCGAGTTCAGGGTAAAATCCGGAGACGTCCAATCCGCCAATAATTCCTCTTGTCAGCAGGTATTCATTAATTTTGTTTATGCGACGACTGTCCCGGATTTTTAATACAAATTCGTTGAAAAATGGTTTTTTAAATGCCGGTTCAAAAATGTTTAAGGCGGAAAGCCTTTCGCAGGCATAATGGCTCTTCTGCAGATTAAGATTACCCACTTCTGCTATGCCCTTTTTCCCCAATGCGCAGAGATAAATGCACGCCCTGAGCGCGAGGAGCGCCTGATTGGTGCAGATGTTGGAGGTTGCCTTCTCCCGGCGGATGTGTTGTTCCCTGGCCTGCAGGGTCAGGACAAAACACCGTTTCCCATTGCTATCCGCCGTCTCGCCTGCTATCCTTCCCGGCATCTTTCGGAGCAATTCCTTTTTTACGGTAAAAAAACCAAGATACGGGCCCCCATAGTTCAGATAGTTTCCCAGTACCTGTCCTTCGCCGACTGCAATGTCGGCATTGTATTCCCCCGGCGGTTTCAGTATCCCCAGCGAAATGGGGTTAACACAGGCTATAAAGAGCGCGTCGCGCTTGTGGGTAATGTTTGAGATGGTTTCCATGTCCTCGATACAACCGAAGAAGTTTGGGTTTTGGATGAGCACGGCAGCGGTTTTGTCATCGAAAACTTTTTCTAATTGGTTGATATCGGTTATTCCTTCAGGTGCGTCTACCTCAACAATTTCCGTCCCAAAACCTTTTAGGTAGGTGCTGAGCACCTGCCGGTATTCCGGATGAATTGCCCGTGAGCAAACGACCCTGTTCTTTTCCTTCAGGCGGATGGCTAGGTGCGCTGCCTCCGTCAGGGCGGTAGAGCCGTCGTACATGGATGCGTTGGCGACGTCCATACCTGTCAGTTCGCACATAAGCGTTTGAAATTCGTAAATTACCTGAAGCGTGCCCTGGCTTACTTCGGGCTGGTAGGGCGTGTAGCAGGTATAAAATTCGCTCCTCGACGCCAGATGGTCTACAATCGTTGGGATGTAGTGTTCGTAAGCGCCGGCGCCTAGAAATGAGAAGCAATTGCCCGTGCCGATATTCTTATCGCTTAAATCCTGCAATAATTTTACTACCTCCGGCTCGGAAAGGCCTTTTTGCAGGGTTAAGGAGAAATTTCGCAGGGATTTTGGGATGTTATCTAAAAGCGATTCAACGGAAGATATGCCCATCGCTTTCAGCATGATATCTTTATCTCGTTCGGTATTTGGGATGTAATCCATATTGTTTTTAGTTAACGACCCTGTCAATCCCGCGAAATTCGCGAAAAGGCCACGAAATATGCTCCGGCTGAATGAGAAGACATTTCAATTCGTGTTTTTTTATAACAGATTACGCACTTCTCAACGAATTTATTTCGCAATTATTCAGTCGAACGCCTGATATCAGTGGTATCGTTTGCTGAATTTGATTGTTAGGCGTCTAAAATTCCTTTTACCTCTTTTACCAGAATCGGCAAATGATTTTCAACCGCTTTCCAGACAATCATCTCGTCAATGATATCATAGCCGTGTATTAAAATATTTCTGAATCCTATGATACGATGATACTCTGAAACTCTTTCTATCAATTCTGTATCAATCTGCCTAATCCTGCTAAGGGCTTCTCCAATAATCTCAAAATCCCTCTCAATCGCCCGTTGTGTAATGGGGCTGTTTTGATATGCCTTAAAGTCCATTCCGTGGGCAAAAGTTTGTATCTCTTCTGCTGCCTGGAGAATATCAATAAGGCTTTTTCTTATCTCATCGTTCATAAACAATAGTTCTGGTCTTCTCGACTCTTTCCCTGAAAACAGGGTTTCTGAACGGTTTGTCTACAACAAGATCAACCTCCCGCCCAAACAACTTCTCCAGTTGCTCTTTTAGCTCAAAGTATTTCTCAAAAAGGTCAACGTTTTCATCGGCGTCAAAAACTACCAGTATGTCAACATCACTGCCTGGTGAATAGTTTTGAGTCAAAGCCGATCCGTACAGACCGAGGCGTTTTACTGGTAATAAACGACAAATACGTTCAATTTCCGGTTTGAGTTTTATTAAATCAATCATAGCAATATTATTACTTCTTATTGAGAGTTATTCAATGTGTTTCTGCCTAACGCCAAGGATCACTGGTGGCTGAAAGCCGTCCGGTGAATCCTTTCGTTAGGCATTTTCACGGAATCTGGCATCCAAGTAATGCAACAATGTGTTCACGCTATTGATGATGAGCATAGCTTCAGGTTCTTCAAGAACCATTTCGTTTGGATGAGCGCCGCTTGCACGGTTTCTCAGAGGATTAAGCGAATCTATAATTGATGCCATAGATTTGAGCACTCGTTCAATATCTGTTGCACGGGGCTCACGAAAGTATAAAGCTGGATGGTTTGTCCTAAGTAATTTAAACAAGTCAGTTACACTGCTGTCTTCAGGGAATGATATTGAAGCCTTATTTGCTACAGCCTTTAAGTACCCATGAAAAGCAGTATGTACTCGATCTACACCACTTGCAGCCCCACGAGAATGAATCAAATGTTCTGCATCAGCTAAAGCTCGTTGAACAGAGTCGCTGCTTATTTCTAATGTAGGAGTTTCAACACGGACGACCTCATCATTTGCATTTTTATCAAGATCCAAAACAATGAAGCGAATATAATGGCCTACTTCAGTAATCGCTTCAGCAATGCACCGGTAAGATAACTTGACCTCTTGATTCTCGTATTCGTTAGCGATAGACACATACCGTTCAGGTGGAGCCTGGTAATATAGAACACAGAAGTCGTCGTTAAAACCATTGGTACCTTCACGAAGTTCAAAAGGAATTCTATCAAATATTGCTGCGGCTTTTTTATAACCCTTAGCTAAGAGTAATTGAACGATATTTCTTTTCTCAACAGCCCAAGCCTGCCCTGGAACAACCTCATCGAGGACTTGAACTTCCTGAGAACCATTTCCCGAATAAAGCCTAACCATGGTGATATCTTCATCCTTTGCCTAACATGAATTAGGCGTACTAAAAGCCGTTTTCTTTGCGGCTATTAGTACATAAAAGATTTTACAGGTAGCCTATTATAAGCTTATTTGGACATATAATAAAGTTTGTTTGCAACTTGTCGGTATGGTAAGTAATTGGCAAAATAATGTCAAGTTTTTAATGAGGATAATTTCTAACAAATTCTTTAAGTTTTAAGACGGAACCACCATCTCTTCATCAAAACACATGTGCACCGAAAAATAATGAGGATGAAATTGAAACAAAAAAGGTGGGGACAATCAATCAAAATATATGCGTGGCGAGTGACAGGTGACGAGTGACGCGGGGCGATGCCCGACTATTTCCTTGTATGCGCGGTGTTTTGCCTGGCTAGAATGGTTTCTGTATTTCGGAGAGTGACGCGGGCAGCCCAACGTGATAGCCCTGGGCGTAATCTATGCCATATTCCTGTAAAAGCTGCAATGTTTCATTGCTGCTTACGTGATTGGCAATGGTCTGCTTTCCCAGTCCGCGCGCCACTTCCACCATTCCCCTGACCAAATGCTGATGCACCCTGTTGTGCGGCAGGTCGCTGATAAAACTCCCGCTGATTCTCAGGTAGTCTATGGGTAAGTGTTTGAGTTGGTTGAATGAGGAAAATCTGCCAAAATCGTCCAGCGCAAAGCGACAACCAATGTCCTTGAAAGAGGTAATAAAATTGTGCAGTTCGCCCGCGTTTTCCACAATGGCGCTTTCGGGAATTCCAAGAATGATATCCGAAGGGTCGGCTTCCGCTGCTTCTAATTCTCGTATCGTTTGTGATAGGAAATCCGTGTTTGAAACCGTCTTGCCTGAGAGGTTGACCTCGAGACAACGAGGTCTGCCGGCCTTGCGGAGTTCTGCGACGATGTTGATTGCTTTACAGGCCACCCAGTGATCTATTTCGTGAATAAGCCCGAAGCGTTCCGCAATATTCAGGAAGACGGATGGCGGAATAAGTTCGCCGCCTTCGCCAACCATGCGCAGTAACGCCTCGTGTCTGACTATGCGGTTTTGCTTGAGGTCGAGTATGGGTTGCACATATAACACAAAACGATCGTTTTCCAGCGCTGCGCAGATGCGGTTCTTCCATTTTAGCCGGAATTCGATTTGCATTTCCTGCTCCTGGGAATAGACGCAAACACGGTTGCGTCCCTGCTCCTTGGCGTTGTACATGGCAAGATCAGCATAGGCAATCAACGTTTCCAGCGATGTGCTGTGTTCGGGGAATAAGGCAATGCCGATGCTGGCAGTAACAGCGGGGTATTTCCACTCATTTCCTTCCGTATTGTCCTTCATCAAATCCAGGATATCTTTGGCGATCAGTTGCGCCTGCCCTATATTGGCGTGTTGCAGGATAATGGCGAATTCATCGCCGCCCAATCTGGCGAGCGTGTCGGTGTAGCGCAGCCTTTTTTGTAACGTATTGGCAACCGTCTTAAGGACTCTGTCTCCGGTGTAATGACCAAAGGTATCGTTGATATGTTTAAAATTGTCAAGGTCAATAAACAACAGCGCCCCGTGTATCGTATAACGTTTTGCCTGTGCAAGCCAGCCTTCCAGTTCCTCTTCAAAACGGCGGCGGTTGAAGAGGTTGGTGAGCGGGTCGCGCTCCGCCATACTCGTAAGCTTCGTTTCTAAATGCTTACGATCGTTTATGTCTTCAATAACGGCAAGAAAATGGGTAACAACCCCATTTGGGTCTCTGACAGGTGAAATGGTTGCATGCACCCAGTAAAGTTCCCCGGTCTTCTTTTTGTTCTGAAATTCTCCATTCCATTCCCTGCCTGAGGTAATGGTGTCCCATAAGCGTTTATACTCTTCCAGCGGCATCTTTCCGGATTTCAGGATGCGTGTATTTTGTCCCAGTACTTCTTCCGACGTATATCCCGTTAGATGGGTAAACTTGTGGTTGACGTACTGAATAGCGCCGCTGGTATCGGTGATGATTATTGCGCATGGGTTTTGTTCAACTGCGCTGAACAGCACGCTGTGTTGTTCAGGCGCAAACCTGCGTGTGATTTCCGTGGAGGCAAGGGGATTGTCAATTCGGGTGGATATGTCAGCCGGGTGAATGTGAGATTTCATTTCGTTTCCTGTCGTTTCCTGATAATTATGAATCGAAGCATGAGATAAAATGATCTAATAGAAAAAAATAAATCTGCCCATCTGCTTTATGTAGCCAGCCCGGCTCCGGCTCATAAATACGGACAGACAAAATCGTTTCTGTGCAGAATTTCAATCTTGTACAATTCATCTATAAAAAGGGAGGGAACCGCCACATTCCAAAACTCCGATGGGGTTTGGTTGTGGCATTTAGATTATCGGCAATAATCTGAAAAAATTTAGGGGTAAATGAATAATTATTTTCAATTAAAGCGTAAGCCTTCTTTGTGTTTACATTTGCGAGTGAAGCGGGGCAATCTGGTATGAGTTGTTACGTCAAAGGGATTATGTGAGGTAATAGTCCTGGATGGGTTTTACCTCAAGGCTGCCGTTTTTGAGCGCCTCAATGGCTTTTGTCGCGGCTATCGCGCCTGCAACGGTTGTGAAATAGGGGACGCGATGCACCAGCGCCGTTCGTCGTATGGAATAGGACGCCTCCTGGGCGGCCTTGCCTTCCGTGGTGTTGATGACCAGTTGGATTTCGTTGTTTTTAATGTGGTCAATAATGTTGGGACGCCCCTCAACGGCCTTTAAAACGGGGCTGACTGATATATTGTTTTCGGACAGCGTCTCTGCCGTGCCGTGTGTGGCTACGATTTTGAACCCCATCTGCTGGAGTTTCTTTGCAATGGGTATCATGGACTTTTTGTCCCTGTCTCTTACGCTGACAAAGACCGTGCCGGTAAGCGGGAGGCTGCTGTCGGCTGCCATTTGGGACTTGGCATAAGCGCGGCCAAAATCAGTATCCAGCCCCATGACCTCGCCGGTGGACTTCATTTCAGGCCCCAGCACCGTATCCACCCCTTTAAATTTGATAAAGGGGAAGACGGCCTCTTTTACCGCAATATGCTTCAGCTTCATGTTCATTGTGATGTTTAGTTCGCTGAGTTTCTTTCCGGCAATCACCTTTGCTGCGATCTTGGCCATCGGGATGCCTATCGCCTTGCTGACGAAGGGCGCCGTCCGCGATGCGCGGGGGTTGACTTCAAGGACGTATACCGTCTTGTCCTTGATGGCATATTGGATGTTGATGAGTCCCACCACGTTCAACGCAAGGGCGATGATCTGCGTTTGTCTTTTTAGTTCGTTAATAATGTCATTTCCGATAGAGTAAGGCGGCAGTGAGCATGCGCTGTCGCCGGAATGTATGCCTGCTTCCTCGATGTGTTCCATGACGCCGCCAATAAATACCTCTTTCCCGTCACAGATCGCATCCACATCAACCTCAGTGGCGTCTTCCAGGAACCGGTCTATCAGGACGGGATGTTCGGGTGAAACCTGTACGGCATGAGTAATATAATCCTCCACGCCGGTTTCATCATACACAATGCGCATCGCCCGGCCTCCCAGAACATAAGAAGGGCGCAACAGCACGGGATACCCTATCTTGTTTGCAATGCCCTTTGCCTCCGCAGCGGAACGGGCGCAGCCGTTGTCGGGCTGTCTTAATTTCAGCCGGTTAATCAGTGCGGCAAATCTCTCGCGATCCTCGGCGATATCAATACTATCCGGAGAAGTGCCCAGGATTTTCACCCCTTCTTTTTCCAGAGGCACGGCCAGCTTTAACGGCGTTTGCCCTCCAAATTGCACAATGACGCCTTCGGGTTTCTCCTTGTCAATGATTTCAAGGACGTCCTCCAGGGTAAGCGGTTCGAAATAAAGCCGGTCTGAGGTGTCGTAATCGGTGCTCACGGTCTCCGGATTGCAATTAATCATAATGGTTTCGTAACCCAGTTCTTTTAAGGCGAGAACCCCGTGGACACAGCAGTAGTCAAACTCAATCCCCTGCCCAATACGGTTCGGTCCGCTGCCCAGGATGATAATTTTTTTCTTTTGCGTGGGTTCAGCCTCGCAGGAGGTTTCATACGTGGAATAGAGGTAGGGCGTGAACGCCTTAAATTCCGCGCCACAGGTGTCCACATGTTTGTAGACTGGTCTGACGCCCTCTTTTTCACGGTACGTCCGTACGGTCTTTTCGTCCACATTGCACAGAGAAGCCAGGTATTTATCGGAATAGCCGTATTGCTTGGCGTTGATCAGCATCTCATTGCTCATGCTGAATGTATTATTACCCCCGCAATGTTGTTTTATCGTGGTCTCCATATCGAGTATTTGCTTGATATTGTAAAGGAACCAGTGGTCAACGCGCGTCCATTTGTAAATCTCATCCAGGCCCAGGCCAAACCGCATCGCGTCGGCGATGTGCCACAGCCTGTCGGGATTGGGTATCATGAGCTTTTCTCTCAGAAATGCAGTCTTCTGTTCGGCAGACCACTTATCGCTTCCCGCTGGCCATAATGACTCAAAACCGTATCGCCCGGATTCCAGGGAACGAATTGCCTTTCCAAGCGCCTCTTTGAAGGTGCGTCCGATGGCCATGACCTCCCCGACCGATTTCATGTGGATGGTAAGGGTTGGGTCGGTATCCGGAAATTTCTCGAAATTGAACCTCGGCATCTTTACCACGCAGTAATCAATGGTTGGCTCGAAGCAGGCAGGCGTATAGCGGGTAATATCATTGGAGATTTCATCGAGGGTGTAGCCGACGGCAAGTTTTGCCGCAATCTTGGCAATCGGAAACCCTGTGGCCTTCGACGCCAGCGCCGAACTCCTGGAAACCCTGGGGTTCATCTCGATGGCCAGCATTTCTCCATTTTCAGGATTGACGGAAAACTGGATATTCGAGCCGCCCGTCTCAACGCCAATCTCCCGGATAATCTTGATTGCCGCGTCCCGCATGATTTGGTACTCAACGTCGGTAAGGGTCTGGGCGGGGGCAACCGTAATGCTGTCGCCGGTGTGAACGCCCATGGGGTCGAAATTTTCAATAGAGCAAATGATCACGACGTTATCTTTCTGGTCGCGCATCACCTCCAGCTCGTATTCCTTCCATCCCAGGACGGATTGTTCCACGAGCACCTCATGGACGGGGCTTGCCTCTAAGGCTATTTTGATATATTCCCGATACTCTTCGATATTGTAGGCTGCGTTTCCACCGGTGCCGCCAAGGGTAAATGAGGGGCGTATAATTGCGGGGAAACCAATCGTGTCAATAATCTTCATTGCGTCTTCGTACGAACGCGCATAACCGCTTTCGGCCACCGCAACGCCAATCCGCTTCATGGCGGACTTAAAGAGCGAGCGGTCTTCCGCCTTCTTGATTGCCCCGAGCTTTGCCCCAATCAGTTCTGCGCCGTATTTATCAAGCACGCCCATTTCCGCCAGACTTACCGCCGTGTTCAAACCCGTCTGACCTCCCAGGGTGGGAAGCACCGCCTGTGGGCGTTCCTTCGCGATGATTTTTGCCACCATTTCCGGGGTGATTGGTTCGATGTAAGTCTTATCGGCGACCTCCGGGTCTGTCATGATCGTGGCTGGATTGCTGTTAACCAAGACAACCTTATAGCCCTCTTCGCGGAGCGCCTTGCAGGCCTGGGTGCCCGAATAGTCAAATTCGCAGGCCTGACCGATGACAATCGGGCCAGAACCGATGATAAGGATTTTTTCTATATCTGTTCGTTTGGGCATTTGGGTTCGTTGAGTTTTTTTTGTATCAGTTTAATTTTTAGAGAATTCGTATCAATGCTTCTTTTAAAACTCCGCTTGGAATCCAGTATTGAAACACACCCCAGGCCCCTCTTGATAGAGGGGAGGTTTGAAGTCCCCTCTATCAAGAGGGGATTTAGGGGTGTGTATACGGTGTTTCAAAAAGCTACATTGTTACGAGTTTCTCTGGCTGGTTCAATCGTCTTCTATTGAACCGAAATAGTTTGGTTCAGGCTACAAGCCTGAACCAGCAATGAAGCGACATGTAGGGCAAACCTTCAGGTTTACCTTCGTGCTACACGCAAGGCTAAAGCCTCGCCCTACATGTCTCCTCCGACTTGTTTGGGTTAGGAATTTCCGAACATACAACTATGAATTTTTCATCATCTCAATAAACCGGTCAAACAAATAAGCCGCATCGTGCGGGCCGGGCGATGCCTCCGGGTGATATTGCACCGAAAATACGGGCATTGCATGGCATTTTAGCCCTTCCACCGACTGATCATTGAGGTTCACGTGGGTAATCTCCACGTCGCCATACGGGCTTTTGTGTATCGTTCCTTCCGATGGATTTAACACCGCGAAGTTATGATTCTGCGCGGTAATCTCAACCTTTCTGGTGGAAATGTCCATTACGGGTTGATTTCCCCCATGATGGCCAAATTTGAGTTTGTATGTCTTTAACCCCAGGGTAAGCGCAAGCAATTGATGTCCGAGACAAATCCCCATGACGGGTTTTTTGCCCAGCAAACCCTTGATATTGTCCACCATATAAGGCACTGCGGCAGGATCGCCCGGGCCGTTGGAAAGCACAACCCCATCCGGCTTCATATCCAGGACTTTCCGGGGAGGCGTCTTTGCGGGCACTACCGTAACGGAACAGCCAGCGCCGCTCAATTTCCTTAAAATGTTGTATTTCACCCCGCAATCGTAGACTACCACCCTGTACTTTTTTGGTAATTTTTCGCTGGAAGCCTCATCTTTCCATTCATAAGAATCATCGCACGTCACCTCTTTTACGAGGTCTACTCCGTTTAATCCGGAAGAGGACTTTACCTTTTTCATGAGGCTTAAAACATCGGGGTCTGTGGTGGAAATGATTCCTAATTGTGAGCCTGCGTCTCTTATGCGGATGGTCAGGGCGCGGGTATCGATCCCCTGAATGCCAACGATGCCTTTTTCCCTGAGAAATTCATTCAGTCCGGTTTGTGAACGCCAGTTACTGGGGAAGGGGCTGCATTCTTTTACGATAAAGCCCTCTAAAAACATCTTGCGCGATTCGTAATCTTTTTCATTAATTCCATAGTTGCCAATTAGCGGATAGGTCATGACCACCATTTGTCCTTTGTACGAAGGATCGGTAAGGATTTCCTGGTAGCCCATCAGGCTGGTATTAAACACCACCTCGCCGATTGTCTCTCCGGTAGCGCCGAGCGGGTAACCCCGAAAAGTTGTCCCGTCTTCCAGAACGAGTGTGGCCTTTTTTTTGTCCATAGAATCTTGCAAAGTATATTTTCAGCAAAAACATTTTACCGGCATGTAGGGCAAACCTTTCGGTTTGCTTCGTGCAACAAACGCAAGGCTAAAGCCTCGCCCTACATTTTGTTACGGGAGTCTGTAGGATGGGTTAAGCGAAGCGAACCCATCAAACCGTTTTCGGTAGTGTTTCAGGGTAATTATGTGCGAACGATATCAAATTCGATAGATCGTACAATGAAAAAATGGACGTGTCAAGCCAAAGTTGTTTTTCCCTTGACTAAGGCAACTCCTCTGCTATATTAAACCTAAACACCACAACACGATAAATCAGAAAGGACATTTTATTTTATGGCAATACTCGTTACCGGCGGCGCGGGTTTTATCGGTTCTCATCTCACAGAACGGTTGCTCTCACAGGGTAAAAAAGTCGTTGTCATTGATAATTTCAATGACTTCTACCCGCCTGCGTATAAAAGAGAAAATATTTGCACGGCTATTCAGGATTCAAATTTGACAGTGCATGAGGCCGATATCTGTGACGCGACCGCGTGTCAGAAGATATTCGAGGGACACCCCGTCGAAAAGATCATTCATCTGGCGGCATACGCCGGCGTAAGGCCGTCTATCGAACGCCCGCTATTGTATGAGGAGGTTAATTGCAGGGGCACCGTAAACATGCTGGAACTTTCCCGGCGATACAAGGTTCAGCAGTTTATCTTTGGTTCGTCCTCGTCTGTTTACGGGAATAATCAAAAAATCCCCTTTTCAGAAGACGATCCGGTGAACGAGCCCATATCGCCTTATGCAACAACGAAGCGCGCCGGGGAGCTTTTCTGTTATAATTATCATCACCTGTATAAAATACCAGTTTGCTGCCTCAGATTTTTTACCGTATACGGCCCGCGGCAGCGGCCGGACCTCGCCATACGAAAATTTACAGAGCTTATTGATCGTGACCAGCCGATTACGATGTATGGCGATGGGACGACCGAGCGGGATTATACCTATTTTTCCGATATTATAGACGGGGTGACCTCTGTGCTGGACAAACCATTCGATTTCGAGATCATCAATCTTGGGGACTCAAAGCCGGTTCAACTGGCGCGGCTCATCAGTCTTATTGAGCAGGAATTGGGTAAAAAGGCGCACATCAAAAGGCTTCCGGAGCAGCCCGGCGACGTGCAGCGAACCTATGCGGACATCAGAAAGGCAACCCATTTTTTGAAGTATCAGCCCAAAGTGCCCATAGAACAGGGCGTCCGTCTATTTATAGCCTGGTACCAGGGGCATAAAAACAAGCGGTCTTCAGGCTTTTCCAAATAAAAGATTGCAAGCACGTGCGGGGAAGAAGCGGGAAGCAAGAAGCAAGAAGCAAGAAGCAAGAAGTGAGATGCGAGATGCGAGATGCTTTACCGCAGGTATTATAAAAAGCTATTCGCGAGTTTATTCGCGGGTTCAAGCTTGCAACTTGAACCTGAAGGTTTATGTGTTCGTAGGCGCTGCGGCTGTTCAAATAGACATCGTCCAATCAAACCTCAGGGTTCAGGTTACAAACCTGAACCCGCGCGGGGAAAACGGCTTCCTGAAAGGACAGAAATCATTCCAGTTGCTCAATTAGGATAAAATGAGTGCATATTATTTAAGCGGGTTACAGGTTGGTATGGATTATTATTCCCCTCTTGGGAGGGGTAAGGGGTGGGTACCTTTCTCCGTTCCCCATTTTCATGAGGACAAGTATTACGAGGACAAGGGTTGTGAAATCTCAATGAATATTTCATGAAGTTATCGCCTTACCCACCCCTTAAATCCCCTCCCAAGAGGGGACTTTCCAAGTTCAACCCATTAATGATATAATTTGTCCGGATGAATATGGAAATGATTTGCCAATATTGCTGACAGTGTATTTCCCTTATAGAGAACGTTACTTCAAAGGGGGTGGTACGTATGAAGATAAAATATTCAAAGGAAGCTGATATTGTTCTGATAGAGCTTAGAGATGGTACACCTGGGGACTCCATAGATTTGAAGGAGGGTGTAATTCTTCATCTCGATAAGCAGGGTTTGCCACTTGAGATTGAAATACTCGACGCTTCCAAACTTGTAACACTGGAAGAAATAAGCGTAATGACGCCTGCAGAGACCGGAAAATAATATTTACGGACTGGAAGAAGGGGCGAAAGGCAATTTCTTCATTTTATTACCGATACAAATCGTATCCTGATACTTTACCGCAGGTATTACAAAAAGCTATTCGCGGGTTTATTCGAGGGTTCAAGTTTACAACTTGAACCTGAAGGTTTATGTGTTCATAGGCGCTATGGCTGTTCAAACAGGCATCGTCCAATCAAGCCTCAGGGTTCAGGTTACAAACCTGAACCCGCGCAGGGAATGTCGGGGCAATTCATGAATTGCCCCGACAGGTGCGTACGCCGTCATTGCAGGAGTTCTTCAAAAAAATAAGGTGTTACATGGATTTTTATCCTGTGAAACTGCATAAAAGGGTAGGAAATTACAAAGGAAAATGCAATTGAAAGCTCAAAGGGTCCATTGATTCGTTTGGCGACGTGTGTAAAGAGGAAGGTGAAGTTTATAAAGCGTCGTTACCTATAAAAGAACTTCACGAATTTCTGACGGTATGCTAAGGATGGTTAAGTAAAAACGGATCTATAGAACTATTTGTTGATATGTAAGGTTGAGCCTGCTTCGCTTGACCAAGCCAGAAATATCGAAAAATATTTTGGGGCGGTACTTTCCATTTTTAGTAAGAAGGAGGCAGTAAATTATGAAAAGCAAAGTTGCCTATAGAGATACGTTACAATGCATATTTACCCATTGTAAAGCGTCCTTTTTTTTGTGTATAGTAGTTTTATCTATTGACACTACATTCCATTCAACTTTGGCAGACAATTCAGCCAATTACACAAACACTATTATATCTTCTCTTGCGGCTTCAAAGACATTGAAATTAAGTGCCTCCGGTGGAATATTTGCAATATTAGCATTTGATGCAGATTCCTATAGTTTGGGGTCGTATGCGTTGATAACACTGTCAGATGCAGAGCGAAATACGAGCGCTACAACAGCACAAACTCTCTTGAATGACGTATTTATCCAAACCTCATCAGCCAATAGTACTAAGGTGCGAATGCTTGAAACGAGCGCAGACACGGGCACATTTATAGGTTCGATTCAAGTTGCTTCCGATGGTGGTACGACAGAGTTCAGTCGCATTCAGGTTGCTGTTGGTGATACGTTGACGGTTACCTATGTTGATGAAGTTGTAACCGATACAGCTTTAGTAACTGCTGAAGGAACTGAGCCACCAATTGTAAATACTGGTTCAGTAACTAATATAGTGTCAAACTCTGTAACATTAAATGGAACAGTAAATACACAAGGATTGGCAACTACTGCATGGTTTGAATACGGTGTAACCAGTGGATCCTATACCAATACATCCTCAACGCTAAGTGCAAGTTGGACAGTAAGTATTGATATCAATGGATTATCATCAGGGACAACATATTATTACAGACTTTCAGCACAGAATAGTGCAGGTACTGCTTATGGAAGTGAGACGTCATTTACTACAATAGATACAACCCCACCTACTGGTTCTGTAAGCATTAATAGCAACGCTGACTATACCAATTCTACTACGGTTACGCTAACATTCTCAGCAACAGACGATGTTGGGGTAACAGGTTACTATATCTCTACCAGTTCCACTACTCCAGCAGTGTCTGATTCTGACTGGACAGCAATATCTTCCACTACAAGTTACACCGAAGATGTTTCATATACCTTAAACAGCGGCGATGGCAGTAAGATGATATATGCGTGGTACAAAGATGGCTCCGGAAATATATCAAGCTTCTGCGATGATTCCATCATTCTTGATACAATCACACCGACTATAATTATCAATAGTCCTACATCAAGTTCTACATATTCATCTTCAAGCAATTTGGTAAATCTGGATGGCATTTCTTTTGATTACACAAGTGGTGTGAATAGTGTGGCATGGAGCAATAGCAATGGAGAAAGTGGGACAGCCACAGGTACTACAAACTGGAGTGTTTCTGATATAAGCCTATCGAGTGGAGATAATGTAATAACTGTTACTGCTAAAGACGGTGCTGATAATACGAGCACTGATACAATTACGATAACTTATACCCCTCCATTACCAACGCCGACACCAACTCCAACACCTATTCCATCACCAACGCTTACACCCTCGCCCATAGAGACACCAAACGAAAAAGGCAGTATTTCTGGGGATGTTGTAAATGCAAGAGGCTATCCAATCGAATCCGCCAAAATCAGGCTCAAAGGGGTAAATTCAAAAGTTCTCAAAAAAACAGTGTCTGACGAGGATGGATTATTCGAATTCATAGATTTAGGTGCGGATACTTATATTATTACCGTATTAAAGAAGGGCTATAAAAAATCCAAACAGACAGTAAGCCTAGAAGAGGGAGAAGAAACAGAGATTGAGATAGTATTGAAGAAATCGAGCAGAAGGATTGCGCTTGTTGAGCATTAGAACATCCATTCGTTTTGACATAAAAATAATACAGGAGGATAAAATGGGAAAGGAAATAACGAAAGATACCGTTGTAATTCCAAAAGAGGAGTACGGATTCCTAAAAGAATTATATAAAACTGTGAAACGTCAGAATTTTTTGTTAAGAATCAATGAGGCAGAAGAAAACCTGAAGGCCGGTAAAGTAAAGAAGGTTTCTGTTGATAAATTTGTTGAAAGCATCTGATACATGGAACCAAAATATATCTCATATGATACAGCATTTGCGAAAAGATTTGAAAAATATAAGAACCGGTTAACAGATGCCGAAAAGGACAAACTTAGGCTCAAGTTGAGTATATTCAAAGAAAATATTTTTGACAGCAGATTGAAGACCCACAAACTTAAAGGTAATCTCAATAATTATTATTCCTTTTCAGTCAGTTATTCCCATAGAATAGTCTTTAAAGTTCTTGAGGACGGAGGGGTATATTTCATGGAAATAGGAAGTCACGATATTTGTTATTAGAATTGTGTGAAATTAAGATTTCAAAGGAAGCCGCGCAACCTTTGGTTACAAAGAGGGAGTGCAGTCTCCCCTTCGACGGTCATTCACTTTTCGCAGGACAACGAACCTTCCGCGGGTAATAAGGATGGATTAAGCGCCCCCCTTTTGGGTTTATTGTGTTTGTCAGGTTATTCCTCATTCCCCGTTTTCACGAGGACAAGTTTACAACCCCCCATATCCCCCTTTGTTAAGGGTGATATGGGGGTTGTTCCCTTTTCTAAGGGGGATTCTTTATACCATAAATCGTATAACCCGTATAAATAATCGGAGGTTTTTTCACTGTGTTAACCCTTTCTAACAAGATCAGTCTGGGCAGGATTTTCTGTATCCCGCCCCTGGTGTTTTGCATAACCCAGGTACAGCATAACGACCATTACCGGTACGCCTGCCTCTTTATTGTGTTTATTATCGGGCTAACCGACGTGTTGGACGGCTACCTAGCCAGAAAAAGGAATGAGATGACAAGCCTGGGAAGGTATCTGGACCCCTTTGCAGATAAACTCGTGCTCGTGATTTCCTGCATTATCCTTTCGTCTGACCGTATTTGGCCGGAACCAAGATTTCCCAACTGGATTCCGGCAATTATTGTTTGCAGAGACCTCTTGCTTATCTGTGGCACCGTGGCATTGCTCCTTATCACCGGCAGGGTGAATTGCCGGCCAACAATACTGGGCAAGGCGTCAACGTGCCTCCAAATTATTGCTGTCGTATCATTGCTTGTGGGAAACCACGTCCCTGTGCCCGCCCTTACCGTCATCTGGTGGGCGACGGTTGCTTCCACCTTTGCCTCCGGGTTTTTCTATATGTACAGAGGTGTAAGACAACTATGAATTCCCAGGAAAACAGCGCACTTCAACATTCCGGTGGATTTACACAAAAACACTTTACATTATTTCACTTTTTTAATACTATCATTGTAGTTTTCTAGCTATTCTGAAGTTTCGTATTTAATGAGAGGTATTTGCAATGCGATTTAATACAATACAAGAGGTCGTGGAAGACCTGAAACAGGGAAAGATGATTATACTGGTGGATGACGCAAGCCGCGAGAACGAGGGAGATATCACGATTGCAGCAGAAAAGGTCACCCCGGAGACAATCAATTTTATCCTCACTCACGCGCGGGGCATCCTCTGTCTGTCAATTAACGCAGACCGGGCGGAGGCGCTGGACCTCTATCCCATGGTTTCTCACAACACGTCGAACTTTCAGACGCCCTTTACCGTTTCCATTGACGCGCGGGACGGCATCACCACGGGCGTTTCTTCCAAAGACCGGGCGACAACCATATTGGCCGCTATTGATGAAAAAACGAGACCTGAAGACCTGGTCAGACCCGGCCATATATTCCCTTTAAAGGCGCAGAGAGGCGGGGTGCTCGTCAGAACGGGACACACGGAGGGCGCCGTAGACCTGATGCGTATTGCGGGTCTTAAACCGGCCGCGGTTATCTGTGAGATTATGACGGAAGACGGGAATATGGCGAAGCTTCCCGATCTCAGAAAATTTGCAGAGAAACATCATCTCAAGGTCTGCACGATCGCCGATATTATCAAGTACCGGCACGAGCAGGAACGATTGATCGAAAAGCGGGTGACGGTGAAACTGCCCACGGTCTATGGGAATTTTACGTTACACCTGTACCGTTCCTTTGTTGACGACTACCTCCATCTGGCGCTTTGCCTTGGCATCGGCAATGAAGATAAAAACACCCCGTCTCCGTTGCATAATGAACCGGTGCTGGTAAGGGTGCATGATGAATGTCTGACCGGCGACATCTTCGGCTCTCTCCGCTGCGATTGCGGGGAACAGCTCCATAATACCCTTCAGATAATACAAAAGGAGGGAAAGGGCGTGCTGCTTTACATGCGGCAGGAGGGGCGTGGGATCGGACTTGAGAACAAACTGCACGCGTACCTGTTGCAGGAAAAGGGCCTTGATACCGTCGAGGCAAACGAACGGCTTGGATTCCCGGCAGACAAGCGCGATTACGGCATCGGAGCGCAAATCCTGAGAGACCTGGGCATCACAAAAATGCGGTTACTGACAAACAACCCGAAAAAGTTTGCGGCGCTTGCCGGCTACGGACTGGAGATCACGGAGCGTGTGCCCATCATTACCGAGCCAAAAGAGGAAAACAGGCTGTACCTGCAGACGAAGAAAGAAAAACTCGGACACCTCATAGAAAAGATATAAAATCCGGAAGTTAGCGGCAAGAAGCCAGAAAGCAGAAGTATTTCTCATGAAAAAACTATTCGCAAGGAAGGCGTTACGTGACCTCGCGGAAGAATCCGATCACCACCACTTCAAACGGGTGCTCGGTCCCTTCTCGCTGACCGCCCTTGGCATCGGCGCCGTTATCGGCGCTGGCATATTTGTCTTAACGGGTCTTGCGGCGAAAGAATTTGCCGGACCCAGTCTCATCCTCTCGTTTGTCCTCTCCGGACTTGCCTGTATCTTTGTCGCCCTGTGCTATGCCGAGTTTGCATCAATGGTTCCCCTTGCCGGCAGCGCCTACACCTATTCTTATGCGGCGCTGGGCGAGGTCTTTGCCTGGATTATCGGGTGGGACCTTATCTTGGAGTATTCCCTGGCATCGAGCCTCGTGGCGGTAGGCTGGTCACACTACTTCGTAAAATTAATCGGACTCTTTGGTTTACATATCCCCCCGTGGCTTACCAACGACTACTGGACGTTGTCGCATCAGTTGAATGATGCGTTTTCTCAGAGCGTGCCGTTTTTTTTCGGCATTCCCGTCGTATTTAATCTCCCCGCGGCGCTCATTATCGTCATCATCACTGCCCTGCTGGTCGTTGGCATAAAAGAAAGCGCCCGTTTCAACAGCATTGTCGTGGGGATAAAGCTGGCCGTGATCCTTCTGGTGATCTTCGTCGGGTGGTTTTATGTGAAGAACGAAAACTGGGGCAATAGCTTCAGCACCTTTGCGCCTTACGGCATTGGCGGCATTGGCACCGGCGCGGCGTACGTATTTTTTGCTTATATTGGTTTCGATGCGGTTTCAACGACCGCCCAGGAGGCCAAAAATCCGAAGAGGGACGTGCCTATCGGCATCATTGTCTCTCTGGTGCTCTGCACTATTTTATACATTGCCGTTACCGCCGTGCTCACCGGCATGATCTATTACAAGGACATTAACATTGATGCGCCGCTGGCTGACGCCTTCGCACGGTATGGACTGGTCAAGATATCCTTTTTCATCTCGGTTGGCGCGGTAGCAGGGCTTACCAGTGTGCTCCTCGTCTTGCTTCTGAGCCAATCCCGGATATTGTGGGCAATAGCCAGGGACGGCCTCCTTCCTGAGCGGCTCTTCGCGGCCGTTCATCCCCGTTTTGGCACACCCTATATATCCACGATTATTGTTGGTGGGTGCGTTGCCACCACTGCAAGTTGTTTTCCCATAGAAGAGATTGCGAAATTAGTCAACATTGGGACACTCCTTGCCTTCTGCCTCGTTGCCGCTGCGATTATTATCCTGCGTTCTAAAGACCCACACCATCCCCGCGCCTTTAAGTGTCCCTTTGTGCCGGTGATACCCATCCTGGGTATACTATTCTGTGGATATATGATGCTCCGCTTAGAATTTTCAACGTGGCTCAGACTCATTGTATGGCTGGCGGTAGGTTCGGTTATCTATGCCGCCTACGGCAGACGCCACAGCAAACTCGCAAAGAAGCACGCACTGATGGAAAAGCAAAACGAGTCACTCGTGGCATTGGATAAAAATTATTTGTAAGGGTGTATGGTCATACGCCTCATAGTGTAAAAAGGTTTGGAGGAGTTTATGAAATACAAGGTAAATCTCAAAAAAACCGAAGAAGGTTATGCTGTTTGGGTTCCCGGACTGCCTGGTTGCTGGTCACAAGGACATACAGAAGAGGAAGCTTTGGAGAATATTAAAGACGCTATAAAAGCATATTTAGAGACTGTTGAAGAATTAAGCAAAGACAAGGTTTCTCGTTATGTGGAAGTAGAATAAGTTATGCCAAAGTTGCCGGGTATAAACCACCAGCGAGCCATAAAAGCTTTTGAAAAAGCAGGTTTCTGGGTTGAGCGACAGGGAAAACATATTACGATGACTAACGGAAAACGTATTATTACCATTCCAAGGGCAAACCCGATAGACTCTTTTACCATGGCGGGTATTGTGAAAGATGCGGGTCTCAGTATTGAGGAAGTTAAAAATCTTTTATGAGGTGTGATCTTTGTGTTGGCACAGTTCATTTGTTGGGTTTCGCGCCTCAACCCAACCTTATATCCCACTCGGGCGGGTTCGGGTTTGCAACCTGAACTTTGTAGTTTGAACAAGCGATACCCGGTTGAACAGTCACAACGCCCGGAAATACATAAACCTCCAGGTTCGAGTTACAAACGTGAACCCGCAAGGGAAACTCTTGCTGCCACGAAAAAATTCCAAAGTTGTGTTGTAGAACGAAGCGATTGCTTCGCTCTACAAACACAATCCTCTGCGGGTTCGAGTTTGTAACCTGTGCCGTGAAACGGAATCATCCCAAATGTTTCGGTTCAATCGGGGACGATTGAACCCGCGGAATGGGCGGGCTTCAAACCTGCCGCTAGGGTGTCTGGTGATTCGCCGCCACGATATTTTGAAACCTACCCCAGGAGTGGACTGGTGATATAAGAAAGGTGACGAAATCCTGATTTAAAGTTTATGCACATTCCTATCCTACGGATAATATTCAGTCGCCGCATGCTGGTTACGTTCTTCCTGGGCATAAGCTCAGGCATTCCCCTGCTCGTCACCGGTTCCACGCTTCAGGCGTGGATGACCGATGAAAAGGTGAATCTCGCGGTCATCGGGATGTTCTCACTGGTCGGGCTTCCCTACACGATTAAATTCCTCTGGTCGCCCTTCCTCGACCGGTATGTGCCGCCATTTCTGGGCAGACGGCGCGGATGGATGCTGATTTCCCAGATACTTCTCATGCTGGCCATCGGGGGGTTTTATCTGGTACGACCTGCAGAGTCTCCCTGGATTGTGGCTGTTCTCGCCGCTCTCGTGTCGTTCTTCAGCGCGAGCCAGGATATTGTCATTGACGCCTACCGGCGGGAAATCCTGCGGGACGAGGAACTGGGTCTCGGGTCATCCCTGGCCTCAAACGGTTACCGCGTGGGCATGCTCGTTTCCGGGGCATTTGCCCTGTTTCTGGCCGACAGGATTTCCTGGAATTTTGTTTATGTGCTGTTGGCCGTGTCACTCTTTATTGGAATGATTACCTCGTTTTTAGGACCGGATACCGACGGTCAGATAGTTCCCCCGAAAAGCTTACGCGAGGCGGTTATCGAGCCTTTTACCGACTACTTTAGAAGGAAGGGCGCATTCGAGATTCTGGCCTTTATTCTTCTCTACAAGATTGGAGACGTTATGGCGGCAAACATGACGACCCCGTTTATCCTGCAGATGGGGTTTACCAAGACCGAACTGGCCGTTATTGCAAAGACATTCGGGATACTTGCCATTATTGCGGGCGGACTCATTGGCGGTATCCTGTTAATAAAAATGAGTCTTCGCAGCGCGCTCTTGATTTTTGGAATCCTCCAGGCCGGTTCAACCCTGGCATTTTCGGCTCTTGCATCGGCAGGGCATCAGTATTACGTCCTGGTGGCTACCGTCACCTTTGAAAATCTGACCAGCGGGATGGGGGTTTCCGCCTTTATAGCCTTCATGGCGAGTCTCTGCAACAAGAGGTTTACCGCCACACAATATGCGCTCCTGAGCAGTCTCATGGGCATTCCCCGCGTGATTATCGCTTCACCCACGGGGTATCTGGCAGAGCGATTGGGATGGATTCATTTTTTCATCTTTTGCGCCTTGGCGGCTGTTCCGGGCATTGTCTTCCTCTTCCGATATAACCGATGGCAGGAAGTGTCGTCCTCTCGCGATAGGTTGGTGATTGATCAGGGAAGTGGTGGATTTTCGGGTGAATCCCAACCGGCCGCCGATCCAAAAGAGCTTTAAAATTCATTTGATCTTTGCGCCTCGGCGTCTCTGCGGTTTCAAAGAATCCCGGTTCATGCAAGTACCCTTGCAACCGTTTCACCAATGTCCGCCGGACTGTCGGCCATAGTAACACCGGCGTTCTTCAGCGCGGTAATCTTGGAAACGGCTGTTCCTTTATTGCCAGAAATGATAGCCCCGGCGTGGCCCATGCGTCTGCCCGGAGGGGCAGTCCTGCCCGCAATGAAACCAACAATCGGTTTTGTAATTTCCTGTTTTATAATTTCTGCGGCCTCTTCCTCCGCGCTTCCGCCAATCTCCCCGATCAGGACAATGGACTCTGTTTCTTTATCCTCCTGAAACATCCTCAGCACGTCAATAAAATCAACGCCGCCAATGGGGTCGCCGCCGATTCCTATGCAGGTGGACTGCCCAAGACCCCGTTGCGTCAGTTGCCAGACGGCCTCATAGGTGAGTGTTCCGCTGCGGGAAACGACGCCCACACTGCCGGGCTTATGGATATATCCCGGCATAATGCCGATCTTGCATGCGCCGGGCGCAATAATGCCCGGACAGTTTGGTCCGATGAGGCGTGTCTTTTTATTCGAAAGATATTTTTTAACCCGAATCATGTCTAGGGTGGGAATGCCCTCGGTAATGCAAACGACCAGTTCAATCCCCGCCTCAGCGGCCTCCATGACAGCATCTGCTGCAAAGGGTGCCGGGACGTAAATGACAGAGGCGTTTGCGCCGGTGTGTTGCGCTGCGTCAAGCACACTATCAAAAATAGGCACACCGTGCTGCGTTGCGCCGCCCTTGCCGGGCGTAACGCCCGCAACGAGTTTTGTGCCGTATTCCAGCATCCGTGAGGCGTGAAAACTGCCCGCCTGCCCGGTTATGCCCTGGCATATTACCTTTGTGTCTTTATGTATTAAGATACTCACTTTGACGCCTCTACAACAAGACCTGCGGCCTCTTTCATATTATTTGCCGGGATGATGCTTAAGCCGGAATTTGCCAGTATCTTTTTTGCTATGTCAACGTTCGTTCCTTCCAGGCGCACAACCAGAGGGATGTGAATGCCGACTTCTTTAATGGCCTGAATGATGCCGGACGCAATGACATCGCACTTCATGATCCCCCCGAAAATATTGATGAGAATGGCTTTCACCCTGGCGTCTGATAGGATAATCTTGAACGCCTGCGTGACCTGTTCCAGCGATGCGTCGCCTCCAACATCCAAAAAATTAGCAGGCTCTCCGCCATGCAGCTTGATGATGTCCATGGTAGCCATGGCAAGACCTGCGCCGTTTACCAGACACCCGACGTTTCCATCAAGGCTTATGTAACTCAGTTTGTGTTTTTTGGCTAATGCTTCAACGGGAGAGACGTCCTGTCTCTGGCTCATCTCCCCGAATTCAGGGTGACGATAGAAGGCATTGTCATCAATATCCATCTTCGTATCGAGCGCGCACAGCTCGCTACGGGCGGTAACGGCCAGCGGATTAATTTCCAGGAGCGAACAGTCGTTGTTGACAAATGCCCTAAAAAGACTCGTAATGAGTGTGTTTAGTTTTGCGTGAAGCGTCCCTGATAGTCTTAATTGAGAGGCGATGCGACGTATCTGGAACGGGTGTATCCCAAAAAATATATCAACAGGTTCTTTAATAATTTTATCAGGAGACTTTTTGGCGACTTCTTCTATCTCAACGCCGCCCTCAGCGCTGGCAATCAACATCGGCGTTTTGAGGGAGCGATCAATAGTTATGGCGAGGTATAATTCGCTTTTTATGGAAACGGCTTCTTCGATGAGAACGTATTTGATTTCGACGCCTGTTTGATTGGTTTGGTGGGTAATCAGCCGTGCGCCCAGCATGGACGCCGCATGCTTCCGGGTTTCTTCCGGTGTGGCGGCGAACTGGATACCGCCGCCCTTTCCCCTGCCGCCGGTAAGCGCCTGCGCCTTTACGACGCAGCGGTTGCCTCCGATCTCCCGGAATATTTCTGCGGCGTCATCACGGTGAGAAATGACCTTGCCTCGGGGAACACAAACACCGTATTTCTTCAGAATATCTTTTGCTTGAAATTCATATACCTTCAAGGGCGTTTCCGAAGTTTTGAGAAGCAGTGTTTACTTCAGTTTGTCGGATTTGATAAACTTTCCAAGGTGGATGCGCACCTGTTCAACAATTTCTCCGTCAGAAATAGAAGTTATGCGTCCTTCAACGTATTGTTTATCCACCCAATCCTTGATCTTCGTTATCCCTTCGTGGTGTTTGGGAATCTGTTCGTTGCCTGTAAGTTCAAAGTAGATGTTGATCCACTGCGCAATCCCGGCTGCGCCTGACTTGTCGGTTACGGCAACCCCGATGGGTCTGTTTAGGAGCTTTTTGGTGTTGAAAATGTTGTAGATTTCCTCGTTTTTTGACAGACCGTCAGAATGGATACCGGCGCGGGTAACGTTGAATTCTGAACCTACCAAAGGCTGAGTCGGTGGAATCTGGTATCCGATCTCATTTCTGTAATAATCGGCAATCTCCGTAATCACCGTAGTGTCTATAAGTTCATCTTCTCCGCGCAATGCCATGTATTCGATTACGAGCGCCTCTATGGGCGTGTTTCCCGTGCGTTCCCCCAAACCCAGGAGGGTGGCGTTGATGGCGCTGCATCCGTATAGCCATGCGGAGGTGGCGTTGCTTACCGCCAGATAAAAGTCATTGTGCCCGTGCCATTCCATATATTCTGACGGAACGCCGGCAAAGTGGTTGAGTCCGTAAATAATGCCTGGCACGCTGCGGGGCAGGGCTGCGCCGGGATAACTAACGCCCATTCCCATCGTGTCGCAGGCGCGAATCTTTACCGGCATCTTGCTCTCTTTGGACAATTTCATAAGCTCCTGGGCAAATGGCACCACGAAACCGTAAAAATCCGACCGGGTAATATCCTCGAAGTGGCAGCGGGGGACAATGCCTTCATCCAGGGCGGCCTTCACAATGTCCAGATACATCTCCACCACCTGTTTTCTGGTCTTGTTTAATTTTAAGTAAATGTGATAATCCGATGCCGAGCACAGAATACCCGTTTCTTTGAGTCCCATTTCCTTGACCAGCTTGAAATCACTCTTTACCGCCCTGATCCATCCAGTAATCTCCGGGTATTTATAGCCCCGTTCAAGGCACTTCCTTACCGCTTCCTGGTCCTTCTCATTATACAGGAAAAATTCGCATTGACGGATCAGTCCCTTTTTGCCCCCCAACTTGTGAATCAGGTCGTAGAGGTCTACAATCTGTTTCACGGTGTAGGGCGGGCGGGATTGCTGTCCATCCCTGAATGTTGTGTCCGTAAGCCATATTTCATCAGGCATGTTCATCGGGTTGAGCCGGTAGTTGAATGGTATTTTGGGTATTTTGTCGTAGGGGAAGACGTCCCTGTAGAGGTTCGGCTCTATCGCATCCTGTAATTGGAAAATATACTCTTCAGGTTCCAGTGTGTTGCGGCGTTTATTGAATCGAAGCATATTTGAACTCCCCTTATCCATCATAAATATTTTTTACTCGCAAGATGTACGGAAAAACTAAAGTAGGTTTGATTTTTGATTCTATATACAATGTTTTTGCAAGTCAAGCGAAATGATAGAAATTATTGCGGATTGACATTTTTAAGAAAAATTGGGATACTATCCAACCTTTTTACCGTACAAAATTCCAAAATATTTTTTTCTGTTCAGGAGGAGAATATGGCCTTAAAAGCCGGTAGTTATCAATTGACTTCAAATTCGGGAAAATTACATGTCTATACATACAAAGAGGGATTCCTCAGCGCGGTGGCTCACGACCTGCTTATTGACGTGACCGGTTTCACCGTCAGGCTAAACGTCCCGGAGGGGGGGAATCAGTCCGCTACGGTTGAGGCGGAAATTCTGGCAAATTCACTGAAGGTTGTGTGCGCCATGAAAGACGGGCAGCGTAACAATGATGCGCTCAAGGAGAAGGACAAGGCGGATATCGAAGAAGCCACGTCCAAAGACGTGCTGCATCCTTCCAAGTATCCCATCATCAGTTTCCACTCAACCGATATTCAGGGGAATGGAGACGTTTATCATGTAAAAGGAGACCTCACCCTGCACGGCGCGACGCACCCCCTGGAATTTGACGTAAAAACTACGAACGGGAAAGACCTGAAAGGACGGTTCACTATCCTTCAGAAAGACTTTGGCGTAAAGCCATACAAGGCATTGCTGGGGACGCTCAAGGTGAAAAATGAGATTGACGTGGCTTTTGACTTGTCGTTAAGTTAAAAATTAACTTTATTTTCCGGGAAAAACCCTATAAAATTTCTCTTTTTAACCATACAATGCAAGTCAAATACTGGCGTTGAAAGATGTAGCTGTGCTGGAAATGGGGTTAATTTATTGAAGAATCTCAGCAGAGAGAGGTAAAAAAAGTGGAAAATGGTACGAGTGACGGCAGAAGAAAATTTCTGAAAGTGGCGTCTCACGCCATAGGGGGCACGCTTGCGGCGGGCGTAGTAGCGCCGATTGTGGGGCTGGCGATACATCCATGGATGAAAGAAACCGTATACGGCACCGAGGAGTTTGTTAATATTGGCAAACTGGAAGATTTTCCCATTGGCATACCAAAAAAGATGACCATTACGTCTTCAAAGATGGACGCGTGGAATGTCTTTGAGGGATTGGTTATGGGGTCTGTGTGGGTAATCCGGAGGGAAGACAATTCACTCAAGGTGTTTTCCGTTAATTGCCCGCACCTTGGCTGCGGTATAAACTGGGGTGAGGATGTAAAGCAGTTTCTGTGTCCCTGCCATGAAGGCGTCTTTGGCATTGACGGGGGCAAAATCTCGGGGCCTTCCCCCCGTGATATGTATAGTTATGAGACCAAAATTGAAAACAACGACATTTTGGTAAGTTACAAGAGGGTTATATGAGCGCGATACGGAAATGGTTTGAGGACAGAACGGGGATAAGCGCCCTCCTGAAAGTGGCTCTCGATGAGCCGGTTCACGGCGGTGCGAAGTGGTCGTATATTTTTGGCAGCGGTCTTGTATTCCTCTTTATTCTCCAGGCGGTTACGGGGATTGTCATGGCCGCCTATTACTCGCCTTCCTCGACAACCGCGTGGGGAAGCGTGTACTATATTCAACACAAAACGTCTTTTGGCTGGTTTGTGCGCGGCGTGCATCATTATGGGTCAAGCGCCATGATGATACTCGCGCTGGTGCACATGTTCCAGGTTTTCATCTTCGGCGCATATAAAAAACCCCGTGAGCTTAACTGGATTTCAGGGGTTGTCCTGCTCATGTTTATTGCGGCTTTCGGCCTTACGGGTTATCTGTTGCCGTGGGATCAGAAGGGTTATTGGGCAACGCAGGTCGCCACCAACATCATGGGCACTATCCCCGTGATCGGGAAATACATCCAGGTATTCCACCAGGGCGGCGCTGATTACGGGAACTTCACCCTTACCCGTTTCTTTGCGCTCCATGTATTTCTGCTGCCGGTCTCCCTGGTCTTTTTCCTTTTCATACACCTGGCGCTCTTTCGCAAGCACGGCGTGACCCCGTACTGGAAGATGCGCGAGGAGGTAGTGAAAAATCGTGTTGATCCCTTCTGGCCAGACCAGGTGTATAAAGACGTTGTATTTGCCATAGGGATGTACGCCGCGATTGCCCTGATGGTATTCCTGACAGGTGGGGCAGAGTTACAGTCGCCGGCAGACCCGGCATCCAACTATCTTGCAAGGCCGGAGTGGTACTTCCTGTTCCTCTTTCAACTCTTAAAATATTGCCAGGGGAACTGGTTAATTGTAGGCACGGTCATTATCCCCGCCTTGTCGGTGATATTCCTGTTTGTGCTGCCTTTTATTGACAGAAACGACTCGCGTTATCCGTCCAGAAGGGTGCCTTACTTTGGCGCCATATTCTCCGGATTGGCCGGGGCGGTTGCCTTAACCGTGCTTGCGATGTGCCATGACAGCCGGGACGTCCACATCATCCATCAGCGCGAAGACGCTGAAAGGCAGGCGGCGAGGGCAATAAAGCTGGCCGAAAGGGGCATTGCGCCCACCGGCGGCTTATCCATATTCCTGAATGACCCCATATCGCTCGGCGAAAAGATATTCAAGGAAAGCTGCAATGGTTGCCACAAGTTGAAGGGAGAAGGCGGTGAAACCGCCCCCGATTTTACCGATTTTGGTTCGCGGGAATGGGTGGCAGAGCTATTGAAAAATCCAAAAGACAAAAAATATTTTGGAGATTCAGGCGCCATGCCTCCGGTGAAACTGCCGGATGGATCGCTCCTGGGTATGGCGGAGTTCTTGGTAAGCCAGGCCGGAGGGTTGTTTAGTAAAAACACCGACAGTTTGGAGAAAGGCAAAGAGTTGGTTATGAAGGGGAACTGCGTTATCTGTCACGCCATTGGAGACCCGGCGGCAAAGAAGATGGCCCCGAATCTGACGGGGTATTTATCGGAATCCTGGCTGAAGGAGTTCATAAAAAATCCCGCTGATCCTAAATTTTACGGTGCGAGGAACAAGATGCCCGCGTTTGACAAACTCAATGATAGGGAACTGGATGCGCTTGTGCAATACCTGCTTTCTTTATCAAAAGACCGTCCGCTTGTCTCTGAAGGTGGACGAAGCAACAAGGTGTACACCTGTCTTTATCCGGGCAGACTCGGAGTGTACTGAGGTTGGCAAAAACCGCTTGATTAATTTAATATTCAGGAATTTCAATGTTTTTGGTAGGAGCCAACTCCTGTTGGCGAACGGGCGCTTATGCGCTGTCGTACACCGTCAATCGCCGTTGTGAGACGGTGCCTACCAATCGGGCTGATTCAGGTTTGATTGGGCGGGTTCAGGTTTGCAACCTGAACCTTGCAGTTGGAACAAGCGATACCCAGTTGAACAGTCACAACGCCCAGAAATACATAAACCTCCAGGTTCAAGTAGGGACACGGTGCACCGTGTCCCTACTTGAACCCGCAACGGGCAACCGTAGGGCGACCCTTTAGGGTTGCCATCCCTAGCGCGTGTTCGGACAGTTGCAAGGCTAAAGCCTTGTCCTACGTATAAAACAGATAAAAGTTGCCGAAGGCCGAATTCAATTGTATAGGAATTTTTATTTTAATTAAGCGGGTTTGCGGTAGGGTGGATTAAGCGATAGCGAATCCACCTTTCCCGGAAACATTCTTGGTGGATTCGGCGTAAAAACCAACGCCTTAATCCACCCACATAACTTGCCTCTGTTATGCCCGAATGTCTTGTTTCCAAAGCTTGCGATTGGGAACGAAAGAACCAGAACGCGCCGGAAGATAAATGTAGGGCGAGGCTTTAGCCTTGCGTGTATTGCACGAAGGCAACACCTGAAGGTTTGTGCTACCTGTTTGTCTTGAGAAACAATTCAGCGATATTCGGATCAAACATTATACCGGCGTGCGCCTTGATATAATCGCAGGCCTTCTCTTTTGGCCAGGCGGCGCGATACGGGCGGGCGAAGCTTAGGGCGTCATATACGTCTATGATCGCAAAGATGCGCGCCGCCAGGGGTATTTGTTCCCCTTTCAATCCCTGCGGATAGCCGCTGCCATTCCATCTTTCGTGGTGACAATAAGGAATATCCAGCGCATGACGCAGATAGGTTATTGGTGAAAGCAGTTGGTGCGCATACTCCGGATGCTTGCGCATAATAATCCACTCCGCGTCAGTAAGCTCGCCGGGTTTTAGCAGGATATTGTCCGGTATGGCCATCTTGCCGATATCGTGGAGAAGCGCGCCCCGTCTGATATGCGGGAGTTCTTCCTCCTTCACGCCAAACGCGCGGGCCAGCTCAACGGTCATGCCGGCAACGCGCTGTGAATGTCCTTCGGTCTCTTTGTCGCGCAAGTCGAGCGCGCGGGACCAACCCTCGATCGTAATGTCATACGCGAGCGTCAATTCCTCATGTGAACGTTGCATACCTTCGAACAGGGACGCATTATCTATCGCGATGGCGGCCAGCGCCCCCATGGCCTCTAAAAAGCCCAGCCATTCCTGGTCTGCATTGAGTTCAAAACGATGGAATATTTCGAGCACCCCTTTTATCTGTCCCTTTGTGATAAGCGGCACACCGTAGTAAACGGTAAACTTTTCGTTTTCCAGCAGCTTCATGTACGGATGGGAAGTATCAGTCTCTGTCAGTTTGGAAATGTAGATGATGCGGCGTTCCTGGATAACACGGGCGGCGTGGTATTTTCCCAGATGAACTGATATGGATGCCAGGGTGTCGGGACGGAAACCGTGTGAGGCCGCGCATTCCAACCTCTGTGTCTGTTGATTCCAGAGCAATATATTTGCGGCATCCACACCGAGTTTTGTTGTTATCTGTTCGAGAAAGACGCTTAAGATAACATGCAAATCCAGACTGCTAATGATGGTCTGATCAATCGTATGCAGGGTTGTTAGTCGCTGAACATGGCGTTTAATCTGCTCTTCTGCCCGTTTTCGTTCTAATGCATTTACAAATATTTCTCCGATCATTTTCAGGAGGGTGACGTCTTCTTCCGTCCAGGTCTTCTCGATACGCACCGAGTCAAATCCAAAAAACCCGGCAAGCTTCCCGCCGGACGTCATCG
>Ga0209514_10001567_pt1 | contig 38890 bp, 31 predicted proteins | sample Subgrocontami58m_FD_187452 | JGI IMG/M metagenome (GOLD analysis project Ga0209514, IMG submission 187452) | Subsurface groundwater microbial communities from S. Glens Falls, New York, USA - GMW37 contaminated, 5.8 m (SPAdes) (version 3) | ecosystem: Environmental > Aquatic > Deep subsurface >...
CCGGCGTAACTCCGGCGTAACTCCGGCGTAACTCCGGCGTAACTCCGGCGTAACTCCGGCGTAACTCCGGCGTAACTCCGGCGTAACTCCGGCGTAACTTCGGCGCAACTCCGGCGTAGCTTCAGCGTCGATCCGGCCCGAGCCACCCGCGAGCCTGGAGTGCATCGATCACCCGCCGGGCCGCCTCCTCCGGCGATTCGCGGTCCCCGCGCACCGTCACGTCGGCGCGCTCCGGCACCTCGTACGCGTCCTGGAGACCGGGCACCGAGCCGCCGATCCGGTAGATCCCCTTCGGATCGCGTTCCCGGCAGACGGTCAGCGGAGTCTCGACATACACCTCGAGGAAGCGCGCCAGGCGTCCGCGTGCGGCCTCCCGGTACTCACGCCGGTTCGCCGTCGCATCCAGCACCACCGGCACGCCGTGATCGGTCAGCAGGCCCGCCATCCAGGTCAGGATGCCGTAGAAACAGCCGCGCTCGTCCTCCGTGTACGCCGGCTTCGGGGTGAGGACCGTGCGCATCGCGTCCGATTCGAGGCGCGCCGCGCGCACGCCGCGCGTCTCCAGTTCCTTCAGCAGCGCGACCGCCAGGGTCGATTTCCCCGAGGCCGGAATGCCGGTGATCCAGACTGCGAAGCCGAGCTCCATACGCCTCGATCCTTGCCGTAGTCCTTCACCCGCGCCGGGTCGAAGCGCGGATGCGCCGCCGCACCTGCTCCGGAAGTGTGTGATACCACACCGGGCTCGCGATGACCAGTCCGCGGACCTGTCCCGTCCGTGGCGCAACCCGTAGTACACCGGCAATATCGTCGCGAAAACGACGATGTTGGAGTTGCGCCTCCCACGTCTCACTCGGGCGACAATGCGGGGTTGGGACTTGGGGCTTGGGATTTGGGATTTGCGCGGCCCGTCCTCCGGTAGGGCAGCGGGGGGCGCGCCGGGGAATTTCCTTCGGGTTCACGCACGGAGGGTTCCCCGAGGAACCGGGCGATTTTCCGCAACCGAACGGGTCGGAATCCCGCCCGGCAGGCTCGACCGGGCGCGTTTGCGGCGATCGGTCCTCGTGCTGCGCTGCGGCACGCGTGTTGCTCACCCTTGGGAAAGGGTATGGCTTTAGGGGAGGACCGGCACATGAGTCCCAGTCGAATCCTGGTTCCGCTCGACGGCTCGAGCACGGCAGAGGCGATTCTGCCGGTGTTGAAGACCCTCGTGCCAGACCATGCTGCGAAGGTGTACCTGCTTTCCGTGCTCGACCAGGCCGACCTCCCGCCACGGGCCGGACCGTACCTGGGGCGAGCCTGCACCAGGTTGCGCAGCGAAGGGGTCGAGGTCGCCTGGGACCTGCGCCTGGGCGCGGCCGCGGACGCAATCCTGGCCTACGCTCAAGAGTGCCAGGCCGACCTGATCGCGATGTCCACCCACGGCCGGAGCGGACTGTCCCGGCTGCTCATGGGCAGCGTGACGGAGGAGGTGCTTCGCCACAGCGACCTGCCGCTCCTGGTTTGCCGCCCCGGGACGGCCGCGCGCGAGGGACGAATGGTGATCGCGACCCTCGACGGGTCGCCGGAGGCGGAGGCGGTGTTGCCGGACGCGATCCGCTTCGCCCGGGGCCTGAACGCGCGGCTCCACCTCGTGCAGATCGCCGTGCCCTATGTCGCGATGGGCGGGTTCGGCGACTTCCCCATGAAGTACTCGTGCGAGGCTCCGCTCCCCTACCTGGAAGACGTGGGGCGGCGGCTCGCCGACGAGGGGGTGACGGTCGAGACCAAGGTGCGGGTCGGCGGTGCGGCCGGAGAAATCTTGCGTCATGCGGAAAAGACCGCCGCCACCCTGATCTGCATGACTACGCACGGCCGCAGCGGCCTCGATCGGCTCATGTTGGGGAGCGTCGCCGAGGAGGTGCTGCGCGGGGCCCCGTGTCCGGTGTTGGTGCGACGAACCGTCGGGGTCGCGGCCGGGACGACCTGAGCCCGGGGCGGCGGGAGGCTCAGCGCGACCGCGGCACCGGCATGGCCGCCTTGCAATCGCAGGGAAACCCGTGCGTCCGCACCACGCACCGGTCGGAATAGTAGGCGCCGCAGCCCATGCAGGGATCGCCCGCGACCGCGCGCTCTCGCAGCAGCAGGGCGATCGCGCGCTCGAGCGCTTCGGAGATCCGCGGCAGGTCTTCCCCCGCTAGCAGCGCCTCCAGGCGTCGCGCCTTCAGTCGCTCGTACTTCCGCACCAACGCAGCGCCGAGCGGGGTCACCTCCACGAGCTCCGCGCGACCGTCCTCCGAGGAGCGGGTGGTCTTCGCCAGGCCCTTCTTCCTGAGTCGCCCGACGGCCTTCGACGCGGCGGCGTAGGAGGCGTTCAGGAAGCGGGCCACGTCCTTGACCAGGGGAACGCTCCCGGGCCGTGCCAGGAACTTCAGCACGTTGAGCTGATCGAAGGTCACCGAGTCCTGCACGGCGCTCCGGAGGTACCCGGCCTCCAGAACCTGCTCGACCAGTCGGGCAAAGACGTGGGAATCCCGCAGGAACCGCTTCAGCTCTTCGTGCATGCCGCCTCCTCCAGTCCGGGCCGGACTCGATGAACCATCCTGTTAGGCACAATCCGCGGACGCGAGGCAAGAGGAAACGCTTCGCCAGGCGGGCTGCCGCACGGAGCCCACGGCGGCCGGGTACCGCGCTGCGACGGGCTCGCCGCCGTGCCCCGGCGGTCGAGACGATGCGGTCACCCAGGCGAGACGACCCGGAACGGGCGACACCGGTCCACCCGGACTCATGACCCGGCGCCGTCACTCCCAGGATCGAGCCGAATCTCGCATTCGACTGCGGCGTGGTCGGAGAGCGAACCGCCCGGCACCCGTTCGTCGAGGTGCGGCAGGACCCGGATCTTCGCCGGGGCGAAGAGGCACTTGCCGGCGGACACGAAGACGTAGTCCTTCCGGGTCCCCTTCCGGCTGCCCGTCGGGTCGTTGGTGACCCCGGGCCCATCCTCGAGCACGGTCCACGCGTCGGAAAAGACGCGACCGGAGCCGCTCAGGACGCGAAGCATGCCCACATACGGCGTGGCCGGTTCGGCCGGCAATGGCACCGGGGGTACGTCGGCATTCACGTTGAAGTCGCCGAGGAGGAGAGCCGGAGCCTCCGGGGTCGTGTGCTCCGCGACGAAGCGCGCCACGGCTTCGACCTGGCGCGCGCGCGCCGGATCCGACTTGCTGTCGAGATGGGTGACGAAGCAGTCGATCCGGATTCCCGAGCCGTGCCTGAGCCGGGCGTGGAGGATCCCCTTGGCCGCGAAGCCGTCCGCGCGCAAGCCGAACTCCGCGAAGCGCGCCGCGTGCTCGAAGGTATGCAGGTGCCACTGCTCCACCGGCAGGCGGCTGAGCAGCAGCAGCCCGGAGCCGGTCACGTAGCCGGAGGGCTTGGGCGCGCGCACGATCGCGAACCGTCCCGGAGCCGCCCGTTCCACCGCCACGATCAGGTCCGCGCGCCGATCGGTATCGAAGACCTCGCAGAGGCCCACGACGTCGTAGGCGGCGGCGATCTCCCCGATGCGGCCCGCGCGGTATGCGGCTTCGCCGACACGGGCCGCCACCGCGTCGGCCAGACCGGGCAGAAGCTGCACGTTGTAGGCGAGCACGCGGAGGGACGCGCCGGCCGGAACGGGACCGTTCGAGATCGGGGCGGGCTCGACGGGAGACTCCGCGCGGTAGACGTGGAGCAGGAAGCACGCCGCGGCGAGACCCGCCGCGAGCGAGAGTACGGACGCACCGCGCCGGATCCAACGGCGCGCGCGGGAGGGGGGAGCGGAGGTCATCGGGAAGGCAAAGTCCTGCGGGTGCCGGGCCAGAGGCGCGTGCGCCTCCTCGCTGCGCGCTGCGAGCGCGCCGCGCCCACCCATGCTCGCCTCCGCCCCAACCGCCGGTCAAGATCGATCTGCAGCGTCCCCCCGCGGTCGTGCGGTCGCACGCCGATTCGGGACCGGGTGCCCTCCAGGCATCCCGGACGCCCGCGGCCAGGGTCGGCCAGTTCTAGCGTCGGTCCGCCACAGTCGGCGGCGTGGCTTTCACCCGCTGGCTGGGGGCCGAGTTCGCCCCGATCACAAAGCCGAAGATCAGCCCGAACATCAGGACCAGGAGGACGAGGATCCCGATTCCTCCCGGGCTTACGGGGTTCGTCGCCATGGCATGCACCTCCACTCAGCACATCGTCCTTTTTTTTTTGGCGCACGAGGCGTGCCGCGGCCGAGAGGTTCGGACCCTGCCGATCTTGATTGAACGTCTTCCACCAGCGAGAAAAAAGACCCATCGCTGGGAACAAATCCTTTCCCATCCGCGCCGAAATCGCGGAGGCTGTAGCAGACGCATCGGCCAGTTCCAGTGGGCTTCCCGACCCCTGCGTCCCGGGATGCCAGGGCGGATTCTCGCGCGGCATGCGACTTGCGTTTCCGGAGCAGGCCGTGCTGGTCGCTGCCAATGGCTCATCAAGCCGCGAAACGATCGCTTGCCCGCGCAGCCGCTGCGGGATATACTGAGGGTCCATGAAAAACGTATCGAGGGGCCGTTCGCGGCGCGGGATCGCGCTCGCCATCTCCCTGCTGCTCGCTTCGGGCTGCGACGAGGGGGGAATCCGGCAATACCGCGTTCCGAAAGAAGCGCCGGCTCCGGCCCATCGGGAGGCTAAGCACCCGGTTCCACCGCGCCACGAGCACGAGGGCCGGGCCCGCCGGATGCTCGCTGCGATCGTCCCCCACGGCGACCGCGCTTGGTTCTTCAAAGTGCTCGGTCCGCAGGCCGAAGTCGAGGCGATCGAGAAGGCGGTCGCCGACCTGCTCGCGTCCGTGCAATTCGGCGAGGGAGAGAAGGCCTCGTGGACCCTTCCCGCAGGCTGGCGGCAGGAGCCAGGGAGCGGCATGCGCTTCGCCACGCTGCGGCTCGGTGCCGCCGAGGACGCCCTCGAGTTCACGGTGATCCCGCTGGCGCGGGAGGCGGGCGCGGTTCTGCCCAACGTCAACCGCTGGCGCGATCAGCTGGGGCTGGCAACGATCACCGAAGCGGAGCTCCCCGACCTGACGCGCACGATTTCCGTGGGCGGCGAAACCGGAACCTGGGTCGCCTTCAGCGCCGGCTCGGCCGCGCCCGAAGCCGGTCCGGAGCACCCGGCCGGGCCCGATTCCGCGCCCAAGTCCAGTCCGGAGCACCCGGCCGGGCCGACCGCCGGCGGCGGCTTCGCGGGCGTCGCACCGGAGGGATGGCGTCCGGTCGCGATCACGGACGGCATGAAGGTGGCCGCGTTCGAGATCTCCGAGGGCGAGCGCAAGGCGGACGTCTCCGTGATGCCCCTCCCCGGCGCGGCGGGCGGGTTGCTTGCCAATGTGAACCGCTGGCGCAGCCAGGTGGGGCTCGAACCCGCGAGCGAGGCCGATCCTGCCCACGGGGTCGGTACGATCGAGGTCGCCGGCGCGCCGGCTGCGTACGTGGATCTCGCCGGTGCCGAGAAGCGCATCCTCGGCGCGATCCTGGTGCGCGGCGACACCACCTGGTTCTTCAAGATGCAGGGGCCGCCCGAGCTGGTCGGAAAACAGAAGGCCGCGTTCGAAGCGTTCGTCCGCGGGGCCAAGCTGGAAGCGAAATGATGGAAGCCACCCCGATCCCCGTGGAGCCCGCCCCGGCGGGCGCCCGGACCGAGAATCCTGCGGCCGAGGGGGCCGCCACCGCCACTGCCCCGGCGGCGTCCGCGCCGGCCGCTGCGCGCGCGGACGGGTCACCGCCGGTCGCTTCGCGGCCCGATGCCGGGACCGCGGAGCCCGTGGGCGCAGTCCGGGCGGCCATCGCGGCGGATCAGCCTTTCCGGGCCTGGTTCCTCACCCGAGTACTGCGACCGGCCTCGGACCTGCGGATCACGGTCGCCTGCTTCGCCGCCGGGATTTTCCTGGTCTTCGCGGGCACGCTCGCGCAGGTCGACGAGGGCATCTGGACCGTGGTCGGGAGGTACTTCCGCTCGTTCTGGGTCTTGATCCCGCTGCAGATCTTCTTCCCCCGCTCGATCCACGTCAGTGGAGGCCTGTTCTTCCCCGGCGGCTGGCTGATCGGGGGCGTGTTCCTGGTGAACCTGCTGGCCGCGCACACCGCCAAGTTCAAGCTCGCCTGGAACCGCGCCGGCATCCTGTTCATCCACGCCGGGATCGTGCTCATGCTGCTCGGCGAGATCGTCACCGGCGTATTCGCCGTCGAAGGCAACATGTCGATCGACGAGGGCGGGTCGAGCTACTACGTGGAGCACATCCGCACGCCCGAGCTCGCGATCATCGACCCCTCCGAACCGCGCGAAGACGTGGTCACCGTGGTGCCGGGTAGCCTGCTCCGCACGCGCACGACGATCGCCCACGACGACCTCCCGTTCGACGTCGAGGTCGCGAAGTACATGGCGAACTCGGAGATCCTCGAGCCGTTCCAGGCCAAGGGGGAGCCCAATCCGGCCACCGCGGGCAACGGTCTCGAGGTGGTGGCGGTCGCCCGCCCCGAAGTCAGCGGCACCGACGCGAACCAGGCGGTCGACGCACCCTCGGCCTATCTCGCGCTGCGCCGGAAGGGCTCGGGCGCTCCGCTCGGCACCTGGCTGGTCTCGCTCTGGCTGGGGGCGCAGACGGTCCCGCTCGACGGCAAAGTCTATTCGCTCACGCTGCGTCACAAGCGCTCGTATCGGCCCTTTCGGCTCGAGCTGATCGACTTCCGCCACGACCGCTACCTCGGCACGGACATCCCGAAGAACTTCTCCAGCCAGGTCCGACTGGTCGACCCGGTCCGCGGAGTGGACCGCGAGGTGCTGATCTCGATGAACCAGCCGCTGCGTTACGCGGGCGAGACGTTCTATCAGTCCTCGTACAAGCCGGACGGCACCGGCACGGTGCTCCAGGTGGTGCGCAACCCGGGCTGGCTGCTCCCCTACATCTCATGCGTGATGGTCGCGGCGGGGATGCTCTGGCACTTCGGGATGCATCTGGTCGGCTTTCTCCGCCGGAGGTCGGTGACATGAAGGATTCCGGCACGATCGACCACTCGACCGGGACCCGCCGCGCCCGGCTCGCTCCCTGGATCGCCGTAGGTCTCGCCGCGCTCTGGCTGCTGGGGGCAGCGTCCCCGCCGCGCGAGGGCGAGTACCGGGTGACGGAGTTCTCCCGGCTTCCGGTGGTCTACCAGGGGCGGGTCAAGCCGATCGACACGCTCGCACGCAACAGCCTGATGATCGTGAGCAAGAAGCAAACCTTCGTTGACGCGGACGGCAGGTCTCAGCCGGCGGTCCACTGGCTGCTCGACGTGATGGCGGGCGCCCTCCGTGAGCATGGTCCCGCGGAGAAGCACCGGGTCTTCCGCATCGAGAACGACCAGGTGCTCGCGCTGGTCGGCCTCGCGCCGCGGCCGAACCTGCGCTATGCGGTCGAGGAATTCTCCGGCCGGATGGAAGCGCTCCAGACGGAGGCCGAGCGCGCGCGCGCGCGCGCGCCCGCCGAGCGCGACCTGGTGGACGTGAAGATCCTCGAGCTCTACGAGCAGGTCCGACTCTACGTCGAGCTCGCGCGGCTGGAGATCCCCCACCTGGTGCCGCCGATGACGGCGGACGAGACCTGGAAGCCGTTCGCCGAGGCCGCCGGCGAGTCCCAGACCACCGGGCGAGACAACGCGGCCGCGCGCTCCCTCGGTGGGATGCTCATGGACTGGCTCGACCGCAAGCCCGAGGCGTTCAACCAGGACCTGGCCGCGTACCGGGAGACCCTCGACAAGACCATGCCCGAGGTGCTGCGCCGGACCGACTTCGAAGTGTTCTTCAACCGCTTCGAGCCGTTCTACCGCTGCGCCGTGCTGTATGTGGCCCTGATGCTGCTCGCGTTCTGCTCGTGGCTCGGCTGGTCCGAGCCGCTGCGGCGTTCCGCGTACCGATTGCTCATCCTCACCCTCCTCGTGCACTCGCTCGCGCTGGTGGCGCGGATGTGGCTCCAAGGCTACGCGCCGGTGACCAATCTCTACTCGTCGGCGATCTTCATCGGGTGGGGCATCGCCGGGCTTGCGGTCGGCCTCGAGGCGGTCTTCCGCAACGGGCTGGCCGCGGCCGTCGCGGGTCTGAGCGGATTTCTCACGATGCTGATCGCGCACCATCTCTCGGGAGACGGCGACACGATGGAGATGATGCAGGCGGTGCTGGACACGAACTTCTGGCTGGCCACCCACGTGACCGTGGTGACCCTGGGCTACTCCGCCACGTTCCTGGCGGGACTGCTCGGCACCCTCACCCTCGTGCTCGGCGTCTTCACGAACCTGCTCGGGGCGAAGCCGTACCGCTCGTTGGGGAAGATGACCTACGCGATCCTCTGTTTCGCCATGCTGTTCAGCTTCGTCGGGACCGTGCTCGGGGGGATCTGGGCCGACCAATCCTGGGGCCGCTTCTGGGGCTGGGACCCCAAGGAGAACGGCGCCTTCATGATCGTCCTGTGGAACGCCCTGATCCTGCACGCGCGCTGGGGCGGCATGGTGCGCGAGCGGGGAATCGCGGTGCTCGCCGTGTTCGGCAACATCGTCACCGGCTGGTCCTGGTTCGGCGTCAACATGCTGGGCGTCGGTCTTCACTCGTACGGATTCATGAACTCGGCCGCCTTCTGGCTGTCGGCCTTCGCGGTCAGCCAGGTCGCGGTGATGGGCCTCGGACTGGTCCCACCGCAGTACTGGCGGAGCCGGACCGGAGGGGCGGCGCAACCGGTGGCGTGACCCCGGCGGGATCCGCGCACTGCCACCACTGCGCCGTTCGAGACCGCCGCGTCCGCAGCGCCCGCGCCACCCGCAGCGCGGGACGCCGCCCACGAACCGAACCACGGGGACGGCTATTTCGGTGTTTCCGGATTCGCCTGACCCTCGAGCTTCACCAACAGCAATCCGGATCGCGCATTGAAATTGTCCGGTTCGAGCGCCAGGGCGGCCGAGAACGCCTCGCGCGCCTCGGGGTAATCGCCGCGGTCCAGCAGCCGATTCCCGAGCTCGACGCAGCGGCGCACGGCCTCCACCCGGCGGCCCCGTTCGGTCCACACCCAGGCGGTCAGCGCCAACACCAGCGCCGCTGCCAATGCCGCCGCCGGCCGCGCCGGACGGCGCGCCCAGTCCTCCACCGCACGCTCGGCCCAGGTCCGCGTCCGCGCGCGAACCGTGTCGCCGTGGCGGAACCGATACAGGTCGGCGGCCATCTCCCCGACGCTCGCGTAGCGCGCCCGCGGATCCTTCTGCAGCGCCCGCTGACAGATCGCGGCGAGGTCCGCGGGCACCGCGGGACGGTTTCGGTCGGGCGGCGCAGGCTCGTGCTCGGCGATGTCGCGCAGGAGCGCGAGCAGGCTCGTCCCCGAAAAGGGCGGGCCCCCGAACAGCAGCTCGTAGAGCACCACGCCGAGCGAGAATTGATCTCCGGCCGGGCCGACGTGGGCATGGTCGCCCCGGGCCTGCTCGGGGCTCATGTACTGCGGCGTGCCGAACACGCTCCCCGTGCTGGTCAGCCCCCGCGCGGTCGTGCTGTCGCGCGCCGGGCCCAGGTCCTTGGCCAGCCCGAAGTCCGTGATCCACGCCTTTCCCTCCCGGTCCACCAGGATGTTCCCCGGTTTGACGTCGCGGTGGATCACCCCCCGCTCGTGGGCGTACTGCAGCGCCTCCGCCACCGACTCGATCCACTGCGCCGCCTGCGCGAGCGGAATCCCGGCGCGGCCCGGGTCGAGCGGCTTCCCGTCCACCAGGTCGCACGTGAAGTAGGGCTGCCCGCCCTCCTCGCCCATGTCGAGCACGGCCACGATGTGCGGATGGCGCAAGCGCGCGGCCAGCCGCGCTTCCCGCCGAAATCGCTCCACGCGGCCGGGATCCGAGCCGTCGAGGCGGACCTGCTTGAGCGCCACCGCGCGCCTGAGCCGCGGGTCCCAGGCCTTCCAGACCACCCCCATCCCGCCGCTGCCCACGCGTTCGAGCAGCACGTACGGCCCAAACGGCGCCCCGACTGGGCCTCCCGGCGCGGCCTCCTTCGACGCGGGGTCGAGCCAGCCGCGCCCCTGAAGCGCCTGCGCCAGGCGTGAAAGATCTCCCGCGTCGTCCATGGACGCCATCGTAAGTCGAAGGCTGAAGAATCGGAACGGGAAACGGCGCTCCCGGTTCAAGATGAGCGGCGCAGCTCCGGCCGGTCCGGCTTTTCCTGCTCGCGAAATGGCACGTCACGGCCCCGTGCGGTGCCTCGCCCCACCCTACCCGGACTTGTGAAACGAAGCACTTGGCCACGGGTCGCCGCGGTCGGAACGCTCGCGTCGCTTCCCGACGGGCTTCCCTCGCGATATCGTGGTGAGGAACCCGACCAGCGAAAGGCCCCCGAATGGTTCCCCCCCCCGTGCGCGTCGAACACGCCGTGCACGACCCGTCGCTGAGCGCCGTCGTAGTCGACCGCATGCCCCTGCGCTCTCCCTCCGCGGCGCCGGCGGACGGCCCGACTCACGTCCGCGCCGGCTCCGCACTCGCGCGGGTGGGCGGGCGACTGGCGGTCGTGCAGGACGATGTCCGCGAACTGGCTCTGGTCGACCTCGTCTCCGGGATCATCCACCACGTGCCGTTCGATCCCATCGTCGTCGACCCCGCCTCCGGGATCCTCCACGACGTGCCGCTCGATTCCGCCGTGGTCCACCCCGTCTCCGGGGGCATCCACCACGTGCCGCGCGATCCCACCCTTGCCGGGACCGGGTCCGGCACCCGCGGCCGCACTGGGCGTCCCGCCCCTGCGACCTCGTCGACGGGAGCGGCCGACGACAAGAGCCGCAAGCTCGACCTCGAGGCCTGCGTCATGCAACCGATGGCCGGCGCCGATCTCCTTTGGCTGTTCGGGTCGGGGTCGGGCCCGCGTCGTGAACGGGTGGTGTGCGTGACGGTGCCCCGGGACCGGCCCGTCGAACGAGCAATCGTCTACGACGCCCACGCGTGGTACGAGCAATTGCGCGCGGCGGTCGAGTTCGCGGGCAGCGACCTGAACGTCGAAGGCGCCGTGCTCCTCGGGCCCAACCTCCGCCTGTTCCAGCGCGCCAACGGCGCCGCGCGCGACGGCCTCCGGCCGGTCAACGCCACCGCCGACTTCGACTTCGCCGCGCTGCGACGGCACCTCGCGAAGCCACTCGCACACCCTCCTCCTGCGCCGCAGCACATCGTGCGCTACGACCTGGGGGCCTTCGCGGGCGTGCCCTTGGGCTTCACGGATGCCACAGTCGTCGGCGACATGGTCATCTACCTGGCCGTTGCCGAGGACTCTCCCGACGCGGTGCAGGACGGACCCGTGCTCGGAGCAGTGGTGGGACGGATCGGGCCCGACGCCAAAGCACGATGGACCCGACTTCTGGATGCGACCGGCCGCCCCTTCGACTGCAAGGTCGAGGGCCTCAGCTTCGATCCCGCCGACCCTGGCCGGGGATTCGTGGTGCTCGACCCCGACGACCCGGCCGTCCCGTGCGATCTCTGCCGGATCCGGCTCACCGGCCCATGGAGTGCCCCGGCGGGTTGACGCCGAAACTGGTTTTCCTTCGACTATCGATCAGGGTCGGCCGGGCACCCTTGGCGCAGCGTTGCGCCGCGTCTGCGATTTGCCCTCAGCAGCAGGGAGTCCCGGTCCCCGAAAAGAGGAACGGGGGCCGACCACCCGGCTCACGAGAGGGGCAATCGCGCTCGCCGGTTCGGCCCCCGCACCATCGGTAGGAAAATTCCCTCGGTCCGGCAGACGCAGATCCGCATCGCTTGAAGTGCGCCGGCCCTCGTTTCTGATCGTAGTCGGAGTACGGAAGCAAAAGCCGAGCCACGGCGCCGATCCCTGGCTTCGACCCAACCGACGAAGGCGGAGCGGCTGCACCGCAAACAGGTGCCCGGCGTCGCGGCCGCCAAATCGAGGCGTGGCGCGGCTCCGCGACCGCCCGACACCCCTTCCTGCGCCGGGACGCGCGGCGCTCCTCCGCGCGATGGATGTGCCCGGCCGGCCTCCGGTGCCGCCGCACCACGCCGGAGCGGGCGAACTTCCGCAATGGGCGCGGGTTCTTCCCCGGGATCAAACGAGCGAGCGCGGTCCGGTTCCGGCGCGCGGCGGCGGCGGCGGCCCCACGCTCGCTCACGCCTCGAGCCGCACCCGGAACACCGTTCCGAGCCCCTCGCGCTCGGCCGTCGCGGCCAACGCTGCGGCATGGTCGGCATCCCGCGCGAGCGAAAACACGGCGGAGCCGCTGCCGGACATGAGCGTGGCCACGGACCCTGCGCGCCTCAGCGACCCGGCGGTGCGCGCCACCGTGGGAAATTCTGCGAACACGACGCCTTCCAGGCGGTTGAACAACAGCCCGGCGATCACGTCGACCCGACCGGCAGCGAGTGCGCGCAGCAGCGGCCCGGAGTCGACGCGCGGCGTGGCGAGGTCGATTCGGCCGCCGCGATACACCGCAGGAGTGGCGACGTGTACCCCGGGGTAGACCAGCACCGCATCGAGCGGCGCGCCGGGGACGCGCCGAACGAGCTCGCCCTTCCCGGTGCAGCGGCAGGTCCCGCCGGTCAGGAAGAACGCCACGTCCGACCCGAGCTCCGCCGCGAGCGGCGTGAGGTCCTCCTGCGGGACCGCGCCCCCCCACAGCTCGTTCAGCCCGGCGAGCGCCGCCGCTGCGTCGGCGCTCCCCCCGCCCAGGCCCGCCCCCATCGGGATCTTCTTTTCCAGGATGATGCGCGCGCCCGGCGCCCGGCCGAGCCGTGCCGCCAGCCGCTTCGCCGCGCGGAAGACCAGGTTGCCATCGTCGACCGGAAGGTCACTCCCCGGGCACTCGAGGACGAGCCGCTCGTGGGGCTCGAACACCAACCGGTCGCACAGGTCGGTCTCCACCATCACGGTATCCAGCTCGTGAAACCCGTCGGCGCGCTTGCCCAGCACCTCCAGGAACAGGTTGAGCTTGGCCGGCGCCCACGCGGTGACGCGGCCCGGTGCCTTCTCGATCCTCATGGTTCCTCCCCGGGCCTCCGGTGGTCGCGATTCGCCGAGTACCGGTCCCCGTAGATAGTTACTGTCGCGAAACTCAATAACGGCTCGCTCCCGTTCCCGTTCCCGGTTCGGAAAGCGAGCAATTGCACGGCTTCGGGAACGGGTACGGGAACGGGACCAGGTACGTCCAGGAGCCCAATTTCGCGACAAAAACTAGCTAGATAGGTGGCCCATATCCGCAGGCGATTTTGGCCGCCGGCGAGGCGCGACAACGTCGCGATGGAACCAGGTCCCAACGCGCTGCCCGTGCGCCAGCCGGAGTCTGCACGGAATTCTCCGAAATGGCAAGACGGCCCCAAGCGGGAACCAGGGCGGAGAAACCCAGCGCGGCTTCGGCCGCAACCGACGGAACTACGGATTGCCCGGATGGTCCAAGGGCAGGAAGGACAGCCGCCCCGCGCCCGGTTTGCGGTGGAACCGCGCTCCTATTCCTCCGGCTCGTACGTGAAGGTGAGCGGGTACTTGGCGGTGCGGGCGAGGGAGTGCGCCTGGTCGACGCGGAATTCGGCCTGCTCGAGCGGCAGCACGGCCACCAGGGCCACGCCGGATTGGTGGGCTTCGAGCATGATGGCGATCGATTCCGGGACGTTCTTCTCGAAGATCTCGCGCAGCACATGGACCACGAAGTCCATCGGGGTGATGGGGTCGTTGTGCACCAGCACCCGGTACATCGGGCAGAGCTGCGTCTTCTCGACGGTGTCGGGCTGGGTGATCGTTCCGGGTTTCGTGGGCATGGATTCCTCCCGTGCGCGGCGGGCCTCATTCTACCCGAACCATGCCGGATCGCAGAGCCGGATTTGCTTTGCAATGCAAAGTTCCACCCGGTAGGATGCTGAGCGTTCACGGAGGACGACATGGAAGTAAGCCGCGCCCTCGATCAGATCGCCGAGATCCACGACCATCTCGCGCGCACCGAGGTCTACCGTGGCTCGCGGTCGGCCCAGGTGGCGTTCAGCGGGCTTCTGGCGGTGGTGGGATGGCTGGCGCAGCCGTGGGTGATCGCGGAGGGTTCTGCGCGCGCCTTCGTGGTGTACTGGGTGGCGATCGCCGCGGCCAGCGTCGCGGTGGTGATGGGCGACATCGCGCGCCACTATTTCTTCCGCTCCACCGCGGTCGCTCGGCGCATGACGCGGAAGGTGGTGGGCCAGTTCCTCCCGTGCCTCGCGGCCGGCGGTGCGATCACGCTCGCGATCGCCTCCGCGGCCCCGGTCTCGGTGCCGCTGCTGCCCGGCCTGTGGGCGGTTCTGCTCGGGCTCGGCTTGTTCTCGGCGCGGCCGTACCTGCCGCGCGCGATCGGCTGGGTGGCGCTTTTCTACCTCGCCGCCGGGATCGTGCTCGTCTGGCGCGGCGGCGGCTCCCCCGCCCCCGAGTCCTGGGGGATGGGCGCGACCTTCGGCGTCGGCCAACTGCTCGCCGGAGCGGTGCTGTACTGGAACATCGAGAGGAGGGAGGATGGCTAGGAAGAAGGACGACACCGGGCGCTACGCCTACGAGGGGCTCGACCGCCTGCTGCACGAAAAGGCGCGGCTGGGGATCCTGACCTCGCTGCTGGCGAGCCGCGAGGGGCTGCGCTTCAACGAGCTCAAGGAGCGGTGCGCGCTCACCGACGGCAACCTGAGCCGCCACCTGCAAGTGTTGCACGAGGCGGGTCTGATCGAGATCTGGAAAGGCTTCGAGAACCGGCGGCCGCAGACGCTGTGCCGGCTTTCCGGGGCGGGGCGGACGCGGTTTCTGGCCTACCTGGACGCGCTCGAGCAGGTGCTGCGCGACGCGGCCCGCGCCGGCGCCGAGCCGCGCCCCGCGACGGTTCCGCAGGGCTGGGTGCCCGCCTGAGCGGGCTTCTTCGCGCCCGTTCGCTTTGCGAAGTAAAGTACACGGCGCCATCAAGGAACCGAAGGAATCGGAGGAACGGCCCATGCGCGTGCTGGTCGCGGAGACGATGGGAATGTGCTTCGGGGTGCGCGACGCGATCGCCCTGGCGCATGCGGTGGACGACCCGCGCCGGGTGACGATCCACGGCGAACTGGTGCACAACCCGCAGGTGCTCAACGACCTGGCGAGGCGCGGCTTCGCGATGACGCCGGAGGGCGCGCGCGGAGGCGTGCCTGCGACGGAGGTGGTGCTGATTACCGCGCACGGGGTGAGCGATGGCGAGCATGCGCGCCTGGCCGCGGCGGGCAAGCAGGTGATCGACACGACGTGCCCGCTGGTCCGCCGGGTGCACGCGGCCGCGCGCGAGCTCCTCGCCGAGGGTCGCTTCGTCGTGGTGATCGGACGTCCCGGACACGTCGAGGTCGAGGGGATCGTCGGGGACCTCGAGCACTGTGCGGTCTGGGCGCGCCCCGAAGACGCACGCCCGCTCGACGCCACCCGCATCGGGGTCGTTTGCCAGACCACTACCACCCCCGCGGATGCCGCCCGGGTGCACGCCGCGATCGAGGCCGAGAACCTCGGCAAGGACATCCGCTTCGTCGACACGATCTGCTCGCCGACCCGCATGCACCAGGAATCGGTGCGAACCCTGCTCCGGCGCGTCGAGGCGCTGGTGGTGGTGGGCGGTCGCCACTCCAACAACACCCGCATGCTGGGCAAGCTCGCCGAGGAGCAGCGCGTCCCGTGGCTCCACGTGGAAGGGCCACAAGACCTCGACCGCGCCTGGCTGGCGCGCTACGCCACGATCGGCCTGACCGCGGGGACGTCGACGCCGGACGAGACGATCCGCGCCGTGCACGAGGCGCTGCTGCGGCTGGGGGACGAAGCCGGCCGAGCGGCGCGCGCGTCGGCGTAGCCCACTCCGATCGCGCCCGATTACCGCGCACCGCGCGCCGCCTCGGGTCCGCCAAGTTCCTCCGGGATCATCCGGCGCCAGGAGCGAGCTGCCTCGAGCCGAACCGACGGGGCGCGACAGCGACAAGGCGGGGCGCTGGGATCGCGGTAGGCCCGCTGCGGCCAAGCCTCTCCCCGATGGCCAGGGGGCTTCGTGCGGGTGCGTTTGCCTTCCCTGCCGCGGGTCGCTACACTGCGCCGCATGAACACCGCAGTCCGCTACCGTCTCCGCCGCCGAGGGATCGATCACGGGTTCGCGAGCGAGGTCCCGCGGTCGCTGGCGTGGGCGCGTGCGGAACCCGAAGTGCTGCGCGCCGCCGTCCGGCCGTCGCGAGCGCGCAAGGAGATCGCGCAAGCCCTGCGGTTGCTCGACCGGCTGCGGGTCGGAGAGGACCTGGCGAGCCTGGTCGAGCTGCCGCGCGGCTTCCGCTTCGCCGGCACCACGGTGAGCCCGGGGGACCCGCTCGAGCTGCACAAGCTCCACGTCGTCCCGCCCGGCCGCGCGCGCGAGCTGTACGTCAAGGCGAACTGGCTCTCCACCCACCCGCGCGACGGCTCGATGCGGTTGCGCTTCTCGTACGGCGCGGAGATCCTCGACGACTGGCTCGACGATCCGGCGAGCGCGCGCGCCACGCTCGGGCTGCTGGAGGGGACCTTCCCGGCGTGCCGGCTGACGACTCGCGATGCGGGGATCGCGCGCGCGATCCGGCGGCGGCTCGGCCGCGGATTCCGCTTCGTCCAGCCGATCGTGTACTCGAACACCTCCGGCGGCGGGGCGCTCATGCACCACGACTACGTGCCCGCGCAGGCGGGCGTCTGCTTCACCCAACTCGCCGGCCGCACCGGCTGGCTCGCGCTCCCCAAGGCGGTGCTGGCACGCCAGGTCCAGGAGCACACGGGACGCTGGCGGGACACGGCCGCGCTGCTCGCCGGATTGGAATCGCACCGCGCCGAGCGCCTGCGCGCGCTGATCAACGAGGACGGGGCGTTCAGTCGGCGGTTGGCGGCGAGCGGGTGGTTCTTCGCGCTGGCGCCCGGGGACGCGATCCTGCTGCCGTCGCACACGGAGCTGGAGAGCGCCTGGCACTCCGTGTTCAGCTTGAGCGAGGGGGAGAATCTCGCGCTGTCGTGCGGGATCGTGGGCGGATGACGGGGGCGGGAGCACGCGTGACGGCGGGACGGAGGGGATGTGGCACGGGGTGGGAGCATGGGGTTGTGGGGAGCGGAAGCTTGGGTGAGATTGTGAGCGCATCGTGTCTATGGGAAACGGTTTGCGCGGTAGATGAAGGGTCTCGCGGACGAAAAAAGCGGTGCTGTTGAAGTCGCAAGTGCCACTTGAATTGAAGAAAGTGGCGCTCTCGAGATTGCGAGCGTCACTCGTGACGTCGCTAGTGGCGTTCGTGACGTCGAAAGTCCAACTCGCGGGGCCGCGAGCGACGCCGAGATCGTCGCGGGGTTGATTCGCCGGTCTGCGAATGCGCGCGCGGATCCGCGGATCGTTGGTTGCATCATCCGAGTGGCTGCTCCGTTGTCGAGAGTGGCGCTTTCATCGGTCGGGGGAGCACAATCTGATTGGACGGGAGCGACTCGAGCAATCACAGGCGTCAAGTGAAGCAGCACTTGCGGAGCTTCCAGTGCCTACGTGATGCTCCCACGGGACGCCCGATGTGCGCAGTAGCCAGACCTGCGCCCATTCTCGTTGAAAGCTTCACTCGAAACGAAGCGAAGGAGTTGCTGACGAAGTTTACTCGAGCGGGGAGCACAGCGCGGTTCCACCGCAAACCGGGCGCGCGCGGCACACGTTCGCACGCATTGCACGCGCATTGCAGACGGCCCGGCTGGGCGGCGGGCGGATCGGCGGCGACGAGAGAGAGGAGCTGGCGGGGGATCTGGGCGAGGATGCGGGCGTTCCACCCGGCGTCGGGGGCGATCGACCGCCTTCGCGATGTCCGGCAGCCGAGCGGCTGCCGGATCAGGCGCTGGCGATGCCGGTTCCGGCGCGCGTCGCCGGCGGCGGGTCGGAAAGAACGGAAGGCGAGTACCTGCGGGTGATGGCGTCGTTCAGCCGGCGGGAGTTCCGTCCGCCACCGCCGCCTCGCCGCGGAATCCACCCGCAGGGTAGGGAGGGTTCCACGCTCGCTCACGCCTCGTAACGCACCCGGAACACCGTTCCGAGTCCCTCGCGCCCGGCCGTCGCGGCCAGCGCTGCGGCATGGTCGGCGTCCCGCGCCAGCGCGAACACGGCGGAGCGAAAGTGTTGGGGGAAGGAGAGCGGATGCCGGGGGCGCGGTCGCGGACCTCGAGGGGGCGCACGACCGCGGGCTGATAACTCCTTCCCCTGCACCCTAGAAGAGCGCGCTTTCGAGGGGCGGGGCTATCATTATGATTGTTCGCGTCCCACGATCCGGATTGCAAGTGCGGCCAGTGTCGAGATTGAGCGGGCCGTACAGCCGGTGCGCCGTCCTCGACGCCAGGGCCCGAGCGGTACTCGCGGTCCGGGGCAGGCCAAGGTGGCTGATCGAGGACGTAACTCGGATCGCCCTGTCCAGCCCGCACGAGGTACTCAGGATCGGCAACCGGGCTCACCACAGCAATACGGCGATCCAGCGGGCAGGAAGTGCAGCGTCGCCCGGACCTGTAGGGACTTGAGCGGGCGGCCGACCTCGTGAACCCAGTTCACCACGAGACTGACGGCACCTTTCATGTCTCCGGCGGTGTCATCCACGAGCGCCGTCCTTGGGCCCCGGCGGATGATCACCTCACCCCAATGGCATACCGATACGCCTTACCGCCCGGAATGTGCGGCACAGCATAGCCGAGGCGCATGATGCGACCCCGAAGCAGGGGCCCGCCTACCCCTTCTTGCGAACGATCCCAGTTCATGACGGCGGTCGGCTCCGGGTCGGACCGGTGTCGCCAGATCGCGGTGGATGCACCCAGGAGATGCCGGACTCCTTCGTGGCGATCTCCAGACTCGGTGAGTGTTCAGCCACAACCCGAATTGCCCCGAGGTCGTGTTTCTTGATCGCCCCGAGCAGCGCGTTGACTTCCGGGGACAGATGGGCACGAAGCGCGCTGGTCCGCTGCTCGAACCCGGGGCCAACCACGCCCTCGATGCGCGCTGTCGGTTGGCCGGTTTTCTTGGCATAGGCCGGGTCGTAGACCACCAGGGCCCGCATGCCGGCACCGTCCAGCGCAGCTACGATGGTGCGGAGGGGCGATGCGAGTTCGGTTTCAAGGCGACCGCGAAGGCCCCGCATGGCCCTGAAACGCACCTGGGTCCGGCTCGTCTCTTTACAGGGTGACGGACTCTGGGCAGGTGCTAGCGTAGGCTGGCTGACCTGGGCCTGAGCACGGATCGAGCCACTCTTCTTCCCCTTCTTGGAATTGAACCGCACATCGGACTTCGACCGGCGATTGTCTCGGTCCTCGATCATGGGCGAGGACGATCCGGCTCCACCTGCTTCTTCAGCGCGCTGGTGCAATTCCTTTTGGCCGAGTTTCTGGGCCCTGGCCCTGCGCCAATCGTCCCTTGGCATACAGCTTCTCCTCACAATGGCATCTTTGACCCACCCCGGAATCCTCACTACCGGCAGGGCCTGAGTCAAGCCCATGACCACCGCACTGCCGGGGCACCTCCAGAAAGCCTCCTCAAGCCGACTTCGGAGATAGCCGGCCGGGCGCACCAGGATTGACTCCCAACCGATGATTGCGTACCCTCGCGATCATGGGAATCGAAATCTACTGGTTCTTCCTCGCCGTGGTCGCCGCTGGTCCTGCGGTACTTTTGCAACACCCTGACCAACGGCCACAGCCGCCCGGGCCCGACCCGGAGGTTGCCCCGCCGAGTTCCAAACCGGGCCAAGAAACGCTCAGAGAGCGACGATGAGCACGGGGCGACGATGCCCCGGTACTTGAGAGAGGAAGTCCTATGCGACGGCTCTTGCTCGCCACCTTGCTCTTCCTCGGCGCGCACGCCTACGCGGACACGGTCACGCTGAAGGACGGCACCGAATTGCAGGGAACGATCCTGCAAGTCACGGACTCCGTAATCCAAATGCACGTCATTGATCCCAAGACGCAGACGAAGGCTTATCGCCAATTGGATAGGCAAGCGGTCGATTCCTTCGATTGGCCCTCGAAGACGGAACGCGAGGAAAAGAAGGCCACCGTCACGGCGGCGAACGAGGAACGCAGCCAACGCGCGGAGAGTCTGGTCACCGAATTCAAGGCGCGGAAGTCCCGTGTTGAGCCAAGTAATCCGGCCGGGAAGCTGAATTGGACCAGGTCGCACGAGAGATTCCCGCCGCAGAAAGGGACTTGTCGGATGCCCGGATCCGCGAACTCGCCGTCGCCGCCGACCTGGGGGTCGATACGACTCGCTTCGATTTGGACAGCCTGAAGGTGAGCTTTGCCGGGGACATCACGGGCAAGAGCAAGACTGCCATTCAAGTCGTGGTCCCAGCAGCTTCGGTCGACCGGGGGCGTTGGCAACTCTTTGCGGAATGCCGCACGCAGCGGCAGCAGGTAGCAGCGAAACTGGAGGCACTGAGGAGCCGCAAGGCGAAGCTGCAATCGCAGGTCGGAACATCGGAGGCATCTGCGGAATCCGCCGAGAAACGACAGGAGAAGGCTGAGGCCTTGGTGAAGGAACTCCAGACCAACGTAAATCAGGCGCGAGAGCGCCGAAATCGCGCAGAGCAGGAGATGAAGAAGCGGCTCGGTGAGGATGGGTTGCCAAGACCACGTCCAGGGGAGTCCTTGGCTGAATCGTTGAGTCGGGCCTCCCGGGATGAAGTTGCGCCTCCACGGCCGGAAAAGCCTGCGCCGGAGTCTAATAGCGAATCAGATCTTGCCCCCGGCGCACAAGCGCCTCGGCCGCGCTCACCCCAGTGGCTCGACGGTCAAGGACCCGATCCACAACTCCTGGTGGGTCGGGTGCTGGTGATCGAGATCCTCAGTCCCTGGGCGGTCGAGAACGTTCACAAGGGAGATGCGGCTGGAACGGTCCGACAGCACGTAACGACCGTGGCCGAGGCCTACGCCAAGTACTCCGATCAAGATGTCACCTTCGTCGGATTTGCGGACTCCGAGGTGGACAGCATGTCCGGTCTGCTAAAATTCTCGCGCAGATATGGGATCACCTGGCCAACGGCGCTCGCCACCGGTCTGCTAGAGGACTTCAGCATCGGCGCATTTCAGACAGTCGTCGTGGGCGCGGATGGCAAGACTGTTTGGAACAGCACCATGCCAGGCACGCTCGAATCCGCGATTGTGCAGGCCATGGGGGCCGCAGCAAAGTAACGGACCTGAGACGGAGCTGGCCTTGCCGTCACGACAGCGGGGACGCGGAAGGCCATAGCCGCGCCGATCCCGACGTGGCACTCCAGCACTCTCCACGGGCGGTCTTGGCTCGCTCAGGCCGACATCGGCTGATTGCCTCGGACGGCAGGGAATCGATTCAGATGGTCCCCGAAGACGACATCCTGAAGCTGGTCCAAACGATCAAGCGCCTCATGCCCTCGGCCCGCGATTTCTGGGTCACCTGGCGGCACTGACTAGACCTTCGAGTGGGAAGCGCCATGCCCGCGCCGCCCGCCGGCTGGCAGCCACGCGGTCATTTGTTGAGGTTCGACGTGGGTAACGTGTCGCGGAGACACCACTTCATTCCCAGGTTCCATCTCGCTCGCTTCAAGTCGGCCGATGAGAAGATCTGGGTTCTGGACCAGGCTTCTCTCAAGCAATGGGCATCGCCCGTTGATGACGTTGCGTGCTGCAACAACCTCTACTCCGTTGATGTGCCGGGGCATGCCACCGATGCCTTCGAGAAGGCCTTTGCCGAGGTGGAGGGCAAGGCTGCCGAAGTGATCAAAAACGTCCTTGAGATGCCGCGCCCGCCCCAACCCGAAGAGATCGAGATTCTCGCGAACTACCTCGCGTTGCTGGTAGTCCGTGTCCCAGGAAAGCGGGCCAGCATCGAGAAGTTCGTCGACCGGGTTTACAGGGACGTAGCGAAGTTGATCGTCGCTACGGAGGATCGTTGGACGTCCACCTTCGCCAAGGCGCGCGCCGCTGGGGCAAAGGCCAAGGAAGTAGGCTATCAGCAGGTCAAAGCGTTCGTGGAGAGTGACGCGTACGCCATCAAGATGGGGCAGAACTGGCACATGCAGATCCTCTCTACCCAGCTCGACCCGATGATTCAGCTTCTCGCCGCCAGGGACTGGTCCATCTGCGTCAGCGCAGGCCAGCAGCCAGAGTTCATCTGCTCTGACACCCCCGTGAGCCTCGAGTGGATCCCAGCTGGCGCGGGGCCATGGCCACCCGGCTTTGGGCACAGAAACACAGAGGTGATCGTGCCGTTGAGCACACGGGTGGCGCTCGTGGGGAGGTTTTCCCACCGCCCGTCGATCATCGGGGCGAACGCACACGATGTCGCCGCAATCAATTCGAGGACCGGTCGGTGCGCTCACAGATTTCTGTACTCTGCATCGACAGACTTCGCCTGGCTCATGCGTACGGGTGGGATCGGCAACAAGGCGAATCTGCGTGCGGCGATCTCCAAGTCCCGATCGAAGAACGAGTAGTGAACCGGACCGTCATACTCGTGATCGAGTGTGTGAATGCCGAGACGACTTGGCCTTGGAACATGCCCGTTGACCCCTTGCGAGGCGACCCGAAGGCGGGACCCACCGCCCAGCGCGGCCACGGCAGCCCACCGACCGCGGCGGCCCTGCCGTCCCCCTCCCCCGGCACCGTCTCCGCAGGCATCCTTCCACCGGGGAGGTGCCATCCGCTCTTTCTGGTACCTGCTGTCGTGCTCTGATATGCTCCCCGACATCCATTTCGTGGCCTGAGACGAGGCCAATGTGGAGCGGGGCTTGGGACCAGCCGTAGCGCTATTCCCATCACCAAAGAGGCATACGCCACCGCTCGGCCGCCCACCGCCGAATCCGGCCACGCACGACATGTGCAGGGGACCGCGCGAGATGATCCGCCTCGAGGACCTCCAACCCAACGCCGTCCTCTGCGGCATCTCCCCGACTGTTTCGTCTTTTTCGTCACCGTCGTCAGCGCGCAGTGGTTGAGCTCCGAGGCGCTCGATCTCGCCTACGAGCAACCCACTGGCCGCGTCGCAATTGGCCACCTGGAATGATCAACGTGGCGGAAATTCGATACAAGGCGGACATTACCGCCGGAGCGCTGAAGCTGCCTGCAAGCAGGCTCATTGCGGATCTTCTGCTCCGCCAGGTCGATGCCGCCGGCTGGAAGAACGCGATCGCCAAGCAGAACCTCCTGCAGGCCCGCAGCCCTGCCACGGCCCGCCGTCTCACCCAGTTGCTCCGGGGACGGCTCGAGACCATGGGGCCCGACCTGTGGACGCTGGTCCGCGACGGCACGGGCACCGTCGCCACCCAAGCGGTCTTCGCCGCCGCCGTGAAGCACAGCCCGCTGCTTGGGGACTTCCTCGCGATCGTCGTCCGCGAGCAGTACCGGCTTTTCGCCACCGCCTTGTCGAACAATCTCTGGGCGGTCTATCTCGGCGGCTGCCGCGAGCGCGACCCCGCGATGCCACATTGGAACGAATCCACCCGCGACCGGCTCCGCTCCTCGGTCTTCCAGATGCTCGCCCAGGTGGGCTACCTCGAAAGCACCCGCAGCCTCAAGCTGCAAGCGGTCCACCTCGCCAAGCAGGTGCTGGGCTACTTGCAGGCCAACCACGAAGCCTACGTCCTGCGCTGCCTCCAGGTGGCCCCATGACCGATTCCCTCAACCACCGCCTCAACCAGATCCTCCCCCTCGTCACTTCCGCCGAGTTCCTGAGCGGCAGCGGCATCGGCAACGAAATCGCCTTCTACATCTTCGACTACCCGGCCGAGGACGAGCTGCGGGTCCGCGATTTCCTGCGCACCCTGCTCGACCACCTCCCCAAGCAGAAGCACGGACTGCGGGTCAAGCACGTCGACCTCCTCGACTTCGTCCTCGACTATCTCAAGAGCCGGAAACTGCTCGACAAGGCGATCCGGATGCAGCGGGAGAAGGGGGACGAAGCACTCCAGAAGGCGCTCGCCGGCCCGCTCCACGAGTCCAAACTCGCCGGCGTTTTCGCCGAGGTCGCCCGTCCGCAGGAGCACGACCTCGTGATCGTGTCCGGCGTCGGCAGCGTCTGGCCGTTGCTCCGCTCCCACACCCTGCTCAACAACCTGCATCCGGTCATGGGCCAGACGCCGCTCGTCATGTTCTATCCCGGCCGCTACGACGGGCAATCGCTCCGGCTGTTCGGCAAGCTCAAGAACGACAACTACTACCGGGCATTCAAGCTGGTTCCGTAGCTCGAGGCCGCCCATGCTCATCAAGAACCTCTTTGAGCGTGACATCTTTCGGCCCATCAACGGCGTCGTCAAGGCCGACCAACTCGACGATTCCTCCGTCTGGCAGGAGTTGGACGAGTTCGTCATCACCCGCGAACTCGACCAGCACTTCCGCAGGTTCATTTCGTGGTACCTCGAGGCGGTGGACCAGGGCCTGAAGCCGGACCCGTCCGGCAAGATGGCCATCTGGATTTCCGGCTTCTTCGGATCCGGAAAGTCCCACTTCCTCAAGGTGCTGTCCTACCTGCTCAAGAACCGCACCCACGTCCATGCCGGCAGCAGCCGCCCGGCCGTCGAGTTCTTCGCCGAAAAAGTACCGGACGCCATGCTCTTCGCCGACATCAAGCGGGCGGTCGCCGCCGACACCGACGTCGTCCTTTTCAACATCGACAGCAAGGCTGACCACCGCAACGGTCTGGGGCGGGATCTCATCCTGCGCGTCTTCCTCAGGGTCCTGAACGAGCTACAGGGCTTCAGCGGCGATCACCCCCACATCGCCCACATGGAACGCCACCTCGAAGCCAAGGGAAAATTGCAGGCGTTCCACGCCGCCTTCGCAAAGCTCACCCACCTCGATTGGGTCAAGGAGCGCGATGCCTACCAGTTCAATCGGGACGAGGTCACCCGGGCCTTCAGCGAGTCGCTGGGTCAGAGCGTGGCCGCCGCCGAGAAGTGGATCGACGGGGCCGAAGGCAACTTCTCGCTGTCGGTGGAGAGCTTCTGCGGGTGGGTCAAGGAGTACCTCGACGCCAAGGGTCCGCAACACCGGATCGTGTTCCTGGTCGACGAGGTCGGCCAGTTCATCGGGACCGATTCGCACCTGATGCTCAGCCTGCAGACCATCACCGAGGAGCTGGGTACGCTCTGCCGTCGCCGCGCCTGGGTCGTGGTCACCTCGCAGGAAGACATGGACACCGTACTCGGCGATATGAGCAAATCGAAGAAGCAGGACTTCTCCAAGATCCAAGGCCGTTTCTTCCCGCCCCTCTCCCTCTCCAGCGCCAACGTCGACGAGGTAATCCAGTCCCGGTTGCTGGCGAAACGGCCCGACGTGGTCGGCGAGTTGGAGGCCGTCTTCGCCAAGTGGGGCGACGTCGTCAGGAACCAACTCACCTTCAAGAACTGCGGCATGACCTTCCGCCCGTTCAAGGACGGAGCCGATTTCGTCCGCAACTACCCCTTCGCCCCCTACCAGTTCCAGTTGCTCCAGCGCGTTTTCGAGGCGATTCGCAAGGCCGGCGCAACGGGCATGCACCTGGCCCGGGGCGAGCGGTCGATGCTCGACGCCTTCCAGTCGGCGGCGAAGACCGCCTCGACCAAGGAGGTCGGCGTCCTCGTCCCGCTCTACGACTTCTATCCGTCCATCGAGAGCTTCCTCGACACAGCGGTCAAGAAGACCATCGATCAGGCCGGGACGAATCCCAGCCTCGAGCCATTCGACATCCGCGTGCTCCAAGTCCTCTTCCTCATCCGCTACGTGGACGAGATGAAGGGGAACGTGGACAATCTCGCTACCCTTTGCCTCGACCAGATCGACGGCGACCGCCTCGCCCTGCGCCGTCGCCTCGAGGAGAGTCTGGTACGGCTCGAGAAGGAAACGCTCGTCAGCCGCAGCGGGGACCACTACTTCTTCCTCACCAACGAGGAACGGGACATCAACAAGGAGATCAAGCAGGTCGACCTGTCCAGCGGCGATGAGGCCCGCCTCCAGGGCGAGATCATCTTCGAGGAGGTGCTCAAAGGGCAGCGCAAGCACCGCTTCGGCGGCAACGGGATTGACCTCGACTTCAACCGCCGGTGCGACCAGTTCCCCATCGGCAATCAGAAGGACGAGGCCTTGCTCGTCTCGGTCATCACCCCCCTGGCCGACGACTACGAACTCTACGACAAGGGTAAGGCGATCCTCGCCAGCAGCGAGGAGGGAGGTTGCGTCTTCGTTCGCTTGGGCAACGACGAAAGCCTCGGCCGGGAGCTGCGCCGGTGTCTGCAGACGACGAGGTACCTGTCCCACAAGAATGACGGCACCTTGTCCGAGTCCATCAAGCGCATCCTCCGCGACTGCGCCGAAGACAACCGCCAGCGACGCGAGCGGCTGACCACCCTGCTTAGCGAAATGCTCGCTGCCGCCGAGTGTTGTGTAGCCGGGCAACCGCTCGAGTTGAAGGCATCGACGCCGTTGGCGGCGCTGGCCGAGGCTCTCGAGTATCTCGTCCGCAACACCTTCAACAAGATGAGCTACCTGAAGCGGATGGCCGCCGAACCGCTCAAGGAGGTCCAGGCCGTCCTCCACAGCAACGACCTCGCCAAGGAGAACCTGCTCTTCCAAACGGGCGAGAACAACTCCGAAGCCTTGCGGGACCTCCACGACTTCCTGCGCCTCTGCTCCCTGAAGAGCCAACCGGTCGTCCTCCACGACCTTCTGGGGAAGCGATACGCGCTGCGGCCCTACGGCTGGCCGGACGAGGAAGTGCTGCTGCTCCTCGCCCGGCTCATCGTGCTCGGCGAGATCAGCCTGATGATGGATGGCACTTTGTTGCCCATCGACAAGGTGTATGAGGCGATCACCTCCCCCGCGAAACGCCGCAAGATCGTCATCCGCAAGCGCGAGACCTCAGACCCGAAAACGCTCCAGAACGCCCGCAGCCTGGGCAAGGACCTGTTCGCCGAGATGGGACCGGACGGCGAAGACGGTCTGTTCGCCTTTCTGCAGAAGAAGGTCGAGGGCTGGCACGCGGCGCTCATCGGGTACCGGCAGTTGGCCGATACCGGGAACTACCCCGGCGCGGACGAGATCGCCCAAGGGATGACGCTCATCCACCCGCTGGTCGCCGACCACGAGAGCAGGAAGTTCATCGAGCGGTTCATTACGTTGAAGGACGATCTGCGCGAGCTTGCCGACCAATTCCGCGACCTCGAGAACTTCTACGAGCATCAGCGGCCGACGTGGGAGAAGCTCCGCAAAGCCCACACGACCTGCCAACTCAACCGACTGGAACTCGAGAAGGACGCCCAAGCCGCGCCCGCCCTCCGGCGGATGCAGGAGATCCTCGCGGCGTCACGCCCCTATGCGCTGATCAAGGAGGCCAACGGCCTGATCCAGACCGTCACGGCAGTGAACTCCTCCCTGCTCGCCGAGCGGCGGAAGCAGGCCGGCGCTGAGATCGACGCCCACCTCGCCATCCTCGGGCAAGAGATTGCCCGCGTCCAAGGCGATGAAGGTTTGCGGGCGGCGTGCGTCGCACCGCTCGAGGCGCTGCGGGAGCAAGTGCAGCGGCAGGAGAGCCTCGCCCACATCACCCAAGCCGAGAGCGAGGCCGTCAACGAGTTCGACGCCGCCATGGGGCGCATCGCCGAATTCGCCCACCTGCGGGCCTCGCAGAAAACGCCGCCGCTCCCTGGGCAGGGTGTGGTTCCGCCGCCTCCGGTGGTCAAGGCCCCCCGGATCGTCAAGCCGGCCGAGCTGGTGAAGCAGACCTACTTGGAGACGAGCGCAGACGTGAACGGCTTCCTCGCCGCCCTCCGGCAGGCGCTGGAGCAGGCCCTCGCCAACCACGAACGCATCCAGATTCGATAGGCCAGGCATGAACCGCACCAGGCTGAAGAACTACGCCCCACAAGCTCGCCGGGACTTCATTCAGGCGATGACCGATCGCGCCGCCTTCTACGGGATGACGGCGACGAAGATCGAGCCGGTGGTCGAGCAGGGCGACGTGGCGGTGATCGCGGGCCGCGAGTACCCGCGCGCCGTTGCCGCGAAGCGAGACAAACTCGCAGATCGTATTGCGCTGCACGGCTTTCAGCCGACGATGGAAGCCCTTGCGTACACGTGGTTCAACCGGCTGGTGGCCATTCGATACATGGAACTGCACGGCTACCTGGACCACGGCTATCATGTGCTGAGTCATCCCGAAGGCAAGCCAACGCCGGAGATTCTTCAGCACGCCGAGCACGTTGAACTGCCGGGCCTCGAGCGCGACACGGTCATCGACCTCAAGCTGGCCGGGAACAAGGAAGCCGAGCTTTACCGCCTCCTGCTCACCGCTCAGTGCAACGCCCTTCACAAGGCGATGCCGTTCCTCTTCGAGACCATCGACGACGAGACGGAACTCCTGCTGCCGGACAACCTGCTTCACTCCGATTCGCTGATCCGCAAGCTGGTCACCGCAATTGACAAGGACGATTGCGAAAGCGTGGAAGTGTTGGGCTGGCTCTACCAGTTCTATATTGCCGACCGGAAAGACGAGGTCATGGCCCGGAAGAGCGCCGTGCCCACCGAGGACATCCCCGCGGTCACTCAGCTCTTCACCCCGCACTGGATCGTCCGCTACCTCGTCGAGAACTCCCTGGGCCGGCTCTGGCTGCTCAATCGCCCCGGCTCCCGGCTGCGGGAGCACATGCCCTACTACATCGAGGGCGAACCCGAGACCGACTTCCTGAAGATCGCCAAGCCCGAGGACATCCGACTGCTCGATCCCGCAGTGGGCAGCGGGCACATGCTCACCTATGCCTTCGACCTGCTCGCCCGCATCTACGAAGAGGAAGGCTACGCGCCCACCGAGATTCCCGCCCTCATCCTGCGGCACAATCTGTTCGGGCTGGATATCTGCCCACGTGCGGCCCAGCTCGCAGGGCTCGCGCTCGTCTTCAAGGCTCGTGAGAAGTCCTCGCGCTTCTTCCGACCGGAACACTTGGTCCAGCCGCACATCATCGAGCTTCGCGACGTGCGCCTCGCGGAAAACGAACTGGGTGACTACATCCACGCGCTCGGGCTGGGCGACCTCTTCAATCAGCCCATGCTCAAGCTGCTCCACCAATTCGAGGAGGCGAAGACCTTCGGCTCGCTCATCCAGCCGTGCCTCAACGAACAGAACATCGCCTTCGCCCGCCGCGCCATCGAGGCAAAGGATCTCGGCGGCCAGCTTTTCCTGCGCGAGACGCACCTCAAAGTCCTGCGCGTGCTCGAACAAGCCGAGGCACTCACCCAGCGGTATCACGTTGTGGTGGCCAATCCGCCGTATATGGGAAATGGCGCAATGAATGCCTCGTTACTGGCCTATGCCAAAGACAGCTTCCCGCAGTCCAAGACGGACGTGGGAGTGGTCTTCATCGATCGCGCTCTGACGATGGCAATAAGCGGCGGCAGTGTGGCGATGGTAAACCAACACACGTGGCTCTTTCTTGGCAGCTACGACGAGTTCAGGGCGCGATTGCTCGCTGCGGCCCACGTGGTCACTGCGCTACACTTGGGACCACGTGCGTTTCCGGAGATCTCGGGAGAAGTTGTTCAATCGGTCGCGTTCGTCATTCGGAATACTCGGCAAGAAACTCGCAGTCACTTCGTGCGTCTCATTGACCTGTCAACAACTGAGGAGAAAGAGCGCAATCTGAGGGATGCATCGCGGACGTTTTCTGTCCTCCAGCGGAACTTCTCTCCACTGCCGGGCCACATTTTCGGCTACTGGCTGAGCGAGCAGACCGTGAAGGTGTTTTGCGCCGAAAAGACGATCAATACTGTCGGCGATGCGCGGCGCGGCCTCCAAACAGGTTGCAGTCCTCGCTTCATTCGTTTCTGGCACGAGATAGAGGGGGGGAAAACACTGATGGATGAGCTGCCCCGGAGCGAGTGCGTCAAGAGCGACAAGCGTTGGTATCTCTTCAACAACGGAGGAGATTTCCACAAGTGGCATGGTAACGTGGACTACGTCGTCAATTGGGAATCAAATGGCCGAGACATCAAAGCAACCGGCAAAGCGATCATTCCAAGCGAGCACCGTTACTTCGAGGAGGGCGTCACTTGGTCTCGACTCGGCGGCGGCAGGACTGCGTTTCGTCTCCTCCGACAAGGCATCATTCCTGGCGACACTGGTCCAACCATATTCACTGATGGCGATAGGCGAGTTATCCTCAGTTATCTAAACTCCGCAGTGTGTGAGTCCTTCCTCAAGGTGCTTGTCCCCTCGATGACATTTCTGACTGGAGACATCGAGAACCTCCCTTTCAAAGTGCTTTCGTCTGCTGTGACCGACTCAGTTCATGCCGTTGTGAACGAGTGTGTCAGCCTCGCGAGGGTAGACTGGGACAACTTCGAGACTTCGTGGGACTTCCGCGACCAGCCGTTGCTGCGGCAGGGGCTGAAGGGCGTGACACTAGAGGCGAGCTGGCGGAATTGGGAGGCGCAGAGCACCGCCGCCATCCGCCGGATGCAGGAGCTGGAGACGGAGAACAACCGGCTCTTCATCTCCGCCTACGGCCTCGAAGGGGAACTCCAGCCCGAAGTGCCCGAGGAGCAAATCACCCTCGCCCGCCCCGATGCCTGCCGCGACATAGCCGCCATCCTCTCCTACGCCATCGGCTGCATGATGGGCCGCTACAGCCTCGACAAACCCGGCCTGATCTACGCCCACAGCGGCAACCGGGACTTCGACCCCACCCAGTACCTGACGTTCCCGGCCGACGCTGACGGCATCATCCCGCTCCTGGATACCGACTGGGGCTTCCAGGACGACGCCGCCACGCGGGTCGTCCAGTTCATCGGCGCGGCATGGCCGAGGGAGCACCTGGAAGAGAACCTGAAGTTCCTTGCCGACAGCCTCGGGCCGTCCGGTAGCGATCAGCCCCGCGAAACCATCCGCCGCTACCTCGCCACCGGCTTCTACAAGAATCACCTCCAGATCTACAAGCGCCGCCCGATTTACTGGCTGTTTTCCAGCGGCAAGCAGCGGGCGTTCCAGTGCTTGGTCTACCTCCACCGCTACCACGAGGGCACGCTGGCCCGGATGCGCACGGAGTACGTCATCCCGCTCCAAGGCAAGCTCGTGTCTCGGATCGAACAACTCGAGGGCGACAAGACCAAGGCGACCTCGACCTCGCACCGCAAGAAGCTCCAGAAAGAGCAGGATGACCTGAAGAAACAGCAAGCTGAACTGCGCGCCTTCGACGAAAAGCTGAAGCACGCGGCCGACCAGAAGATCAGCCTCGACCTCGATGACGGCGTGAAGGTCAACTACGGCAAGTTCGGCGACCTGCTCGCCGAGGTCAAGGCGGTCACAGGTACCCAGGATGCCGCTGAGTAGCGTCCACCGATGGGAGTGTGGGACATGCGAATTCGATCCATTGAGGTCAATAACTTCAAGTCCCTGGTCGGGTTTCGGCTCGACCTTTCAAAGTTCAGTTGCCTGATCGGGCTGAACGGAGTTGGTAAGTCAACGATTCTTCAGTTCATCGACTTCCTCGGTCAGCAGGCCCGTGGCGACATTCAAGGATGGCTTGAAAAGCGGAACTGGAAGGCCCGAGAACTTTCGTCACATTTGAAAAGTGGAACCACTGTTCCTCTCAAGCGGGCGCTGACTTTCCGTGTCGAAGTCGTCGATCAAGACCAGCAGAACATCACCTGGACGGGAGAGTTCAGTCCGTCGCGCCTGCAGTGCACGAAAGAAACCGTAACCACTGCCGACGCCGAGTTGAAGGTCCGTTCCTCTCACTACTCGATCATGGAGCACGGGCAAGCAAGAGACTCTGGGAAGATCCTGTTTACGTTCGAGGGATCGATTCTGTCGCAACTTCGCAAAGAGGTGCTTCCGGAATCCTTGGAGCGGTTCAAGAAGTTCCTGTTGAGTACCGAGTCGCTCGACATGTTGACCCCCGAACGCCTTCGACAGCGGACCAAAGTCTCAAATGGATCGTTGGGACACGGTGGTCGCCACTTGTCTGCCTTTGTATTTGAACTCGGCAAGACAGGCCGCCTGAAGTTGGCGCGGAGACTACGCGAAGTGTACGCACAACTGGACCATGTCTACGCCAAGTCCATTCAGGCGGGATGGAAACAACTCCTGGTGCGCGAAGAATTCGGCGGTGCGAAGCTTCTCACCGAAGCCACCCACGTCAATGATGGGACGCTCCGCCTCCTGGCCATCCTCGCAGAACTGGCTTCGAATCACGAATTTCTGCTCTTTGATGAAATCGAGAACGGCATCAACCCTGAATTGGTGGAATTCGTGACCGATGCTCTCGTCGAAGCGAAGCAGCAGGTCATGGTTACCACCCACAGCCCGATGATCCTCAACTACCTGGAGGATGCCACTGCAGGCAAGGGCGTTATCTACGTCTACAAGACCCGGCTGGGCCACACGCAGGCTATTCCATTTTTCTCGATTCCCTCTCTGAAGAAAAAGCTCTCGGTCATGGGGCCGGGCGAGGCGTTTGTCGATACCAGTCTGAGCAACGTGGACGAGGAGATTGCCGCCATGGCCCGGGAAGGGGTGTAGGATGTACTTTCTGCTGAGCGGCGAAGGTGCTACCGATCTCGGGGTTGGCACACGGCACACGGTCATTTGTGAAGGCCGCGACTACACGCCGGGTCCGATGGCAATCATGGTGGAACAGATTGTCGAGAGACGGCAACACTACTCCATCCGCGACTCGGGGTGCTGCGGTTACGTTTCAGAGCAGCACCTGTCTTCGTGCGCCGGAGTGTTCAAGGCCGCCACTAAGTCGCTGGGTCTTCCAGGAAAAAAGCGACCAAAGGAAACCCGCTATTTCTTCAACAACGCACGCGCTCTTTCACAGATCGCCAAGAGAAAGGCTGCGGAGCGGCGGGATGAGGTCGTTGCAATCTTGTTTCGCGACGCCGATGGGACTGCCTCGGCAGGACGAGGGCTGTGGGAAGAAAAGTGTCAGTCCATGCTCGACGGGTTTGATCAGGAGGGATTCTCGAAGGGCGTGCCCATGATTCCCAAGCCGAAATCTGAGGCGTGGTTTATCTGTGCCCTGCAGAGGAATTCGTACCAACGCTGCGAGACGCTGGAGAAGCGTTCCGGCAACGACAAATCGCCCAACTCGCTGAAGGGTGAGCTTCAGACACTCCTCGGGCGGCCGGTTTCTGTGGAGTTACTTTGCGAGAAGCTGCTGGAGAAGGCAGTTGACATCAGGAAGATCAAGATGCCGAGCTTCAATTCGTTCCGCGATCGGCTGGAATCCGTGATCTGAGGGTTCGCCAGGAGAGGCCCAAATGCCCAATACTGTGACCATCGAAGAGGCTCAAGTCCGGCTGGCAGAACTCGTCGCCCACATGGAAATTGGTGAAACAATCGTCATCACGAAGGACCACGAGCCGGTCGCTTCCTTGATCCGAGAATGCCCCAGCCGCCGTCAGCCTCGCCGACCGGGAAACTGCAAGGGGATGATCGACCTGCGAGCGGAAGACGACGAGCATTAGGATACGCGCCCATGAGCAGCGACCTCAACCAGATCAACGCCGCCCTGGATCGCCGCTTCCACGAGGAAGAGCAGCGGATCGTCTTCTGGAACGATCCCGAGCGGGAGTTCCAGAACATCCTGCCGTTCCTCCTCGTCGCCGGCGTGACCACCCTGCGGCTCGACGAGGTCGGGGCGCTCGAAACGAAGATCCGCATCGAGCGGTCCGAGCCGGGGAACAAGTTCCTGCTCTACGCCCCCAGCGAGGAGCCGGACTTCGAGGACGACTGGCTGCTGGACATCCGGCTCTACAGCCGCAGCTTCCGCGCCGATCGCGACAGCATCCTGTTGCAGGAGTTGGGATTGGTCAATTTGCACCTGCGCACCCATCTGGCCGAGCGGCGCAAGTTCTTCGACGCCCGCGAGCGGCTCCAGAAGCTCGCGCACCTCGTGGTCCCGGACGACGCTGCCGCCGACCTCGACCGCAAGATGATCGCCGTGGTCGCCAAGGCCGAACAGCCGGAACTCTTCCATCTGGTCCAGACGATCTTCCACGCGTGGATCGAGGGGGGGGCAGAGGTCGATCTGGACGTTCCGCCCGCCCTCTGGGGGCAGATCGAACGGTTTGACCTCGCCGCACCGTTTTGGCATATGGTCAAGGCGACCTTCGGGTACGAGGCGGAGAACCCGACGCCGAAGAACTTCCTGCTCCGGCTGCTAATCACGGATTTCGCCGACCATCTGCATGGGGAAATCCCGCAGTCCCTTGCCCACCTCCTCCTGCCCCGCACCGGCTGGCCGAACGCGGTCGTGTGCCTCGCGCAGTGGCGGGACAGCAACAGCAAAGGGAGGAGCTACGACCGGCTTTCGGCCGAAGCCGCCGCCCTGCTCAAGGTCGGGGATCACCTGCCGAGCCTGGAAATCGACCAGCTGGCCGACGTGATGACCTTCCTGACCGTCGAGAAGCGTGTCGCGAGCGGCCTGCGCGAGCGGGTCCAGGCCACCGCTGAGACGATCAACGCCGATGAAGTGCGGGCGCTTGCCACTCGACGGCAGGCCGGGCACTGGGCCACCCGCACCATGGCCGACTCCCCGGACGCGCCGCGCGAGGCTCTCCACGCGGTCTACGATGCCCTGGTGGCGGCTGCCGATTTCTACGCGCTGCGCAACCTGCACCAGCCGGGCTTCGACTATCCGGACGCGGCCGGCATGTACCGCGCCTACGAGGTGGAGCTTTACCGTTTCGACCAACTCTACCGCCACTTCTGCGAATCGGCCGACACGGCCGAGGCGGCGGGCTGGGAGATCCTCAAGCCGCTGCGCGACGACCTCGAGGCTCGCTACGTCCACTGGTACCTCGCCAACCTGGCGCTCGCCTGGGGCAAGTTCATCGAGCCGCACGGCGGCCTATTGACCCAATGGCGTCTCCCCGAGGTCCCTCACCAGCGCGAATTCTACCGGCGCAACGTCCAGCGTCGGCTTGACGAAGGCGAGATCCGCCGGGCCTTCGTCATCATCAGCGATGCCTTCCGCTTCGAGGCGGCGCAGGAACTGGCGACCGAGCTGAACGGGAAGTACCGTTTCGAGGCCACGCTGTCGTCCCAGCTCGGTGTCCTGCCCTCGTACACCGCGTTGGGGATGGCGAGCCTGCTGCCACACCAGTCGCTCGCCTACCAGGAGACCGACGTGCTCGTCGATGGCAAGTCGAGCATCGCCGGCGCGCGGGACGGCATTCTCCAAGCCGTGGGCGGGATGGCCTGCAAGTGCGACGACCTGATGGCGAAGAAGAAGGAAGAGGGCCGGGAGTTCGTCAAGGACCGGCGGGTGGTTTACGTCTACCACAACACCGTGGATGCCATCGGCGATGACGGCAAGACGGAAGGCAAGACGTTCGCGGCGGTGCGGCAGGCGATCGACGAGCTGGCCGCGCTGGTCGGCTACATCGTCAACAACCTCAACGGCCACCACATCGTCGTCACCGCCGACCACGGCTTCCTTTTCACCGAGTCGGCCAAGGTCGAGGCGGACAAGAGCAAGCTGGCGGACAAGCCGCCGGGCACCCTGCTGGCCAAGAAGCGATACCTGCTCGGCGCAAATCTGCCCGACCACGAGGCGGCATGGCACGGCCGGGTGAGCGTGACGGCCGGGGCCGACGGGGGGATGGAGTTCAGGATTCCCAAAGGGACGAACCTATTCCACTTCGTCGGCGGGGCCCGCTTCGTCCATGGCGGGGCGATGCTGCAGGAGATCGTGGTCCCGGTCGTGACGGTCAGGCATGTGCGGGGCAAGACGGCCCAGGAAACGAAGATCCGGCCGGTAGCGGTCCAGGTTCTCGGCAGCAATCACCGCATCACCACTGCCCGCTGCCGCTTTGAGTTGCTGCAGATGGAGCCGGTGAGCGAACGAGTGAAGGCGATCACGCTCAAAGTCGCGGTCTACGAGGGCACGGAGCCGGTAACGGGCATCCAGACCGTGACCTTCGACAGCAGTTCAGGCAACCTCGACGAGCGGAAGAAGTGGGTCCCCCTCGTTCTGGGAGAACGGCAATACAACAAGAAGACCGCCTATCGGCTCGTACTACAGGACGCCGAGACAGGGGTGGAGCAGCAAAGCGTGGCAGTGATTATCGACAGGGCCTTCGCCGATGACTTCTGAGACCCATCTGCCGGACAGCGGCCTCGACGACCTCCTGAACCGGCACTTCCCAGGCAAAGTGGTGCGCAAGGACCTGACCAAGCTGGTCAAGGAAGGCGCGAACGTTCCGGTCTACGTCCTCGAGTACCTGCTCGGGAGCTACTGCGCGTCGAACGACGCGACCGTGATCGAAGACGGACTGCGCACGGTCAAGCGGGTGCTGGCGGAGAACTACGTCCGGCCCGACGAGGCGGAGAAGGTCAAATCGACCATCCGGGAGCGCGGCAGCCTCAAAGTCATCGACACGGTCACCGTCACGCTCAACGAAAAGCGGGACGTGTACGAGGCGTTGCTCGGCAACTTGAGTGTGAAGGGGATCGAGGTTCCCAGCACCATCGTCAAGAAGTTCGAGAAGCTGCTGGTCGGCGGCATGTGGTGCATCGTGAACCTGGAGTATTTCTTCGAGGAGGGGCAGAAGGGGTCGCCCTTCGTGCTGCGAGACTTGAAGCCGATCCGGATGCCGAACATGGACATGGAGGAGCTGTTCCAGGCGCGCCGGGCGTTCACGGAGCAGCAGTGGATCGACGCCCTCCTGCGTTCGACCGGCATGGAGCCGACCAACTTCCCCGAACGGGTGAAGTGGCATTTGCTGGCCCGCATCATCCCGCTGGTCGAGAACAACTTCAACGTCGCCGAGCTGGGGCCCAAGGGAACGGGAAAGAGCCACATCTACAAGGAAATCAGCCCGAACAGCATCCTGGTGTCGGGCGGGCAGACGACGGTGGCAAACCTCTTCTACAACATTGCCCGGCGCGAGGTCGGCCTGGTCGGGCTGTGGGACGTGGTCGCGTTCGACGAGGTCGCGGGCATCTCCTTCAAGGACAAGGACGGCGTTCAGATCATGAAGGACTACATGGCCTCGGGTTCGTTCGCTCGTGGCCGCGACCCCGTGAACGCCTACGCCTCGATGGTGTTCATCGGCAACCTCAACCAGCCGGTCGATACGCTGGTCAAGACGAGCCACCTGTTCGCCCCCTTCCCGGAGGCGATGATCGACCCGGCCTTCTTCGACCGCTTTCACGCGTACATTCCCGGCTGGGAAATCCCGAAGATGCGGCCGGAGTTCTTCACCAACCAGTACGGGCTGATCGTCGACTATCTGGCCGAATGGCTGCGGGAGATGCGCAAGCGGAACTTCGGCGACGCGATCAACAAGTTCTTCAGGCTGGGCCGCGACCTGAACCAGCGTGACACGATCGCCGTCAAGCACACGGTTTCCGGGCTGCTGAAGCTGCTCTACCCCAACGAGGAGTACGACAAGCCGGCCGTGCGGCGCTGCCTCGAGTACGCCCTCGAGGTGCGTCGCCGGGTCAAGGAGCAGTTGAAGAAGATCGGCGGCATGGAGTTCTACGATGTTCACTTGTCCTACATCGACACGGAGACGATGGAGGAGAAGTTCATCACCGTGCCGGAACAAGGCGGCGGATCGCTGATCCCGGACGGCCCGCTCAACCCCGGCGTCCTGCACACCGTGGCGACCGCGTCGGGCGGGCATCCCGGCCTGTACCGCCTGGAAACGCAAGTGACCCCCGGCAATGGCATATTGAAGACGTCGGGCCTCGGCTCGAACGCCGCCGCGAAGGAAGCGATCAAGGTCGGGTTCGACTACTTCAAGGCGAACGCCAATCGGGTCAGCGCATCGATCAAGGCCGGAGACCACGACTACCATCTGCACATCGTCGAACTGCACAACACCGGCCCAACGAACGCGATGACGCTGTCAGCCTTCGTGGCCCTGTGCTCGGCGGTCTTCGGCAAGCCGCTTCAGCAGCAAATGGTCGTCCTGGGCAGCATGAGCCTGGGCGGGAGCATCATTCCGGTGGAGAACGTGGCCGAGTCGCTGCAGGTCGCCGTCGACGCCGGGGCGAAGCGCCTGCTGCTGCCGATGGCGAGCGTGAAGGACATCCCGACGATTCCGGGCGAGTTGTTCGCCAAGTTCCAGACGGGATTCTACGCCGACCCGACGGACGCGGTGTTCAAGGCGCTGGGGGTGCAGTGATTCGGTAGAGGGGTTTGGTGCGCGACGGAGACTGGTCCTCCGGTCCATTCGTTGTGCCCCCCTGGGCCCGGATTGGACGCCCGTGGTGAGCCCACACCCCGGGCGCGATCGGCCCGCAGATGCAGGACTTCGAGCCACCCGCCTTCCCCTTCTCGACCCCCCCCAAGATATTTTCGCGCCCCCCCCGAATTCCGTGTCCGGGATTCCGGCCAACTGTGATGTAGAAGGTGTGGAGCGCGAACTGACTCACCCATGCGGGTGGGGGAACGCGCCCCACACCCGCGGCTTCGGGGGCTCACGGACCGCGGGCGGTGCTCGGGCCCACCCAAGAAAGGAGTTCCTACCATGCGTATGTCCTTCCTCCCGGCCAAGTCCATCCTGAACTGGTTCCGCATGATGCTCGAGACGCTGCGGCAGCGTCCCGCGCTGGGCATCGGCATGCCCAGCCCCCTTGCCGATCTCGAGGCCGCCAACGTCAGGTACGAGGCGGCCAAGAGGAAGCAAGAAGGGCTCAAGAAGGCCCTGAAGCTGGCCACGGACGAGGCTCAGCAGGGCCTCTTCGAGCTCAAGGGCAAGCTCGCGGCCAACCGGGCCGTCGCCGCCATGATCCACGGCCCCTACTCGCCGGAGTTCGTGCTCTTCGGCGGGAAGCCGCGGAAGAGCCGCCGCAACCCGGCGGCGGCCGAAGCCACCACGAGCACGGAAACCCAACCCGCCCCGAACCCCCCGATCAACAGTGAGGCGGCGTAATGCCCTCCTCCCCTGC